>Ga0111538_10001135_pt1 | contig 37394 bp, 36 predicted proteins | sample SoiMethybrSBSTD1_FD_79669 | JGI IMG/M metagenome (GOLD analysis project Ga0111538, IMG submission 79669) | Bulk soil microbial communities from a Populus tree surrounding site in Tennessee, USA - Soil MetaG P. TD hybrid SBSTD1 (version 2)... | ecosystem: Environmental > Terrestrial > Soil >...
CACCGATCGGCGCCAGTCAGAGTGCCCCGACCCGCCGGAGACGGGTTCGCACAAGCGGTGTCAGCGGATTTGCACCGTCCCGCCTCAGTTGGTGGCACCAGCAGCGTCAGCGGGATTGCACCGACCCGCGTCAGTTGAATTGCACCAGCAGCGTCAGTCGGATTGCACCGCCCCGCGTCAGTCGGATTGCACCTACAGCCTGAACACCCGTCGCGCGTTCTCGCCCAGGATGTTCCGCTTCGCCTGATCGTTCAGGAAGGGCAGCCCCATGAGCTTGCCGGGCACGTCGAAGTCCCAGTGCGGCCAGTCCGACGCAAAAAGCAGCTGCGTCTCCGCGTGGATCGCCTCGAAGGTGGCCTGCAGCAGCTTCAGGTTCGTCCACTCCATCGGCTGCGATGTGTAATACATCTGCTGCATGTATTCGCTCGGCAGCTTCTTCAGCAGCGGCGCGTCCGACTGCCGCATCAGGTATTCGTGATCGAGCCGCTGCATCATGAACGGCAGCCAGGCGAGCCCGCTCTCGATCCAGATCACGCTCAGCTTCGGAAACCGCTCGTTGAGGCCGTTCATGATCCAGTTCGTCAGATGGATCATGTTGCACGTCACGAACGACAGCGAGTGGACCGACACGAACCGGTTCAACAGCCGGCCGATGCTGTAGTCCGGACCGGCATGAAACCCGAGCGGCAGCCCGCGCTCCTCGAGCGCCCGGTAGACCGGCATGTACTGGGATTGATACACGCCGACCTGACGCTGCCCAGTGATCAGGAACCCGACAACGCCGGGCTTGTCAGCAAACTCGTCGATCGTCCGCAGGCACGCCTCGGCATTACCAAACGGCAGCGCCAGCATCGACTTGATGCGCGGTTCATGCGCCAGGATGCGGCTGGTGAACCACCGGTTGTAGGCGAAGATCAGCTGCGTCTCGATCTCCGCCGACGGGTGCAGACCGATCTCGAGCATCGGCTGCGGAAACACGATCTGGACGTCGATGCCCATCGTGTCGATGGCGCGGCGCATGAGCGTGAGGTCGCGATGCTCGCCGTTCGATGTATCGACCTCCTCGCCGAGCTGGATCTGGTGGGGGATGCGTCCATGCACGTCCTGGAACGTCAGCCCCGGCGGATGGTTGCTGAGCGCGATGTTGTGCGCGTTCGGCCACAGCGCCGCCATCGTCTTGCCGTTGCGGCGCAGGACCGGATCCTCGATGTGGTCCAGTACCTCCGCCCATGAGTCGAACTCGACGTGGTGTGAATCGACGTCGACGATGAAGTAGTCCTTGAGGTTGTAGCGCTCGACATCGCGGCGGGCGTTGGCGAGGATCTCGCGCGAATCGGTTCGCGTCGTGATCTGCTGCGTGTCGCGGACGCGGACGGCGGCGGCTTCGATGACTTTGGACATCTTCCTAACCCTGTTTCGCACCGCGCGAAAACCACATCGCCATGTCGAACGGCGTCAGATCCTGCGAGCGGAGCAGCGCACAGGCCAGCGTCAGCGCCTCCGTCGTCGCCACTGCGGAAGTCAGCGGCGGCAGTTCGCGTCCGGCCCGCGTCGAGGCGTTGGCGTACAACCGCGTCGTCGCGCTGACGAGCGCACACACATCGTCCGCGGCCAGGTCCGTTTCGGCGAGCCGATCGAGCAGCGTCACCGCAGCCGCGGCATCGCGTGCGGCGTCAGAGGGTGACATACACCTCGCCGCCTTCCTCTTCCACGCCCACCGGCGTGAGCCGGATCGAGTGTTTTGCCGGATGCGATCCCGTTTCGATCGTGAATTCGTAGCCGTGCCACGGGCAGACGAGGCGCATCTCCGATTCGTCGAAGGCGTAGCCGGTCGATACCTGCCTGTCGTCGAGCACTTCACGCACGGCGGGAATAATCAAGCCCTGACAGACGGGCCCGCCCATGTGCGGACACCGGTTGTCGTAGGCGAACAGGCGTCCACCCACGCGGAAAATGCCGATGGTTCTCTCGCCCACGTCGACGACGAGGCGCCCGTTTTCGGGGATGCTGTCGCTGCGCCCGGCCAGGACGCGGGCGCCCGACGATGTGTCCGATCTCATTCGTTCCTGATGATACCCAAAGGCAGGATGAGTACGGCCTCGACGTCCGAGGCCGTACGTCGGTGTCACGGGACGATCATCTCGGGCGGAGCGGCAGACGAAGGGCAGGCGGCGCAGCTCAGCGCATAGGGAAAGGAGCCTGACGTCTTGACGACCGTCGCCGTGACCTGCGTGCCGGCAGCGATGTTGAACACCTTCTTGGCGAAGGGCGACGTGGTGAATGTCACCCGCGCGTTCGTGTTCGTCGCCTTCAGAACAACCTTGCTGCCCTTTTTTCCGATGTGGGCATTTTTCGGAGTGGCTTTGCAGCTTCCACTGCAGCTGTACCTGATTGTCGTGCTCCTTGTCGTCGTCGTCTTCTTCTTGGCCGTCTTCTTGGTCTTCTTTTTCGCAACCACCATCGCCGCCTCCAGTCGTCGTACGTGAATAATGTCCAGGCAAGTGTTCGACAGCGCGAAGCCGTTCAGGAAACGATCATCTCCCACCACGCGAACGTCTGAGTTCCAGAAAGCGAGGGTCCGTTCTGAGCTGGCGTAGTTCCGGAGCGCGATCGATCTCGCGCCAGGTCTGTCCCGCCTCGATGGCCCTGGCGAGCCACAGCATCGCCTCGTCGCGTGCCTGCAGCCTCGATTCATAGAACGCGGCGATCAGGAACAGCGTGTGCGCACCCTGAGGCCCAATCGTCAACACCTGCGCGAGGGCCTCTTTCGCCTTGTCCATCTGCCCAAGGGCCGCACTCGCGTCGGCTGCGGCGAGATGCAGTGCCACGTCGCGCGGGTTGACCGTGAGCCGTTCCGCCACGAGACGTTGCTCCTGGCGAAACGCCGCGGCGGCTTCCTCCCGCTCACCGATCCGGTCGAGTGCCTGCGCGAGGTTGCCCCAGGCCTGGTAACTGGCGTTATCGAGTTTGACGGCCTGCCGGAAAAGGTCCGCAGCCAGCCGGTACTGTCCTTCGAAGTAATACAGCGTTCCGAGATTTGATGCTGCCGCGTAGTTCGGTCGAATGCGGAGCGACGTCGTGAACTCTTCGACGGCCGGGGCCGTCTGGTCGAGGAAGAAGTGAATCGCGCCGAGGCTGCTGTGACCACGGAAACTGTCTGGAGCGAGATCGACGACCTGCTGAAACATCGCCAGCGCTTCTTTGTATTTCCCGAACCGCGTGTAGTAGGCGCCGAGGTTGTTGTAGCCGCCCCAGTAATGAGGTCTGCGGTCGATGGCGCGCCGATAGGTCCGTTCGGCGTCGGCATGCCGTCCCAGCTTTTCGTACGCGTAGGCCAGGCCGGTGTACGCCAGATCATTGGTCGGTTCGACGTCAACAGCCTGGCCGTATTCCGCGGCCGCGCGCTCGTACTGGCCGATGCCGTTCAAGACCAGCCCGAGACAGGCATGAGATTCCGCCAGGCTCGGATCGATCGCGCGCGCGCCTTCGCACGACCCGCGCGCCGGCTCGACCAGCGCAGCCGTCCCGGTCAACTCGTACTTGCGCCAGTACGCCTGGCCCAGACCTGCGTACGCCAGCGCGTATCGCGGTTCCACCTCGAGCGCTTTGCGGAAGACGGCGATGGCACTGTCGACGCTTTCAATCCGGTCATAGTTGAGAAGGTAGCCGCGTGCCTGCAGGTAGTAGTCGTAAGCGCCCGGCTGCATCGTGTGGACGTTGAGTCGCATGCGCTCGCCGGGATCGAGATCGATGCCCAGCATGCGTGTCACCGCATCGACAATGCGAGCCTGCACGTTGAGCGTGTCTGCAAAGGCGGCCGTAAAGGTTTCGGCGCGTAACTGTGTGCCCGACGTCGTGTCGATCAACGCCACTGACGCCTGCACGTCCTGGCCGGTGTACTGCAACTGTCCGATCAGGGCGACGTTCGCGCCGAACTGTTCGCGTGCGTCCAGCACGTTCGCTACATTGCGGCCTCTGCGATCGGCGGCCGTCGCCACCTGGATTTTTCGGCTGTCGGTCAGCCGCGACAGCTGGTCGTTGACCGAATCCCCCAGTCCGGCAGTGAAACGCTGTCTGTCGTTGTCAGCAGTGCCCGTCGCCACGAACGGGAGGACCGCCAGGTTGATCTTCTGCGGCAGCGGCAGCGCCGGGCGGGGCATCGTCAGGATCGCCACAATCGCCACACCAACGAGCGCCGCCGCGGTTCGCAGTCGTCGCCGGCGAAGGCGACGTCGCGCGGCGAGCTGCTCCTGCTGCTTGATCGACGACAGGACCTCGCCGACGGCTGGCGCATTCGCAAAACGATCGCGCGGATCCTTCTCGAGCATCCGCTGCACCGTTCGGGCCAGTTTCACCGACACATGCGGATTGACGCGTTCGAGCGGTTCCGGTGTGTGATGCAGAATCCGGTTGGCGGTGTCCGTCAGGGTGTTGCCGACGAACGGATGTCGTGCGGCCAGCATCTGGTAGAACACGACGCCGAGCGAGAACAGATCCGCCCGTTCGTCCACCGCCTGCCCGAGAAGCGCCTCCGGCGCCAGATAGCCCGGAGTCCCGCCGATCGCGGCGTGCGACGTCGTCGTCTCCGCAGAATCGCCCCGGGGCAGCTGCCGGGCGAGACCGAAGTCGCACACTTTGATCTCTCCAGCATGCGTCAGCATGATGTTGGCAGGCTTGAGATCCCCGTGCAGGATGCCCTTGTTGTGCGCAGCCGACAGCGCCTCGATGCACTGCGCGGCGATGCCGCAGAACTCCGGCACGCTGATCGGATTCTTCATCCGCTCGCGCAGCGTCGAGCCGTCGATGTACTCCATTACCAGCAGGAGCTCGTCCCCGGTGGTGAAGACGTCATAGACGCTGGCGATCCGCGGGTGGTTCAGTGCCGAGGCACGCTGCGCTTCCCTGAGCAGCCGCGCCGAAGAACTCTGATCGTCGTCCGTCTGAATCAGACGCTTGATGGCGACGGTGCGTTTGAGCTGCGTGTCCTCGGCACGATAGACCTCACCCATCCCGCCGATGCCGAGGCGCTCGTGGATGATGAAACGGCCGACCGTCGATCCGGACAGATCGAACCGGGCCGCGGGCATGGCAGGGCTGCTCGACGTCCTCGTTGCTACCGTGTCCAGCCGCCGATGATCCGCGTCCATCGTCAAAAACTGGGAATGCGCGCGATTCTAGCTGAATACACCGCCGCTGGGCGGGGCGTCACTCAGCTCAGGCTGTTCCACGCCGCCAGCGCGTTCACCAGCCCCGCCCCGCTGGCCAGATCGACGCCGACCGCCGCCGCGTCTCCGGTCGCCGATATCCCGGATGTGATGTCCGTGGCAGTGCCCATCAGCCGGTCGCGAATGTCCTGCGGGGTCAGGGTAGCGTCTTTCTGCAGCAAAAGAGCGACGATACCGGCCACCTGACAGGTCGCCAGCGACGTCCCCCCCAGCATCGGCAGCCACTCCGGTGCAGCCGCAGGCCTCGTCAATGGAAGCAGCGCGTGCGACGCGAACGCGCACAGGTCGGGAACATCGCGTCCCTTGAAAATCACGCTGCGGAAACTGGATGCACCGTCCCACACCTCCACCGCGTCGTTGTGGTCGATGCTCGCGCCGCCAACCGCGATCACCTCCGGCATCATCGCCGGAAAATTGATCGTTCCGTTGCCGGCCGCGGCGACGACCGTGATGCCGGACGCTATCGCGTCCAGGAGGACAATCTGCAGGGGCAGCAGATCGAGAGGACCGCTGGCCAGCCCCTCTTCGCCGTAGAGGTCGTAACCCCAGCTCAATGAGAGGACGTTGACTCCACCATAGTTGATGGCGTCGTGGAGCGCCACAACCGGATCATCGTATTTGACCGCGAGCGCGTGCGCGTCCGGTGCGCACGCGAAGAGACTGGCGAGAATGCAGGTCCCGTGTTCGCCTTCGTCCTCTGTCGGCTCGGTCGTCACATCCGATGCCGACATTCGCGTAATACGGTAATCGTGATCGCTGTAGTAGGGGTGCTCCGCAAATCCGGTATCGACGACTGCTACCGTGATACCGCCGCCAGTTGCGCGGTCGCCCGTCGGCACCGAACGACGGTGTGTCGCGGATGCACGTGTCAACTGCGCGATGTCTCCGGGCACACGGAGATTGAGTCCCTTCAGCCCTGGTGGGATCGACGGAGTCGCCGGAATGGGCTTCATCGACACCGCGACCAGCAGTGCTTCGGGGATCGCCTCCGGTGAAGGGATCGCCCCCTTTTGCAGCCGGATCGACGTTTCGATACGCGGCCGCCGCGACTCGCGTGTACGATGTCGGCGGATCGTCTTTTCGAACCTGCCGCCAAAGACCTCACCAAAGCGTTGTACGGTGCCGCGTGCGGCGACGACGGGGCCGGAGCCGGCAAACACCTCGAAGCCAAATTGCCTGAGCCGGGTGACGACTTTTCGCCGAACGGCCTCGTCGGGGTGGAATTCCTTGACAGTCCGGGCAGACAGCCGGCTCCGCACTTCATCCAGCGTTGCTCCGGTGGCGGGCACGCAGACCACGGTAAAGGACACGAGGTCATCCGGTGCGGCAGCAACGACGCGGCGCCCAGCGGTCGGTGGACGTTTGGTCGCTCTTCTGTGGATGGACGGTTTTTCTTTGGCTGGACGCGACGTCTTCGCCGTGGCGCGGCGGGAACGCTTCATGGGACCTCCCGGGGTCGATTGATAAAGCGAACGATCAGGCGGCCGTCGGAAGGTTCGGTCATGCGCGCCAACCTCCGGCAAGGCCCGCGTTGCCCGACGTAGCGCGAATCATCTGTGGATAGAGGCGGGGATCATCCGCCGAGCGGAACTAGCATGTCAGCGGTCATTTGCCCAATTCTTATGGCGTGTAACGGGCCCGGACCCAGCGGCTATTTGCGTCTGCCGTTCTGAAGATTTCCTTCTGGTCAACATCCCGGATGCGCTCGATGATGACCTTAGGCAGATTGCCCCCACATGACGGCAACGGTCCGCGAAATCGTCGAGAGCGACCGCCCGCACTGGGTGCGCCTGCGCGATGCGTTGTGGCCCGGTTCGCTGTGGGATCACGACGTCGAAACACGCAAGCACTTCGAGAACCGTGCGACGGCGCTGATCGTGTTCGTCGCGGAAATCGACGGGCGGGTCGTCGGGTTCCTCGAGATGGACTTCCGGCCGTACGCGGAAGGATGCGTGTCGTCGCCGGTGCCGTTCATCGAGGGCTGGTACGTCGAACCCGCGTTCCAGCGGCGCGGCATCGGCCGGGCGCTGATCGCCGCGGCCGAAGCGCGCGCAGGCGCCATGGGTTTCGAGGAGATTGCCAGCGACGCCGAGTTGACGAACGCCGACGGCATCGCCGCGCATCGTGCGCTCGGCTTCGAGGAAGTCGAGCGCATCGTCTGTTTCAGACGCAATCTTCGTCGCAGTGAAGGCGAAATTCAGTAAGGTCGAGCATGGGCGACGGATACCAGGAATACGCGTTCGTTGCGGATCTTTACGATCACGTCACGCTGTATCGTGACAGGCCCGACGTCCGCTTCTACGTCGACGCGGCGGCGGCGGCCGGAAGTCCGGTGCTGGAGCTCGGGTGCGGTACCGGCCGAGTCCTGATCCCCGTCGCACGGGCCGGCGGCGTCGACATCGTTGGTCTCGATCTCTCCTCCGACATGCTCGCCGTGTGCCGGCAACAGCTTCAGGAAGAACCGGACGCCGTCCGCAGCCGAGTGCGCCTGGTCGAAGGCGACATGCGCGATTTCGATCTCGGCGCACAGTTCAGAATCGCAATCATCCCCTTCCGGCCGTTTCAGCACCTGCTGACCGTTGAGGACCAGCTGTCATGTCTTTCCTGCATTCGTCGCCATCTCGTCGAAGACGGGACGCTGATCCTGGATCTCTTCAATCCGTCGCTCGACTTCCTGGTGAACCGGCCGGTTGGAGAAGAGCTCGACGAGGAGCCCGCGTTTACGACGCCGGACGGCAAGACAGTGGTGAGACGGCACAAGACCGTTGCTGTCGATCGGTTTCAGCAGGTTGGCGATTACGAGCTGATCTACTACGTCACCCATCCCGACGGACGACGGGAGCGGCTGGTGCAGGCGTTCCAGATGCGATACCTGTTCCGCTTCGAGGCGGAACACCTGCTGGCACGTGCCGGATTCACCCTCGAGCACGTCTACGCGGATTACGACAAGAATCCGTACGGCACGACGTATCCGGGGGAACTCTTGATGGTCGCTCGGCGAAGGTCCGGCTAACCAGCTTCGCCGCTACGCCGCTACGGTGGGCAAGAAGGCGAACACCATAAGAAGAGCTGCGCGCTCTTCGTGGTCAAGGCAACGCGTAGGCGAACAGCGCGCTGCCGGCGTTGATCGTGACGTATTGCTTCCCGTTCACCGAGTAGCTCATCGCCGCCGCGTTGATCTGCCCGCCGACGTTCGCCTTCCACAGCAGCGCACCGGTCTTGGCATCGAGCGCCAGGAAGTAGCCGTCGCGGCCGCCGCTGAAGACCACGTCGCCGGCGGTGACGAGCGTGCCGCCCCAGGTGATGTCGCCGAGCCTGAACTCCCACTTGTAGTCGAGCGTCGCCGGGTCGTACGCGCGTACGACGCCGATCGCCTCGGTCTCGGGATTGTTGTAAAACGGCACGATGTTCGTCGCACCCATGGTCGTCTGTCGTGTGTTGGGACCAGGAATCGCGCCGGGGAACTGTCCTTCACGCGCGAACGTGCCGGAGTTTTCCCACGTGGCCACGTAGAAGAGCCCGGTGCGGGGGCTGAACGATGGCGGTGCCCAGTTGGTGGCGCCATGGACGTGCGGATAAATCGCCGTGCCCTCCTTCGTCGGGAACTTCACGCGGTTCGGTCGGCCCTTTGCGTCGAAGCCGTCGAGCCAGTTGGTCTTCACGTACGGCTTGCCCTTGAGGAATTCCCCGGTCGTGCGATCGAGCACGTACATCACGCCGTTCCGATTGGCCCACAGCATCACTTTGCGCGGCTTGCCTTGCCACTGAATGTCGGCAAGCACCGGGACCTGCGTCGAGTCGTAATCGAGCTCGTCGTGCGGCGTGAACTGGTAGTGCCACTTCAGCTTGCCGGTATCCGCGTCGAGTGCGACGACGCTGTCGCTATAGAGGTTGTCGCCGAGCCGGGTCGAACCGTCCCAGTCTGGTGCGGGGTTGCCGGTGCCGAAATAGACAAGGTTTGCTTCCGGATCGTAGGCGCCCGCGTTCCACACGCCGACGCCACCGGTCTTCCACGACTCGCCCGACCACGTGTCGTTGCCCGGCTCGCCCGGCCCGGGAATCGTGTAGAAGCGCCAGACTTCTTCGCCGCTCTTCGCGTTGAATGCCGAGATGTAGCCGCGAATCGGGCCGTCCCCGCCGCCCGTGCCGATAATGACCTTGTCCTTCACGATGGTCGGGCTGTGGGTGATTGAATAGCCCGCTTTCGCTTCAGCGACCTTCGACTTCCACCGCAGCTGGCCTGTTTTCGCGTCGAGGGCGACGAGGTAGGCATCAAGCGTACCCATGTACAAGGTGTCGCCGAGAATCGCCACGCCACGGTTCAGCCGTCCGCAGCAGGCTCGAGCCTCCGGCGCCGGCGTGTAGTTGAACGACCAGTACGGGCGTCCCGTCACCGCGTCGAGGGCGTAGATGTTGTTCGGCTGCTCGATGGTGTAGAGCACCCCGTCGACGACCAGCGGTGTCGCTTCGAACTTCTCCAGCGAACGCGCCTGCCAGATCCACTCCTGCCGAAGATTCTTAACGTTGGTCGTGTTGATCTGCGTCAGCGGGCTGTAGCGTTGGTTCTTCAGGGTGCCCGAGTAGGAGAGCCAGTTGTGTGGCTCCTTGTCGCCGTTGAGGATGCGATCGAAGGTGACCTGCGCCTGCAGCGATGCGGCGGCGAGCAGAACGATGATGGCGAGCTTGAACTTCATATGCAGCCTCTTAACGCCCTCGCCCGGCCGGCGCCGCGGACGTTGTCCTCAGTGACGACAGGTAACTGACGATGTCCGCGAGCTCCTGTGGCGACAGCGTGTTCTTGTATGACGGCATCGGCGACTCGATGAAGCCGTGCGAACGCAGATCGCTCTTCACGAACGAACGCAGCTGCTCCTTGCCGTCCATCAAACGGATGTTGAAGGTATCGAATCCCAGCAGCCAACCGGTGACCGTCGTTCCGTCGTTGAGGACCACGCGGTAGTAGCGGTGATTCGGCTGCACATCGGCCTGAGGATCGAGCAGTGCACGCTCGAGCTCCGGTGCGCGTCGAGCTTGTCCGACGTTGGCAAGGTCGGGCGCCTTGCGCGCGCCGACGCCGGCGACGCTATGGCACGACGTACAGTTGCCTTTGGTGTCGAAGATCACTTTGCCCTGCGCGGCGTCACCTTTGATGGCGACGGCCGCCTTGCCGGCTGCCAGTGAGCGGAGGTAGGCGACGATCTGTCCCGCCTGCGCCTCGGTCACGTTCGTCGCGGGCATCGGCGTGTTCGGGATGCCCTGGCGGATGACGCGCGACAGCTCTGCGTCGGTCATCGGCCGCCGGAACTGACCCGCCGAGAAATTGATTCCGGGAATCAGATCTCCATTCGGTCCGTGGCAGTTCGCGCATCCGCGGTCGCGATAGGCACGTTCGCCGTCCAGCAGGTCCTGGGCCGTCTCGTGCTGAGCCCAGGCGCGCGACGCGGCAGACGGCGCGAGCAGGGCGCCAGAAAGCGCTAAGCCGATGATCAGGTGGCGCATAGGCGGCAATAGTAAACTCCCGACCGCCAATTCCCAAGTGCCAAGGCGCGAAGATTCTCGCGGCGGTTATGCGTTACGCTGTGTCGTACCCATCCGGTGAGGTTTTATGCGCCACCAGCTTGCGGCCGCGATCGCATTCCTGACCCTGGCGGTCTCCGCCGTTCCGCTGCGGGCACATCACGTGTTCGAGGGCAAGTACGACAAGACGAAACCCGTTCACCTGACGGGCACGGTCACGGCTACCGAGTGGCACAACCCGCACGCGTTCATCCGGATCGCCGTCGGTTCCGGCTCCACGCTGATGACCTGGGTCATCACCTGCGGCAGCCCCGTCGCTTTGGAGCGGATGGGCCTGACGGCGGACCTGCTGAAGGCGGGAACGGAAGTGACGGTTGACGCATATCGGTACAAGAACATCGCCAATTGGGCCGACGGCGTGACGCTGACGTTGAAGGACGGCCGCAAGGTGCCGCTCAGCGTTACCCTCGTCCGCGACGGCGCCCAGGTGATGTCTAGATGAAACGAAAGCGCTGCTTCAGGCGGCGGCCGACGAAGCGGATCGCCTCGGGCACAGCGATATCGCCACTGTGCACGTCCTGCTTGCCGTGTTGCGCGAACCGACTGTTTCGTCATTCACGTGCAGAAATCGTCATCGGTCGCGTAGCAGGACCACCGTAGGGCGGGTTCCGCCGAGCATCGGGATCCACGCGCGGCGGACCCCTCCAGAGCCCGCGCGGGCACCCGCGGCACCGGTCTGAATCTTGCGAAGTCCGATTCATTCCCGTGTCAGCTTTTCGCGCATTTGCACTGCCACACTCGTCGTCTGCGTCGGCGTGCGGACTCCTGCTGCTGGTGTCGATCGCCTGTGGCGCCGCGAGCCCGGCGTCGCCGTCCGGCGGTGATTCCTCGTCTCAGGGCGTCGCACTGGTGGACGACTTCGGCGCGCGTCGGCTGTTCCCCAGCGACAACTGGTGGAACGCCGACATCAGCAGTGCGCCGGTCGATCCGCAGTCCGGCGCCTACGTCGATTTCATCGGCCGGTCCCGCGCATCGCATCCCGATTTCGGGCCGCCGCCGTACGGCATCCCGTACGTCGGCGTCGGTGGCAGCCAGGCCCGTGTCCCGGTGACGTTCGTCTCCTACGGAAGTGAGAGTGACGAAGGCTTCGGCGGCGAACGCGGCTACCCGATTCCGCCGGAGGCGGCAACGCAACCGAACTACGTCGAAGGCGGCGTCGCTGGGGGCGGCTCCACCGGCGATCGGCACCTGCTCATCGTTGATCGCGATCGCTGGTTACTCTTCGAGCTGTTTGCGGCGCGCTGGAACGGCGGCGCGCAACGGTGGGAGGCCGGCTCCGGGGCGGTGTTCGATCTGTCGACGAACGGTCGCCGGCCTGAGGGGTGGACGTCGGCCGATGCCGCCGGGCTCGCCATCTTGCCGGGGCTTGCCCGCTACGACGAAGCACAGAGGGGGCCGATCCCGCACGCCCTGCGCGTGACCGTGCGGTCCACGAACGGCTACGTCTGGCCGGCGTCGCACCGTGCCGGTTCAACGCCCGGTGCGCTGCCGCTGGGCGCGCGACTGCGGCTGAAACAATCGAAAGACGTGTCCGGGTATCCCGCCTACATCCGCAACATCTTCCGCGGCATGCAGACCCACGGCCTCATCGTTGCGGACAACGGCAGCGACCTGTATGTCACCGGTGCGATGGATGCGCGCTGGAACAACAACGAGCTGAACCCTGCGTTCGGCAGTCTGCGCGGGGACGATTTCGAAGTCGTCCAGTTAGGCTGGCGCTGAGGCTACACTTCCGCAAGAAGTTCGTAGCCGATGCCCAGACCTGCCGCAGTCACTCGACATCGACAGCCAGCCTCACACCACCTGATCCGGCGCCTGCTGGTGCACTTCGCCATCTCGCTGGCGCTGCTCGGAGGCTCGCTCGCAATCGGGATGTGGGGATACCGTCGCTACGAACAGATGTCCTGGACCGACGCGTTCGTCAATGCGGCGATGCTTCTTGGCGGCATGGGACCGCTCAAACAGGACCTGTCCGAATCGGGGAAGATCTTTGCCGGATTCTACGCCCTCTACTCAGGGCTGGTGGTGATCGCGGTCACGGCCGTGATGCTCACGCCCGGAATCCACCACGTCATGAAGAAGGTGCACTGGGACGATCCCAGCGGCACCCAATAACGCGCACCAATCCGCGGTCAGTCAGACCGCACCGCCTGCGCCGTCTCCTTGCACCGACCATCGACAGTCCACCTTGCACCGACCCGCGCCGTCTCCTTGCACCGACCGCGCAGCCTCCTTGCACCGACCGCGCCGTCTCCTTGCACCAACCGCGCAGTCTCTTTGCACCGACCGCGCAGTCTCCTTGCACCGACCGCGCAGCCTCCTTGCACCGACCGCGCAGCCTCCTTGCACCGACCCGCGTCGGTTCTACTTTCGTCGCACCGCCGTGAACGAGAGCGACTTCGAGAAGAACGGCAAGACGTTCATCTCGACGCGTTCGGGCACCCGGTTCGTGTGGTCCCCCTCGTAAGTCTCGAACGTGTGCTGGACACCAAGCTGCGTCATCGCGCGATCGAGCTGTCGGTTGCTTTCGGCGAGGCCGTCCTGCGTTCCCACCTCGATGCCGATGAACGCGTACTTCTTCAGGCTCGAGTAGTACTGGTCGACCATTGCGAGCGGTGAGTTCGCGATCCACTTCGCGCGGACGAGTGGCTGCACCTCGCCGTCCCGGACGGGCAGGTCTGCGAAGTCGGGCGGGTTGTTCGGATTCGGCGACCAGGCGGCCGCCTCCGCCATCTGCACGTTGCCGAAGCCGCCGCCGCGACCCCCGCGTCCGCGTCCGTCTGGTCCTGCTGCTGCTCCGCGACCGTCGGCCGCAGGTGGCGCCGGCGCAGGCGCGGGTTCTCCCGCGCGCGCCGCCTGCCCGGTGCCCGTTGCTCCGGCCCCCGGCTGTGCGCCACGCTGCGCTCCGCCACGTCCCGCGCCGCCGCCGCGTCCTCCGGGATCGTTCATCAGGCAGCAGGCGCTCATGATGTAGAGGCTCGAAAACACGTCTGGACGTTTCATCCCGATCCGGATCGTCCCGTACCCGCCCATCGAATGTCCGCCGAGGCCTCTGCTTTCGCGCGTGGCGAGCGTGCGGTAGTGGCTGTCGACGTACTTCACGAGGTCGTCGGCCATGAACGTCTCCCAATCCCCCGACGTCGGAGACGATGAGTACATGCTGCCGCTGTATTTGGTGAAGGAGTCGGGGTTGACGAGAATCATCTCCTTGACCGTCCCCGCCGCCATGACGCGATCGGCCGCTTCCGCCATACGCGTGAACGACATCCACCGTTCGCCAGTCAATCCATAACCGTGCAGGAGATAGGCGACAGGGTAGCGACGGTTCCGCTCGGTCGCATAGCTCGGTGGCACGTAGACGAAAACGGTCCGGTCCGGCGACTCGCCTGAAAGATTGCCGACCAGCGCGTCACCGTGAACGGTGATCTTCTCGACCGTTCCCTTCTTCGCCGAGTTCTGCGCCGCAGCCGGTGCCGGGGTTGCGAGCATCGCGGCGAGCGCGATGAGACTCAAGGCGGCGCGAACGGAATGCTGGACCACGTCAATCCCTCCAAAGTTCGAGGGCATATTACGCGCAATAACCTCGCGGATGTAAGCTCCGGCCGCCGGTGCGTCGTAGGGTGCAGCATGAATACCGACGTCAGCTTCAGCATCGCCCAGTTCCGTGACGCATGGAATGTGCTGTGCCGCGCGTGCGCCGGCTTTGTGACGTACCAGGCCGGGGGAGTGGAGTACATCTTCAGCGGCGTGCCCATTCCCTTTTTCAACGTGGCGCTCGTGACTGCCGCCGGCATTCCAGCGGGCGAATTGGAAGCGCAGGCCCGCGCCGCCTGCCTGTGGGCTGCTGACAAAGCGGTTCCGTGGATGTTCGTCGTGACCCACGAAGCGCTGGCCCGGGGCGTGGACGCCGCGTCGACGCTCGAGCCGTGCGGGCTGGTGCCGATGCTTCCGCTCACCGGAATGCGCACGCACGACGTGGTGGCGCCGGCACGGCGGACGAATGGGCTGGATGTCGGTGTTGCCGATGACGACGCCGCGTGTGCGGCAGTCTTCGACGTCAACAGTGCCGCCTATGGCGCGGACCTCGACATGTGTAAGCCGACGTTCGGAAAGCGCTCGTTCTGGCAGAATCACGTGCTGTCACTGGGACGTGTCGAGGGACGACCGGTTTCGAGCGCCGCCGTCCTCATGGTCGACGGTTACCGCTACGTTGCGCTGGTGGCGACCACACCGGATCAGCAGCGTCGCGGATACGGCGAGGCTGCGATGCGACACGCGCTCGGCGTAGCTGCTGTCACCTATGGCGACGCGCCGACGACGTTGCACGCAACCGATGCTGGCCGCCCGATCTACGAGCGGATGGGCTACCAGCCGATCGCCACCCATACGGCGTTTATCGAAAAGCGGTTTCTGGAAGGCCACTGAGCTCTTCCACCTGAAGGTCGAAGGCACAAAGTGAGCCGCCGTGGCTTCCACCTTCAGGCGGAAGGCAATACCATGCGGCTGTCATGAAGAACACTGCGGCCTCGCTGCTATTCATCAGTGCAATCGTGTTCTCGGCGGGTGTGCCAGAGGCGCAGCGGCGCGGTGGCGCGCCGCCCGGAGCCGGTGGACCCGGCCGCGGCGGGCGTGGCGGTGCCAGCACGATCGAGCGCACCACCGTCCACGGCAAGGCGCTCGAGGGGAACCTCGAGGGCGACTCGCCTGATCGTGCCGTGGCCGTCTATCTGCCGCCGAGCTATGCCGCCGATCAGAATCGCCGCTTTCCGACGGTCTACCTGCTGCTCGGCAGCGGTGCCAGTGAAAGCGCCGTCGCCGGGTTTGTGCAGCAAAGCGGTGACCGGCTCGCGGGCGCCCAGGGCTTCAGCGAGTTCATCGTCGTCATTCCCAACGCCTCCACGCTCCACGGCGGAAGCATGTATTCCAATTCCGTCACGACGGGCGACTGGGAACGCTACATCGCCGAGGATCTGGTCGGGTACATCGACAGCCACTATCGGACGCTCGCGCAGCGAATGAGCCGCGGAATTGCCGGCCATTCGATGGGCGGCTATGGCGCGCTGCGAATCGGCATGAAGCATCCGCAGGTGTTCGCGAACCTCTATGCGATGAGCGCGTGCTGTGCTGGACCGCTCGACAACGTGCCGGCCACACAACTGACGAACGACGAAGCGACGGCGATGGCGGCAGCGTGGTCGCCCAATCCGAAGGCACCGCCGCTGTTTCTCGACGCTCCGGTGAGAGACGGCAAAGTCCGGCCGGAGATCATCGCGAAGTGGAACGCGAACGCGCTCGCCGAAATGCTGCCGCAGCACGCATCGAACCTGAATCTCTATTACGCGATCGCGCTCGATGTCGGCACCGCCGACGGCCTGCTGGATCAGAACCGTCAGTTGCATCAGGCGATGACCAAGCTGCGCATTCCTCACACGTTCGAGGAGTACGACGGCGACCACGCCAACCGGATTCCTGAGCGCATCGAACGCAACGTGCTGCCGTTTTTCGCGCGCCATCTGGCAGCACCCGCGAACCTGACGGCGCCGTCACCGCCGGCAGATCGGTTGTCAACCAGCGGGCGATGACGATCGTCGATGGTCTTCAAGAAAGAACTTCGAGAAGGTGTGCGCCGTGGTCGCATCCGCTGCAGCATCCGCATCTGGATGCATCCGCACGTCAAGGCCGGCGGCCGCTATCCAATGGACGAAGGCTCGATCGTCGTTGATTCAATCGAGCGGATTCGATTGCAGGACGTTACGGCGGCGCTGGCGCGCGAGTCCGGCTTTCCCAGCGTGAAAGAATTGCTGGCGACGGCTCGACATGGCGCAGGCCAGAACGTGTACTTGGTTCGGTTTCACTATGTGCCCGCCGGCGGCTGGGATTGAACGAAGTGCAGAATGGAGAACGCAGACGTCCGGGCGATTCGACCCCTGCATTCTGAATTCACATGGAAGTGTTTCTCATAGACGGAACCTACGAGCTGTTCCGTTACTTCTACGCGATGCCGTCGGCGAAAGACGCCAACGGACGCGAAGTGGGTGCCGTGCGCGGCGTCGTCCACTCGATTCTGTCGATGATCAACGGCGGCGCCCGATACGTGGGCGTCGCGACCGATCACGTCATCGAGTCGTTTCGCAACGACCTGTGGCCCGGATACAAGACGGGCGAAGGGATCGACCCGGCGCTCTACTCACAGTTTCCGCTGCTCGAAGAGGCGCTGACGATGCTTGGCGTTCCGGTCTGGGCGATGACCGAATTCGAGGCAGACGACGCCCTCGCGTCTGCAGCGACGATTGCCGCGAACGACCCACGAGTGGCGCGGGTCGTCATCTGTACGCCCGATAAGGATCTGGCGCAGTGCGTGCGCGGCTCCCGCGTCGTCCAGTTGCATCGGAGGACCCGCGTCACCTTGGACGAAACAGGCATCCGGGCGAAATTCGGCGTTGGCCCGCAGTCGATTCCCGATTACCTCGCGCTCGTCGGCGACTCCGCGGACGGTTATCCGGGCTTGCGCGGCTGGGGAGCCAAGTCCACCGCCGCAGTCCTCGCAAAATATGAACGCCTCGAGTCAATCCCGCCGGATGCGAAGACCTGGGGCGTGAACGCGGCCAATGCCGGGGCCCTTGCGCTCACGCTGGCGCGGGAATGGGATCGCGCGCTGCTGTTCCGCGATCTGGCGACGTTGCGCACGCATCTTCCGCTGTTCGAAGATGTGGAGTCGCTGCGCTGGGAAGGTCCGACGGCGGAGTTTGCTCAGCTGGTCGAGCGCCTCGGCAGTCGACCGTCGGCTGCCGGCACAAATATGAGCGGAGCGTAGCTGCATGCGACGGATCCTCACGATAGTCGCGGCGCTCGCGGGTACCGCCGCCTCGCTCGCTGCGCACCATTCGCTCTCCGAGTACGACACGAAGAAGCAGATCACGCTGACGGTGACCGTTCGCGAGTTTCACTTCGTCAATCCCCATCCGTACTTGATTGTCGACGCCAAACTCGGCCCCTTCGTCAACCCGTGGCGTCTCGAACTGGACAACCGGTTCGAGCTCCTGGACATCGGCATGACGGGAGAGACCTTCAAGCGTGGCGACGAGCTTGTCGTTGCCGGCGCGGCCGGTCGTGATCAGAAACCTATCCTCTACGTGCGCGCACTGACGCGGGCGAGCGACGGCTTCCGCTACGAGCAGCCCGACTCGACGCCGCGCATCGTGAGGCCGTCGCGCACCGGAAAGTAATCGATCGTGCTGCGTCCTGAAACGGGCGGTCTATCGATCGGAGATTGATACCAGGCAGTCTTTGCAGGCGGTCAGCGGCGTGGGTCCCTTCGCCGCCTTGTCGAACGTCACGCGCACGACGACGTGGGGATCGCGGCCTTCGAACATCGGTGCGACGGCGTCGAGGGAGAAGACGGCGACAACCGCATCCGACACGGATTCCATGCCGTGAAGCTTCCGTTCGAGCGCCGTGGCCGGCCGCATTCGCATCGGCAGGAGCATGTCGGTCACCTCGGTGCCGACGCGCGTTTCGACCGCGATCTCCGTAATGTGCGCCACCGCGCGGCGGTTTGCCGCAGGCTGCGGCGTCGCAATCACGGCGAACTCGCAAAAGAACGGATCGGCCGCGATGTCGTCGCGACCGATCGTCTGACCGCCCTTGCGAGCGGCGAGGGCGGCGAGCACGATGCGCGAGAACGGCGTGCTGAGCCATCCGAGCATCGGTCCGCTGTCCGTCCCGCTGTGCGCTTGCAGCCGATGGGTGTTGAGGAATGCCGTGGCCGCGCGTTCGTCCGATGCAATGCGGAGCGCGGCGTCAATGTCTCTGTCGGACAGCGCCGCTGCCGGTTCCCGGGCAATGACGACGGCGCACAGGCACACCACGCCCAGGGCAGCCAACCCGGCGATTCGCACATGGCTTCGCCGGTTCAACGCGTGAACGAAGGGATTTTGCACCTGTCGAGCAGTTGTAGAGTAACCCAGCTCGACTGGATTCACCTTGACCTCCGTCACCTGCGTCTCGTCGAAGCGTTTGCTTCCCTTCCGGCGCTGAAGTACATTCGCCGCTCTTTTCTCAGCCACCCATGCTCCCAAGGAGGGCATATGCAGCGATTCCTCATGTGGATACCGGGGTTGGTCATGGTTCTCGGGGTTGGACTAGCCGCGCAGGGGAAGATTGCGACGCTGGAAGATCACGCCAAGATCATGAAGGCGAACGCTCAGGCGAACGGCGGCGTGAACAAGGCCGTTGGATCGGGCAGCTTCGCCGATGCGCGGATGCAGGTGATGACGCTCCGCCAGAATTTCATGACGCTTCAGGCGTTCTACACGGAGAAAAAGAAGGATGACGCGGTCACCATCCTCAAGGACGGCTTGAGCCGCCTCGACGCGATCGACAAGCTGTTGGCGGCTCCAGCACCGGACGCGATGGCTGTGCAGGCCGCGATGAAGGAATTCGGAGGGAACACCTGCGGCGCGTGCCACAAGCTGTATCGGGAAGGCGACGCCCAGACCGGGTTCAAGTTCAAGGCCGGCAGCGGTCTCTAATCGAAGAACCCCTTAGGCCGAGGGCCGAAGGCCCACGGCCTAAGGGCTGGTCCAGGCACCGAAGGCGGAGGGCCAAAGGGCTGGTCCAGGAAAAGGCGGCCTATTCATCGACGCTGAAAACAAACAGCGACAGGCCGGCGACAACTGATACGTACTGCTTGTTGCCGATGCGATAGGTGATCGGGCCGCTGTTGATCGCGGCGCCGAGATTCGTCTTCCAGAGGAGCGCGCCAGTGCGCGCGTCGAGCGCCTGGAAGAACCCTTCACGCCCGCCCGCGAACAGCAGATCGGATCCGGTTGTCAGGATGCCGCTGTCGGTCACGTCGGTCATGTCGAACTTCCATTTCCGCTCGCCGGTGGCGGAGTCGAGCGCGATCACCGCACCGTGACCCGCCGCTTCCGTCCAGGAGTTGATCGGGCTGCGTCCCAGCCCGGGCGCGTCAGGCACGGCACTGAAATTTCTCGGTCCGCCGCCAACGAACGTCGTCCCCTGCTTGAATGGCGCCGGCGCCGGTGTGTAGATGCTGGCGTAGTCTTCCCACGCAGACACGTAGAACAGTCGTGTGCGCGGGCTGAACGACGGTGAATACCAGTTCGTGCCGCCCTGGTTTCCCGGATACGTCGGCTGACCCGCTGCCTGCGGTGTCTGGATCGGACGCCCGCGCTCGTCGAACTCGCTCATCCAGTTCACCTTGACGAACGGCTTTCCGAGCAGGAACCGCCCGGTCGCGCGGTCGAGGATGTAGAAGTTGCCGTTCCGGTTCGCCCAGGCCATCACGTTGATACGCGTGTTCGCCCAGTTGTCGATGAGCACCGGCACCTGCACCGAGTCGTAGTCGTAGACATCGTGCGGCGTGAACTGATAGTGCCACTTCAACGCGCCGGAGTCGGCGTCGAGCGCGACGACTGAGTCCGTATACAGGTTGTCGCCTGGACGCTGGGCGCCGTTGTAGTCCGGTCCGACGTTGCCGACGCCCCAGTAGGTGAGGTTGAGCTGCGGATCGTACGAGCCGGTCACCCAGATGGAACCGCCGCCATGCTTCCATGCCTCCGGATCGCAGAAGCTCTCCGACTTCGCCGGGCACGCTTCCCACGTTTCGTGGCCTTTCTCGCCAGGCGCAGGAATCGTGTAGAAGCGCCAGGCCTCTTTCCCGGTTTCTGCGTCATAGGCGGCGACAAACCCGCGGATGCCGTACTCGCCACCGCCGACCCCGACAATGACTTTGTCTTTCACGACGAGTGGCGCCAGCGTGATCGAATAGCCCTCTCTGGTTCGCGCCACTTCGGTCTTCCACAGCTGACGTCCTGTCTTCGTATCGATCGCGACCAGGTTTGCGTCGAGCGTTCCCATGAACAGCGTGTCGCCCAGGATGGCGACGCCACGGTTATTGGCACCGCAGCAGACGATCCGGTCGGCGGCGGGCGTATAGCGATAGGCCCAGAACGCACGTCCGGTGATGGCGTCGAGCGCGACGACGTCGTTCAGACGTTGTGTCAGGTACATCACGCCATCGACGACCAGCGGCGTCGTCTGCCAGTTGCCGGCAACCGGCGACTGATAGACCCACTGCAGCTTCAGGTTGCGGACATTCTGCGGCGTGATGCGGTCGAGCGGGCTGTAGCGTGTACTGGAGTAATTGCCGGAATAGGTCAGCCAGTTCTGCGGCTCGCTCGCCGCCGTCGCTATCCGCTGCGATGTGACCTGGCCGTGCAGTGGCAGCGAAAGCGCGCCGGTCAGCAGGGCGATGAGCGGCCAGCGCCTGCATTCTGAATTCTGCATTCTGCATCTCGCAGTGCCAGCCATGTCACTGTCCTTTCAACGTCAGGAGATACGCGATCGTGTCGGCTCTTTCGTCCGCTGAGAGCGTCTGCGCGAATGACGGCATCAGCGACGTCTTGCCGATCGTGAACTCGCGCAGATCAGACTTCAGCACCGAATGCAGCTTTTCGCGATCGTCGATGATCTGCACGCTGTAGGTGTCCTCGTTGAGCCGTCGTCCGCTCACGACAGTGCCGTCCTTCTTGATCGCGCGCACCGGCCGGTTGATCGGCATCATCTGGCTCGTCGGATCGAGCAGCGAACGCTGCAGCGAGGCCGGGCTGCGCACCGAGCCGATGTCGCTGAGGTTCGGACCGGCGCGCGATCCCATCCGCCCGACACGATGGCAGGTCGTACAACCACCTTTGCCTTCGAACAGCGCGCGGCCGCGTGCCGCGTCACCGGTCTTCACGTTCGCACTGTCGATGGAGTTCATGTTGCGGAGGTAGGCGACGATGCCGGTCATCTCGGCGTTGTCGAGCATCATCGCCGGCATGCCCGCCGGTGAGCCGGTGCGGATGAACCGCGCCAGTTCCTGATCGGTGGTCGCGTTGCGAAACTTGCCCGAACGGAGGCTGACGCCGCCGGCGGCGTCGCCCTGCGGACCGTGACACGTGACGCACTTGGTGTTGTAGACGCTCAATCCGTAGGCGATATCGGCATCCGCGTACTGGGCGTCGTGCAGAGGCTGCTGGCCCTGCGCGCCAACCGCCCCGCTCAGCGCACACGCCACACACGCCGCCGCTAACAGGAGTCTCTTCATGACTGGTTCCTCGTGCCGGAGCGGTGACACTATCCGTCCGCGGGACGGAACTGTCAACGTTCGAATCGTTCGAATCGTTCGGATCGTTCGAGTCGTTCGGATCGTTCGAATCGTTCGACGTGTTAGGATGCGCGCGTGATTGGCGGGCCCATATCCCGTCGTGATTTTCTCGCTGCCGGTGGAGCTGCGATGCTCGGCAGCGCAGCAGTGGGTGCGCAGGGCAACCGCTATGACCTGATCGTCAGAGGCGGGCGCGTTATTGATCCGGCGTCGAAGCTCGATGCGGTTCGCGACGTGGCGGTGGCGAAGGGACGGATTGCCGCGGTCGCCGCGAACATCGCCGGCGCGGCGACCAACGTCATCGCCGCGGGCGGCAAACTGGTTGTTCCGGGTCTCATCGACATCCATACGCACGCCGGCCGTTCCGCCGACGGGCCGCCGCTCGCCCTCAAGGACGGCGTGACGGCGTGGATCGATGCGGGATCGCAGGGCGCGGATCGGATCGACGAAGTCGTGGCCGTCGCCAAATCGTCGCCGCAGCTCGGCCGCGTTCTGATCAACATCGGACGCGCCGGCATCCTTTCCGACGGCGACACGATGGACCTCAAACTGGCCGACGTCGCCGCCGCACGGGCGGCGATCGGCAGACACCGCGACGTCATCGTCGGCGTCAAGGCGCGCCTGTCGGCCAACGTCACCGCCGACGACTACGAGGTGCTGCGGCGCGCACAGGAGGCGGCGAGCGCGTTCGGCCTCCCGGTCATGATTCACATGGGGCAGAGCAAATCGCCGCTGCCGAAGCTGCTCGAGCTGCTGAAACGCGGCGATATCGTCTCGCACATGCTCGCGCCCGAGCCGAACGGGATCGTCGACGAGCGCGGCGAGATCCTGCCGGCCGTGCAGGCGGCACGCCGCCGCGGCATCTGGTTCGACGTCGGCAACGGTGTCACCGGACACATCCGCTGGGACGTCGTCGAGAAGGTGACGACGCAGAAGTTCTGGCCGGACACGATCTCGACCGACTGGAACACGATGAGCGGGACGACGGGCGTCGTCGACCTGCCGAACTGCATGTCGAAGTTCTTCGGTTACGGCATGTCCTTGTCGCAGATCGTCGCCTGCGCCACCTCCAACGCGGCGCGCACATTCCCCGCGTTCAAGGATCGCGGAACGTTGAAGGTTGGTGCTCCTGCCGACATCGCACTCCTCGAATTGCGACACGGCACGTTCGAGTTCGTCGACAACTACAAGAACACAATCGTCGGCGAGCAGCGGCTGTTCCCCGCCGGTACGATTCTGGGCGGTCAGTCTGTGAACGCCGCCGAACTGACACCGTATCCGGATCCGCGCAAACCACTTCAAATCGCCCAATGACTCGCATTTCACAGTTCTCGAATCTCTGGCGGGCCGTCGCCTGTGCAATAACCCTGTGCGTGCTGACAGCACCGGGTGTTGCGCAGACAGTGGACACGTCGGTGTACGCGGTCGCATACGTCGAGGTCGTGCCTGCGGCTGCGGCTCAGGCGAAGGCGGCGTTTCGCGCCTATCAGCAGGCGGTGAGCGGCGAGACCGTCCTGAGCTCGATCGAGGTGTTCGAGCAGATCGGCCGGCCTGGACATTTTGCGATATTCGAGACGTGGCGCGATCAAGGCCCACTCGACGATCACCAGAGCGCAGCGTCGATGACGACGCTGAAGAGCGCGCTGCAGTCGATTCGCACCAGCGGCTACGACCAGCGTCTGTACAAAACGCTCACCGTCGCCGACCAGAAGGCGCGGGCCGGACAGAACGCCGTCGTGGTGGTCAGTCACGTGGACATCGGCGGCGGCGGGAAAGTGGATGTTCCGGCGATGCTGCGTCGACTCGCCGAGGCCAGCCGCAGCGAACCGGGGTGCCTGCGCTTCGATGTCGTGCAGCATACGATGCGCGCCAACCACTTCACCGTCGTTGAAGTGTGGCTGGATCAGCAGGCGCTGGATCGTCATGTCGCCGCGGCGCACACCAGGCAGTATCGCGACGACGTGCAGCCGGTGTCCGGCAGCCCATTGGACGAGCGAGTCTACAAGCGCGTCGAGTGACGAGATGGATGAGATCGATCGTCGCACGTTCGGCCAGCGCCTCGGACTGGGCGCGATCGCCGGCACGCTGCACGGCATCACCGGCTCCGCGGCACAATCAGCAAACGTGAACCAATCCGTTCCTTCACGCGACGAGCTGTGCGATCTCAGCGCGACCGAGCTTGCGGTCAAGATCCGGCGCAAGGAAGTGTCCGCGCGGGAGGTGATGACCGCGCACCTGGCGCGCATCGAGCGGGTCAATCCGCGGGTCAATGCCATCGTCACGCTGGTGGCCGATCGGGCGATGGCCGATGCGGCGCGTGCCGACGAACGCGCGGCACAAGGCGGCACCCTCGGTGCGCTGCACGGTCTGCCGGTTGCGCACAAGGATCTGATCGAGACCGCAGGCATTCGCACGACCAAAGGTTCGCGGTTCTACCGCGACACGGTACCGACGCGCGACGCATTGATCGTCACGCGGGCGCGCGCGGCCGGTGCCATCACGGTCGGCAAAACCAACACGCCGGAGCTCGGGGCCGGCTCGCAGACGTTCAACGAGGTTTTTGGCGTCACCCGCAATCCCTACGACCTGACGAAGACCTGCGGCGGCAGCAGTGGCGGGGCCGCGGTCGCGCTGGCGTGTGGCATGGTGCCCATTGCCGACGGCAGTGACTTCGGCGGTTCGCTGCGGAATCCGGCGGCGTTCTGCAACGTCGTCGGGATCCGTCCGTCGCCGGGGCGCGTACCGTCGGAAACCAGCAGCTGGTCGCCGCAGTCGGTGTGGGGACCGATGGCGCGTTCGGTGGGCGACGTCGCGCTTTTTCTGAGCGTCATTGCCGGGGCCGACCCGCGCAGCCCACTGTCAATTGGCGAGGACGCGGCGCGCTTTCGTGCGCCGCTCGATCGTCGTTTCAAAGGAGTCCGCGTCGCATGGTGGAAGGGTCTCAGCGGCATCCCGTTCGAGCCGGAGATCCGCGACGTCGTCAATGCGAACCGTCGCGTCTTCGAAGGGCTGGGGTGCGTCGTCGAGGAGGCCGAGCCCGATTTTTCCGGTGTCGATGAAGCATTTCCGGTGTTGCGGTATGCCGCCAATTACGCGCAGAACGCGCCACTTGTTCGTCAGCGGGCAGAATGGGTCAAGGACACGATCAAGTACGAGGTCGCGCAGGCTGAGAAGATGACTGCTGCCGATGTCGGCCGTGCGCTGGCGCGACAGGCGCGCATGTACGACGACAGCCGGCAGTTCTTTGAGACGTACGAGTACTTCGTGCTCCCGGTGACGCAGGTCGCGCCATTCGACGTCAACCTGCCATATCCGACTGCGATTGCGGGCGCGACGATGACGAACTACATCGACTGGATGCGCTCGTGCTGGTACATCAGCTTCATGTCGAATCCGGCTATTTCCGTTCCGGCAGGCTTCACTGCGACCGGATTGCCGGTCGGCATTCAGATCGTCGGTCGGCATCGTGACGAATGGAGCGTGCTGCAACTTGCCCACGCGTTCGAGCAGGCCACGCGCCACGGCACCAGGCGCCCAACGATCGCATAACCGCATCGCAGGGCACCCCTTCACAGGTGCCTGTCAATTCAGCGCTTTTCAGTCCGGCATCAGGACTCCGCCGCCTCCCCTCGCGCACCTTAGTAGCGGAGGCCAGTATGGATGAAATGAAACTGCGTCAGAGGCGTGCGACGCGACGTGCGGTCGTTCGCTCGGTCATCATCGTGGCAACCTGTGCGTTTGCGTCACCGTTCGCCGTCTCGGCACAGGCGACCGTCCAGTCGAACGCGCCCGAGAGAGCGAGCCGGCCGTTGCTTCTGGCCGGCGCCAGGAAGTCGGGCCCGCTGGAAGGGTCTGCGACCGTCGGGATGCTGATTCCGGTGCGGCCCCTCGAGCGTAGCGGCGACTTCGGCGGGAAGTTCCTCGCCTATCGTGGCGTACTCGTCGAGGCTGCCGCGGGTGCCGATGGACTCGAACTTGCCGCCGGGTGGGGACGTCGTCTGAAACTGCCGAAGGGTCCGGCGCTGTTCGGCGAAGACATCCTGGCCACGGCGTTCCAGACGCGCAAGTCGGGCACGGAGGCGACCTACGTCGGGGGTGAGGTCGGGCTGACGATGCTGATGATGCGGATGTCGGTGGGTGCGGCAACTCGCGTTTCGGGTCCGCCCGATGAACCCGATCGAACCATCTTCACGTGGGGCTTCGGCTTCAACTTCGGGAGATAGAATCAGCGCCTCTGGTTCTTTTCTTCACAGCTTTCGCTCCGGGGCCGGCATCACCTGCTCACGGCGTCATCTCTTTCGTTCGATGACAACGATCGCGGTCGCCGTGTTCGGCGGCGTTGCCGTGCTTTTCGCCGGCAGCCTGCCGTGGGGATTCGTGCTCGCTCCCGCGAACCTGCGATTCGCGCGCGCGCTGCCGTGGGCGATCGTGCCGATGGCCGCGTACCTCGTGATGTACTGGAGATTCATCAGCGGCCGCGGGGGCTCACCCGCCACCGCCGCCGGCCGGCGCCACCGCCTGCGCGCTCATCCGCTGACAGCGGACGTCTGGGCGGCATCGATCGTCGCGGGCCTTCTGGGCTTCGCCGCGCTGTTTGCGTTTGTCGCCGTGATGGCGCGTCTGGTTACTCTCGCCGGCTCAGCACCACTTACGGCGCCGGAGGGTATGCCACGCGCGACCGTGTTCACGCTGCTCGTCATGTCGTCGATCGTGGCCGGCGTCACCGAGGAAGCAGGCTTCCGCGGCTACATGCAGGGACCAATTGAACGCCGTTACGGACTCGCCGCCGGGATCCTGATCAACGGCACGCTGTTCGGGCTGCTGCACTTCCCGAATCATCCCGCCGACGTGCTGACGATGCTCCCGTACTACATTGCGGTGGCTGCGGTGTACGGCGGCCTGACGTGGGCGGCAAACTCGATTCTGCCGGCCGTCGTGCTCCATGCCGGCGGCGACGTCTGGTCGCTGGGTCGTCTCTGGATGACCGGGAAGCCGGAGTGGCAGCTCTCACAGGCACCGGCGGCACTGGTCACCGGGACCGGGATCGACGCTCGATTTCTGCTGTCGCTCGCCGTGTTTGTCGCCCTGACGGCCGTCGCGGTCTGGGCGTACCGCGGCGTATATCGCCTGCGCACGCAAACAGCGCATAATGCCGCGTCGAGCAACAATTCCGACCGGGAATCCGTCAACGTTCAGGGAGACACGGATGGAACGAATCAGTCGCAGCTTTGACGTCATGATCCTGTCGTATCGGATTCTGCTTCGCGACAAGGAGTTGATCGTGTTGCCGCTGGTCTCGATGACGGTGACGGTGGTGACGATTCTCACCTTCGCCTTCGGTTTTGGTGTCACGCGGTCGGAACTGCGGGCGGGCGGTCCGGAAATGTACGTTCCGCTGTTCCTGTTGTATGTGGTCATCTACACCGTCGGCATCTTCTCGCAATCGGCTGTCGTCGCCGGCGCCACCGAACGGATGCGCGGCGGCGATCCGACACTTCGTTCGGCGCTCGCGGCTGCCGGCCGCCGTATCGGTCCGATCATCGGCTGGGCGATCTTCGCGGCCACGATTGGAACCATCATCCGCGCGATCCAGGATCGGGCTGGTATTTTCGGCAAGGTCGTGGCGTTCATCGGCGGCGCTGCCTGGTCGCTCGCCACGTTCTTCATCGTGCCGGTGCTGCTGTTCGAGGGTAAATCGATCCGCGACTCGCTCCGCCGCTCGACCACGCTGTTCAAGGACGTCTGGGGTGAAACCCTCGCCGGCGGTGTGACGCTCGGTCTCGCCAATCTTTGCATCACGGTACCGCTCGTCGTCATCGCCGTACTGATTGGAGTCACCATCGGGAAGGCGGCCGGGATCGGCGTCTTCATTGCCGGGATGATCGCGCTCACGATTCTCTTCGCCACACTGCAGGGGATCTATCTGGCGACGCTGTATCGCTACGCCACCGAAGGCTGGGTGCCGGCGGGGTTCGACGGCGACCTGCTGCGCCAGGCGTTCGTCTCGAAGGACGGTACGGACCACGTCACGCTCAATCTGAATCAGCGGTGACTGAAGGTGATGAACCCTGTATTCACGACGACGGCATTCACCATCGACGGCTACCGCATCATCCAGAACCGCGGCGTCGTCCGCGGCATCATCGTGCGGTCGCGCTCCATCTTCGGGACGATCGGCGGCTCTCTGCAGACGCTCGTCGGCGGCAACATCACGCTCTTCACTGACCTGTGCGAGCGCACACGTGCCGATGCGTTCAACCAGATGCTCCAGCACGCCGAGGAAGTCGGCGCCAACGCCGTCGTCGGCGTCCGCTACGACGCGACGGAGATTCTCAACGGAGTGACCGAGGTGCTCTGCTACGGCACCGCGGTCGTGATCGAACAGCTTTCCCCGTCGCGCTGATTGCATCCGCGGAATCGAGACCGAGTCAGAGCTGGCCGCTCTTCGGGTCGAGCGTGGCCAGCACGCGCTGATACGCCGGGTCGGCGAAGCGAGCGGGATGAAATGCCGCCACATAGTCCGGCAGTGATGTTCCGAGCACGTGCGCTGACAGCAGTTCAGCGGCCGCCAGCGACGCCATGATCCCGAATCCGGAGAGCGCGCCAAGCACGTACGCCCCTTCGATATTCGTCGGCCCGATGAGCGGGCGATTGTCGGGTGTCTTGCAGTAGTAGCCGCCGTCGACAAACGCTCGCTGACTGTGCTCGACGTAGACGTGAAGGCCGGGAATCATCGCCGCCAGACCCCGGATCACGACGCCGGCATATTCGGGAGCGAATGTCGGCGGGAACACGGGATCTTCGATGCGCGTGTCGTAGGTCCAGATTCCGAGAATCGACTGCGCACCTCTGGGACGAAGGTGGACGCCGGCGGGATACGTTCCCAGTGCTCCCAGATCGATCGGATCGTTCCAAATCATCAGCGGCACGTCGCGCGGAACGACGCCTTGCTCGTCCGCGAACGAAATCTTGCTGTGCAGCTCGTTGGCGATCGGAACGCCGAGCTCGAGGCGTTCGGTCCACTCACAGAGAAGAGGGCCGGCGGCCAGCACGAACACGCGCGTGTCGATGTGTGCTCCTGATTCAAGGCGAACGGCGACCACACGCTGGTTGTCGATCACGAGGCCAGCGGCTTTGTCGCGGACGAGGTCGACGCCGCGGGCGCGGGCCTGCGACAGCAGCCAGCCTCCCAGCGTCAGCGCGTTCATGAAGCCGGCGCGCCGTACGTGCAGCATCGCCACGACGCGATCGGTGACGAACGGATACCGCCCGCGAATCTCCGCGCGATCGTCGGTGAACCGTGTCGTCGGCCCTGCGTGCGCACGCAGTCGTTCCGCCTCGGTTCGATCGGCGGTGAGAAAGACATAGCCGCGCCGATTGAGCTCGAACGCATGTGCGCTCTCCTCGTCGAGTGCCTCGAGCAGATCGATGCTGCGGTTCATCAGGCGCACCATCGAGTCGTCTGGCCCGGGCCAGTAATTGCGATAGGCCTCGGTGCCCTTGCTGCTCGTCAGCGACAGCGGCTCGCCCGGATCCACCAGGACGACACGCCTGACGCCGGCGCGCACGGCGAGCTGATGGGCCGCGGCGATGCCGGCCATGCCCGCGCCAGCAATCACGACCTCGGCGACGCGAGGATCAGGCATTGCACGCGGAGGATAGCCCGTGTCCGGCCGCCAATGAACCCGTGTAGACTCCTCGACGTAAATTCGATCTGGAGACCTATGGGATACATCGAGTCCAATCTGCTGCCGGGTGAGACCGTCGTCCAGCGCGCGCGGCTCCACTGGATCGTGTTCCTGAAGGCGATTGCCGTCGCCGTGCTCGGCGTGGCCGTGCTGATCGCCTCAGCGACCATGGCGGACGGCAGTTGGGTGCGCATCGCCGGCGGCGTCGTCGCCCTGGTCGGCGCGTTGATGGCGATTCCGCCGTGGATTGCCCGCGCCAGCTCGGAATTCGGCGTGACCAGCAAACGGGTCATCATCAAGGTCGGAGTGGTCAAGCGGCGGACGCTTGAACTGCTCATCCGTCAGGTCGAGGCGATCTCGGTCGATCAGAGCGTCACCGGTCGCCTTTTCAACTTCGGGACCATCACGCTGACCGGCACCGGCGGCGTCCGCGAGACGTTCGACAACATCGCCCACCCGCTCGAATTCCGTCGCAGCATCCAGAGCCTGTCCACCGACGATCGCACGCTGGCGACACGAGCCTGACGAAGGTTGCCGGAAGATGTGTCCGGAATGCTTCGTGGCGACGCGGCCGTAATGCGACTTTTGCTGACAAAGGCGACAAAAACTAGCCCTCGCTGTGACGTCGCCGGGGTGTAGAATTTCGGCCACAACGCGGGAGGCCGGATGCGGTACACCCTGGCGCTCGTCGGCGCCCTCTTCCTTGGCGTCGTCGCCTATTCAGCGGAACCTTCATTCACCAGCGCGCAGCGCGAATGGTGGTCGCTCAAGCCGGTGGTCAAACCGGCGGTCCCGGAGGTGAAGAACCGCCAGTGGGTGAAGACGCCCGTTGACGCGTTCGTCCTTGCTGCCCTCGAGGCCAAGGGCCTCAGTCCCAACCCGCCCGCCGATCGCGTGACGCTGCTGCGCCGCGCCGCGATTGATCTCACCGGCCTGCCGCCGACCGAAGAGGAAGTCGCGCAGTTCGTCGGCGACAAGTCGCCGACCGCCTGGGCCAAGGTGGTCGATCGCCTGCTCGCGTCGCCGGCCTACGGCGAGCGGTGGGGACGCCACTGGCTCGACCTCGCGCGCTACGCGGACAGCAACGGCTTCAAGGCTGACGAGACGCGGCCGTACATCTGGCGCTATCGTGACTACGTCATCAAGGCGTTCAACGACGACAAGCCGTACGACCGCTTCGTCCGCGAGCAGATAGCCGGCGACGAGCTGTATCCCGGCGATCGGGAAGCGCTCATCGCCATGGGCTTCAACCGCCACTGGATCGACGAAACCAACGCCGCCGGCCTGATGACTCGTCGTCAGGAGACGCTCGACGACATCACGAATGTCACCGGCTCGACGTTCCTGGGTCTGCAGTACGGCTGCGCGCGCTGCCACGACCACAAGACGGATCCGATCCTCCACATCGACTACTACCGCCTGCAGGCGTTCTTCGCCAACACGTCGTTTGGCGACGGCCCACTGCCGCTGGCCGATCCCGCCGAACAGAAGGCCTACGACCAGCAGAAGGCCGCGTGGGAGGAGAAGACGAAAGACATCCGCGCCGAGATGGAGACGATCCTCGAGCCGCTCCGCAAGAGCCGCATGATGGGCGGCATCAAGACGTTCGAGGACGAAGTGCAGGAAGCCATCCTGCTCGATCCCGCGAAGCGCAACACCTTCCAGCGGATGATGTTCCACACCGCGTCGCCGCGCATCACCTTCGACGAGGAGCCCGACGCACGCACGCTGCGCTCGCTCAAGGGCGACGCCGCCACCCGTTACGCCGAGCTGAAGAAGCAACTTTCAGCGTTCGATTCGTTGCGCCCGAAACCGCTCGACGAAGGCCAGTTCATGGTCGACATCGGAAAGGAAGCGCCGGCGGTCTACACGCTGAAGAACGGCAACTGGCAGAACAGGGGCCCGCTGGTGCAGCCCGGCTTCCTCTCGATCCTGGACCCGACCGACGCGAAGATCACGCCACCCGACGGTTTGAATTCCACGGGACGAAGGACTGTGCTGGCGGGATGGCTGACCGACCCGAAGAACCCGCTGCCCGCGCGGGTGATGGTCAATCGCATCTGGCACTATCACTTCGGACGCGGCATCGTCTCGACGCCAGGTGACTTCGGACGCATGGGCGCTCGCCCGACGCATCCGGAACTGCTCGACTACCTCGCCACGACGTTCGTCGAGGGCGGCTGGAAGATGAAGGCGATGCACCGGCTCATTCTGCTGTCGAACACCTACCAGCAGTCGTCCGCCACCCAGGAAGCAGCGGCGAAGGTCGACCCCGAGAACAAGCTGATGTGGCGCTACGGGCGACATCGCATGGAAGCGGAAGCGATCCGCGACTCGATGCTGTTTGTCAGCGGCAGGCTCAATCGGCAGATGGGCGGCCCCGGCGTCTTCCCGAAAGTGCCGAAGGGCGTGTTGAGCGAACTGTCCGCAACCGCGGCGGCGGGCGGGTGGTCAACGGAGAAGGACCCCGCACAAGCGAACCGTCGCAGCGTCTACATCTTCGTGCGCCGCAACCTGCGCTATCCGATGCTGCAGGCATTCGACAACGCCAACAGCTTCGAGAGCGCGCACACGCGAACCAACTCTGTGACCGCGACGCAGGCGCTCGATCTGCTCAACGATGATCTCATCGTCGAGTGGGCAGGCGCGTTGGCCGATCGCGTGCGCGGTCAGGACAAAACGACGGGAACACCGGCGCAGGTGAGCCGTGCGTTCAAGCTGGCATACGGCCGCGACGCGACGCCCGAGGAGCAGAAGGCGGCGGCGGCGTTCTTCGAGAGTCAGAGCAAGACGGCGGGCACGCGCGAGAAGGCACTCGTCGACTTCAGCCACGCGCTGCTCGCGTCGAATGAGTTCCTCTACATCAATTGAGGAATTCGAGAAATGCAAGATGCAAAATTCAAAATGCAAAACGCAAAATTCAAAATGCAAAAGCTCGTAGGGAAGAGTGTCTTTCTTTTTGCATTTTGCATTTTGCATTTTGAATTACGAAAGCACGTATAGGAGCCACCGTGCTGAACAGACTCAAACATCACTGGCAGGTGTCGACCCGGCGCGAATTCTTCTCCCAGGCCGGCAGCGGTCTCGCCGCCATCGCGCTGGCGTCGCTGATGCAAGAGGACGCCTTTGCCGCCGCCGTCGATCCGCTGGCGCCGAAGCCGCCACACGTCACGCCACGGGCGAAGTCGGTGATCTGGTGCTTCATGGAAGGCGGCCCGAGCCAGGTGGATCTGTTCGATCCGAAACCGGCGCTCGAGAAGTACGCCGGCCAGCCGATCCCGCCGTCGTTCAAGCCGGAAACGCTCGGCGTCACCGGCTTCGGGACGGCGAAGAACGGGCTGCTGCCGTCGAAGCGCACCTTCAAGCAGTACGGCAAGAGCGGCCTGTGGGTCTCCGACTGGCTGCCGAACATCGCGCAGCACGTGGATGACATGGCCATCATCCGCTCGTGCCAGTCCGACGCGGTCAACCACGTCGGCGGCGTGTGCCAGATGAACACCGGTGACATCCTCGCCGGTCGCCCGTCGCTCGGCGCCTGGGTCACCTACGGCCTCGGCAGCGCCAAGCGCAACCTGCCCACCTTCATCGTCATGCAGGATGACAAGGAAATCCTTGGCGGCATCCAGAACTACAGCGCCGGGTTCCTGCCAGCGACGTATCAGGGGACGATGTTCCGGCAGGGGAGCACGCCGATCCTGAATCTGGTTCCACCGGCGGGCATCAGCGACGAGGAGCAGCGCGGCAAGATCGATTTCCTGAAGTCGCTGAACGATCGGTTCGGACGCGGCAAGGAAGACGACAGCGAGCTCGACGCGCGGGCGCGCTCGTTCGAGATGGCGTATCAGATGCAGGCCGCGGCGCCGGAGGCCGTGGACATCAGCCAGGAGTCGGACGCAACCCGCGCGATGTATGGCATCGACGATCCCGCGACCGCGCCCTACGGCGTGAACTGTCTGCTGGCGCGGCGGCTGGTCGAGCGCGGCGTCCGCTTCGTCGAGGTCTACAGCGGCTCCGGATCGCGGTGGGACGCCCACAGCGACCTGACGACCAACCACAACCAGAACTGCCGCTCGGCCGACAAGCCGGTGGCCGGCCTCATTGCCGATCTCAAGCAGCGCGGCATGCTCGACGACACGCTCGTCGTCTGGGGCGGCGAGTTCGGCCGCACACCGTTCTTCCAGGGCGCGTTCGACGAGAAGGCCGGCCGCGATCACAACCCGTGGGGGTTCACGATGTTCATGGCCGGCGGCGGCGTCAAAGGCGGCCAGTACATCGGGACGACCGACGAGATCGGACTGCGCGCGGAAGAAGATCCGTGGCACGTGTGGGACATCCACGCGTCGGTGCTCTATCTGCTCGGTCTCGATCACCTCAAGACGACCTACCTGCACAACGGGCGGAACGAGCGACCGACACGGACGGGCGGCCGTCTGATCACGAAACTGTGGACGTAGGCCGGGTCCCGCCGGAGCGATGAATTCAGTCGAAGGCGGACCCGGCGGAACCGAGCGTCCGCGCCGCGTGTTGCTGGCGGGTCGGCGTCGCGTGGTTGCGGGGCTCCGCCGGACCCGCCCTGCACTTCTTGCCGCGTGGGTCCTTGCTGCGTCGTTCAGTTCCTCGGCGCAAACACCGGACACGCGCGCTCCCGGACAGCTTCCGGAGGGAGCCGGCAAAGCCACGTTCGAGAGCGTCGGCAGCCTGTGTCACTCGCCGAACGCGCCGGCCGGCAAGCAGTGGACACGCGACCAGTGGGAGCTGAAGGTCATCGAGATGCTGCAGGAGGAGCCGGACGTCACCACCGACGAACGGAAGCAGATCGTCGAGTACCTGACGGCGACCTTCAAGCCGGGCGGGCGCATCTATGTCAACCTCGCCGGTGCCGCCGACCTCGCCAAGCTGCTCGATCTGCCGCTGGCTGAAGCCGAACGCATCGTTGCTCACCGCAAGGAGAAGGGGCCATTCGCCAACGTCGACGCGGTGAAGAGCGTCGCCAACATCACCACGGCGAAGATTGACGCGAAGGCGGGGGACCTGGAGTTCTGATGCGCCGTCTCTGCGTGGTTGCCGCTCTCGTCTGGGTGGCCAGTCCGATTGCGGCGGCGCGGATCCCGCCGGCCAACGCCCAGCTTCCAACTGCCAATGCTCAAAGGAGCGAGGCGACGGAGGGCGCGCGACGTAACGGCACGGACGTCGACCGCGACGGCGTTGTCGCGAAGTATTGCGTTACGTGTCACAACGAGCGGACAAAGACGGGCGGTCTCGCGCTCGACGTCGTCTCGCGCGGCCCGGTCCGCGATCGCGCGTCGGTGTGGGAGGCCGTGCTGCACAAGCTGCGCGCCGGCGCGATGCCGCCGCCAGGCCTGCCACGTCCCGACCCCGCGGCGACTGCGGCACTGATGTCGAGCCTGGCGACGGAGCTCGACGCCGCGCCACGCGATCCGGGCAGGCCGCTGCTGCGCCGGCTCAATCGCGCGGAATACGGCAATGTGATCCGCGATCTGCTCGACCTCGAGATCGACGTCCGCTCGCTGCTTCCTGCAGACGACGCGGCGTTCGGCTTCGATAACAACGCCGACCTGCAGGCGTTCTCGCCCTCCTTGCTGGAGCGGTATCTCGTCGCCGCGGACAAGGTCAGCGCGCTCGCGGTCGGCGATCCGGCGACCGTGCCGGCGGCCGAAACCTATTTCACGCGCGGTGATCAGTCGCAGAGCCAGCATCAGGACGGCCTGCCGCTTGGGACTGTCGGCGGCATCGGCGTCCGCCACTATTTTCCGCTCGATGGCGAGTATCAGTTCAGCGTCGCGTTGATCCGCACCAACACGGAAGGCATACGCGGTCTCGAGCATCCGCACCAGCTCGAGATCACCGTCGACGGTGTACGCGTGTTCCTCGGCAGCGTCGGCGGCGACGCCGACGCAGGGCAGACCGGTGTGGTGACGGATAAGTCCGACGCGACCGACGCGAGACTGCGCGTGCGTGTGCCGGTGAAGGCTGGATCGCGGCTCGTCGCCGCCGCGTGGGTCCGCAAGATCGGCGAGGGAACCAACCGGCTGCGTCCGTTCCTGCGCAGCAACGCCGGCACCTACGACTCCACCGGCCGTCCGCACGTGAAGTCGATGACCGTGGCGGGCCCGTTCAATCCGACAGGTCCCGGGGATACGCCAAGCCGCCGCCGGATCTTTAGCTGCCATCCGGCGGGTCCGCGTCGTGTGGCTACAGGACTCGGCGCGCCCCGCCCTACAACAGAGGAGAGTTGTGCGCGGCGGATTCTGAACACCCTCGCGCGCGGTGCGTATCGGCGGCCGGTGCGTGCTGGTGATATCGAGACGCTGCTCGCGTTCTATCGCGATGGTCGCAAGAAGGGCACGTTCGAGACCGGAATTCAGCTCGCGTTGCGTCGGTTGCTGGCGAGCCCGTCGTTCGTCTTCCGCCCCGAGGACGAGCCGGCGAATTCGAAGACCGGCGCAGCGTTCCACGTCAGCGACCACGAGCTGGCGTCGCGGCTGTCGTTCTTCCTCTGGAGCAGCATGCCGGACGAGACGCTGTTTCGGCTCGCTGAACAGGGTCAGCTGCGCCGGCCGGAAGTTCTCGAAGCGCAGGTGAAGCGGATGATTGCCGATCCGCGCGCCGACGCGCTGATGCAGAACTTCGCCGGTCAGTGGCTGCACGTGCGCAACCTGCAGAACGCAGCGCCGAACACCGACGAGTTTCCCGACTTCGACAACGACCTGCGCGACGGCCTGCGCCGCGAAATCGAGATGTTCTTCGGCAGCGTGCTGCGCGAGGACCGTCCCGTGCTCGATCTGCTCACCGCCGACTACACGTTCGTCAACGAGCGGCTGGCCAAGCACTACGATATCCCGTACGTCTACGGCAGCCAGTTCCGCCGCGTGACGCTGACCGAAGACGCACGGCGCGGCCTCCTGGGCAAGGGGAGCATCCTGCTGGCGACGTCGCACGCGGATCGTACGGCGCCGGTGCTGCGCGGCAAGTGGATCCTCGAGAACCTGCTCGGCACGCCGCCACCACCGCCGCCGGGTGCGGTGCCGCCGCTCGAGACGGCACCAGGACGCGCGTCAAAGACGATGCGCGAGCGGATGGCTGTGCATCGGGAGAGCCCGGCGTGTGCCGGCTGCCACCGGCTGACCGATCCATTGGGGTTCGTGCTGGAGAACTTCGACGCCGTCGGCGCCTGGCGCGTGCGCGAGGCTGGCGGGCCCATCGACGCGACCGGCCTGGCGCCTGACGGAACCGCGGTCAACGGCGTGGTCGAGCTGCGACAGGCGCTGTTGAAGCACCAGGATGCATTCGTTTACACACTGACCGAGAAGTTGATGATTTACGCCCTGGGACGCGGCCTGGAGGCGTACGATATGCCTGTTGTCCGCGACATTGTCCGCGACGCGAGCCGGCAGGATTACCGGTTCTCATCGGTGTTGATGGGCATCGTGAAAAGCGTACCGTTCCAGATGCGGCGCACGTCTTAACTGCGAAGCGCACGAAGTGGTCGCTGGTGACGCCAAGTGCGCGAAGAAGCGTGTGCTTCGCGGTTTAAACGCGGGTGAAGGATGTTCGTAACGAAGACCGCTCTTTCGCGTCGCACTCTGCTGCGAGGACTCGGCACCGCGCTGGCGCTGCCGTTTCTCGATGCGATGACGCCGGCGTTCGCGCGCGCTCAGCAGCGCGCGGCGGCGCCGCTGCGCTTCGGCGCCGTCTACGTCCCGAACGGTG
>Ga0111538_10001136_pt1 | contig 37387 bp, 28 predicted proteins | sample SoiMethybrSBSTD1_FD_79669 | JGI IMG/M metagenome (GOLD analysis project Ga0111538, IMG submission 79669) | Bulk soil microbial communities from a Populus tree surrounding site in Tennessee, USA - Soil MetaG P. TD hybrid SBSTD1 (version 2)... | ecosystem: Environmental > Terrestrial > Soil >...
GATTCCGGCTGCATGAACCTCCTCGCGACGAGGCGCGGGCGGCTCGCCGCATTCTTCCTCCTCTACGTGACCGAGGGAATCCCGTCGGGGTTCACTGGCGTCGCCGTCGCAACCCGCATGCGGCGCTTGGGACTCGATCCCGCAGCCATCGGCATGTTCACGGCGGCGCTCCTCCTCCCCTGGGCCGTGAAGTGGGCGTTCGGTCCCTTCGTCGACGTGGTCTCGAGCGACCGGTGGGGCCGGCGTCGAGGCTGGATTCTCGGAACGCAGACGCTCATGTCGATCACCATCCTGCTCGCGATGGGAGTCGACATGCGCGCAAGCTTGGCCCTCTTCACCTGGCTTCTCGTCGCGCACAACCTCTGCAGCGCGGTCCAGGACGTCGCCATCGACGCGCTCGCTGTCCAGGTGCTTCGCGGCGATGAGCGCGGACTGGCGAACGGCCTCATGTTCGGAGGGCAGTACTTGGGAACGGCGCTCGGAGGAACCGGTGCGCTGTTCCTGGCCTCGGTCGCAGGCTTTCCCGTCACCTTCATCGCGGTCTCGGCGGCGATCGCGCTCGTCACAGCCGTCGTCGCCTGGCCGATGCGCGAGCCGCCCGGTCCTCCGCGACCGCCGCTCGGTTTGCGATCGGTGGGACAGGGCATCGCCTCCTTCGTGCGCGACACGGCGCGCTCCTTTACCGGGAGCCGGGCCGCGCTCGCTGCGATCGTGCTGGCGCTCCTTCCGATGGGTGGCTACGCGCTCTCGCTCTCGCTTCAGTCGAATCTCGCGGTCGAGCTTGGACTGACCGACCGTCAGGTTGGGACGCTGTCGCTCCTGTCCACGCTCCTCTCGGCCGGATTCTGCGTGCTCGGCGGCTGGATCTCGGACCGGTGGGGACGTCGCCGCTCGCTCGCGACGTTCATCATCGGCACCACCCTGCCGACCTTCGCGATCGCGGCGGCGATGCAGCACTTCCACTGGATCCTGCCGGTGAGCCCGCTCCTAACGAACCGTCCCGTCCCGGCGCCGGAGCTGGTCTCGCTCTTCTGGTCGCTCACGCTCGCGTACGCCGTGTTCCAGGGGCTCATGTACGGCGTCGGGACCGCCATCTTCATGGACGTGACGAATCCGCTCGTCGCCGCGACGCAGTTCACCGGCTACATGGCGCTCTGCAACCTGGTCTTCTCGTACAGCGCGGCGTGGCAGGGGCACGCCGCGGTCGCCTGGGGTTATCCTGCAACGCTTCTGATCGATGGGGCGTTCGGCCTCCTGAGCGTGCTCGTCCTGCCGCTCATGGGACCGCTCACCGCCGGGGGAGCATCCGAGACGGCGCCGGAGGCATCCTAAGGGGAAGCGTGAGGCATGGTGCCCACGCGTCATGATCCCGCCGGGAGCGAACGCCCCGGCGCGAGGAGGTGCCCGATGCACCATTCGTTCCGTCGTGCCCTGGTCCACGCCCGCTGCTCTCACCGAGGCCAGGCCCGCCACTCGATTCCACTCCACGCATCACCCTGGGGTCACGCCGACGCGCGTGAGGCCGCGGCCGATGCCGGTGGAGGTGGATTCGGAGTTCGTCGTCCCCTTCGATTCCTCGCGTACAAGCTCGGCCTCGCGGAGCCGCAGGTGGTGCAGCTCGCCCGAATCCTGGACGAGCTCAAGACCGAGCGTGCGCAGCACGCGGTGGACGAGCGGCGTCGCCTCTCGGCGCTCGCCGAAGCGGTGGGATCGGAGTCGTTCGTCGAGGCGAAGGCAGAGGAAGCCGCGTCCTTGAAATCGGCGAGCACGCAGCGTCTCGAGGCGGCCGTCGTGAAGGCGGTGCGCCAGCTCCATGAGCTGCTCGATACCGCGCAGCGGGAGCGGCTCGCTTACCTCATCCGGACGGGTACGCTGGTCCTCTAACGAAGCGTTCCAAGGCAGGTCCGAACACGGGGCGGTACGGCGCGAGCCGGCCGCCCCGCCGGCTTTCGGAGACGCCGGCGGCTTCGGACGACAATTGAAAACAGGCCTTGCTTTTCATTGATCGCGGCGTATGGTTCCAGCCATGGCCGCCCCGCGACGAATGATTTCGGATCCCCGCCAGCTTCGTGCTCTGGCCAGCCCTGTGCGCCAGGAGCTGGTGGACCTCCTCGCCCGGACCGGCCCCACGACGGCCGCGGAACTGGGAGCGCTGATCCGACGCCCCGCCGACGGCCTCTACTATCACCTACGCGAGCTCCAGCGAGTCGGGCTCGTCGCCCCGGCGGGAACGCGGGTGAGAGGACGGTATCGCGAGGCGATCTTCCGAACCGCGTACCGGGAGCCGTCCCTCCGACACGATCCATCCCCGCGAGGGAATTCCCCGGCGGTCACCGCGATCGTCGGCTCGATGCTCCGCCTCGGGATCCGGGACTTCAAGGAGGCCGCCGGCTCCGCGCGGGTTCGCACCCACGGGCCAGGGCGGCAGCTCTGGAGTCTTCGTGTCACCGGATGGCTCACGCCGGACCAGCTCGTCGAGGTCAACCGGCAAATCATCTCGCTCGAGAAAGCCGTCGGCCGCCCCCGCTCGCGTGGGGAACTGTACGCGATCACCATCCTGCTCACTCCACTCGGACATCGCGCGCGCAAGAAGCAGCGGCAGCCGAGGGTCCGGAGGAAATCATGATCTCGCCCCGGCCGGTCGGCGGCCGCTCTTCCGAAACATGGAAGCTCGAGGTGGCGTATGGGACGATGTCAGGCGCCGCGGGAGATCGCGGGACGCACGGACATCTCTTCCTCCGTGCGCCCGGATGGCGCCGGTCTCAAGTCCTTACCCTACGAGGAGGATCCCATGCTTAGCACACGCGGCCTGGTGAAGGTCTATCCCGGGCCGGTCACGGCCTTGAACGGCGTGGATCTCGACGTGGCCCCCGGAATGTTCGGACTCCTGGGCCCGAACGGCGCCGGGAAATCCACGTTCATGAAGATCCTGGCCGGCCTGCTCGAGCCGACGTCCGGGACGGTGACCTTGGACGGCGCCGACACCCTGAGCCGGCCCGAGACCCTCTGGCCACGGCTCGGATACCTGCCTCAGGAGTTCGGCTTCTATCCGCACTTGAGCGGGCAGGCGATGCTCGCGCATCTCCTCGAGCTGAAGGGCGTGACCGCGCCCCAGGGGATGAAGAAGCTCACGGCCGAGCTCCTCGAGCGCGTGAATCTGAGCCACGCGGCGAAGCGCGCGGTGAAGGGCTATTCGGGCGGCATGCGCCAGCGCCTCGGCATCGCGCAGGCGATCGCGGGGAATCCGCGGCTCATCATCGTCGACGAGCCCACGGCGGGCCTCGATCCCGAGGAGCGCCTCCGCTTCTATCATCTGCTCTCCGAGCTCGCGCAGGATCGCATCGTCATCCTCTCGACGCACATCGTCGAGGACGTCGCGGTGCTCTGTCCGCGGTTCGCCGTGATCCGGTCGGGACGACTGCTCGCGGTCACCACGCCGAGCGAGGCGCGATCCGCGATCGCGGGGTGCATGTACGAGGGAACGGTCGAGGTGGCCGACCTGCCGCGGCTCCGCGCCGAGCGCGTGGTCACGCAGGCGCTCCTCGTGGAAGGGAAGAACAAGGCGCGCCTCTACGAGCCTTCGGGCGCGCCCCCTATGGGCTTCGCCCCGGTCCCCGTGACGCTCGAAGATGCCTACCTCGTGCTCATGCGGCTCGGCCAGCTTCCAGCCGGCGGGCGCGATCGCGCAGGCGCGCCGCTCCAGCGGGGCGACGGCGTTCCCGGGGCGATCACGACCGCCCCTACGGGAGGGGAGCGATGAGCCTCCGCCGCTTCGGCGCGACCTTCGGGGTCGAGCTCAGCCACACCTTCCGGCGCCCACTCTTCATCGTGCTCGCGGTGATCCTCCTCCTGAGCGGATGGGGACTCTCCACCGGCAACGTGCAGATCTCCTCGGGAGACAGCTCGGTCGGGGGCACGAAGGCGTGGATCACATCCGAGTTTGCGCAGACGCAGATGATGACCTACATCGTGCTCCTCTATTACGCCTTCTTCATCGCGATCGGAGCCGGCCTCACGTTCATCCGGGATCGCGAGACCAAGGTGGACACGCTCCTCTATTCCACTCCGCTCACGGCCGGGGAATACGTGTGGGGACGGTATCTCGCCATCACGGTCGGATTCATGGTGCTCCTGGCCTGGCAGGTGGCGGTCAACGCCTTCTTCAACCACGTGGTCCCGAACGCGAACGCGAACGAGATCCGCGGACCCTTCTCCCTCGCGAGCTACGCGATGCCGGTGTTCACGATCGGGCTGCCGTTCCTCGTCTTCTACGCGGGCCTCGCCATGTACGTGGGGCAGCGGACCCAGAACGGCATCCTCGTCTTCTTCATGTCGGTCGCGCTGCTCCTGGTCTGCGGCTTCTTCCTCTGGACCTGGTCCCCGTCCTGGCTGGACTGGCGGATCAACCGCCTCTTACAGGTCTTCGACCCGTCCGGATACCGATGGCTGAACGAGGCGCTTCTCAAGGTCGACCGAGGGGTCGCCTACTACAACAAGGCGCACGTGGAGTACGACGGACTCTTCTGGATCAATCGCGTGGCGATGCTCGCGATCGGTCTCGGATCGGTGTTGCTTACGCAACGATCGGTCGCGCGCGCAAAGCGGGGAGTCTCCGCCTCCCGCGTGAAGCAGGGGGTGGTCCAGGCTGAGACCGCGACGCCGGCGTTGAATCCGTGGCCCGAAGGATCCCTGGGTCTTGCCGCGCTCGGGATGGCCGCCAAGCGGCCTTCGTTCCTCGGGACCGTTCGCGCCGTGGCCGGCGCCGAGGTGCGCGAGCTGTCGCGGCAGAAGGGTCTCTATGTCTTCATCCCGTTGATCCTCATCCAGGCGCTGGGCAATGCGCTCATCGCCGTGGGCGCGTTCGACACGCCGATCCTGCTCACCCCGGGGATCACCGCGGTGCAGCTCGCAAGCCAGGTTTCGGGCTGGATCTGCCTCCTGCTCATGTTCTACACGGTCGAGTCGCTGGAGCGGGAGCGTGCCGCCGACCTGGCGCCGATCGTGTACTCCACGCCCATCAAGACCGGCGCGCTCCTGGCCGGCAAGGCACTGGCGAACGCCCTCGTGGGAGGTGCCGTCCTCATGGCGTCCCTCCTCGCGTGCTTCATCGCGGTGCTCGTGCAGCACACGGTGCCGTTCTCGGTGGTTCCGTTCGCGCTCGTCTGGGGACTCCTTCTCATCCCGACCTTCCTCGCCTGGACCGCGTTCGTCACCGCGGTCTACGCATGGGTCGGAAATCGCTACGCCGCGTACGGCATCGCCCTCGCCGCGCTCATCTTCACGCTCTTCAAGGCCCTGTTCCGGCAGATCAACTGGGCCTTCAACTGGCCGCTGTGGGGCGCGCTCCGCTGGAGCGACCTGGGCTTCTTCGAAACCGACCGCGCGGCCCTCCTTTGGAACCGGATCGGCGTCCTCGGCCTGGCCGTCTTCTTCACGGTGCTGGCGGTGCGCCTCTTCGCCCGCCGCGGTCCCGACGCGGTGCAGACGATTCACCGCCTCTCGCCCAAGAATCTCGTCGGCTCCGCGGTCCGGCTCTCGCCCTACGCGGCGGTCCCCGCGATCGCGGTGTGCGTCCTCATGGTCCAGGTCCACGACGGACTCAACGGCGGCACCGCCAAGAAGGTGGGGAAGGACTACTGGTCCAAGAACCTCAAGACCTGGATGACGGCGCCGCTCCCCGACATCGGGCGCGCGGACATCGCGCTCAAGGTCGATCCCGCGAAGCACTTCATCGCGAGCAAGGGCACGCTCACCCTGGTGAACGGCAGCGACTCCACGCTCGCACGCTTCCCCGTCTCGGGAGCGCAGCACTGGGAGCACCTGGCCTGGACGATGAACGGGAAGGAGTACAAGCCCGAGACCACGGAGCACCTCTACGTCATCGAGCCGCCGCATCCGCTCGCTCCCGGAGACAGCGTGGTCGTGGGATGGAGCTTCGACGGGCGCTATCCGGCCGGCGTCACGAAGAACGGAGAGAACACGGACGAGTTCATCCTTCCCTCCGGCGTCGTGCTCACCGGATTCACGCCCAGCTTCATGCCGGTTCTCGGGTTCCTCGAGAGCGTGGGCGAGTCGAAGGACAACAAGACCGAGCCGCGCCGCTATCCGCGCGACTACTGGAAGGGAATCACCCGCGCAGGATTCGGGGCGACGGCGTGGTTCCCGGCGCGGATCTCCGTGACCGGCCCGGAGGCCTACACCCTCAATTCGGTCGGCGTTTGCACGAGCAACACGGTGAAGGACGGGTGGCGCACGCAGGTCTGGGAGACGACGGATCATCCCGTCAAGATCCTGAACGTGGTTTGCGGGCGCTGGCAGGAGAAGCAGGGGCACGGCACGACGATCTACTACAGCGCCGTCCATCCCTACAACGTGAACGAGATGTCGACCACCCTCGATGCCGCGCGGAAGTACTACTCGGAGTGGTTCCTCCCATACCCGTGGAAGCAGCTCAAGCTCTCCGAGTTCCCGGCGCTCGCCGGCTACGCGCAGGGCTTCGGCACCAACATCACCTTCAGCGAGAACATCGGATTCCTCACGCGCAACGACGACAAGACCGACGCGACGTTCCTGGTCACGGCGCACGAGGCGGCGCACCAGTGGTGGGGCAACATCCTCACCCCCGCCGACGGCCCGAACGGCGACTTCCTGAGCGAGGGGGCGGCGCACTTCTCGACGATGCTGCTCTTCGACCAGGTCAAAGGGCCGGCCGCGCGGATGGAGTTCGCCAAGGGGATCGAATCGCGCTACAACGACCACCGGCGCGTGGATGACGAGCGCGCGATGTATGACGTGGACGGAAAGCGCGAAGCGGACAACACCGTCCTCTACGACCGGGGCGGCTGGGTCTTCTGGATGCTCTACGATTATCTGGGCCACGACCGCGCGCTCGCGGGTTACCGGAACTTCATCCAGACCTGGAGCGTGAGCCGCGACCATCCGGCGCTCCAGGACTTCGTCGCCGCGATGCGTCCCTACGCGCAGGATCCGGTCGCGTACGACGCGTTCGTGAAGCAGTGGATGGAGGACAAGGTGGTGCCGGAGTACCGCGTCTCGGCCGCGAAGCGGATCTCGGCCAGATCGGGCTACAACGTCACCGCGACCGTGCGGAATATCGGGACCGGCATCATGCCCGTCGAGATCGCCGCCGCCCAGGGCGACCGTTGGATCAAGGCGAAGGATGCGTCGGGGCCCGCGTCGACGCCGAATCCCGCGTACCACGACGCCCGCACGACGATCACCCTCCGGGCGGGGGAATCGCGCACCGTCACGCTCCACTGCGACTTCAAGCCGGAGCGTGTGGTGGTCGATCCCGATGTACGCGTGCTTCAGCTACGGAGAAAGCTGGCCGTCGCCACCCTCTGAGGGGATGCGCTCGAAGTAGAGGCGTTCCCGCGAGGCGCCGGACGGATACTCGAGGAGGAGATCCGTGGCGGCGAAGCCGAAGCGGTCCGCCTTGGGCAGGAGCGAGAGGAAGCGCGACTCCAGGCGCATGACCGAGTCGGCGCACGCCATGCGGGTCGCGGCCGGAGGCGAGACGCCGATCTCCCCCGGATTGTGCTTCGCGCGCACCGCGGCGGAGTACGAGTTGCACGCTCCTCGCCCCGCGAAGCGCCCGTTCGAATACGAGAGGGTCACCTCCGGGGATTCGGGTACGGGGGTGGAGTCGTTCAAGGCGCGAAGCCGCCAGCGCGTCCCCTCGATCGAGTCGAGAGAGAGCCGCTCGGGCGGATTGGGATTTCCCCGCTCCTGCCACGTGCCCGAGGTCCATTCCCAGATCCGCGTCGAGAGCTGGCCCGGGAAGTCGAGCTCGTCGTCGGGGCCGGCCTCGACGACATCGAGCAGGATGCGGTCGTGCTCGAAACGGGCGTCGCGGATCTGGACGCGGTCGCCGATCCGGCGAAGGGCGGTGTTTTGGATCTCTTCGTCCCGGTGCTGCACGATGGCCCAGTAGACGTTGGTGGTGTTCCCGCCTGAATGCCCCTCGAGGAAGACGAGCCCGTCCTCGGAGTTGTCTCCGTCGACGTCGCCGATCAGGACGAAGTTCCGCACGAGTGAGACGATGGCCTTCGCCGACTTGCCGGGTACGGCGGTTTCGCTCTCCCACCGCCCGTGATCGAGCGTGATGGCGACCCCTTCCTCGAGACCCAGGTAGGTCATGTTCTCGACGACCGGGAGCGTGATCATCGGCTCCTTCTCCGCCGTTTCGGTCTGGGGTGGTTCGGATTCGCGCTTGCCGCACGCGGGGATCGCGAGCGCGAGGGCGAGGCAGAGGGAAACGAGCCGGCGGTGGCGCACCTGGTTGGGCCTCCTCGATGGGGACGAACGCGAGCCCGGCGGACACCGGGCCCGGGGAAGCGTATCCAGCGTTGCCCCGTTCGGCAAGGGCGCGTAGGCTCGGTCGACCCGATTCGCCGGTTTCGCCATGGGGGATGGTCATGACCGAGCTCGACGCCTCCGATCCCAGCACTCGCGCCTTCCTGAGACACACCCTCGCTACGCTCGCCTACCGCGCCGGAAAGACGGTGCGGGGGACTAAGGAGGAATTCGGGCGCTTTCGACCAACGCCCCAGTCGAAGTCGGTGGTCGAGGTCCTCGCGCACATGGGGGACTTGATGGACTGGGCTCTCCGCACCGTGGAAGGGAAGCCGAGCTTCACGCAGGCGACGCCGCTTCCTTGGGAGGAGGAGATCCGGCGCTTCTTCGCGTCGCTCGGAGCGCTCGATGCCTACCTGGCATCCGGAGCGTCGATCCACTACGAGCCCGCGCGCCTCTTCCAGGGCGCCCTCGCGGACGCGCTGACGCACGTAGGACAGCTCGCCATGCTGCGGCGCCTCTCGGGGTACAAGATGAAAGGAGAGAGCTACAATCGCGCGGACATCCGGATCGGGCGGGTGGGAATCGATCAGACGCCTCCCGATCCCAAGTTCGAGTTCGATTAGGACCAGGACTTTCCACACAAAAGCGTGACGGCGCCGTCCGGGTGGACGGCGCCGTTCGCGTCTCAGGCCGGGCCGTGCTCCGGCCCCGGGCGGAAGGCTCGCCCGTTCGTTGTCGTCGTTACGCCCGCTGGAACACCTGGTCGATCTGCATCGTCGTGCCGAAGCGGCCCCGGGCGACCTCGGTCCGCACGACCAGCGTGCGGCCGCCATTGGCGAGTCGGAACGTCTGCGTCACCTGCGTGCCGCGCGCTCCCGTCTGCTCGGCTACGAGCATGGGCCCATGCCACTGGCCGACGAGGACATCGCGACCGCTCTGGTTCTGGTAGCCGTTCCAGTCGTTGTCGTTGTTGCCATAGCGGCCGTTGTCGCCATACCGCCCGTTGTCGCCATACCGCCCGTTGTTGCCGGAGCGGTCACGCCCGCCAAATCCATAGTGGTCGTCGAGCAGGACCACCTGAACCACGTTACCCTGGCGGTTCGTCACGCGAAGGCGGTTCGGGCCTTGCGTGATCTGGATCGCCCGGGGGAGCGCCAGGTCGCGGACCGCGGCGTTGTTGCCGAAGCCTGGGCCGAAGTCCTTGTCGCTGTGGCGCCGATCGAGACGCCACGTGCCGCTCAGATTCGGCGTGGGGACGATGGTGCGGGCCGACGCGTCGACCGCCATGAAGGCAGTGACGAGAGCCGCCAGCGCGAGACTCCAAACCGTGCGTCGATTCATGGTCGTTTCCTCGGGTTCTCACCCTGGGGGTCAGAGGCCACCGAAGCCTTGCGCCCCGGCCTGCCCGGCACGAGCCCCCTGCCCGTGTCTGACCCTAAGACGCCCGGACCTGTGGCAGATCCATGGCAGCGGCCCGGCAGATTGTGGCGTGGGTTAACTTGTTGGTAGTGTGGGTGCTAGCGCCCAGGAGAGATCGGGCACCTGGGGCGGCCAGGCGGCCGCGCGCTCGTAGGCGTGGGCGATCCGTAGGGCCAGGTCCTCGCGGAACGGGGCGGCATAGATCAGGAGCCCGATCGGCAAGCCCTCCCTCGTGAAGCCACAGGGAACCGATACCCCGCAGAGATCGAGCAGGTTGCCGAGCCCCGCGTTCCGGTTGAGCTTCAGGTTGTAGTCGAAGTAGTCCTGGGTCGGGGCATTCAAGCCTTCGAGCGGACGCGCAGGAACCATGGCCGTCGGAACGAGGAGCGCGTCGACTCCGTGAAGACGCGTGTGGAGCCGATCCCGAAGGTCCGCGATCGAGCGGAGGAGGATCAGGTAATCGACCGCCGCGAGCTCGCGCCCGGGAGCCATGCGGAGCGCCACGATCGGATCGAGCTCGTGGAAGTGCTCGTCGAAGAGCTCCCGGTTCACCGCGATTCCTTCCGATGCGATCAAGAGCGCCCGCTTGGGGAGCGTCCATGCTTCCGCGACTTCGGGCACCTCCATCGATGCCACGTCGGCGCCCAGCGAGCGAAAGACCTCGCCCGTGCCCCGAACCGCGCGCTCGACCTCGGGATCGAGATCGTGGAAGAACAAGGTCTCGGCAAAGCGGATTCGAAGGCCGCGCACGCCGTCCGCGAGGCCCGAGAGAACGTCCCGCGGCGCCGCGCGCGATGTCGCGGAGTCGCGGGAATCGGCCCCCTGGAGCTCCTGGTAGACGAGCGCCGCGTCCTCCACGGTGCGTGCGATCGGCCCGACGCTGTCGAGCGTCCAGCTCAACGTATGGACCCCCGCACGGCTCACCTGCCCGACCGTCGTCTTGAGGCCGACCACCCCGCACAGCGCGGCGGGAACGCGCACCGATCCGCCGGTGTCGGTTCCGAGCGCCATGGGAACGAAGCCCGCCGCCACGGCCGCGGCGCTTCCGCTCGAGGAGCCGCCGGTGGCGTGGGGAACGCGGCTCCAGGGATTGCGCGGGGTGCCCTGATCGTTGTTCACGCCCACCATTCCGTACGCGAGCTGCACGGTGTGGGTCTTGCCGAGGAGCACCATGCCGGCCGACGCGAGACGGCGCACCGCCTCCGCGTCGTCGCGCGCGATCCGATGCTCGAGGAGATGCGTCCCGGCCGAGCTCGGCTCGCCCAAGACGTCGAAGAGCTCCTTGGCCGCGTAGGGGATTCCCTGGAGCGGGCCCGTGTCGACCCCCGCCTTGAGCGCGGTCTCCGCGGCGCGGGCTTCTTCGAGCGCGCGGTCGCGCGTGAGCCTGAGGAACGAGTGGATCGCCGGGTCGGTCTCGGCGATGCGCGCCAGGCAGCGCTCGACGAGGGCGGTCGGCGTGATCTCCCCGCGGCGAAACGAGCCGCCGATCTCTCGAATGGTGCCCAGGCCGGAGTCCATGGCGCTCAGAGTAACTGCCGGGGCGGGCTGTTGGGAACGTGCTCTCGGCATGCTATAGTTTTCGTCCTTCCGCTCCCCGCGACCGAGGACCCCGTGACCCTTGGAGGTTTCAGACATGCCGCTTCAGCTGGGTGACCCTGTTCCCGATTTCACCGCGACCACCACGCAGGGCGAGATCCGCTTCCACGAGTGGATGGGCGACGGCTGGGCGGTCCTCTTCTCCCACCCGAAGGACTTCACGCCGGTTTGCACGACGGAGCTGGGCGAGGTGTCGCGCCTGAAGCCCGAGTTCGAGAAGCGGAACGTCAAGGTCGCGGGGCTCAGCGTGGATCCGATCGACTCCCACTCCAAGTGGGCCGACGACATTCGCGAGACGCAGGGACACGCGCTCAACTTCCCGCTCATCGCCGACCACGACCGGAAGGTCGCGGACCTCTACGGCATGATCCACCCGAACGCGAACGATACGCTCACCGTGCGCTCGGTGTTCGTCGTGGGTCCGGACCGGAAGCTCAAGCTCACGCTCACCTATCCGGCGAGCACGGGGCGCAACTTCGAGGAGATCCTCCGCGTCATCGATTCGCTCCAGCTCACGGCCAAGTACAGCGTCGCGACGCCGGTGAACTGGAAGCATGGCCAGGACGTGATCATCGCGTCGAGCCTGAACGACGAGGACGCAAAGAAGAAGTTCCCCGACGGATGGAAGGCGCCAAAGCCGTACATCCGCATCGTGCCGCAGCCGGGCACGGAGGCGAAGACGGGCTCTCGCTGAGCGACGAACCGTACTCGATGGCCGTGCTCATCGGCAGCTGAGACGGAGCGCTGAACCGCAAGATGGCGCGGGCCCTCGAAGGGCTCGCGCCATCGTCGCTTCGGCTCGCTCAGCGCTGGGCGATCGCTTCGAGCAGGGGCGGAAGCGCGACCGCCGCGGGACCTCGGACGATCGACGCGAACGCCTCGGCGTTACCTGGATCCTCCGGCCCCACGTAGATCGTGACCGCGCCCCGCGCGGCCGCCGCCAGCACGAAGCCCGCCGCAGGCTGCACGACGCCGGACGTCCCAACGACGAGGCAGAGATCGCAGGCTTCCAGCGCGGCGAAGATCGTCTCCAGCTCGAACGGCATCTCGCCGAACCAGCAGATGTGCGGCCGCGCGAGCGCGCCGCAGACGGTGCAGCGGGGAAGGTCCTCGCGGCGCGTATAGGTCCCCTCGTCCGGATAGGGAGGGCGCGCGCATTCGGGGTCGGAGCACCGGGTCTCGAACAGCCGGCCGTGCATGTGCGCCACACGCCTCGATCCCGCGCGCTCGTGGAGGGGATCGACGTTCTGGGTGCAGAGGAAGAAGCGGTCCTGGATCCGCTCTTCGAGCCGCGCGAGCGCCAGGTGGGCCGCGTTCGGCTCCTTGTCGCGCGCTCCCTCCCGCCGCTCCGAGTAGAAGCTCCAGACGAGGAACGGATCGCGCGCGAAGGCTTCCGGTGTGGCGACCGATTCGATCGCGTGTCCGCGCCAGAGCCCGTCCACGCCTCGGAACGTGGGGATGCCGCTCTCCGCGCTGATGCCGGCGCCCGTCAGGACGAAGACGCGCGGCTGAGATGGCAGGGAATCGAGTGCCGGGTCCATGTGACGGAGAGTAACCCATGGGCTATCATCGGTCGCTCATGTTCGTCTCCCGCGCTCCAGGAAGCCGCTTCGGTCCTTACGAGCTGATCGACCGCCTGGGCCAGGGCGGGATGGGCGAGGTCTACCGCGCCCGCGACACGCGCCTCGGGCGCGAGGTCGCACTCAAGGTGCTCCCCGAAAACGCCACCGTCTCGCCCGAGGCCAGGGCGCGCTTCGAGCGCGAGGCCCGCGCCATCTCGAGGCTCAACCACCCCCACATCTGCACGCTCTACGACATCGGGAGCGAGCAGGGGACCGACTACCTCGTCATGGAGCTGATCCCGGGGGACACGCTCGCGACGCGCCTGCGCGGCGAAGGGGTCCCGGAGGACGAGGTCGTCCGCCTCGGGATGCAGATCGCGGAAGCCCTCGACGCGGCCCACCGCGCGGGCGTGATCCATCGAGATCTGAAGCCGGGCAATCTCATCGTGACGCCGGGCGGGAACATCAAAGTCGTGGACTTCGGCCTGGCCAAGGCGGGCGGCGATCAGGCATCGCCCGCCGACGCGACCCAGCTCGAGACCTCGCCCGGCGTGATCCTGGGCACCGTCGCCTACATGAGCCCCGAGCACGCGCGCGGAAGCGGCATCGACGCGCGGTCCGACGTGTTCAGTCTGGGCATCGTGCTCTACCAGCTCGCGACCGGCAGGCTTCCCTTCACGGGGAGCACGACGGTCGAGACGCTCCTCGCGATCGCCGCCGCCGAATGGCCGCGGGGCGAGAACGGGGTGCTCCCGGTTGGGCTCGAGCGGGTGCTCCGCCGGTGCCTCGAGCGCGATCCGGCCCGGCGCTACTCCTCGATGGCGGAGCTCAAAGCCGATCTCGCCCAGCTCGTGGACGGGGACGCGCGAGAGCATCCCCACAATCTTCCTCCGGCCGCGACGTCGTTCATCGGACGCGAGGCCGAGATCGCGGACCTCGCGGAGCTGATCGCCTCGAGCCGGCTGGTCACGATCACGGGGCCCGGAGGCTCCGGGAAGACACGGCTCGCGATGGAGACGGCGCGCCGCGAGCTTTCTCGCCGCCACGCCGGCGTCCGCCAGGTGAGCTTCGATCCCGATCTCGATCCTTCGCTCGTCGCCTCGGCCGTCGCCGAGGCGTTCGGCGTCGTCGACCAAGAGGAGTCCACGGTGCTCGACCGGGTCGCCGCCGAGATCGGCTCGAAGGAGCTGCTCCTCGTCGTGGACGGGTGCGAGCACGTGCTCGACGAGACAGCGCGAACACTCGAGGTTCTCATGGCGGCGGCTCCCGGCCTTCGCGTGCTCGCGACGAGCCGCGAGAGCTTGAACGTGCCGGGCGAGCGGGTCTGGTCGGCGCCCCCCTTGTCGCTGCCGGACGATTCGGCTCCCGCCACGATCGACGGCGCGATGCGCTCCGATGCGGTGCGCCTCTTCCACGACCGGGCGGTCGCGCGCGATCCACGCTTTGCGCTCACGGCCGGAAACGTCGGAGCCGTTCTGTCGATCTGCCGCCGTCTCGAGGGAATCCCGCTCGCCATCGAGCTCGCGGTCGCGCGGATCCCGGCGATGTCGCCGGCGGAGATCGAGAGCCGCCTCGACGACTGCTTCCGCGTCTTGAGCTTTGGGCGCCGAGGCGGTCCGGCGCGCCATCACACGCTCCGCGCGGCGCTCGACTGGAGCCACGATCTCCTCTCCGAGCCGGAGCGCGTCCTCTACCGGAGGCTGGCCGTGTTCGCGGGAGGCTTCGATCTCGCCCAGGCCGAGGCCGTGTGCGGCTTCGACGACCTTGCGGAGGGAGATGTCCTCGACACGCTCGCACGCCTCGTGGACAAATCGCTCGTGGTCTCGAGGCGCGACGCTGAGGATCGAACGCGATACCGCCTGCTCGAACCCTTGCGGCAGCACGCGGAGGAGCGCCTCCGCGGCGCCGTGGAGGTCGATCGGATCGCGCGCCGCCACGCAGAGCACATGGCCGCGTTCGCGGACCGCGCGTACGAGGAGCGGATTCGCGATCCGGCGCGCTGGGTCGAACGCCTGGAGCGCGATCACGACAACCTACGCGCGGCGCTCGCCTGGGCGGCGGCGCACGACGCCGCGCTCGATCTCCGGCTGACCGGTGCGCTCGCGTGGTTCTGGCAGATGCACGGCCACTACCGCGAGGGGCGCCAGGCGCTCCGCCGCGTGCTGGGACGGGAGCGGGGACGGACGCGCGAGACGGCGCGCGCCCTCGCCGGGGCGAGCTTGCTGGCCGCGTGGGGCGGTGAGGCGGGGGGCGGGGGGAGCGCAGCCGAGGAGAGCCTCGCCCTCTGGCGCGAGCTGACAGACGCGCGCGAGGTCGCCGCGGCGCTCGAAGGGATCGGTTGGAGCCGGTGGATCGCCGGGGACGACGCCGGCGCGATCGCGGCGTTCGAGGAAGGGCTCTCCACCTTCGAGCAGCTCGGGGACGCGCCGATGGTGAATCGCGCCAAGCTGGCCGTCGCGCAGGTGCTCGTGGGCATCCCCGACACCGAGCGGGCCCTCGCGATCGTCCGCGACGTGCTCCCGTCCGCGATCGAGCAGCGGAACGCGCGCGACATCCATTTCGCGCTCCACTTCCAGGCGGACTGCGCGCTCATCGCGGGGGATCCCCGGAGCGCGGAGGTCTTCTACGCCGACAGTCTGCGCGCAGCCATCGACGCCGGCGATCCGTCGGAGATGTGCTTCGAGATCGAGGGGATCGCCATGGCGCTCGCGGGACAGGGACGAGACCGGAAGGCCCTCGTTCTCGTTGGAGCGCTGAAGGCCGAGCGGGAGCGGCTCGGCGTCGATTTCCACGTGCGGTTCTGGGACGCGCTCATCGACCGGTTCCTCACTCCGGCCGGGCATCGGTTGGGGGCCGAGGCGGCGTCGTTGGCCGAGCGCGAAGGGCGTGACATGGGTTTCCGCGCCGCGATCGACTTCGCCCTCTCGTCCGACCGCGATGATTGAGGTATCCTAGGCGCGCTCGGCGGGGCTCCCCAGGCCCCAGGTCGGCCGGGCGCTCACGCAACGGTGACCGGGGGGACACCACCATGAAGCGCATTCTGCTCGTCCTGCTCGCCTGCCTCACGCCTGCTCTCGCGCACGCCCAGACGATCGACCTCACGACCCTTGGAGCGACCTTCGTCGACCCGGGCGGAGCCCGGTGGTATCAGGGCACGTCGTTCCCGGTTTCCACGGCCATCGTCGAGTTCCTGCGCCTCCAGGGGACGATGACCGAGAAGGGCTTCAACACGGATTTCCGTCCGTTCCCGGAGGACGCGACCGGAAACACGGCGACCCGCTCGATCACGTTCAGCTCGTTCCACCCCCGGATCGTCACGGACGCGACGGGCTCCCACCCCTTCTACACGCTGCTCCTCGACGTGAACGAGTCGGTCACGAGCGGGGACAACTACCTGTCCCTGGATTCTCTCACCGTGTATTCAGTGCCTGCGGCGGGGGGCGGCGCGTTGGCCACGCGCACGGCGGTCGCGTCGGCTGGGACCGTGCGCTACGACATGGATCTGCCCGCCAACCAGGTGGTGCTGATCGACGGCAATCTCGTGGCGGGGAGCGGAGGGAACGACGTGGAGATCGACATCCCGGCGTCCAGGTTCGACGGTGTGGGCCCGGGAGATTTCATCTACGTGGCCCTGAACTTCGGTCAGATCGGGACTCTGGGGGCTCGGAAGTACGGCACGTCGGGCGGTTTCGAGGAGATCCGCACCTATTCTCTGCCGGCCACCGGCGTGGGCGAGGCAGCGGCGATCGCGCGGCCGTGGCTCAGGATCGTAGGCGGGCCCTTCTCTGGCGCGGCTCGATTTCGCTATTACGTGCCCGGGCCGGGGCGTACACGTCTCACGTTGTACGACCTGCACGGACGCCGGGTCACCTTCCTCGCGCCGAGCGATGAGAGCGCCGGCGTGCGGGAGATCCCGCTCCTCAGCCTCCCGAAGGCATCGCGGCTCTCCTCAGGTATTTATTTCTACGAATTCCAATGGAACGAAGCACGGCAGAGCGGGAAAGTGGCTTTCTTGCGGTGATGTAGATCCGGGCACGCACGGTCCGGATCTTGCTTGAAGCCCGATGAGGCCACCCGAATCGCGGGGCCCCTCTTTATACATCGGGAGACTCGAGCCATGAATCGCTTCCTGGCCGTGATCGCTGCATCCATCTGCATCGCCCTGTCGCCCGTAGGCTGCGGCTCGCAGCCGCCCTCTCACGAAGTCGAAAGCAAGCTCCGCACGCAAGTCCCGGCCTCCGTCGGGAAGCCCGGCGCGACCGTGCGCGGCGATCGGCTCCTCGAGCACGAGGCGGTGGCCAAGTTCTACGAAGCCCGCCAGTACCGCTCGGCGTGGCCTTCCCAGCGGAGCTCGGACGACCTCGTCCTTGCGATCCGGGACGTGGAAGCGGACGGCCTCACGCCGTCCGACTACCACCTCGACGCGATCCAGAAGCTCCTCGACGAGCAGAAGACCGCGCACGATTCCGGGATCCAGGCCGATCTCGACATCCTGATGACGGACGCGGTCGCCGCGATCGTCGACGACATGCGCTACGGGCGCGTGCGTCCGGCGAGCGTGAATCCGGCCTGGAACATGGATCCGCGCGAGGGGGCGCCGCCCCTGGAGACGGAGCTCGACAAGGTCGTCGGATCGGATCGGGTGCGGACGGCGCTCCAGCAGGAGCGGCCGCAGCACTTCATCTACCAGGGCCTGGTGCGCGCTCTCGCCGATCTCCGGAAGATCGAAGCCAACGGGGGATGGGGAACGGTGCCCGCGGGACCGACCCTCAAGGCGGGCGTGCGGAGCGAGCGCGTGACCGCGCTCCGGGAGCGCCTCCAGAAGTCGGGTGAGCTCGAGGCGGGACGCGCCGCCGATCCGACCCGGTTCGACGCAAACGTGGACCGGGCGGTGAAGCTCTTCCAGGCGCGCCACCGTCTGGATGAGGACGGTGTGGTGGGGAAGGGCGTGCTCGCCGAGCTCAACGTGCCGGTCGCCTCACGCATCGGCCAGGTCCGCGTGAACCTCGAGCGCGCGCGGTGGGTGCTCGGCGGGCTCGACAACGATTTCGTGCTCGTGAACCTGCCCGCGTTCAAGGCGTACCTGATCCGCGGCGGCCGGAACATCTGGGAGTCGCGCATCGTGATCGGGCAGGAGGCGCGTCAGACCCCGAGCTTCCGCGCCACCATGCAGACGGTGGTATTCAATCCGGACTGGACCGTGCCCCCCACGATTCTCGCGGAGGACGTGCTCGACGGGATGCGCCAAGGGAAGAACGTGCTCGCCGAGAAACGGCTCCAGGTCTACGACAAGGACGGAAACGAGGTGGATCCCGGCTCCATCGATTGGGACTCGGCCTCGCCGGACAACTTCCCGTACACGCTCAAGCAGGACCCGGGTGAGGACAACGCGCTCGGACGGGTGAAGTTCCTCTTCCCGAACAAGTACTCGATCTACCTGCACGACACACCGAGCAAGAGCCTGTTCGAGTCGAACAAGCGGACCTATAGCTCCGGCTGCATCCGGATCGAGCGCCCCCTCGATCTCGCGGAGATTCTCCTCTCGGGGCAGGACGGCTGGAATCGCGCGAAGATGGAGGACGTCATCGCTCAGGGGAAGACGACGAACGTGGATCTCGAGCACCGGATTCCGGTCGTGATCGTCTACTGGACGGTGAGCGTCGGCGCCTCGGGCGAGGTGCGGACCACCCGGGATCCCTACGATCTCGACCCCCCGCTCCTCCAGGCGTTGAGCGGGGCCCGGCGGTCGTAGAGCGCTCGGGTTGGCTGCGGACATGAATGAAATCGGGGCTCCCTAAGGGAGCCGAGGTTGTGGCGAAGATGGGACGAAGCGCCACACCACTGCCACGAGGGGGAAATGAACCAGGGCGGTGGGGAGAGGCCCCGTGAGGCCCCGCCCGCGCCGCCCTTGGTTGTTACCTGGTTCTAGAGACTTAGACCTTGCGGACCTGAGCCGCCGAGAGCCCCTTCGGGCCCTGGGTCACCTCGAACTCCACGCGATCGCCGTCCGCGAGGTTCTTGAAGCCCTCGCCCTGGATCGCCGAGTAGTGGACGAACACGTCCTCACCCTGATCCTGAGCAATGAAGCCAAAGCCCTTCGCCTCGTTGAACCACTTCACGGTACCTTGAGTCACTGTACTGCTCTCCTTTGCAACCGCCGGGATCGTGCCCGGCCGAGCGCCGTCATGCCGCGACGGCCAGCGCCCGGTCTTCGTGACCGGGAGTCGGATTCAGACGGCGCACGACGGCACGAAAAAAGCCCCCCAGCGGGTTCGCCGTAGGGCTTGGCTCTGCTCTACCGTACTTCCACCTGCTACCGAATCAACGCTTCAGATGCCCTGGGATGGCGGGGGATTCAGGGTTTGGGCGGCGCTCCGGTGGCCATGTGGCGATATTCGTACGTGACGGCCTTGGTGTCCTGGCCGGCGTCCACGGTGGCGACGAGGGTTCCGTCCGCCCGGCGCACGTAGAGGATCCGCTTCGGGAAATCGTGGTCGGGGTTCTCGAACACCACGCGGTGGTAACCGGCCGCGCCCTCGGTGAGGGAGGTCATCTTGAACTCCGTTCCGGGTGCGCGGCCGCCCGGGTGCGCGATATAGAGGAGGTCATCGCCCTTCTGGACGATGCGCAGGTACTCGAACTCGGCGAGCGCGCCGGCCTTCACCGTCCGGCTCATCCCGAGCATCGCGCCGCCGGCCGGGGCGGTCCAGTACTCGTCGGTCCAGCGCTCCGCGGCGTCCGCCGTCTGCCATCCGCCGGTGAGCCAGCTCAGCTCCTCGATCTTGTGCTTCGTGTCCGCCGCCATCGCGAACCCTCCGGCCACGAGCGACCCAAGAGCGCCTGCCGCGAGAATCGCGAGTCCCTTCATACCTTCTCCGTCACCCTGCGCCGCGAGTGGTCGAGCACGCGCTTCCGGACGCGGATCGCCGCGGGGGTGACCTCGACCAGCTCGTCGTCGTTGATCCACTCGATGGCGGACTCGATGGTGAGCTCCCGGGGCGGCTGGAGCTTCACCGCGATGTCGGCGGTCGAGGCGCGCATGTTGGTGAGGTGCTTCCGGCGGCAGGCCTGCACGACGAGGTCGCCGTCCTTCACCTGCTCGCCGACCACCTGCCCCGCGTACACCTTCTCCATCGGCTTCACGAAGAAGACGCCGCGGTCGCCGAGGTCGTCGAGCGCGTACGCGGTGACGTCCCCGGCTTCCTTCGCGATCATGGCTCCGCGCTTCCGGTTGGGAAGCGTCCCCTTGTGGGCGCCATAGCGGTCGAAGAGGTGATTCAGGAGACCCGTGCCCTTGGTGAGCGTGAGGAACTCGGTGCGGAATCCAAGGAGACCGCGCGAGGGGATCGTGAACTCCATGCGCGCGCGGTCGCCGTGCTTGCCCAGATGCTGGAGCTCGCCGCGGCGCTCGCCGACGGCAGCGATCACGGCGCCGGTGAATTCGTCGCCGCAGTCGATCACGAGCTCTTCGTAGGGCTCCTGCAGCGAGCCGTCCGCGTCGCGCTTCAGGATCACCTGAGGCCGGCCGAGCGAGAACTCGTACGCCTCGCGGCGCATCGTCTCCGCGAGGATCGCGAGCGAGAGCTCGCCCCGTCCGAGCACGAGGAACGCATTGGCGTCGGGCGTGCGCTCCATGCGGAGCCCGACGTTCCGCTCCAGCTCCTTCTCGAGCCGTTCGAGGAGGTGCCGGCTCGTCAGGTACTTGCCGGAGAGCCCCGCCATCGGGGAGTCGTTGACCCGGAACTCCATCGAGAGCGTCGGCTCGTCGACCCGGATCCCCTCGAGCGGCGCCGGATCGGCCGGGTCGAGGATCGTCTGTCCGATCTCGATCGCGGGGAAGCCCGAGAGCACGACGATGTCGCCGGCGGAGGCTTCGGTGACCTCCACGCGCTGGATGCCTTCGAAGAGGTAGATCTTGCCCACCCGGCCGCGCTGGACGGTGTCGCCGTCCGGCTTCACCGCCGCGAGCTCCGTGCTTCGCGTGAGCTGTCCGGAGTGGATGCGCCCCACCGCGAGCCGGCCGAGATAGTCCGAGTAGTCCAGGTTGGCCACGATCATCTTGAACGGCGTGGCCCCGATGACGGGCGCGGGGACGTGATCGAGAATGGCATCGAGGAGCGGGCGAAGATCGCCTGAGGTCGCGTCCGGCTTGGGCGAGACGAAGCCGATCCGCCCCGATCCGTAGAAGACCGGGAAGTCCAGATGTTCATCGCGCGTCGCGAGCGACAGGAAGAGATCGTGGATCTCCTCCTCCACCTCGAGCGGCCGCGCGTCGCCGCGGTCGATCTTGTTGATGAGCACGATGGGGACCTTTCCCCCTTCGAGAGCCTTTTTCAGCACGAAGCGCGTCTGTGGAAGCGGCCCTTCCGAAGCGTCCACGAGAAGGAGCACCCCCTCGACCATCGTGAGGATGCGCTCCACCTCGGAGCCGAAGTCCCGGTGCCCGGGCGTGTCCACGATGTTGATGATCGTGTCTCGGTAGTGGACCGCCGTGTTCTTCGCGAGGATCGTGATCCCGCGCTCGCGCTCCAGCTCGCCCGAGTCCATCACGCAGTCCTCGACGTGCTGGCCGACGCGGAACGTGCCGCACTGGCGGAGGAGCGCGTCCACGAGCGTCGTCTTGCCATGGTCGACGTGGGCGACGATGGCGAGAGCGCGGCGATCCTGTCGGAGATTCGGTGCGATCATCGAGCTAAGCGGCCACCAGCGCGAAGGTGACGCCGTCCCATCCTTTCGAGCCCACGGTCTGGATCGTGGTCGCGGAGACGCGTGGATCCTTCGCCAGGATCTCGTGGAGCTTCCGCACGCCCTGGACCGATTCGTCCCCGTTCGGGTCGATGAGGCCGCCGTCGCGCACGACGTTGTCGACCACGATGAGGCTTCCAGGGCGGGTCAGCTTGAGCGCCCACTCGTAGTACTGCGGAATATTCACCTTGTCCGCGTCGATGAAGACGAGGTCGAAGGGACCCTTGTTTTCGGCCTGGATCTTCGGGAGCGTATCGAGCGCCTTCCCCAGGCGCACGTCGACGATCTCGGCGAAGCCGGCGCGGGCGATGTTGGCCCGGGCGACTTCCGCGTGCTTGGCGTCGGCCTCGAGGGTGATCATGTGCCCGCCGCCCAGGAGAGCGCGCGCGATCCAGATCGTGCTGTACCCGCCGAGCGTCCCGATCTCGAGCGCGGAGCGCACGCCCATGGCCCGCGCGAGGATGTGGAGGAGCTTCCCCTGGCTCGCCGACACGGCGATGGAAGGGAGGCCGGCCGCCTCGCTCGCGCGAAGCGCCTGCGTGAGAACTTCATCCTGCGGCACGAGGGCGTCCGTGATGTACCGGTCTACATCCGCCCAGATCGTCTCGTTCATATGGCACCGCCCCATGGATCGGGTGTGATTGAAATTTCGGATACGGCCCCTGAGTGTAGCCTGTTCCAGCGGTTTCGCCTAGGGGCGGCCGGAGCTCCCTAGGATCGGCGCCAGGGCGCGCCAAGAACGGGGATGCTCCCTCCCGGCCGTCCCAGGTACACTCCGCGGGAAACGCTTCCTTTCTGGCAGTCCAAGACCACCAAGGAGATCCGGCATGAGTGCCCTCGATGTCTCCGTGAAGAGCCCCACGAGAACGCCCAGCGTGAAGGAATACGTCCAGCAGGTCCTGGGGCAGATCCGCGCCAAGAATCCCGCGGAGCCCGAGTTCCATCAGGCGACCCAGGAGGTATTCGACTCGTTGGTGCCCGTGCTGGAGCGCCATCCCGAGTATCGCTCGGCCAGGCTCCTCGAGCGGATCTCGGAGCCGGAGCGCGTGATCATGTTCCGCGTTCCCTGGATGGACGACCGCGGCGAGGTGCAGGTGAACCGCGGCTTCCGGATCGAGATGAGCAGCGCCATCGGTCCCTACAAGGGCGGCCTTCGCTTCCACGCCTCCGTGAACCTCGGCATCCTCAAGTTCCTCGCGTTCGAGCAGGTCTTCAAGAATTCCCTCACGACGCTCCCGATGGGAGGCGGCAAGGGAGGCTCCGACTTCGATCCCAAGGGAAGGAGCGACTCCGAGGTGATGCGCTTCTGCCAGAGCTTCATGACCGAGCTGTGGCGCCACATCGGTCCCGACACGGACGTGCCCGCGGGGGACATCGGCGTGGGCGGTCGCGAGATCGGGTTCCTCTTCGGACAGTACAAGCGCCTCGCGAACGAGTTCACGGGCGTCCTGACGGGGAAAGGGATCAACTGGGGCGGCTCGCTCATCCGCCCGGAAGCGACCGGATACGGCTGCGTCTATTTCGCCGACGAGATGCTGAAGACCCAGAACCAGTCGCTCGCGGGAAAGACCTGTCTCGTGTCGGGAAGCGGCAACGTCTCGCAGTACACGGTCGAGAAGCTGCTCGACCTCGGCGCGAAACCGGTGACGCTCTCCGATTCCGACGGAATGATCCACGACCCCGACGGAATCAATCGCGAGAAGCTCGCCTGGGTCATGGAGCTCAAGAACGTGCGCCGCGGCCGCATCGCGGAGTACGCGGACAAGTGGAAGGGCTCGACCTACGCCGGCACGGATCTCAAGTCCGGCACGAACCCGATCTGGAACATCAAGGCCGATTGCGCCTTCCCGAGCGCGACGCAAAACGAGATCAACCAGAAGGACGCGGCCAACATGGTCAAGAACAGCGTCATGCTGGTCGCGGAAGGGGCCAACATGCCGAGCACGATCGACGCGATCCAGGTCTACCTCGACGCCGGCATCCTCTACGGTCCCGCGAAGGCTGCCAACGCGGGCGGCGTGGCCACGTCCGGCCTCGAGATGTCGCAGAACTCGATGCGCCTCGCGTGGTCGCGCGACGAGGTCGATCATCGACTGCACCAGATCATGGTGGCCATCCATCAGACGTGCTACGAGACGGCGGAGAAGTACGGGACGCCGGGGAATTTGCTCAATGGCGCGAACATTGGCGGGTTCGTGAAGGTGGCGAACGCGATGCTCGACCAGGGGCTCGTCTAGAAGCGCGTTGATGGGCCGGGCGGGGACGCGTGGCTCCCCGCCCGAACCGCGATGCCCGGCGCAAAAGCGCGCCGGGCCGCATGGTTCTGGGCGGGGACCACGCGTCCCCGCCCTACCGTCACGTCGATTTCAGCCGCGCATTCTCGAGATTGCGGGGGCCACGGTCGCCGCCTTTGGCGGCTCCGTGGCTTAGATGGTCGGTGCACCATTTCTCGGCTCGTGGCACCATGCCCTCTGTGAGCGCCTCCGACGCTGATCCCATTCACGATGTCAGCAACCCGTTTCAGGCGTTCCAGGACCTCATGCCGTTTCGGGTCCAGGACATCTTGCTCGTGTCCAGCCTCTATGACTCGTTCACGCTGCAGGAGGATGGGCGCCTCAACGAGCTGATCGCCGGGGAGTTCCTCGAGCTCTCGCTCCACCACACGCCCGGCCTCACGCACGTCTCGACAGGGCATGAGGCGCTCGCGCTCGCGCGGTCGGAGCGTCGCTTCAATCTGATCCTCAGCACCCTCCGGCCCGCCGACATGGACGCCACGGAGATCGCGCGGGAGGTGAAGCGGGCAGGGCTCGACATTCCGGTCGTTGGGATGGCGTACGACAACGACGAGCGGAAGGAATTCGAGGCGACGCACGACGTCTCGGAGCTGGACGGGCTCTTCCTGTGGCAGGGAAACGCGCGGATCCTCGTCGCGATCGTCAAGTACGTCGAGGATCGCCGGAACGTCTTCCACGACACGGCCGCGATGGGCGTGCGGGTGCTCCTCGTCGTCGAGGACAACGTCCGCTATTACTCCTCGTTCCTCCCCGAGATCTACACGGAGCTGATTCGCCAGTCGGAGCGGCTCCTCTCCGAAGGGATCAATCCGTCCCACAAGCTCGTGCGCATGCGCGCGCGCCCCAAGCTCCTCCTGGCGAGCACATTCGAGCAGGCGTGGGATCTGGTGCAGAAGTACGAGCCGTATCTCCTCGGCCTGATCACGGACGTGGAGTTTCCCCGCGGAGGGAAGCGCGAGCGGAACGCGGGTTTCGATCTCGCGAAGCTGGTCCGGAGCCGGATTCCGGATCTCCCGATCGTGCTCCAGTCGAGCCGCGCGGAGTTCGCGGCGGGTGCGGCACAGGTGGGAGCCGCATTCCTGCGCAAGTACTCGGAGACGCTTCTCTCGGATCTCCGCGCGTTCCTGGTGGAGAACTTCGCGTTCGGCGAGTTCGTCTTCAGGCTCCCGGACGGCACCGAGGTAGCCCGCGCCCGGGACCTGAAGTCGCTCGAAGACAAGCTCAAGAGCGTGCCGGCCGAGAGCATCGGCTACCACGCGCAGCGTAACCACTTCTCGAACTGGCTCGGGGCTCGCACCGAGTTCGCGCTCGCGCGGAAGCTTCGTCCCCGGCGTGTCGAGGACTTCGGCTCGCTCGAGGGCCTCCGGCACAACTTGATCGAGTCGATCGCCGAGTACCGCCGCGAGCAGACCGAGGCGCTGGTTGCCGACTTCGATCCGGCCATGTTCGATCCCGACAGCAACTTCTTCGCGCGGATCGGGAACGGCTCTCTCGGCGGGAAGGCTCGCGGGCTCGCGTTCGTCAGGTACCTGATCAACTACCTCGGCATCGGGCGCGGCATTCCCGGGGTACGGATCGCCGTCCCGCAGACCGTCGTGCTCGCGACCGACTGCTTCGACCGGTTCCTGGAGCGGAACGAGCTCCTCGATCTCGCGCTCAACAGTCGCGACGACGAGAAGATTCTCGCGGAGTTCCTGAGGGCGCCGCTCCCGCGGGACGTCATGCGGAAGCTCCGTGCGTTCATCCAGTCCGCGCGCTGGCCGCTCGCCGTCCGGAGCTCGAGCCTCCTCGAGGACTCGCAGTACCAGCCCTTCACCGGCGTCTACGAGACCTTCATGCTCCCGAACAACCACCCCGATCCGCGCGTACGGCTGCGGCAGCTCGTGGGCGCGGTCAGGCGCGTGTACGCGTCGACCTTCCTGAGCCAGACGAAGGACTTCCTCCACAACACGCCCTACCGGCTCGAGGAGGAGAAGATGGCGGTCGCGATCCAGCGGGTGGTGGGGGCGCACCACGGGACCCGCTTCTACCCGGACTTCTCGGGCGTCGCGCGCTCCTACAACTACTACGCCGCCGCGCCGCTCCAGAGCGAGGACGGCGTCGCCGCCGTGGCGCTCGGCATGGGGCGGAGCGTGGTGGAGGGGGAGCGCTGCCTCACGTTCTGTCCGCGCCATCCGCAGGCCATCCTCCAGTTCTCGACGCCGGACGAGATCGTGCGGAACTCGCAGCGCGACTTCTGGGCGGTGGAGCTGGACGGAACCGACGCGGACGGCGAGCAGGGGATGCGCGAGAAGCGTTTCGGCCTCGAAGCGGCCGAAGCGGACGGGACGCTCTACGCGCTCGGATCCACGTGGTCGGCGGAGAACCAGGCGGTGTACGACGGGCTCGCGCGCCCGGGGGTGCGGCTCGTGACCTTCGCTCCGGTCCTGAAGCACGGCGTGTTCCCGCTCGCCGAGATCCTCTCGATCCTCCTCGACGCCGGGAGCCGCGGCATGAACCGCCCCGCGGAGATCGAGTTCGCAACCGTTCTCTCCAAGGACGCGTCGAAGCCGCACCACTTCGGCTTCCTCCAGATGCGCCCGCTCGTGCTCGCGCGTGAGACCGAGAACCTCGAGCTGGAGGAGCCGCCCAAGGATGCGCTCCTCTGCCGGAGCACGCAGGTGATGGGGAACGGACTCGTGGACGACATCCGGGACGCGGTCGTCGTCGACTTCCACCGGTTCGATCGCGCGCGGAGCCGCGGCGCCGCGGCCGCGGTGGCCCGGTTCAACGCCGAGCTCCTCCAGGCGAAGCGTCCCTACCTCCTGATCGGAGTGGGGCGATGGGGATCCACGGACCCATGGCTCGGGATTCCGGTGACCTGGGATCAGATCTCGGGCGCGCGGGTGATCGTGGAGTCCGGCTTCCGCGACGTGCGAGTCACACCGTCGCAAGGGAGCCACTTCTTCCAGAACCTGACGTCGTTCGGCGTGGGCTACTTCACGGTGAACGAGGACCTGGGGGAGGGCTTCATCGACTGGGACTGGATCGAGGGGCAGCCGCAGGTGGGGGAGGCCGAGCTGGTGCGACACGTTCGGTTCGACCGCCCGCTGGTGGTGAAGATGAACGGGCGGAAGAATCTCGGCCTCATCTACAAGCCGGGCGCCGCGGACGCGGGCCGCTCAGCCTAGCTACTCCGCGAGCGAGCGCGCGCTCCGCACGACGAGCGCTTCCATCGCGTAATACTCCGGCAGCCCGAGGCGGTCCACGAGCGAGGCCGTTCCCTTGTTCCGTTCCTCCACCCGCTGCCAGAACTCGCGCTCGTCCACACCGGGATAGGGGGCGCGGTCCTTCTGGCTCTGGTGCTTGAAGATCGCGCTGATCTTGAGCCTCAGCTCCTCCTCGGACATCGGCACGAGAAGGTCCGCCTCGGTGATCGGCCACTCCTGCCACGCGCCGCGGTAGAGCCACACCTCGGGCGGCCTCCCGTCGTATCGCTCGAGCGCGCGCGCCACCGCCTCGTAGCACATGCGGTGCGTGCCGTGCGGATCGGAGAGATCGCCGGCGACCAGGATCAGGTCCGGCCGCTCCGCCGTGAGGAGCTCCTGGATGATCGCCACGTCCTTGTCGCCGATCGGATCCTTCCGCACCTGTCCCGTCTGGTAGAAGGGAAGGTTCAGGAATCGCGAGGCGTCCGCGCCGATGCCCAGCGTCTCGAGTCCGGAGCGTGCTTCCACTTCGCGGATGCGGCGCTTGAGGAGCAGCACCTCGCCCGAGTCCACCTCGCCTGGCTTCCGCGCCTTGAGGAACGCGTCCACCTCGGCGACGAAGCGCGGCAGGCGGTCGGTGGCGATGCCGAAGTCCTGTGAAGCGCGGCAGACGAAATCGAGATAGCGTCTTAGCTCGTGGTCGAACACCGCGATGTTGCCGGACGTCTGGTAGGCCACGACCACGTGGTTTCCGTTCTGGTGGAGCTTTCGGAGCGTTCCCCCGGCGGAGATCACGTCGTCGTCCGGGTGCGGGGAGAAGACGATCACGCGCTTCCCGGTCGGGAGCTTGCTCCGTCCCCGCACCTTGGCGCTCAGCGCGTTGAACACCAGGCCGTTGATCGCCCCCGAGGAGCCGTGCCGCGCGAGGAGCGGCGTCAGGCGGTGCTCCCGGTAGTCGATGTCGTCCAGCTTCAAGATCGACTTGCCGGTCTCGCCCGCGAGCCACACGACGGCCTGGATCTCGAGCGCTTCGGTCCAGGCGATCTCCCCCAGGAGCCACGGTGTCTTGACCCGCGTGAGCTCGGCCGCGGCCGCAGGATCGAGGAAGACGGTCGCGGCCGGATGCCCCTGGAGATACGTGGCGGCGACGGACCGGTCGACGTCTCCCTCCACGGAGCGCTTCACGATCGCGGCCTTGTGCTCGCCGGTCGCGAGGAGTGCGATCTCGCGCGCCTCGAGGATCGTCGCGACCCCCATCGTGAGAGCCTCGACCGGCACGTTCTCGGTGCCGAAGAAGTCCGACGCCGCGACGCGCCGCGTGATCGTGTCGAGCGTGACGAGCCGGGTCCGGGACGCCGCGCTCGAGCCGGGCTCGTTGAACCCGATGTGTCCCGTCTGTCCGATGCCCAGGATCTGGAAGTCGATCCCACCCGCCTCGCGAATCCGGCTTTCGTACTCGGCGCAGTGGGCGTCCACCTGGTCGCGGGGGAGATCGCCGCGGGGGATGTGCACGTTCTTCCGATCGATGTTCACCTGCGCGAGCAGGTTCTCCCACATGAAGCGGTGGTAGCTGTGGAAGCTGTCGGGCGCCATCGGGTAGTACTCGTCGAGGTTGAACGTGACGACGCGCGACCAGTCGAGCGCCTCGTTCCGGTGCATGCGGATGAGCTCGCGGTAGATTCCGATCGGAGTCGATCCGGTGGCGAGCCCGAGCACGGTGGGGAGGCCCGCCTTGTGGCGCTCGCGGATGAGGGCGGCGATGCGTTGCGCCACGCGGAGTGCGAGCTTGTCGTAGCTCTCGGCGATGACGACGGGAATCCGTTCCGGGGTATCGCGCATGAGCGCAGTGTACGTCATGCGGGCGATTGATGCGCGCGCGCCGATGGTGCATCCTCCACCTACCCGCGCGTTCCTCACGCGCGGCGCCGGCTCTAGGTGGAGGACCCTCCATGAAGCGAATCACCATCCTGGCCACGCTCGTCCTGCTCGCTCTTTCCCCCACGTCGGGGCGCGCCGCCGATCCCGCCAAGCGCGATCTCGTGTCCGAGGTGCGCGACTCCGAGCGCGCGTTCGCGAAGACCATGGCCGATCGGAATCTCGCCGCCTTCGGAGGCTACGTCGCGGAGGAGGGGGTGTTCTTCGGCGGGAAGGGACCCCTTCGCGGCAGGGCTGCGGTCGTCGCGGCCTGGACGCGGTTCTTCGAGGGGAAGGATGCGCCCTTCTCCTGGGAGCCCGAGACCGTCGAGGTGCTTCCGTCCGGAACCCTCGCGCTCACCTCGGGACCGGTGCACGACCCGAAGGGAACCCTGATCGGGACGTTCAGCACGATCTGGCGTCTCGAGCCGGATGGGCGATGGCGGGTCGTGTTCGACAAGGGATGCGAGGTCTGCGCGCCGGAACCCAAGCACTGAGTGGGGGATTCCACCCAGCCTCGGGGACTTTGCCGCCCTAAACCCCGCCCATCGGCTGGGACGGATTCACCGCAAGACCCTGCAGTCCATGGGGTTGTCCAAATTACAATTTTGGGCACGTCCCATGCATTCTGCACGGTGCATGCGGAATTACCACAACAGCACCCTAAGCTTTCTGCTTGGACTCGCGGCTGCGCTGACGGCGACGATTGTCGCGTTTCGGCTGATCCAGCATCACTTCATGCGATAGGGCGTATCGGCTCGACACGTACCCCAGCTCCGCCCCCAGGAGCAGGATCACGGCGCAGAGATACACCCAGAGCATGAATCCGAGCGTGCCGCCGAGCGCGGCGAACAGGGGCGAGCTCTTCGTCATCAGGCGGACGTAGAACGCGAAGAGATGCTTCGTGAGCTCGAACGCGCAGGTCGCGACGAGCGCGGCGGGGAACACATCCTTCATGCGATGCTCGACGCTCGGCACGTAGCGGTAGACGAACAGGAACGCGGCAAAGCTGAGTGCCGCGGGAATCGAGCTCTGGACCGCGGTCCACGCGAGCCCCGGTAGCCAGGACGACGCGGGCAAGGGTGCTCCATGGCCCGCCAGCAAGTGAATCGCCGCGGTCGCGAGGGCCGAGAGAAGCAGCAGCATCCAGATCCCCACCGCGACGGCGAAATCCATCAGGCGCACCCCGAGGAAATTCGCCCGCGATTTCGTCCCCCACGCGCGATTGAGACCCCATCGAGCCGCGTTGAACATCCCGAGGCTGGACCACGCGAGGCCCAGCGCTCCGAGCACGGTGAGCCCGCCGCTCGCCTTCCGCACGGCGTTCACGATCTGCATGAGCACTTCCCGGTTCTGTTCCGATCCCGTCGGCAGGAGCTCGACCATGTGGCTCACGATGTGTGCTTGGTCGTGCGGATCGCGGATCACCCACGTCACCGAAGCGATGAGAAACGCGAGCGCCGGGACCGACGAGAAGAGAACGTAGAAGGCGATCGATGCGGCGACCCGGGGTCCCTCGTGATCCTGGAAGCGCCGGAGGGTCCGGCGCAGATTACGGAGCAGCGCCTTCATGGTTCGAGCCTACCAGACGGCGGGCATAGGGTATGCAGGGCTAGATCGGATGCCGCCCAACCTGAAGCAAACGCGCAAGGAGGACTGGGTCCAATGAAAATCTTGGGTGCAGCTATTGTAGGGACCGCCCTGTCGTTGCTTGCTCTGACGCCGACGGTTCGGGCCAATGACAAGGATGACGACGTCAGGTACTGGTCCGCGGTACGTGGAGCTACGGTGTTCGAGTCCGGCATGGCGGTCGTTCCAGGGACTCGCATCTATTACATCGTGGACGATCCGAAGTACGACCTTTCGGGGTCTAACGAGACGGTCTATCTCGTGGAGGACGGGAGCACCTACCGTGCCGGAGCGAAGGGAGTGCCGGTGGCGCTCGTGAAAACCTCGCCCGGGGCCCACGAAGTCGTGGCCATTCCGGCCGAGTATCGCCAGAACTGGATGGCGGTCGCCGCAGGGGACCGTCCGGTCCGCACGGTCGTGCCGTCGCGCATGGTGTCGACCGCGGTGCCGACGATGATCGTGGTGTCGAGCGATCGTGTGTACGGCACGAATGGGCAGCCCATCTATTTCGATCAGCGGGTCCGGGACAACGGCCGCTACCGGACGACGAGCGCGAATGGCGCCTCATCCGCAAAGCGTGCCACCTACCATCGCCATCACAAGACATCGTCCGCGACGTCGGCGTCGGCGAAGAAGCATCACCGCCGCTCCACGTCGGCGACGAATGCGTCGTACGCGCGGAGGAACGCGTACCGGAATGGCTACAACGCCGGCTACCGGACGGCGGCGGCCGAGCGGCGTGAGCCGGCCGAGCACACCGGCGTCTCCGCGATGAAGACGGCCGCGGCCCGCTATGCCGAGGAAGTGCGCAGCCAGCCCGACGCGTTCCAGTTCCAGAACTCGTGGTACCGGCGTGAGGCCGGCGGGTGGACGCGCTCCTATTCCTGGCGCGGCCCGTTCGTCTACGTCGACAAGGGAAGCGTTCCGCGCGAGGTGAAGGAGTCGGAGCAGCGCGGGAGCAAGCTCGGAAGCACGGAAGTCATCGGCGACTGACGCCGGTCGGTAGTGGGGGGGAACGATGACCGGGGCCCTTCGGGGTCCCGGTCATTTGTTGTCGTCGGGACCTTCGGCCACGTCCTCGGCGTGCTCCTCGACGCTCGGGATCGCGTCGTCCTCGACGATGCCGCGCTGGAGATCCCGGCTGAATTCCGCGATCAAGGACACGTCCCGGAGCGCTCGCACGCTCGGCTCCTCGTCGACGTCCGCCTCCGTCTCTTCCTGGACCCAATCCACCGGACGTCCATCCGATACCGATCCGGCGAGGGAGTCCAGCTTGTCGTCAGCGCTCATGACCCATGACGTCCGCCAGTTTCCGGAGCGCGCGCTGGACCGCCATGCGTGCCGCGTCCCTGCTTCCCCGTTCGGTGATGGCGGCCACCTCCTCGTAGCTGAAATCGAGCTCGATGCGCAAGTGGAGCAGGCGGCGTTCGTCGTCCGTCAGCCGCGTGAGCGCGCGCTCGTAACGGTCCAGGGTCTCCGTGCCGATCGCACGCTCGAGCGGGGAGGGTGCCGCGTCCTCGAGGGTCTCGGGAACGCCGTCCTGCCCGGGCCGCCTCCGCGCCCACCGCACCTGATCTCGAATACGATTGAGCACCGCCTGGCGAACATAGGCCTGGAACACGCCGGGCCCGCGGACCTCGATCGAATCCAGGACCTCGATGGCGCGGAGGAGCGTCTCCTGGACCAGATCGTTCGTATCGAGGAGCGAGCGGGCATAGACGGGAAGGCGCCCGCTGGCCCAGCGCACGAGGCGTGGGCGATAGCGCTCCATCAGGGCTCCAAGCGCGGCACGGTCGCCCCCCTTGGCGCGGCTCAAGAGGTCGCCCGTGATCATGAGCTCGGGAGCCGGCGGCCTGTCGTCGATGGGACCGGGTTGTTCGGTCATGACGCGCCCCCTCGGGACGAGGCCTGGCCCGGGTGGGCGGCCTGTCCGTCGAGAAGGTGGACGGCGATGCCCCACGGGTCTCGCGCCTCTACGGCGGCGGCGCCGGCAGCCACGTCATGTCCAGCAGCACGCGCCCGGGCGGCCGCGGCCTCCACCGAGCGCGCATCCGGCAGGATGAGCTCCCAGTGCACGATCCCGGCGTCTTCCGGCCCCGCGATGGGGGAGCCGGCGGCCCACGTGTTGAGGCCGACATGATGGTGGTAGCCGCCCGAAGCGACGAAGAGCGCGCCGGGATATCCTTCGAACGTCACGTCGAATCCCAGCGCATCCACGTAGAACGCGCGCGCCTTCTCGAGATCTTCGACGTAGAAGTGCACGTGGCCGACGGTCGTGCCCTCGGGGAGTCCCTCGAACGGGGCTCCGCCGCCGGAACGGAGGACCGCATCTCCGTCGAGCGGCTCGTTTCCCATCCAGACGTGCCCCCCCTGAACGGGCCACTCGCTGCGTGGGCGATCCCGATAGATTTCGATCGTGATCCCGTCGGGATCCGTGAGGTAGAGCGCTTCGCTCACTCCGTGGTCGGATGCTCCGAGCCGCTCGTCGCGGTTCATCACGTGATCGAGAAAGCGGCCCAGGTCTCCGCGCGAGGGAAGGAGGATGGCGACGTGATAGAGGCCGATCCGGCCCCGACGAGGGACCGGCCGTGCGCCTGGGTGCTCGTGGAGCTCGAGGAGCGGCCTCGCGCTGCCCGCCGCGCCGAGCCGCGCGACGCGTGGGTGTGTTTCTCCCTCGAGCGGCACGAACCCGAGCACGTTCCGGTAGTAGTCGAGCGATCGCTCGAGATCCGCCACGCGGAGCGCCGCACCGCCGATTCTCGTCTGGTCTATGATGGAGCCTCCATGACTCGCGATCCGGAGCGCCCGTCGCTCGATCCCGAAGTCCGGGAATATTACGCCCGGAGCCCGGAAGAGACACGCCTCGAACGGGGTCCGTTCCAGCTCGAGCGCGTCCGGACGATGGAGCTGATTCGGCGCCACGCGCCCCCTCCGCCGGCGCGGGTGCTCGACGTCGGGGGCGGCGCCGGAGCGTACGCGTTCGCGCTCGCGGACCGGGGCTACGAGGTCCATCTCCTCGATGCGTCGGAGCGGCTGATCGAGCAGGCAAGGCATCGGGGCGGGGGCCGCCTCGCGTCGCTCGAGGTCGGGGATGCCCGCGCGCTCCCCGTCGCCGACGCGTTCGCGGACGTCGTCCTCCTCCTCGGACCGCTCTATCATCTGACCTCCGGCGCGGATCGGGCGACCTCGCTCCGCGAAGCGCACCGCGCGCTCCGGCCCGGAGGCTGGCTCTTCGCCGCCGCGATCTCGCGCTTCGCGTCGTCGATGGACGGGCTCTTCCGCGATCTCTTCCAGGATTCGCGCTTTCAGACGATCGTCGAGCGGGATCTCGCCGAAGGGCAGCATCGCAACACGACGGAGCGGGACGACTTCTTCACGACCAGCTATTTCCACAGGCCCGAAGATCTGGCGGCCGAGGTATCCGCGGCGGGACTCGACCTGCAGGAGGTCTACGGCATCGAAGGACCCGGCTGGACCCTGGCCGATTTCGACGCGCGCTGGAGCGAGCCGCGCCGTCGCGAGGATCTGATGCGCGTCGCCCGACAGCTCGAGGCGGAGCCCTCGATCCGCGGAGCGAGCGCGCACTTGATGGCCGTCGCGCGACGTCCTTCCACCGATCACCACGCGGCCCGCTGATCGCGCGCCGTTTCAGAGGAGAGGAGATTGACATGATTCCAAAGCGTTCGCTGGGGCAGGGGCTCCAGGTCTCGGCCCTGGGACTCGGCTGCATGGGAATGTCCGAATTCTATGGTGCGCGCAACGACGATGAGTCCATCGCCACGATCCACCGCGCGCTCGATCTCGGCGTCACGTTCATCGACACGGCCGACGTATATGGGCCCTACACGAACGAGGAGCTCGTGGGCCGCGCGATCCGCGGCCGCCGCAACGAGGTCGTGCTCGCGACCAAGTTCGGGAACGTGCGGGACGAGAAGGGAGCATGGCTCGGGCAGAACAGCCGCCCCGAGCATGTCCGCCAGGCTTGCGACGCCTCGCTCAGGCGCCTCGGCGTGGACCATATCGATCTCTACTACCAGCACCGCGTCGATCGATCCGTGCCCATCGAGGAGACCGTCGGCGCGATGGCGGAGCTCGAGCGGGCGGGGAAGATCCGCTATCTCGGACTCTCCGAAGCCGCGCCCGACACGATCCGGCGCGCGCACCGCGTCCATCCGATCGCCGCGCTCCAGACCGAGTACTCGCTCTGGACCCGGGATCCCGAAGAGGGAGTGCTCGCCGCGTGCCGGGAGCTGGGCATCGGGTTCGTCCCCTACAGTCCGCTCGGCCGCGGATTCTTGTCGGGTCGGTTCCGGAGCGAGGCGGATCTGGCCGAGAATGACGCGCGCAGGAACCATCCCCGATTCCAGGGCGAGAACTTCCGCAGAAATCTGGATCTCGTTCGCAGGGTGGAGCAGATCGCAGAGGAGAAGCGGTGCACGCCGGCCCAGCTCGCGCTGGCGTGGCTCCTCTCGCGGGGGAGCGACATCGTTCCCATCCCCGGCACCAAGCGCCGGGAGTATCTCGAGGAGAACGTGAAGGCGCTCGACGTCCGAATCACGGCCGAGGACGCGCGTAGGATCGACGAAGTCGCGCCTGTGGGGGTGACCGCGGGCACCCGGTATCCCGAAGGGGGCATGCTCACCATCAACGGCTAGGTCCTTGGGGTCGGCCCGTGCATCTGATCGTCCTTCAAACGGCGGTTCACGCCTCGGTATACTCCCCGGTCTTGCCTCGATCGCACGGAACGGACCCCCGGAGACACTCATGGAATCGCTCCAGGCTCTGAAGCAGAGGCTCACCGAGATCGACGACCTCAGACGCGCGACGGCCGTGCTGAGCTGGGATCAGACGACCTACATGCCTCCGGCGGGCGGCACGGCGCGCGGCCGGCAGATGGCCACGCTGTCGAGGCTCGCGCACGAGACCTTCATCGACGCGGAGACGGGACGGCTCCTCGACCTGGTGGCGCGTGAGACGGAGTCCTTGCCCTACGATTCCGACGAGGCATCGCTCGTCCGGGTGACCCGCCGCCGCTACGACCGCGATCGCCGGATACCGGCGTCGCTCGTCTCGGAGATCGAGGAAAACGCAGCGCTCAGCTACCAGGCCTGGACCACGGCCAGGCCGGCCAACGACTTCGAGCGAATGCGGCCGTATCTCGAGCGGACGCTCGATCTGTCGCGCCGGGCGGCCGATTGCTCCCCGGGCTACGATCACATCATGGATCCGCTGATCGACACGCACGACCATGGGATGAAGGCCTCGGACGTGCGACAGCTGTTCCACGCGCTTCGCGCGAGGCTCGAGCCGCTCGTCCAGGCGATCGCCTCACGGCCGCAGCTCGACGACTCGCCGCTTCGAAAGACCATTCCCCTCGAGACGCAGCTTCGATTCGGGCTCGAGGTGATCCGTGCGTTCGGGTTCGACTTCACGCGCGGCCGGCAGGACATGACGCGGCATCCTTTCATGACCCGGTTTGCGCACGGCGACGTGCGCATCACGACGCGGTCCCGGGACAACGACGTCACCGACTCGCTCTTCTCCACGCTGCACGAGTGCGGCCACGCGCTCTACGAGATGGGCTTCGATCCCTCGTTCGAGGGGACGCCGCTCGCCGGCGGGTCGTCCTCGGGCGTGCACGAAAGCCAGTCCCGGCTGTGGGAGAACCTCGTCGGGCGGAGTCGCGGCTTCTGGGAGCACTTCCTCCCTCGGATGCAGGCCATCTTCGGCCGCGATCTCGACACGGTGAGCGTGGACGCGTTCTATCGCGCCATCAACCGCGTGGAGCGATCGCTCATCCGCACGGACGCCGACGAAGCCACGTACAATCTCCACGTCATGCTCCGGTTCGATCTGGAGCTCGATCTCCTCGAGGGGAAGCTCGCCGTGCGGGATCTCGCGAAGGCGTGGCGCGAGCGCTTCCAGGCGTCGATGGGTGTGGCGGTGCCCGATGACGCCAACGGCGTGCTCCAGGACGTCCATTGGTATCACGGGCTGATCGGGGGGCAGTTCCAGGGTTACACGCTGGGGAACATCCTCTCCGCGCAGTTCTTCGCGACCGCCGTCCAGGCACGCCGCGAAATTCCGGACGACATCCGGCGGGGCTCCTTCGGGGGGCTCCACGACTGGCTCAAGGAGAACATCTACCGTCACGGCTCCAAGTTCACGCCGGCCGAGCTCACGAAGCGGGTGACGGGAAACGATCTCTCGATCGAGCCCTACATGGCGTATCTGGAAGGGAAGTACCGGCCGCTCTACGGGCTGTCGTAGCGCTGCGAGCCGCGCGTCAGACCGAGTGGAGGCCGAGGCGCCTCACGAGGGCTCCGTACCGCGGGTCCTTGCGGATCGCATCGAGCCGCGGGTGCACGCGCAGGAAGATGAGGCCGGTCGAGCCCTCCTTCACCGCGGTCTCGAGCCAGGCGAACGCCTCCTCCACATCGCCGAGCGAAGCGTGGAGCGCGGCGATACCCCACGCCGACACCACGCGGCGTGACCGTGCGTCCGTCAGCTCGGCGAGCATCCGTCGCGCCTCGTCGGTGTCCCCGCGGCTCGCCGCCAGATGCGCCAGCCCGAACGAAGGGCCAGCCACTCCGCCGCTCAGCACGCGACCTTCTTCGTATTCGCGCTTCGCCTCGTCGAAGCGACCGAGCGCCTCCAGCGAGCGGGCGAGGTCCGTGTGCGCCCCGTCGAACCGCGGGTCCAGCTCGGTCGCCTTCCGGTA
>Ga0111538_10001138_pt1 | contig 37359 bp, 32 predicted proteins | sample SoiMethybrSBSTD1_FD_79669 | JGI IMG/M metagenome (GOLD analysis project Ga0111538, IMG submission 79669) | Bulk soil microbial communities from a Populus tree surrounding site in Tennessee, USA - Soil MetaG P. TD hybrid SBSTD1 (version 2)... | ecosystem: Environmental > Terrestrial > Soil >...
CGCCGCCGAGACGGGGCGCCCAGAGGCGCCGCACCCGCCACTGCTCGCCCACCGGAGTCGTGACCCGCCGCCCCGCCATCGGCGGAAACCTACGCGGTCGATCGCGCCCCCCGTCGTCGGCCCTCGCCCGTGCCGGCGGGGTCGGTGCGCGCGAGACCGTTGATGTGGTCACATCTCTGGCCTAGCGTGACCACATGGACGTCGCGGTGCGAGAGCTCAAGGCGAAGCTGTCGGCCTACCTCAAGCGGGCGCAGGCCGGTGAGGTGATCACGGTGACCGATCGCGGGCGACCGGTGGCCGTGATCGGCCCGATCCTCGCACCGGTCGACCTGGCCGCGGCCGCGTCCGAAGGCTGGGTCACCCCCCCGACGTCGGGCGGCCTCCAGCCGGTCACGCGCCATCGGTCGTCCACCAGCGTCGCCACCGAGCTCGCTGACGACCGCGACGGATGACCCTGTACGTCGACACGAGCGCCATCCTCAAGCGCTACGTGGACGAGCCCGACTCGGATCGGGCCGAGCAGCTGCTCGCGAGCGACCCCGAGCTCGTGACCGCGCGCCACACCATCGTCGAAGCGCGGCGCAACCTGGCCCGTCTCCTCGAGGGCGCCGCCCTGGCGAGCGCCCGCCGGGCGTTCTCGGCCGACATCGACGCGTTCGCGCTCGTCGAGCTGGATCCGACGACGTGCGACCTCGCGGCCTCGATCGCCGAGCAGACAGGGGCACGGACCCTCGACGCGCTCCACCTCGGTGCCGCTCGCCGGCTGGGCGCAGGGCTCGCGTTCCTGACCTTCGACGTCCGTCAGGCCCAGGCCGCCCGCGCGCTGGGCCTGGCGGTGCTGGGCGCCTGACGAGCGATCCGGCATCGGATTCCCGCGCCGACCCTCCGAGGATCGGCGCCGTCCCGCACGCCGTCGGCGAGGGCCTCCGCGTTCACACCGCCGCCACGACCGCGGTGAGGCGGTCGAGCTCGTCGTCGGTCGTCACGTAGTGGACCGACGCCCGCACCAGGTCGGGCAGCCGGCGGGCGTCGGCGTCGAGGCGGGTCCACGACGGCGCCGACACCGACACGTTGACCCCCGCGGCGCGCGCCGCCGCGGCGACATCGGTCGCGGCCACGTCGTCGTGGGTGAACGAGACGATCGCGCACCGCCGTTCGCCGCGGTCGCGCACCGTCACCCCCGGCACCTCGGCCAACCGGCCCCGCAGGTCGTCGGCGACGGCGGTGACCCGGGCGGCGATGGCGTCGAGCCCCCACGAGCGGGCGTAGTCCACGGCGACCCGCAGGCCGGTGCGGGCGGCCTCGCTGGTCTCCCAGTTCTCGAAGCGGCGGGCGTCGGCGCGCAGCTCGTAGCGGTCGGGCGTCACCCACTCGGCGCCGACGAGGTCGAGGAACGCCGGGTCGAGCGGCGCGGGGTCGGTGCGGTCGAGCAGCGCCCGCCGGACGTAGAGGAAGCCGGTGCCCCGGGGCGCCCGCAGGAACTTGCGGCCGGTGGCCGACAGCAGGTCGCAGCCGACGACCTCGACGTCGACCGGCATCTGGCCGACCGACTGGCAGGCGTCGAGGAGGTAGGGCACGCCGGCGGCCCGGGTGAGCCGCCCGACCTCCGCGGCCGGGTTGACCAGCCCGCCGTTCGTGGGCACGTGGGTCATGGCCACGAGCCCCACCGGGCCGGCACGGTCGTCGTCGAGGGCCCGCGCCAGCGCCTCGATCGACACCTGGCCGTGCTCGTCGTCCGGCACCACCTCGACGGTCACCCCGAGGCGCCGCTGCGCCTGGAGCATGCTGACGAAGCCGCTGGTGTACTCGGCGTTGCCCGTCAGCACCCGGTCGCCGGCCCGCAGCCCGAGCGACCAGAAGGCCTGGTGCCAGGCGAACGTGGCGTTCTCGACGAGGGCGATCTCGCCGGGGCTGGCGCCGACGAGGGCGGCGACCTCTGCGTAGGTGGCGGTGCGGTCGTCGGCCCGTTCGGCGGCGAGCTCGTAGCCGCCCGCGAGGGCCTCGGCCCGCAGCCACTCGACCTGGGCGTCGAGCACCGGGCGGGGGGGCAGGCTGCATCCGGCGTGGTTGAGGTGGGCCACGACGTCGCAGCCGGGCGTGTCCGCCCGGGCCCGCTCGACGTCGATGCCGGGCGGGGTGCCGGGACGGGCCGGTGGCGTGGGGGCTCGGAAGGCCATGGCGACCCATCCTGCCCCGTTCCCGCCGCGGTGCCGCCGGGTACACTGTGCCCTGCGTCACATCTGCGTCACATCTGCGTCGGACGAGGAGGTCGGGCCCGGTGCTGATCGAGCACATCCTGCACACCAAGGGCACCGAGGTCGCGACGGTCACGCCCGACCTCCGGGTCGGCGACGCCGTGGCCCTGCTGCGCGACCGCAACGTCGGGGCCCTGGTCGTGACCGCGGTGGATGACGAGACCCGGGTCGCCGGCATCATCTCCGAGCGCGACATCGTCCGGGCGCTGGGCGGCGACGAGACGTCCGCCGCCGACGTGGTCCGCGCTCCGGTGTCGAGCTTCATGACCGAGACCGTGGCCACGTGCACCCCCGGCGACAGCGTCGACGACGTGATGCGGCTGATGACCGACCGCCGCGTCCGCCACATCCCCGTGGTCGACGACGACCGGCTCGCCGGCATCGTGAGCATCGGCGACGTCGTGAAGTCGCGCATCGACGAGCTCGAGACCGAGACGTCGACGCTGCACGAGTACCTGTCCTCGGGCCGCTGACGCACGGACGGCCCGACCGGCGCGCCGAGGGGGCGGGCCGCCGTGACCGGCCCCCTCGGGCGTCGGTCCGCGCGCCGGGAGCCCAGTCCGCGAGCGACCGGGCGGTGTGCGGGCGGCCGGGTGCGCTGGGCCGGGGACCGCCCGACGGCGGTCGGCTAGGGTCTCGCCCGAACCACGGTTCCGGGAAGCCGGTGAGAATCCGGCGCGGTCCCGCCACTGTGACCGGGGAGCGACCCCCATCCATGCCACTGGGCCTCGGCCCGGGAAGGCGGGGTGAGCGACGATCCGGGAGCCAGGAGACCGACCGTGGGGGTGTGTTCCACGTGGATGGAGGAGAGACCCTGATGGCCGCAGACACCACGACCACCGCCGTTGCCGACCCCGGCGTCGTCGTCGCCCCGATCCCGGGTTGGGCGCTCGTCGCCCTGCTCGTCGTCGCCGCCCTGGCCCTCTGGCTGGTGACGTTCGACAACGGTCAGCTGACCAGCGTCCTCTCGCGGGGCGACCTGTTCTTCCACGAGTTCTTCCACGACGGGCGCCACCTGCTCGGCGTGCCCTGTCACTGAGCGCACCCGCGCCCACTCCCGAACTCGAAGGATCGACGGTGTTCGCCCGCTTCGACTTCACGCGCCCGCGCACCATCGTGGTCGCCGCGCTGTTCATCGGACTGCTCGCCGGGCTCGGGGGCGCGGTCTTCCACACCGTCGCCACCGAGCCTCGCGTCGACGACGCCATCGCCATCGAGGAGGCGGCCGCCGAGGCCGACGCCGACCACGCCATGGCGGGCGACGAGGACGACGACGGCGACCAGGAGGTCTCGGTCTCGCGCCACGACCAGAAGGGCGCCGGCCTCTTCCTCGCGTACGCCCTGACCGGCGCGGCGTTCGGCCTGTTCCTCGCCATCACCTCGCTGTCGCTGCGCACCACCACGGGCGGGCCGTTCCGTCGGGTCGTCACGTCGGGCATGGTGCTGGCCGGCGCGGTGACGGTGGCGCCGTGGCTCAAGTACCCGCCGAACCCGCCCGCCGTCGGCGACCCGTCGACCGTGGGCGAGCGCGAGCGGCTCTACGTGCTGTGCATCGTGCTCGCCGCCCTCGTGCTCGCGGGCCTGGCCCACCTGTCGGGCCGGCTGCGCGCCGCGGGCTGGCCCGACGACCGCCGGGTCGGCGTGGTGGTGGCGGGCGGGCTCGTCGCGTTCGGCCTGATGTTCGGCCTGCTGCCGGCCAACCCCGACGAGATCGGCGTGCCCGCCAACCTGGTGTGGCAGTTCCGCCTCAACTCGCTCACCGGCAACCTCCTGGTGTGGACGCTGCTGACGGTGGGGCTCGGTGTCGTGTGGTCCGAATCGGCGCGGCGCACCGCCGAGGCGCCCGCGCCGGCGGCGCGGGCGGCGTCGGCGGGAGCTCAGAACTCGATGCCCTTCAGCGCCGACACACCGGCGTCGTAGGCGTGCTTGACCTTGCGCATCTCGGTGACGGTGTCGGCCACGTCGACCAGCTCGTCGGGTGCGCCCCGGCCGGTCGCCACGACGCTCGTGCCGGGCGACCGGTCGCGGATCGCCGCCGCCACCTCGGCGGCGTCGACCCAGCCGTACTTCACGATGTAGGTCACCTCGTCGAGGATCAGCAGGTCGTAGTCGCCCGAGGCCAGCTTCGCCCGGGCGACGGCCCACGCCTCCCGCCCCAGCTCGGCGGTGCGTTCGAGATCGGTCGACTCCCACGTGAAGCCGTCGCCGAGGGTGTGCCACTCGATGCCGAGCTCGTCGGCCAGCTTGCGCTCACCGGTCTTCCACTTGCCGCCCTTGACGAACTGCACCACGCCCACCCGCCAACCGCGGGCCCACCCCCGCACCATGATGCCGAACGCCGCCGACGACTTCCCCTTGCCGTCTCCGGTGTTGACGAGCACGAGCGACTGGGCACGGGTCATGGGAGCCGACCGTAGATGACCGCGCTCGCCCCGCCGCTCACGGGATCGCTGCTGGTGTGCGGCACCACCAGCGACGCCGGCAAGTCGTTCGTGGTCGCCGGGCTCTGCCGCCTCCTGGCCCGGCGGGGCGTGCGGGTGGCGCCGTTCAAGGCGCAGAACATGGCGCTCAACGCCGCGGTCACGCCCGACGGGGCCGAGATCGGGCACGCCCAGTGGGTCCAGGCCGTGGCCGCGGGCGTCGAGCCCGAGGCGGCGATGAACCCCGTGCTGCTCAAGCCCACGAGCGAGCGGGCCAGCCAGGTCGTCGTCATGGGCCACGCCACCGGCGTGCAGAGCGCCGCCGAGTACCACCGCTCGAAGCGGGCGCTGCTGCCGCTGGTGCTCGACGCCTTGTCCGACCTCCGGAGGCGCTTCGACGTGGTCGTGTGCGAGGGCGCCGGCAGCCCGGCCGAGATCAACCTGCTCGACGGCGACATCGTCAACCTGCCGCTGGCCCGGGCCGCGGGGGTGCCGGCGATCGTCGTCGGAGACATCGACCGGGGCGGGGTGTTCGCCTCGCTCTACGGCACCGTCGCGCTGCTGCCCGACGATCTGCGGGCGTGCGTGCGTGGGTTCGTCGTCAACAAGCTGCGGGGCGACCCGGCCCTGCTCGGCGATGGCACCGCCGAGCTCGAGCGGCGCTGCGGCGTCCCGACGCTGGGCGTGCTGCCCATGGCCGGCCCGGCCGCGGTGGCCGACATCGACAACGAGGACTCCCTCGCCCTCGACCGCGTCGACCCCGAGCCGGTGACGTCCACCGGCGACGTGCTCGACGTCGCCGCCCTGCGGTGGCCCCGCGTCGCCAACGCCGGCGACCTCGACCCGCTGCGCCTCGAGCCCGCCGTGCGGGTGCGGTGGGTGCGCTCGGTGTCCGAGCTCGGCCGGCCCGACCTGGTCGTGCTGCCGGGATCGAAGAACACCCGGGACGACCTCGACTGGTTCCTCACCAGCGGGCTGGCGGCCGCGGTCGAGCGCAGCGACGCCGCCGTCGTCGCGGTGTGCGCCGGCCTGCAGATGGTCGGCGGTCGCATCGACGATCCCGACGGCGTCGAGGGTGCGCCCGGGGCCGACAAGGGGCTCGGGTGGCTCCCGGTCAGCACCGAGTTCCGGGGCGGCAAGGTGCTCGACCGGCCGACCGGATCCGCGGTCGCCGGACCGGGTGCCGGACACCCGGTGGGCGGCTACCGCATCCACCACGGGCGGGTCACGCCCGGCGCCGGGGCCGAGCCCTGGCTCCGCGCTGCGCCCGGCGGCGACCCGCTCGGCTGGTGGCACGGTCGGGTGGCGGGCACGACGCTGCACGGGCTGTTCGAGTCGGACCGGTTCCGGGCCGCGGTGCTGGCCTGGGCCGCGGGCCGGGCCGGGCGACGGTGGCAGCCGGGCGGGCTCGACTTCGGCGCCGCTCGGACCGCCCGCCTCGACCGCATGGCCGACCTGTTGGAGGCGCACCTCGACCTCGATCGGGTGGCCGCCCTGATCGCCGAGGGCGCCCGGTGAGGCGCCACGGATCGCCCGACCGTTCCTGCGACACCGGTCGCCCCGCGGCCGCTCCCGTCGCGGGCGCCGCCCACCGGCACGCCCGTCGGCCGGCCGGCAACGCCGGCCTGCACCCGGTCCCGGCGCCCGACCGTTCCTGCGACACCCGCAGTCGCCCCCCGGCCACCGCCGACCCGCCCGAGGCGGCGCCGTGACGACCGCCGCCATCGACGTGCGCGGCGCGCTGGAGCGCCTCACCGAGCCGGCGCCGCACCTGCGCTGGCGCATCGCGTCACCCGGTGAGCGGCTCGGCGTCGGCGAGCTGGCGTGCGCCACGCCGGCCGACGACCCCGACGCCCTCGCCGCGGCCGTGGCGGCCTCGGCCGCGGGCCGGGGCAGCGACGATCCGCAGGTGCTCGCCTCGCTGTGGTGGCAGGCGTACGCCTACCGGGTCGCCGGCACGGCCCTGGCCTGCTGGCTGGTGTCGGGCGTGGCTCCCGACGTGCGCGCCGAGGCCATGGCCGTCGGCGTCGCCCGCAGCCGCCCCTCGTCGGCCGTCTACCTGGCGACCGACGATCGTCCCGCCAGCCCGTCGGCGACCCGAGGCGATGACTCCCGAGGCGATGACTCGCGCTCCGGCGCTCTCGAGGCAGGAACGTGCGGGGGCCGCACGTCATCGCCTCGAGACATCTCGAACGGCAGTCATCGCCTCGCCGCCCCCGCGACCGCGCCCGATGGCGCGCGAGGCGCGCCGGCGGCGCTCGTCGACCACCTCTTCGCCGGCCACCTCGACCTGGTCGCCGAGTCGTTGCGCGCCCGCCACGCCGTCGGGCGGTCGCTCGTCTGGGGCAACGTCGCCGCGGCGTGTGCCTCGGCGGTCGGATCGGTGCACGCCGTCGCCGGGCCCGACTGGCCGGCGCGCCTCACCACGTTCCTGGCCGCGGCCCCGCACGACCTGGCGAGCCTCGGCCGTTGGACGTTCCCCGGGCCCGGCGCCGAGCCCGCCACCGCGTCCTCGCCCGCCACCGTGTCCAGTCCCGCCACCGCCGCGACCCGCCCTGCCGTCACCGGGCCCGCCGACCGACGCCCGCCGACCGGCACCGCCCCCGCCACGGTGCCCGGGGCCGCCACGGCGGTCCCCGACAACGCCGTCGCCGTCCCATCCCCGACCTACCGCCGCACGACGTGCTGCCTGTGGTGGAAGACCTCTGCCGCCGCGGGCGCGCTGTGCGCCGACTGCTCGCTGCCCCGCTCCCCGATCGAGACCTCCTCCCCATGATCCTGTTCCTCAGCAACGCCGACACCGAGCTGCTCGCCCTGGGCTCGATCGTCCACCGGCTGCCCGCCGGCTTCCCCCCGGTGCGGGCCGCCAACCCGCACCGCCTCGACGGCGGGCCCGACCTCGACGGGGTCACGGCGGTGATCGTGCGCCTCCTCGGCGGCCGCACGGCCTGGGAGGAGCCGTTCGACGAGCTGCGCGCCGCCTGCCTGGCCGGCGACGTGCCTCTCGTCGCGCTCGGTGGCGAGGTCCTGCCCGACGCCGAGCTGACCCGCCTGTCGACGGTCCCCGCCGGAACGGCCCGCGAGGCCCACCGCTACCTCGCCGCCGGCGGTCCGCCCAACGTCGAGCACCTGCTGCGGTTCGTCGCCGACACCGTGCTGCTCGACGGGTTCGGGTTCGACCCGCCCCGGCCGCTGCCGCTCACCGAGGTGTGGGACGGCGCCGGTCTGGGCGCGCCCGGCGCGGTCCGCCGGACCGAGCGGCCGCTCGTGGGCGTCGTGTTCTACCGGGCCCACCGGGTCGCCGGGAACACCCAGTTCGTCGCCGACCTGTGCCGGGCCGTCGACGAGGCCGGCGGCGACGCCCTGCCGGTGTCGTGCTACTCGCTGCGCCCCGACGCCGACGGTCGCGTCGAGGCGCTCGAGCTGCTGCGCGCCCACGACGTCGACGCCCTGGTGACCACCGTGCTGGCGATGGGACGGTCGGGCGGGACGTCCGACGACGACGGCGACGACTGGCAGGTCCCCCAGCTCGCCGACCTGGGCGTGCCCGTCATCCAGGCCCCGGCCTGCAACCGGTCGCGCGACGAGTGGCTCGACGACGAGGCCGGGCTGACCCCGCTCGACGTGGCGATGGGCGTGGCCATCCCCGAGTTCGACGGCCGCATCATCGGGCCGGCGTTCGCGTTCAAGGAGGAGGTCGACGACGGCGGCGACCTCGGCACCCCGGTGATCGCCAGCCGCACCGATCCCGAGCGCGCCGCCCGGGTCGCCGGCCTCGCGGTCCGCCACGCCCGACTGCGCCGCATCGCGCCGCCCGACAAGCGCGTCGCCGTGGTCCTGTCGGCCTACCCGACCAAGCGCAGCCGGCTCGGCAACGCCGTCGGGCTCGACACCCCCGCGTCGGTGATCGACCTGCTGCACGCCCTGCGGGACGCGGGCTACCGCGTCGACCGCATCCCCGACCACGGCGACGCGCTGATGGCCGAGCTGGCCGACCGGCTCACCTACGACCAGCCGACGCTCACCCCCGCCCAGGCCGCCCTCGGCGCCGGCCGCCTGCCCGCCGCCGACCACCAGCGCTGGTTCGCCCGCCAGGACCCGCAGCTGCGGGCGGAGGTGACGGCGATCTGGGGCGAGGCCCCGGGCGACGTGTACGTGGTCCCGGCCACCGCGGACGGCGCGTCCGGCGACGACATCGTCTTCCCCGGGCTCGACCTGGGCGGCGTGCTGGTGACGATCCAGCCGCCGCGCGGGTTCGGGTCCGACCCCATCGGCGCCTACCACGCCCCCGACGTGCCACCGCCCCACCACTACCTGGCGTTCTACCGTTGGCTCGACACCGGCTGGGGCGCCGACGCCGTCGTCCACGTCGGCAAGCACGGCACGCTCGAGTGGCTGCCCGGCAAGGCCAACGCGCTGTCGGCCGCCTGCCACCCCGACGCCGCCCTCGGGGACCTCCCGTTCGTGTACCCGTTCGTCGTCAACGACCCCGGCGAGGGCACCCAGGCCAAGCGGCGCACGCACGCCGTGATCGTCGACCACCTCGTCCCGCCGATGACCCGCGCCGAGGCCACCGACGACGTCGCCCGGCTCGAGACGCTGCTCGACGCCTACGCCGCCGCCCAGGCCATGGACCCCGGCAAGCTCCCCGCCCTCCGCCGTCAGGTGTGGGACCTGCTGGTCGACGCCGAGATCCACCGCGACCTCGGGTTGGGTGACGACGGCGACGCGGTCGCCGACGACGAGTTCGACGACATGGTGCTGCACGTCGACGGCTACCTGTGCGCGCTGAAGGACGCCCAGATCCGGGGAGGGCTGCACACGCTCGGCCGGGCGCCCGAGGGCGAGGCGCTCGTCGACCTGGTGCTGGCGGTCACCCGCCTCCCGCAGGGCACGGTGCCGGCGCTGCGGGCGACGGTCGCCCGCGACCTCGGCTTCGAGCCGGACACCGAGCGCCGCCACGAGGTCGACAAGATCGAGGCCGAGTGCCGATCCCGCGTCGAGGCGCTGGCCGCCCGCGACTGGACGCTGCCGACTCCCCTCCCGACCCCCGACGACCCCGATCCCCGCGACCCCGCGCCCCCCGCCCCCGACCCCGACCCGATCGACGCCGTCCGGGACCGCGACCCGACCGACCCGATCGCGATTTCCCCCGCGGAAACGGGCGTCCCCGCCCCCGATCTCGCGGGGGAAATCCGTGTGGGGGGTGAGCCCGACCCGGGTGGGGGCGGTGGGTTCGGCGCCGTCGTCGACGCGGTCGACCCCACGGAGCGGTGGATCTGCGAGCGGCTCGTCCCCGATCTGCGCGCCACGCCCGCCGAGGTCGCCAACGTGCTCGCCGCCCTCGACGGCCGGTACGTCGCCGCCGGGCCCAGCGGCGCCCCCACCCGCGGCGCGGCGCACGTGCTGCCGACGGGCCGCAACTTCTACTCGGTCGACCCCAAGGCCCTGCCATCGCCGCTGTCGTGGGAGGTCGGGCAGGCCCTGGCCGACGCCCTCGTCGAGCGGCACGTGGCCGAGACCGGCGCCCCGCCCACCACGGTCGGCCTGGTGCTGTGGGGCACGGCCGCCATGCGCACGAGCGGCGACGACGCCGCCGAGGCTCTGGCCCTCCTGGGCGTGCGGCCCGTGTGGGACGGCGACTCGGGACGGGTGACGGGCCTCGAGCCCATCCCGCTGGACGAGCTCGGGCGACCCCGCATCGACGTGACGCTGCGCATCTCGGGGTTCTTCCGCGACGCGCTGCCCCACCTGGTCGACCTGCTCGACGACGCGGTCGGCCTCGTCGCCTCGCTCGACGAGGACCCCGCCGCCAACCCCGTGCGCGCGGCGGGCACCGACGACGCCCGCATCTGGGGCCCGCCGCCGGGCGGCTACGGCACGGGCATCCTGCCGGTGATCGAACGGGGCTCGTGGCGCACCGACGCCGACCTCGCCGAGGTGTACCTGGCCTGGTCGGGTTTCGCCTACGGCCGCGGGCGCGCCGGCGAGCCCGCCCCCGAGGCGATGCGGCGCCGCTTCGCCGCCATCGAGGTCGCGGTCAAGAACCAGGACAACCGCGAGCACGACATCTTCGACAGCGACGACTACCTACAGGACCACGGCGGCATGGTCGCCGCGGTCCGGGCGCTGAGCGGGCGGGCGCCGCGCTCGTGGTTCGGTGACACGTCCAACCCGGCGGCGCCCCGCGTGCGGGCGCTGGCCGAGGAGGCGGCCCGGGTCGTGCGCAGCCGCGTCCTCAACCCGCGGTGGATCGACGCCATGCGCCGCCACGGCTACAAGGGCGCGTTCGAGCTGGCCGCGACGGTCGACTACCTGTTCGGCTACGACGCCACCGCCCATGTGGTGGAAGACTGGATGTACGAGCGGGTCACCGAGGCCTACGTCGGCGATCCCGCTCTACGGAGGTTCTTCGAGGAATCGAACCCGTGGGCGCTGCGCGCGATCGCGGAGCGCCTGCTAGAAGCTGACCGGCGCGGCATGTGGGGAGCCAGCGAGCGCGCCCGGAAGACGCTGGTTGACGCCGTGCTGGCGGCGGAAGGCTGGGAGGAACGTCGGACATGAGGTCACTGGCATGGTGAGCCCGCAGGCCCGCTTCCCGTTCAGCGCGGTCGTCGGTCAGGGAGAGGCGCGCCTGGCGTTGCTGCTCGCGGCCGTCGACCCGGGCATCGGTGGCGTGCTGCTGCGCGGCGACAAGGGCTCGGCCAAGTCGACCCTCGCCCGCGGCCTCGCCGGCATGCTGCCGGGCGGCGCTCCGTTCGTGGAGCTGCCGCTCGGCGCCACCGAGGACCGCGTGCTCGGCACGCTCGACATCAAGGCCGCGCTCACCGAGGGCGAGACCCACTTCCGGCCCGGCCTGCTGGCGTCGGCCCACGGCGGCGTGCTCTACGTCGACGAGGTCAACCTGCTGCCCGACCACCTCGTCGACGTCCTGCTCGACGTCGCCGGATCGGGCGTGAACCGGGTCGAGCGCGACGGCGTGTCGCACGAGCACTCCGCCCGCTTCGTGCTGGTCGGGTCGATGAACCCCGAGGAGGGCGAGCTGCGCCCGCAGCTGCTCGACCGCTTCGGCCTGTCGGTCGCCATCACCGCCCCCGTCGACCCGGCGCAGCGGGCCGAGATCGTGCGCCGCCGGCTCACCCACGACGCCGGGGGGCCGGTGGGCGGCTCCGAGGGCGACATCGTGCTGAGGGCCCGCCTGGCGGCGGCGATGCCCGCCGACCTGCCCGACACCGTCGTCGACTTCGCCTGCCGGCTGGCGCTGGGGGTCGGCGCCGAGGGCCTGCGGGCCGACCTGGTGCTGTGCCGGGCCGCCGCCGCCTACGCCGGGTGGGAGGGCCGGTCGGTGGCGTCGTCGTCCGACGTCGAGCGCGTCGCCGCCCTGGCCCTCGGCCACCGCCGCCGCCGGCGCCCGTTCGACCCCCCGACCCTCGATCCGGCCGAGCTCGAGCGCGCCCTGCAAGCGGCCCGCCAGTCGTTCGCCGACGCCCACCCGCAGCCCCCCGACGCCGACCCCACGTCGGTGGCCGACGCCGAGGCCACCGCCGGCGACGGCGAAGCCACGGCCGGCGACGGCGACGTTCCCGTCCCCACCGAGACCGGCAGCGACGAGGGGACCACGGCCGAAGCCGCGCCGGCCGATGGCGACGGCGCCGCCACGGCCCCCGGGTCCGGCGACGGCGGGCCGCCCCCCGCTCCCACCGAAGACCCGGCGCTCGCCGAGCTCGAGGCCGAGATCGCAGCCGCCGCCGCGGCGCCCGCCTCGGCGCCCGACACCGCAGGCGGCGACGGGAACGGCGGCGGCATCCCGGAACCTGCGCTCCCCGGCGGCGACGGGGGCGACCCTGCCGGCGGCCTCGACGCCGACGGCGTGCCGCCCGCTCCCGACCTCACCGCCGGCGCCTCCGTCCCCGGGGGCCCGGTGTCCGGACCCGAGGGTCCGGACGGCCCCGACGGCGACGGCCCGGGGGGCCCTCCGCCCGCGCCGTCCGGTTCGTGGCAGTCGCTCGCCGGCGAGGCCCTCGCCGCCGGGTCCGCGCCGCTCCAGCTCGCCGACCCGCCGACCCACGCCGAGCCGCCGCGCCCGGCGGCGCCGCCCGTCGCCCGCGGGCGGGTCGTCGGCCACGAGCCGGCCGGTCCCGGCGCCGGTCCCGGGGTGGCGCTGGCCGCAACGGTCCGCGCCGCGGTCCAGCGCCGTCAGGCCGATCCCGACGGCCCGGTGGTCGCGGCCGAGGACGTGCGCGCCCCGGTCCGCACCCGCACCGTCGGACGCACGGTCGTCCTCACGGTCGACGCCAGCGGGTCGATGGGCACCCACCGCCGGGTCGAGGCCGCGACCGGTGCGGTGCTCGGCCTGCTGGCCGACGCCTACCTGCGGCGGGACCGGGTGGCGATGGTGACCTTCAGAGCCGACGCCGCCGAGGTCGTGCTGCCGCCCACCGCCAGCGTCGAGCTGGCCCGAGCCCGGCTCGCCGAGCTGCCCACCGGGGGCGTCACCCCGCTGGCCGAGGGCATCGGGGCGGGGCTGTCCCTGGCACGCCGGGCCGCCAGCGACGGCTGGCCTCCCCTGCTCGTGCTCATCACCGACGGCCGCGCCACCGGCAACCAGGCCGCCCGCGAGCGGGCGACGAGCGCCGCCGAAGAGGTCGCGGCCGCCGGCATCGACGTCGTCGTGATCGACGCCGAGGACGGCCAGCAGCGCCTCGGCCTGGCGGCCGAGCTGGCCGAGACGATGCGGGGCCGCCACCTGCGCCTCGACGAGCTGTCGGCGCCGGCGGTCGAGCAGGCGGTGCGCGAGCTCCTCCGCTGACGCAGCCGGTCGTCCGCCGTCGAGCCCGACGCGGCCGGTCGTCCAGGTCGCCGGTCGCCGAGGCCACGGGCGCAAAAGGAACCCGAGGCGATGGGTTCCAGAAACCAGAGGTCGAGGTCATGGGTTCCGCATGCGGAACCCACGCCTCATCCCGCCCCCGGCGGAACCCATCGCCTCGGGCACACCCCGAACCGCCGACCGCCCGCGTGGCGAGGCGCGGCCCCCGAGCAGCAGTGCGTGCCGGCGGGTGCCCGCCCCGGGAGACGGGCACCCGACCAGCGAGCTGGGGGCATGGGCCGTCGGGCCACAGGATCCTGTCGTCGACGCCGGTCACCGCCACCGACCGGCGTCCCGCCCTCCTGGAGCCCGACCACCGCACCACACCGCCGCTGGGTGGCACGGCGAGCCCGTCGTGACAGCACCACCTGAGAGTCAGCTGAGCGTTAGCGTGCGCGAACCACCACTAAGCTCCGGTCGTGTCGCGGCCCTACCGCCACGCTCCGCCTCGGCCGGGCCGTCCGCTCGTCAAGCGCAGTGACCTGCTGCGACGCGCCCAGGGTCGGTGGGAGCGCCCGGTCACCGTGATCGTCGCCGGTGCGGGCTTCGGGAAGTCCTCGCTGCTCGCCCAGGCGTGCGACGAGAACCGGCTCGCCCCCCGGGGCGACGACTGCTGGCTCGGGTGCGGTCGGGGCGACGCCGACGCCCGCACGTTCGCCCACGGCATCGCCACCGCCCTCGGGGTCGACCCCGCCCGCCTGGCCGACGCCGGCGACGACGACCCCGAGGCACTCGCCGGCCCGCTGGCCGACGCCGTGTGGGCGCGGTCGCCGCGCCAGGTGTGCCTGGTCGTCGACGACGTCCACGAGATCGGCGACGGCGCCTCGGCCGCGGTGCTGGCGGCCCTGGTCGTCGCCCTGCCCGCCAACGGTCACCTGGTGCTCAGCGGCCGCCTCGATCCGCCGGTGCCGCTGGCGCGGCTGGTGGCGCAGGGGCTCGTCGACCGCATCGACGAGGGCGACCTCGCCTTCGGACGGGACGACCTGGCGGCGTTCGCCTCGCTGCGCCAGGTGCCCGTCGACCGGCTCGGCGACATGGGCGGCTGGCCCGCACTGGTCGAGCTGCGGGCGGCGGCGGCCCGCGACACCGTCGACGACTTCCTCACCGAGGAGGTGCTGGCGTCGCTCGACCCCGAGGCGCGCCGCGTGGTGGCGACGGTCGCCGCCCTCGGAGGCGCCGACCAGGCCCTCCTCGACGCCGTGACCGGCCCCGGCACCGATCTCGCCGCGCTGATGGCGCCCGTGCCGCTCGTGACCGCCGACGCCGACGGCTGGTTCGCGGTGCACGCGCTCTGGGCGGACCGCCTGGCGGGCGAGCTCGCCGACGACGATCGGAGCGCCGTCCAGCGGCGCGGCGGCGTGGCCCTCGCCCACCGGGACCTGTCGCGGGCCGTCGACCTGCTGGTGGCCGCCGGAGCCGACGACGACCTGCGCGCCGTCCTGCGCACCGAGTGCCGGGCGCAGGACCTCGCCGCCTCGGCCGACAGCCTGGGCCAGCTCCACGCTCGGTTGCCGGCGAGCGTCCGGGCCACGCCCGAGGGCGAGCTGGTGGCCGGCATCGCCGTCACGGGTACCGACCTCGACCGGGCGACCCACCTGCTGACGTCGGCCGCCGAGCGGTGCGCGGCGGCCGGCGACGACGCCGGGCTGCTGTGCGCGGTGGAGCACCTGGCCCTGTGCGCCCACTGGCGCGAGGACGCCTCCCTGCTCGCGGGGCTGTGGGCGTGGGCCGAGCGCCTGGCGAACCTGCCCGAGGCCAGCAGCCTCCTGGCGATCGGGGAAGCCCTGGCCGCCGACACGCGGGGCGAGGCGGCCGAGGTGCTGACCGCCCTCGACCGCATCGACCCGGCGACGCTCGGCCCCTACTGGCGCACCCCGGTGGCCTGGCTGCGGGCGTCGGCCGAGCTGGCGCTGGGCTACGCGGACTCGGCGCGCCGCCACGTCGAGGTGGCGGTGGCGTCCACCGGGCCGACACTGCGCGGCGCCCTGTCGATGCTGCTCGTGAACGCCCAGACCCACAGCGGCGACCTCGCGGCGGCCGGCGACTCGCTGGCCCAGATGCTGGTCGAGCTGGGGCGCGCCGGCAACGACCACAACCGGGCGCTGGGCGAGACGATGGCCGCGTCACGGGCGGCGCTCGCCGGCCGCGTCGACGACGCCGAGCGCCACCTCGCCCGCGCCCGCCAGCACGCCGGGCCCGACCCCCGCCCCAGCCTGGTCGCGTCGCTGCGGGGGGCCGAGGCCACGATCGCCCTCGCGCGCGGCGACGAGCGGACGGCCGCCCACCTGTTCGCCCTGCAGATCGGTGGCCGCAAGGTCGATGCCGGGCGCCAGCGCTACGGGCACCTGCGCCGCCTCCCCCTGCTGTACGTGCTCGTGCCCGAGACCCGCGAGCAGTTCCGGGCCGCCGACGTCGGGCCGTGCTACCGGCCGGGCCTGGCCCTGGCCGAGGCGCTCGTGGCCCTGCGGGACGAGGGCGACGTCGCGCCGGCGGCCGCGCTGACCGCCACGGCGTGGACGACCGCCCCGGCGGTGCTGCCACGGGGATGGATCGTCGAGCTCGCCACGGCCGCCGCCGCAGGCGGGCGGACGGACGCGCAGGCGCGGGTGATCGACACCGGCGCCGCCGCCCGGCCGACGCTGCGGCGGCTCACCGACGACGAGGGGGCCCCCAAGGCCGTCCGCACCTGGGCGCGCACGCTGGCCGACGCCCTGCCGCCCGAGCCCACGGCACGGCTGCACGTCGCCGTGCTCGGGCCGACCGAGCTGCTGCGGGCGGGACGGCCGGTCGACCACCCGCACTGGCGGCGCGAGCGGGTGCGGGCGCTGCTGCTGCTCCTCCTGGCCCGTGGGGGCGGCACCCGCGAGGAGCTGGCCGGCTCGCTCTGGCCCGACCTCGACACCCCGGGCGCGCTGCGCAACCTGCGGGTGACGCTGTCGTACCTGCTGGCCGTCCTCGAGCCCGACCGCTCCGACGGCTCGCCGTCGTACTTCGTGCGGGCCGAGGGCGCGGCGCTGCGGCTGGTGACGGGCGACTGGCTCGAGGTCGACGCCCGCACGTTCGAGGCCGCCTTCGACCAGGCCACCGAAGCCGAGGACCAGGGTGAGCCCTCGGCCGCGCTCGATCTGTACCGGTCGGGCCTGCGCCTCTACCGCGGCCCCTACCTGACCGATGCCGGCTACGACGAGTGGGCGCTCCCCCACCGCGATCGCCTGGCGGCGCGGTTCGTGGGCGGCGCGGTGCGCGCCGGCGAGCTCACGCTGGCGGCCGGCAACCCCGACGAGGCGCTGCGCCTGGCCGGACGGGCCGTCGAGGTCGAGCGGTGGTCCGAGTCGGCCCATCGCCTGAGCGTGGCCGCCCACCTCGCCCGGGGCGACCGGGCCGCCGCCCGCCGCGCCATGCAGACCTGCCTGCGGCAGCTGGACGACCTCGGCGTCCCCCCGACCGAGGACACCGAGATCGTGCTCCGCGCGGTGTCGTGACATCTGGCGGCCTCGCCGCGGAGCTGCGGGGCCGGCGCCAAATCTCGGGCAGGTGGGCCGAGGCGAACGCTCCACCCGCTCGGCCGCACGATGCAGCACCGCGACGCCAGCGCTCACCCGCGGAGCTGCGGGGCCGGCGCCAAATCTCGGGCAGGTGGGCCGACGCGAACGCTCCACCCGCTCGGTCGCACGATGCAGCACCGCGACGCCACCGCTCACCCGCGGAGCTGCGGGGCCGGCGCGAGATCTCGGGCAGGTGGGTCGACGCGAACATTCCACCCGCTCGGCCGCACGATGCAGCACCGCGACGCGTGCGCTCGGGGCGGGTTACGTCAGGTCGACCGGGTGGCCGTCGGGGTCGACGGCGCAGAGGCCCCGCCACGCCGAGGGCACCTTGCCCCGCTCGAGCGCGCCCGCCTCGAGCAGCACGTCGAGCACCGGCCGGGTGGCGTCGACCCGGGTCTGGACCCGGCCCGGGTGGTTGCGGGCCCGCTGCCAGGTGCTCATGGCGGGCAGCCCGACCGAGCCGAAGACGCCGGCGTGGATCATGTTCTCGTACATCTCGCGGATGAACGTGGGGGCGACGAACCGCACGAGCGTCTTGTCGACGATGCCGGCGCTCTCCCACACCTCGGGCAGGCGGGTGCGGGCGAAGGCGAGGTGTCGTGCCTCCTCCTGCCGGTGGTAGCGGTTGACCTCGCGCACGAAGGGGTCGGTGTCGGGGTGTTCGGCCGCCCGCTTCTGGAGCAGGTCGGGGATCTCCTCGCCGGCGAGCACCATCGTGTAGAGCAGGGCCGGGTTCTGGATGACCTGGTTGATGACCCGCCCCGACACCTGGGTGGTGAGCCAGTTGTCGATGGGGTTGGGCGCGGCGGGGCCGAGCTGGTCGAGCAGGCGGGCGAAGAGCCGCGAGTGGCGGGTCTCCTCGCCGAGCTCGTGCAGCAGGTAGGTGATGCGCGGGTCGGTGAAGTCGTCGGCCCGGGCGATCTGCAGGCCGAAGCCCGCCATCAGGATCGCCTCGAACATCAGGCCCGAGCGGGTGATGGCGGCGAGCGACTGGCGGCTGAACGTCACGTACTGCTCGGGCGTGAGGACGCCCTCGTCGAGGCCTGCCGTCGGCAGCAGCAGGTCGGCGGGCAGGACCGCGCCGTCGCCGAGGGCGCCGGGCAGGTCCTTGTCGGGATCGATGATGCGAGCGAGCGAGGCGTTGTTGAGCTTCTCGACGCGGCGGGTTGCCGTGGCCTGGGCCATGTGGTTCCTCCCCTTGGACCGGTCGTCGTGCGAACGTTGCACCCGTCGACTTACCGGCAGTAACCATTGGTAAACGCTGCCGGTGGCAGACGCAACGTGACAGTGGCCACCGTCAACATGACCCGTGGTCAGGACCGGGGCCGCCGGGGACCCCGGCCGGGCTCACCAGGCGAGCTCGTCGCACCCCTCGTGCGTGTCGGGCTCGACCTGCAGGGTCGCGTGGTCGATGCCGTGGCCGTCGCGCAGCACGACCCGGGCCCGGTCGAGCACCGCGTGGCCGTCGGTGCCCTCGCGCACCATCAGGTGGACCGAGGCGACGTCCATCTCGGAGGTGAGCGTCCACACGTGCAGGTCGTGCACGTCGACGACCCCGTCGAGCCCGCGCAGGTCGGCCTCGAGCGCGGCCAGGTCGAGGCCTGCGGGCGCCGCCTGCACGAGGATGCGCACCGCCTGCGCCCCCAACCGCCAGGTGCGGGGGAGGATGAAGACGCCGATGGCGACGCCGACCGCGGGGTCGACCCAGGCCCAGTCGGTGGCGGCGATGACCGCGGCCGCCACGATGACGCCGACCGAGCCGACGAGGTCGGACATCACCTCGAGGTAGGCGCCCTCGACGTTGAGGCTCTCCTTCGCCCCCGACCGCAACAGGGCGAACGCCACGACGTTGGCCACCAGGCCGATCACGGCCACCACCAGCATCGGGCCGACCAGCACGTCGGGCGGGTCGCCCCACCGGCGGGCCGCCTCGACGATCACGTAGACCGCCACCGCGAACAGCAGCACGGCGTTGGCCAGGGCCGCGAGGATCTCGAGCCGGTAGAGCCCGTAGGTGCGCCGGCCGTCGGACTGCGCCCGGTCGGCGACGTGGATGGCCGCCAGCGCCATCGCCAGGCCGCCGACGTCGGTGAGCATGTGCCCGGCGTCGGACAGCAGGGCCAGCGAGTTGGCGGCGAAGGCGGCCACCACCTCGACCACCATGACGGTGGCCAGCACGGCGAGCGCCGCGAACAGGCGGCCCTTGTGCCGTGCGCCCGACCGCAGGGCGGGGGCATGGGAGTGGCCGTGCGCGTGGCCGCGCGACGAGCCGGGCGCGTCACGGCCCGGGCGCGCCGCGGCGCCGGTCGCGGGCGCGTCGTCGGCGGCCTGGCCGGCGGCCGCCCCGGGGTGGGCGTGCGAGTGACTCATCGTCGTTCCCCTGCGAGACTACTGGCGGCAGACAGGCACCGATCGGGGGTCGCCATGCACGTGACCGATCTGCACCGGCGCAGCGTCGAGGGCTTCCTCGACCGGGTCGCCGCACTCGACGGGCTCGCACCCGACCGCTGGGGCGGGCCGACACCGTGCGCCGACTGGGACGTCCGCACGCTGCTCAACCACCTCGTCTACGAGGATCTGTGGACCGCGCCGCTCATGGAGGGCGCCACCGTCGACGAGGTCGGCGACCGGTTCGAGGGCGACCTGCTGGGTGACGATCCGCTCGGCGCGGCCCGGGCGGCCGCCGACGTGGCCGTCACCGCCGCGGCCTCGGGCATCGTCGCGGGGCGCACCGTGCACCTGTCGTTCGGCGACGTCCCGGCCGAGGAGTACGCGTACCAGCTCGCGGCCGACCACATCATCCACGGGTGGGACCTGGCCGCCGCCACCGGCGGCGACACCTCGATGGACGCCGACCTCGTGGCGGCGCTGGCCGAGTGGTTCGCGGCCAACGAGGACGCCTACCGCCAGGCGGGAGCGATCGCCGAGCGCCCCGACGGCGAGACGTCCGGCGACGCCTGGGCCGAACTGCTGCGGGCCTTCGGCCGCGACCCGGCCTGGACGCCGGCCTGACGGGGGCGGACGTCGCCACGGCCGACGCCGGCCCGACCGGGGCGCCGCGGGCCTGACCTCGACGCCGGTCAGCCCAGGGGCCGCGAGCGTTCCGCGTCGCGGGCCGTGCCGGCGCGGGGCGGCCCCGTCGGCCACACCGTCGTGCCGTCGACGACCAGCCCGAACACCCCGCTCGGCACGAGGTCGCCGAAGGCGCGGGCGTCGCCGGACGCGGGCTCGTGCACCAGCACGTCGTCTCCGACCCCGAAGACCACCAGGGGGATCGCCCCCGGCGGCGCCCCGGCGGGCGACACCGCGACGGACCGGCCGGCCCCGGCGCCGCGCCAGAACCAGCGGACGATGATCCAGAACCCCACGCCGACCACGAGGAAGGTCGCGAGGCCCGGCAGCTCGACCAGCATGGCCACGAGGGCCACCGCGACCAGCGCCACCTTCGGGAGGATGCCCGGGATCCGCCGCCCGTCGTCGGGACCGGGCCCGGCGATCACCCGATACGAGACGGGCTGGGACGGGGGGTCGAAGCCGGGGAACGCGGCGCGGTCGCGCAGGGCGCGCTGCTCGTCGGCCCACGCGCTCACGGACCGCGGCTCGCTCACCGGGCCCCCCACGTCACGTCCACCACCCCAGGATGCAGCGTCGACGCGACCGACCGCTACCGTCCGCGTCGTGGACGAGCCCTCCTCCGCCACGGCGGGGTCTCCGGTCGGCGCCGGCGCCCCGGGCACCACCGTCCGCACCGCGCCCGGCCGGCTGGGGCCGCGGCTCGTCGTCGCCGGCACGCATTCGGGCGTGGGGAAGACGACCGTGGCGACCGGGCTGCTGGCCGCCCTGCGCCGGGCCGGGCACCGGCCGGCGGCGGCGAAGGTGGGGCCCGACTTCATCGACCCCGGCTACCACGCCCTCGCCTGCGGCCGGCCGCCCCGCAACCTCGACGCCTGGATGTGCGGCGCCGAGGCCGTCGCCCCGCTGGCCGCCCGGGCGGGCGCGGGCGCCGACCTGCTGGTGGTCGAGGGCGTCATGGGACTGTTCGACGGGTCCGCCGACGGCGCGGCGTCGTCGACGGCCGACGTCGCCCACCTGCTCGACGCCCCGGTCGTGCTCGTGGTCGACGCCAAGGCGATGTCGGGGTCGGTGGCGGCACTCGTGGCGGGGTACGCCGGCTTCGATCGACGGATCCGCGTGGCCGGTGTCGTGTTGAACCGTGTCGGCTCGGACGGGCACGAGACGCTGCTGCGCGAGGCCCTGGCGCCGCTCGGGCTGCCCGTGCTCGGGGCGCTGCGCACCGACGACCGGCTGACCTGGCGCGACCGCCACCTCGGGTTGGTGCCCGTGGCCGAGCAGCCCGAGGCGGTCGCCGCCGCCCTCGACCGCCTGGCTGCAGCGGTGGGCGAGCGGGTCGACCTCGACGCGGTCGTGCGCCTGGCCCGCTCGGCCCCCGCGGCCTCCACCGCCGGCGTCGCCGTCCCGGCACCGGCCGTCCCGCCGGGGCGCACGGTCGCCGTCGCCGTGGCCGCCGGGGCGGCGTTCACCTTCACCTACGCCGACACGCTCGACGCGCTGGCGGCCGCCGGCGTCGAGGCGGTGCCGGTCGACCCGGCCCGGGACCCGGCGCTGCCCGACGGGGTCGCCGGGCTCGTCGCCGGTGGCGGGTTCCCCGAGGTCCACGCGGCCGACCTGGCGGCCAACGGGCCGCTGCTCGCCGACGTCCGCGCCCGCGTCGCCGCCGGCCTGCCGACGTGGGCCGAGTGCGGCGGCCTGCTGTGGCTGTGCCGCACCCTCGACGGGGCGCCGCTGGTGGGTGCGGTGCCGGCCGACGCCCGCATGACCGACCGCCTCACGCTCGGGTACCGCACGGCGACCTCCGCGGCGCCGTCGCCCCTCGGGCCGGCGGGCGCGGCGCTGCGCGGGCACGAGTTCCGGTACTCGACCGTCGAGCCCGCGGGCGACGCCCTGCGGCTCACCTCCCGCTGGGGTGAGCGGGGCGACGGCTTCGCCACGCCCACGCTGCTCGCCACCTACCTGCACGTGCATCCCGGCGGCGACCCGTCGCCCGTCGCCGCCTTCGCCCGCGCCTGTGCGGCCGCCGCCCCCGTAGCCTCCGGCGGGTGACCGACCAGATCGCATCCCCGATCGCGCTCGTCGGGCTGCTCGGCGGCCAGTGGTTCGGGCGCGACGCCGAGGCGGCGCTGCGGTCGGCCGACGTGCTGCTCGGCAGCGCCGAGCAGTTCGCCCTGCTCCCCGACGACGTGCCGGGCGAGCGCGTCGTCCTGTGGGGCGACCTCGACGCGGTCGTCGACCGGGCCCTGGCCGACCGGGCGGCGGGCCGCCGGCCGTGCATCCTCGCCGCCGGCGACCCCGGGTTCCACGGGATGGTGGGCCTCGCGGCGCGGCGGATCGGCGCCGACGGCCTCGCCGTCCACCCGGCGCCGTCGTCGGTCGCCCTGGCGGCCGCCCGCCTCGCCCTGCCCTGGGACGACCTGGTGGTGGCGTCCGTGCGGGGCGAGCCCCTCGAGCAGGTGGTCCGCACGATCGTCGAGCACCCGGCGGTCGCAGTGCTCGTGTCGCGCCGCGTCCCGCCCCAGGCGGTCGGCGCCGCGCTGCTCGCCGGTGGTTGCCCGGCGCGGGAGGTGGCCGTGTGCGCCCGGCTGGCCGAGCCCGACGAGACGATCACGCGCACCGACCTCGCCGGCCTGGCCGCCGGGACGTTCGATCCGCTGGCCGTCGTCATCCTGCGGGCGCCGTGACCCGGCGCCCCGCGGTGCTGGGGGTGGTCGCCGTCGGCGGGATGATCGGCGCGTCGGCCCGGTACGGGCTCGCCCGCGCCCTGCCCGTGCGCCCGGGCGAGCTCCCCTGGGCGACCCTGTGGACCAACCTGACGGGCTCGTTCCTGCTGGGTCTGGTCCTGGCGGTGCTGGCCCTGCGGCTGCCGGACCAGCCCTACGCCCGCCGGTTCCTGGCCGGAGGCGTCCTCGGGGCGTTCACGACGATGTCGACGTTCCAGGTCGAGACCGCCCTGCTGCTGCGCGACGGCCGCCCCGCCACCGCCGCGGGGTACGTGGCCGCGAGCGTCGCCGGGGGGTTGGTGCTGGCCGCCGCAGGGCTGGCGGTCGGTCGCCGCGTCGTCGGGCCGGGGAGGGGTCGCCGGTGACCGCCGCGACCTGGCCACTGTTCCTCGTCGCCGCCGCTGCCGGCGCCGTCGCCCGGGTCGCGCTCGACCAGTGGGTCCACGAACGGCTGGGCGAGCCGTTCCGGTGGGGCACGTTCGTCGTCAACGTGAGCGGGTCGCTCGCCCTCGGCGTCGTGACCGGGCTGGCCCTCGAGCACGGGCTCGGCGACACGGCCCGCACCGTGGCCGGCACCGGCGCGCTCGGCGCCTACACGACGTTCAGCACGTTCAGCGCCGAGGCGGTGCACCTCGTCGAGACGGGCCGACCGGCGGCGGCCGTCCGCTACGTGGGCGCCACGGTGGTGACGGGCCTCGCGGCCGCGGCTGCGGGCCTCGCCGTGACCGGGGCCCTGTAGCGCCCCGCGCCGCCGCCCGGCCCGCGGCCGATGAGCGAGGATGGGCGCGGTGCCGCCCCGTCCGCTCGCCGAGGACCCCGACTGGGCCGACGTCGACCGCATCACGTTCGTGTGCTTCCTGCCGGGCGGCGAGGTCGCGCTGCGGCCCGACGGCACCCTGCCGGTCGACCGGCTGGCCCCCGGGGAGCACCCGCTCGACGCGGCCCTGCGCATCCCGCTCGAGCAGGCGGGGTTCCGCTACCAGCACGTCCACCCGTTCGCGCTCGACGGCGGGCACCTGCTCGCGTGGGTCGACGGCGACCGGTCGTGGCCGCCCCCGGGCGCCGGGCGGACCGTGATGCCCACCGACCCGTCGGGGCGGGCGCTCGTCGCCGAGGCGGCCGCCGACCGCGAGCGGCTGACCGACGAGGTCTTCGAGCGCGACAACCTCCGGACCCTGCAGCGTGCCTACCTGCGCGCCGGCACCCCCGAGGGCCAGTCGGGCTTCGGACGCGACGCCCGCACCTGGCGCCTCCGCCGCCAGCAGGTCGCCGACTGCGTCGAGCGCAGTGGCACGTTCCTCGACGTCGGGTGCGCCAACGGCCACCTCGGCGAGTCCGTGGCGCGGTGGTGCGGCGAGCGCGGCCTCGTCGTCGAGGCCTACGGCGTGGACCTCGGCCCCGACCTCGTGGCCCTCGCCCGGCGGCGGTTGCCGCAGTGGGCCGACCGGTTCTGGGTCGGCAACGCCCGCGACTGGGTGCACCCGGCCGGCCGGCGGTTCGACGCGGTGCACGTGCTGCTCGACGTCGTGCTCCCGGCGCGGCGGGGCGACCTGGTGGCGCACCACCTGGCGACGACGGTCGCCCCCGGCGGACGGCTGCTCGTGAGCCACCACGGCGCCCGGCCCGAGTGGCGCACGGACGCGGTGCTGGAGGCATTGGGGTTCACGGTCGGCGGCTGGCGGCCGAGCCGCGATCGGTCCCGCCCCTCGTCGGGCACGGCGTGGATCGACCAGCCCTGACCAGGACCTCCGGCGATGGGTCACCCGGGGAGCGACCACCTACCCTGAACCGGATGCGCTCCCGTGTCGCCCGCCTGCTCCTGCGGGGTGGTGCCGCGCTGGCGCTGGCCGGCGGGCCGCTCGCCGGCGGGGCGGGACCGGCGGGTGCCCACGCCACGCTGGTCGGCACCGTGCCCGCGGCCGACGGCGAGCTCGACGCCGTGCCCGACGCCGTCGAGCTGCAGTTCGACGAGCCCGTCGAGACGGTCGACGACGCCGTGCAGGTGTACGGGCCCGACGGCGACCGGGTCGACCTCGGCACCGTCGAGTCCGACGACGGGGGCGCCACCCTGCGCGCCCCCATCGAGGCCGACGCCCAGGGCACGTACACGGTCGCCTGGCGGGTCACGAGCGAGGACAGCCACACGCTCTCGGGCTCGTTCGTGTTCCACAACGGCACCCGCACGGGCGCCGTCGACGTCGGCGGCGGCACCAGCACGACGACGGGCGTGCTCGGCGGCGTGGGGCGGTGGCTCGGGTTCGCCGGCGCGCTGACCGCGGTGGGGGCGGCGGCGCTGGCACTGCTGCTTCCCCGCCCGGGCTCGGCGGGCGAGCAGGCGGCGGTCGGCACCCGGGAGTCCGACGGTCCCGACGGCTCCGAGGCACCCGACCCCGACGTGCCGACGCACGGCGGCGCCGGAGGCAGCGGGCGCTCCACGCTCACCGCGCCCGCGCCGGCCGCCACGGCGACCACGCCCGACGAGCCCGACGCCATGTCACCGACCACCCTGCGCCGCACGGCCGCCGACCGGCTGCGCCTGCTGACGGCGGGGGGCGCGGCCGCCGGGGCGGTCGGCGCCGCGCTCGCCCTGCTGGCGATCGTGGCCGAGGGGTCGGGCCGCAGCCTCTACGACGCGCTCGGCATCGTGGCCGACGTCGCCCCCGACACCCGCACCGGCCAGCTCGCCCTGCTCCGCGTGGTCCTGGCCGCGGGCGCGGCCGTGGTCGCGTCCGTCCCCGCGCTGTGGCGGCGATCTCCCGTCCCCGCCCTGGTCCTGGCCGCCGGGTCGCTCGTCGTCGCCACCGTGGCCGGGCACGCCTGGACGGCGCCGAACCGCTGGGTGGCCGTCACGTCCGACGTCGCCCACCTGGGCGCCGTCGCGGTGTGGATCGGCGGCCTCGTCGCCCTCCTCGCCGTGCTCCCCCTACTCGACCGCCCCGGCCGCGTGGCCGCCGCCACCCGGTTCTCGGCGGTCGCGCTGGGGGCGGTCGTGGTCGTCGCCGCCAGCGGCACCGTGTCGGGGTGGCAGCAGGTGCGCACCCTCGACGCCCTCACCTCGACCGGCTACGGGCGGTTGCTCATCCTCAAGGTCGTCGGCTTCGCGGTCCTCGTGGTGCTCGGGTTCGTCAACCGGGCGGTTCTGATCCCCCTCGTCGAGCGCACGGTGGCACCGTTGCGCCGCTCGATGCGGATCGAGCTCGCGGTGGCGGCGCTGGTGCTGGCCGTGACCGCGGCGCTGATCCACCAGCCGCCCGCCCGGTCGGACGCCTCCGAGCCCTACGACACGACGGCGACGGTCGAGTCGGGCGAGGTGCTGAGCGCCACGGTCGACCCGGCCGAGGCCGGCCCCAACGACCTGCACCTCTTCTTCTCCGCCCCCGACGGCACGACACCGGCCGCCGTCGATGCGGTGCAGGTCACGGCCGGCACGACCGGCGTCCCGCCCCGCCGTTTGCAGGTGACCCCTGTCAGCACCAACCATGTGACCGTCGCAGGGGCCTCGCTGCCCTCGCCCGGCACGTGGACCGTCGAGGTGACGGCCGTACAGGCGGGCCGACCCCTGGTCTTCACGTTCGAGGTGCCGATCACATGACGACCGTCGTCCGCTCCCGCCCGTCCCGGCTGCTCGCCGCCCTGCTCGGCCTCCTGGCCGCGGCCGCCCTCGCCCTCGGCGCGGCCGCGGGCCCGGCCGCCGCCCACGAGGGCGACGCCGTCGTGGTCATCGAGTCGATCCACCCGGCCGGCCAGTCGATCCACTACATCGTGCGCGTGACCTGGGAGAACGACGGCCACCCGGCCGCGGACGCCACGGTCACGGCCACCGCGGTGGCGCCCGACGGCACCCAGCTCACGCCGGTGGCGCTCGCCCCGGCCGACGCCGACGGTCGCTACGCCGGCGCCATCGAGTACCCCGCACCCGGCGCCTGGACCGTGCGGGTCACGTCGATCGACCCGACCGGCACGGTCGAGCAGCCGCAGGAGGTCACGGCCACCGTGCCGACGGCCGGCCCCGACGTGACCACGGGCTCGGGCGACGCCGGCGGCTTCGCCCCCGAGGAGGACGGCACGGGCGCCAGCGACCCCGCGGGCAGCGACGACGGTCAGCAGGCCGCGACCGACACCGGCGACGACGGCGGGATGCCGGTGGCGGTCATCGCGGTCGCCGCCGCCGTGGTGGTCATCGGGGCCGTGACCGCGCTGGGCATCGTGCGGCGGGTCCGGGCCAACCCTCCCGCCGGCTCGGGCACCGGGGCGAGCGGCACGGGGGCGAACGGTGCCGGCAGCCGCGGCGGGACCGCCGGCGCCGGCGAGGCGAGCGCCGGGGCCGCCGCGGGCGACCCGCCGGGCGGCGACGAGCCCGCGGCGTCGGGCACCGACCCCGGCCGCGGGTAGCCCGGACGTGGGCGCCCGCCCGACCGCCCGCCCGGCGGTGCTGGTCGCGTCCGCGCTCGTCGCCCTCGTGGCGGTGGCCGCGCCGGCGGCCGCCGACCCGCCCCGCCCCACCGACTACCGCTCGACGGTCACCGGCATCGTGCCGGAGGTCGACGGCGTGCGCGCCGAGATCGTCGGCGGCGACGCCTTCCTCGAGCTGACCGTCGACGAGGGCATCGAGGTGGTCGTGCCCGGGTACGGCGACGATGCCGCGCCGTACCTGCGGTTCCTGCCCGACGGCACGGTCGAGCGCAACACCCGGTCCCCGGCCACGTACGTGAACGAGGACCGGCAGGGCGCGGTCGACGTGCCGCCGCAGGCCGACGACGAGGCCGAGCCCGAGTGGGAGGAGGTGGCGTCGGGCGGCGCGTACGCCTGGCACGACCACCGCGTCCACTGGATGTCCCCCCGTCGGCCGCCGGGCGTCGAGCCCGGCGAGGTCGTGCAGGACTGGACGGTGCCGATCACGGTCGACGGCACGCCGGCCGAGGTGCGGGGCGAGCTCGTGCTGGCCGCGGGCGTCAGCCCGGTGCCGTGGTTCGCCCTGGTGGCGGCCGGCGCCGCCGTCGTGGTCGTCCTGGGCCGCCGCCGCCCCGGCGTCGCCCCGGTGGCGGTGCTGGTGGCGGCAGCGGCGGCGCTCGTGCCCGGGTGGGCGCAGTTCTCCGTGGCTCCCGCGGGTTCCGGGGCGGATCCGCTGCTCGTCGCCGTGCCGGTCGTCGGCCTGCTCGCGGCCGGCGTCGGGGTCGCCTTCCGCCGCCGCCCGCTCGGGCCGACGGCGACGCTGGCCGGTGCGGCGGCGGTCGTGGGGTGGGCGGTGCTGCGGGCGAGCGTGCTGTGGAAGCCGGTGCTGCCCACCGACCTGCCCGCCGGCCTCGACCGGGGGCTGACAGCGCTCGCCCTCGGCCTCGCGGTGGCGGGGGCGGGCCTCGTCGTGTGGTCGGGGGCACTCGCCGTGGGACGGATCCCGGCCGGATCGGGCGAGCCGGTCGTGCCGACCGACGAGGGCCCGGGCGCGGACGATGCCGCCGCCACCCGAGGCGGGGGAGAGCCCCGGTGACGACGGCATCAGTCGTGCGAGATGGGGGAACGCCCCGGTGTGCGGGCCTATTCCCGCACACAGGGACATTTCCCACCCGACGGCGCGAGGACCTGCCCCTAGGCCGACTTCCGCGAGCGGAAGACGGCGAAGCCGGCGGCCAGCAGCCCCAGCACGCCCACGACGATGCCGACCGTGGCCAGCGTGTTGGCCGAGTCGACGTCGTCCTGGCTGGCGGTGTTGCTGACCGAGACGCCCGACGCGGCCTCGCCCTCGGCGGCCGCGTCCTCGTCGTCGGCGGCACCGCCGTGCTCGTCGCCGCCGTCGACGAGCGTCAGCAGCGGGGCGGGGTGCTCGGGCTCCTCGCCGCTGTCGAGCGGCTCGTCGATCCAGCGCACGACCTCGCCGCTGGCGTAGGTCTGGATCGTCGGGAACAGGATCTGGTCGACGTCCTCGGGCAGCGGGCCGGCAGACACGTTGAACTCCTGGTACTCACCCGGGTTGATCGTGCCGCCGGTCCAGGTGATCTTCGAGACGACCTCGGTGACCTGGCGACCGTGCAGGTCGAGGGGCTCGGTCAGCTGGCGGCGCCCGACGGCGTAGGTCCAGCCCGGCGTGGGCCGCACGCTGATGCTGGCGATCGGCGTCTCCTCGGGGATGGTGACCTCGAGCGTGGTGGTGCCCGAGTCGGGCCGCTCGTTGGGGACCCGGAAGGCGAGTGCGGCGTACCCGCCCTTGGCGGCTTCGCCCGGGTTCACGGTGACGTGGGCGGCGGCCATGGGCGCGAGGGCCACGAGGGCGGCGGCGCCCACGGCCATGATGCGGCCCGCTCGTCGTCGGTTGTTCACGTGTCTGGCTCCTTGTCAGATGGACATGTCAGGGATCTCGGGCGGGGGTCCCGGGGGACGTGCCGCGCGCTCAGGGGACGGGGACGGTGGTCGCGAAGCGGGTCTGGTCGACGTCGCTGGTGCGCACCAGCACCTCGAGCTGCCAGTCGCCCGCCAGCGGGATCTCGGCGGCGTCGGCCGACCAGTGGCCCTGCCCGTAGTCGACGAGCGCGAGGTCGAGCGGCCCCAGGTCCTGGGCGGGCAGGGAGAGGTCGGCGGTGACCTCCTCGGGCACGACCGGGTCGCCGCTCGGCGTGTTGAGGTAGAGGTGCACGGCCGTCGGCCCGACCTCGGCGGGGTCGACGTCGAGGGTGAGCACGATGTCGTCCTCGGTGAGCTGGGTGTCGAAGGGGCCGCCGCCCTCCGACTCGGCGGTCTCCCCGGGGACGGCGTTCACCAGCAGTGACGTCACGACCAGCACGACGACAGCCAGACCGACCTCGGCCGCCACCGACCACCGCAGCACCGACAACCGGGTGCCGCCCTCGTCGGCGGACGCCGTGGTGGCACCTGGCCCCGGCGACAGCGCCACCTGGCCCGTGCGGGCGGCGGCGCGCAGGCGCACCCACGACCGGCTGAACCCGGCCGCCACGAGCATGGCGCCCACCACGAGGACCTTGACGACGAGCAGACGGCCGTAGGTCGTGTCGAACAGGGCGTCGTAGCCGCCCACCTGCCGCCAGCCCTGCACCACGCCGCTGACGACGATGGCGAGGACGGCACCGAAGGCCACCTGCGAGAACCGGTCGACCACCGCGACCGCGGCGTCGACCTCGTCGGTGGGTACGAGCAGCGCGGCCACCAGCACCACCAGCCCGCCGAGCCAGACGCTCACCCCGGACAGGTGGACGACGTCGGTGACGAACGCCAGGGCGACGTGGTCGCCCGACACCGCGTGCCCTGTCACGGTCACCGTGACGAGCAGCGCCAGCCCGCCGGCCACCGCCACGGCGCGACCGACGGTGGCGTCCCACCGCCGCAGCCGGGGCAGCAGCCAGGCGGCCACGGCCAGCAGCAGGAGGCGCGCGATCCACGCCCGCCCGGTCCTGGTGCCGAGCTCGTCGGCGATCACGCCCGGATCGACGGCGTCGCCCAGCGAGCCGCCGATGGCGTACGCGGCCTGCAAGGGGATGCTCAGCACGGTCGCGACCACGGCTGCCAGCCACGCGCCGGTCACCACGCGGCGGGCGCGGCGGTCGACCTGACCCTCGGGCCACAGCCACGTGAGGAACACGACGGACCCGACGAGCACGGTCAGCCCGCCGAACGCCAGGAAGCGCACCAGGCCGAAGACGGCCCCGAGCGTGTGGTCGCCGTTCTGCGAGCCGCCGAGCACCTCCTCGATCAGGGCCTGGTCGTCGACCGCCCCGGCGCCGGCGGCGTCGCCGACCCGGAAGGTGAACGCTCCGCCGATCGGGTGGCTGTCGGACGACACGACCCGCCAGGCCACGACGTAGGCGCCGTCGCCGACGTCGGGCAGGGTGGCGGACACGGCCGTGCGGTCGCCGTCGGGGTGCTCGGGCTCGCCGGCCTCGAGGCGGGCGCCGGACTCGTCGAGCAGCTCGATCGTGTCGTCGGTGATGTCGACCGACTCGCTGAAGTGCAGCACCACCTCGTCGGGGGCGGCGTCGAGCTGCTGGCCGGCCTCGGGCTCGGACGAGAGCAGCTCGGCGTGCGCGTCGGCCCGGGCCGGTGTCGCCAGCAGCGTCAGCGCCGCCGCCAGCCCCACGACCACGGTCGCGAGCGTTCTCTTCCGTCGTCTGGCTGTCGTGTCCACGTCGTTCCCCTCGCGCCCGCCCGGCCGGGCCTGCCCCCGGGTCCCCGGCCTCGTCCTCGTCGGCCCGCGGTCGCCGCGGGCCCGGCCCGGCCTCACGCCAGGCGCACCACCACCGACGGCCGGGGCATGCGGCGGGCCAGGACCCACAGCACACCGAGCCCGGCCAGCTCGAGCAGGTGGACGAGCTCGCGCCCCAGCAGCGCGTGCCCCGAGATGGCGTCGAGCGCCGACGTCACCGTCATGCACGCCACCAGCACGACGGCCAGCGGCAGCATGCCCCAGGCCCGGGCGGGCAGCAGGGCCGCGAGCAGGAAGCCGACGGCCAGGCCCATGTCCCACGCGGTGAGCTCGTGCGCCAGGTGCACCGACGCGTGGCCGTCGTGCAGCAGCACTCCCGGCCAGGCCACCACGACCTGGAACAGGCCGACGAGGGCGAGCACCGCGCGCCACTCGCCGGTGCCGAGCAGGCCGGACCGCGCATCGTCGGGCGGCGCGGTGAGCGCCGCCAGCAGCGCGGGGTCGAGCGACGGGTGGTCGCGAGGGGCCCGGTCGACGGCGCCCGCCAGGACCTCGGCGCCCACCACCCAGGTCCGGCAGTCGTCACACGTGGCGAGGTGCGCGTCGACGTCGGACGCGGGGACGCCGGGGTCCTCGCCGTCGAGCCGGGCCGACACGGCCTCGCGGATGTCGCTGCAGCGCATGGACACACAGTCGCTCGACGGGCCGTCCGAGTTCCCTCGGCAGTAGGTTTCCCGCGGTGGACGACGTGACGGCTCTGGCGCTCGCCGCGCGCGACGGCGACCGGGTGGCGCTGTCGTCGTTCGTGCGCACGACGTGGACCGACGTGGCGCGCCTGGTCACCGCCGTCGCGGGTCGAGACCTGGCCGAGGACGCGGCCCAGGACGCCTACGTGCGGGCGCTGCGGGCCCTGCCGTCGTTCCGCGGCGAGGCCAGCGCCCGGGTGTGGCTGATGACGATCGCCCGCCGCTCCGCCGTCGACGCCGTGCGCGGCGCGGCCCGGCGGCGCCGCCTCGCCCGCCTGCTCGGGGCCCGCACCGAGCCCGCCGTCGAGCCCGGCGTCGCCGACGGCGTGCTGTCCCAGCAGGCGCTCGCGCTGCTCGACCCCGACCGGCGAGCGGCGTTCGCGCTCACGCAGCTGCTCGGCTTCGACTACGCCGCGGCCGCCGCGATCTGCGGCTGCCCGGTCGGCACCATCCGGTCGCGCGTGGCCCGGGCACGCGAGGTGCTCGTCGCCGAGCTGGGCCCCGTGGCGGTCACCGGCGGCGCCGCGACCGCCGGCGGGCCTCCGGGCGCCGGGGCACCGGCCGCACCCGCGCCGGCCGGCGAGCCCGCGCCGGTCCCGCCCGCCCCCGCCCCGTGACGCTGCCCGTCCTCGACTGCCTGCCCGACCTGCAGGCGGCGCTGGCGGGCCGGGGCGTCGCGGTGCTCCAGGCCCCGCCGGGCGCCGGCAAGACGACGGGGGTCCCTCCGGCCCTGCTCGACGAGCCCTGGCTCGCCGGCCGGCGCATCGTCATGCTCGAACCGCGCCGGCTGGCCACCCGGGCGGCGGCGCGGCGGATGGCGGCGGTCCGCCGCGAGCGGGTCGGCGACGTCGTCGGCTACCGCACCCGCGACGACCGCGCGGTCAGCGCCGCCACCCGCATCGAGGTGGTGACCGAGGGCATCCTGACCCGTCGTCTCCAGCGCGACGCCGCCCTCGACGGGGTCGGGCTCGTCGTCTTCGACGAGTTCCACGAGCGCAGCCTCCAGGCCGACCTCGGCCTCGCCCTGGCGCTCGACGCCCGCCGGCACCTGCGCCCCGACCTCCGCCTCCTCGTCATGTCGGCCACGCTCGAGGGCGACAAGGTTGCGGCACTGCTCGGCGGGCCCGACGGCGGCGAGGCGGCCCCCGTCGTGACGAGCGCCAGCCGCGCCCACGCGGTCGACGTGCGGTGGTCGCCCCGACGCCCCCGCGAGCACCTCGAGCCCGCGGTCGTGGGCGCCGTGCGCCGCGTGCTGCGCGAGGTGCCGGCGGGCGACGTGCTCGTGTTCCTGCCGGGAGCAGCCGAGATCCGGCGGACGTCGACCGAGCTGCGCGATGCCCTCGGCGACGAGGGCGTCGACGTGCACCTGCTGTACGGCGCGCTGTCCGCCGGCGAGCAGGACGCCGCGCTGCTGCCCGGTCTGCCCGGGCGGCGCAAGGTGGTGCTGGCCACCGACATCGCCGAGACCAGCCTGACGGTCGAGGGCGTGGCGATCGTGGTCGACGCGGGGCTGGCCCGCCGGCCCGCCCTCGACGCCACGACCGGCCTGACCCGGCTCGAGACGGTGCCCGCCTCGCGGGCGTCGGCCGACCAGCGGGCCGGCCGGGCCGGGCGCCTCGGCCCCGGCGTGGCGGTGCGGCTGTGGTCGAAGGTCGAGCACGCCGCCCGGAAGCCGTACACCGCCCCCGAGATCCTCCACGTCGACCTGGCCGGGCTGGCGCTCGAGCTGGCGGCGTGGGGCACCGACGTCGGCGACCTGCCGTTCCTCGACGCTCCCCCGCCGCGGGCGCTCGACGACGCCCGGGCCCTGCTCGTCGACCTGGGGGCCCTGCGCCCGCCCGACGCGGGCGACGGCGGCCCGCCGACCGCGCCGACCCCGCTCGGGCGCGAGATGGTCGACCTGCCGCTGCACCCGCGGCTGGCCCGCATGGTGATCGGCGGCCGGGCCGCCGGCCAGGCCTGGCTCGGGTGCCTGCTGGCGGCCGTGCTCGAGGACCGCGACGTGCTGCGGGGCCGGCCCGACGACCTGCCCACCGACGTGGGGCTGCGCCTCGCCCTCGTCGACGATCCGGCGCAGCGGCACCCGCTCGCCGACGGCCGGGCGCTGCGCCGCGCCCGCGACCGTGCCCACGACCTCGCCCGGCGCATCGGCGTGCCCCCGGGCGGCGCCGATCCCGCCGAGGCGGGCGTTCTGCTGGCCCTCGCCTACCCCGATCGGGTGGCGCAGGCCCGCGGCGGGCCGGGCCGGTTCGTGCTGCGGGCGGGCACCGAGGGCTGGCTGGCCGCCGGCGATCCCCTGGCCCACGAGCCGTTCCTGGCGGTGGCCGAGGTCGACGGGCGCCGGCGGAACGGGCGCATCCGCCTGGCGGCCCCCCTCGACCGCGAGCAGATCGAGCAGGCGCTCGGCGACCAGGTGGTCGAGTTCGCCCGCGTCGAGTGGGACCGGGATCGCGACGACCTGGTGGCCCGCGTCGAGCACCAGCTCGGTCGGCTCCGCCTCGGGCGGTCGGAACGCCGGCCCGAGCCGGGCCTCGCTACCACGCACGCGCTCTGCGACCGGGTGAGGGACACCGGCCTGACGCTGCTGCCCTGGACGCGCGCCGCCCGCTCGCTCCAGGCCCGGGTCGGGTTCCTGCGCGCGGTCGTCGGCGAGCCGTGGCCCGACCTGTCCGACGCCGCACTGCGCCACGGGCTGCTCGACTGGCTGGCGCCGCTGCTCGCGGGCGCCACCGGTCGGGCCGACGTCGAGCGCATCGACCTGGCCCGGGTGCTGCGCGGCATGGTGCCGCCGACGGTGGTCGGGGACCTCGACCGCCTGGCGCCCGAGGCCGTGACCGTGCCGTCGGGGCGGCGGGTGCCGCTGAGCTACGGCGAGGGCGCGCCGGGCGATCCGCCGGTGCTGGCCGTGCGGGTGCAGCAGATGTTCGGCGTCACGGAGACGCCGACCGTGGCCGCCGGCCGGGTGCCGGTGACGCTGCACCTGCTGTCGCCGGCCGATCGGCCGGTGCAGGTCACCAGCGACCTGGCCGGGTTCTGGGCGGGATCCTGGCACGACGTGCGCCGGGACATGGCGGGCAGGTACCCCAAGCACGAGTGGCCGGTGGACCCCCGCTGACGGTCTCGCGGGCCCCGGTCAGTCGAGCCTGAAGGTGACCTTCATGTGCACCCGGTAGGCCGACACCGCGCCGTCGGTCACCACCACCTTGTGCTCCTTGATGTAGGCACCCTCGATGCCGTGCACGGTCTCGGCCGCCTTGGCGATGCCGGCCTTCACGGCGTCGTCGAAGCCGGTGGTCGACTCGGAGCTGATCTCGATGGTCTTGGCGACCGACATGGGGCCTCCTGGGGAGAGTGACCCGCCGACACCAGTCAACCCCGCGCCCGGTGACCTTTCCAGGGCCTGATCCCCCGGGGCCGAGGGCGGCCGGGCGTCAGATCACGTGCTGCTGCTCGCGCCCGGTGTCGAAGAACGTGTCGAGGTAGCCCCCGGGATCGAGGTCGCTCTGGCGCACCAGCGAGAAGATCTCGCACCCCTCGGCCGCGGCGCGCAGGCCGGCGACGTCGTCGCCGTAGGGCTCGAACACCTGGGCGAGGCCGCAGTCGATGCCGCCGACGTCGGCCGCGTACTCGGCGCTCTCGGCGAGCGCCGCCTCGGCCGCGTCGTCGGCGTCGACGCGGCGCCAGAGTGTGATGCGCTCCTGGAAGACCCGCTCGTCCATGCGGTGGACGATGGTCCTGACGGTGTACCAGTTCATTGCCATCGCGACCTCGCTCGCCCATCGCCGTCCGCCGTGGGGCCGGCCGGATCGGTCCCCAGTTCCCGGACCGGCAAGCTGCGCACCTCGCGCTCTCGGTGGCGCACTCTACGCCCCCCGCCGACCTGGGGTGACGTCGTGTGGACACCGGACGATCGGTGCGTGCGGTGCGACGATACGTGCCCCGTGCGGCGGCCGAGTCGAGCCGGCTCGGGGCGGCCCTCCATACTGTCGGGCGTGCCCGAGATCCGAGACTTCTCCGCCGAGCGCACCGTCATCGACGGCCTGTGGCTCATCTCGATGAAGGAGGTGACCGACGAGCGCGGCACCGTCCGCGAGTTCTACCGCGAGTCGGCGTTCCTCGACGCCGGCATCCCCTCGCTGGGTCCGTTCCTGCAGGTCAACGTGACCGAGACGAAGACCGGCGCCCTGCGCGGCCTGCACGCCGAGGCCATGGACAAGCTGGTCGCCGTCGTCGCCGGCGAGGCGTTCGGCGCCTACGTCGACACCCGGCGCGCGTCGCCGACCTACGGCACGGTCGTGACGGTGAACCTCACCAAGGGCACACAGGTGCTGGTGCCCAAGGGCGTGGGCAACGCGTTCCAGGTCGTCAGCGCCGAGCCGGCGCAGTACGTCTACTGCTTCGACCACGAGTGGGTGCCCGGCATGGCCGGCACGGCGGTCAACCCGCTCGACCCGGCGCTCGGCATCGAGTGGCCGCTGCCCATCGACCTCGACGACCCGGGGCAGATCTCGGCCAAGGACAAGGCCCAGCCGCTGCTCGTCGACGCCACGTGAGGTCGCACTAGACGGTCTCGTGGCGGCGGGCGGCGACGATGCCGTCGGTCCACCCCACGAGGTCGACGCTCGCGGGATCGGCCACCGGGGGCCGCAGCGTGCGGGTGGCGGTGCCGTCACCCACGTCGATCGACGCCGCCGGCCGGCCGTCGAAGACCACGTCCACCCGGTCGAGCCCGACCGTGGTGAGCCGCAGGCGCACGCGGCCGTCGGGCCGCACGTCCGGCGGGTCGGTGAGGTCGAGCCGCACCCCCGCCCGCGCCGCCAGCAGCGCACCGGCGTGGGCCAGCAGGTCGCGGTTGTCGTGCAGCAGGTCGTCGCGGGTCAGGTCGTGGCGCTCGTCGGGCACGACGCCGACGTCCTCGACCGGCGTGCCCACCCGGTCGGGCCCCACGCGCAGCGTGCGGCGCACCGACACCCGGAACCCGGCCCCGGCCGGCAGGGCCACGAACGGGTTGGGCGCGCCCGCGTCGACCGCCCCGTCGGGGGGCGGCGAGTCCATCAGCACCTTCAGCAGCGCGTGGGTCCACACGTTGGCCCCGCCCGCGCCCGTGTTGCCGTCGACCCCGAGCACCGGGCCGATGCCGTGGTCCTGGAACCCGGCGCTGAAGATGTCGGTGGCGCTGTAGCAGAGGGCGTCGGTCACCAGCACGACCGGCCCGTGGTAGCGCTGGCCGACCGTGTTGGCGCTCGCCGGATCGGTGATGGCGAAGGCGTTCGAGTACTGCGCGCCCGTCGACACGGCCTGCCGCAGCGACCCCACCCAGGGCGCCAGGTCGAACGTCGGGTCGAGCGGTGACGGCGCGTGCCGCCGGCACAGGTCGAGCATCAGCGGCGTCGTCGTCATCTGGGCCGGCTCGGGGGTGACCGCCCGGGGCGTGAGCACCTGGAGCAACCGCTCGGCCGCGTAGATGAGGCCGCCCCCGTTGCCCCGCACGTCGACGACCAGGCCCGTCTGCGGCAGCGCCGCCGCCAGCCGGGCGAACTCGGCCACGAACGGATCGGCGTCGTCGACGCTGAAGCTGAA
>Ga0111538_10001142_pt1 | contig 37329 bp, 36 predicted proteins | sample SoiMethybrSBSTD1_FD_79669 | JGI IMG/M metagenome (GOLD analysis project Ga0111538, IMG submission 79669) | Bulk soil microbial communities from a Populus tree surrounding site in Tennessee, USA - Soil MetaG P. TD hybrid SBSTD1 (version 2)... | ecosystem: Environmental > Terrestrial > Soil >...
CCGGGACAAGGACGGCTTCTCGGACCGTGCCCTGTTCGTGATCGACACCTCAGGGGTCATCCGCTACGCCCACGTGTCGCCCTATATCCACCACGTCCCCGAGATCGAGGACCTGTTCCGGGCAATCGACGCCCTGGCGTCGACGCGCGTCCCGGTCGGAGGCTGAGTGCCATGGGTTGGGCGCCAGGTCGTTCGTCGCCGGCCGTCGATCTCTACGCCACCCGTTGGTGCGGCCATAGCCAGCAGGTCCGCCGATATCTGGAGCGCAACGGAATTCCGTACCGCTATATCGATCTGGAGGCGAGCCCGGAGGCCGTGCGCCGGCTGAGATGGCTCACGGGCGGGTCGGCCAGCCATCCAACCGTCGTGATAGGGGATCAAGTGATCGTCGAGCCGAGCCTCGGCGAGCTGGAGTCGGCCCTGTCGGCGCAGGCCGTCTGAGCTCATCCGGTCTGTTCCAGACGCTTCTTCGTGTCTACGCAGGCATCTGCCGCGACGATTTGCCTTTCTGGAATCTGGAACAGCGCGGCTTTTCCACAACGGGCGGTTTAGGCCAGTCGCTGGCCGGCGACGGCCTGGCCCGCCCCTTGCGCGCCGGTCGCACAGACCCCCTGTCGCGGCGGCTGTTGAGGCACTGATCGGAGGCTCTACCTTTCGCCTTTCCCACGGTCGGCGTAGCCCTCGGAAGAGGCGGGGTCGAGCTCCCAACGCTTCTTGTCCCGGCCCTGTTTCTTCTCTCCTGGCTTCAACTCCTCATCGCGCGCGTAGGTGATGCCGATCGCCTTGCCCATTTCTTCCACGTCGTTCTGGCCGGGGGTGGCCGTGCTGCCGGCCACGGTCTCGTCTCCACCCGATTCCGCGTCCTCCCAGCGTGCGTCGATGTCGCCGCCGGAGAGTGTCGGGCCCATGGCCTGGTTGTTCAGCAGGCGCTCGGCCAGCCGCCGGGTGCCGGCAGCGACGTCGGGGATCGGTGGCTCGATCGCGTCATCGATCCCGTTGCGGTTTCTATCCTCTTTCGCGTCCTTCTCCTCGTCGTTCATGCCGATACCTCCGTGCAACAGGAGTGCAAGTGGCGTGCCCCGGGAGCTCACGCGCGACGGAGCAGCCGCAGGAATAGATGGCTGCCGGCCCGCTTGACGCTCTCGAGGTCGAACCAGGGCGCCATCTCCGGAAGGAAGGCCACTCCTTCGGCGAAGCTCGGCCGGTCCGCAGTCTCTCGGCCCGCGACCTGCGGGGCCACGGTCAGGAAGAGCTCGTCGACCATTTGGGCGCCCAGGAAGGCGCCGAGCAAGCGCGGTCCTCCTTCGTGGAGGAGTAGTCCGACGCCGAACTCCCGCTGGAGGACGCCGGTGACGGCCGTCGGCGGAACCGGACCCTTCTCCGCCACCACTCGCACCCTTGTCACGTTCAGCCGCTGGCCGTGCTCCGACCGCAGCCGCCGCTCTCCCTCCTCCGTCGTCACGATGACTGTCTCCAAGCCTGGTGTGTGGAAGGTGGGCTCGGAGAGGTCTACGACACCGCTGCCGGTCACGATCACGTTCAACGGGTCGGTTCGCCTTGCAGACGTCTGCGCCCGGACGCCCGCGTAGAGCTGCCGGGCGTCGGGATAGATGAAGCTGGCGGTTCGGACGTGGCCTGCATCAGCGTGCAGCGTGCCCGAGCCCACCATGACCGCGTCCGCACCGCTTCGGAGCAGGCCCATCACGAACCGGTCGGCGGCGTCGAAGCCGCTGATCTCGCCGCCGCCAGACCGCCCCCGGATCGCGAAGGACACGACACCGTCGAGCGTCTGGACGAAGTTGGCGATCACATGCGGCCGGTCCGGGCGGCGCGGGAAGGTGAGATCGCCGCCATAGAGGAGCCGCGCGAGCTCGGGCAAGGCCGGGGCCGCCCCCGGCGACCGCTCGTACAGCGTCGTGAGCGGACTTGCCCAGGACGGGAGCGGGGGAGCCGGGAGGTCGGCCATGGCAGTCATTATCCGGCCTGCAGCCTCATCACCAGGGTGGAGCACGGCGCCCGACGCACGACGGCCTCGGCGACGCTGCCCAGCGCGAGCCGGCTGAGCCCGGTGCGACCGATGGTTCCCACGACGACGAGCTCCGCGGGAAGGGTGCGGGCCGTTTCGAGGATGGCGGTAGCCGGCGCGCCGTCCGTTACGATCGTCGCCCCTTCGGCGCCGACGAGCGCGAGCGCCCGCTGGAGGGCTCTCCGCGTCTCCTCGCGAAAACGCGCTCGATCCACGGGCGTAAAGGGGGGAACCACGGCGTAGGCGCCTCCGTAGGTCCCCATCATGACCGGTTCGAAGTCCAGGCTATGGAGCACGGCGAACCCCACTCGGCGACGGCTCGCCTCCGCGGCACCCGCGGCCACGGCGGGAAGCGCCGAATCCGAGAAGTCGGTGGCGGCCAGCACGACCCCTCGCGGGGATGGCCTTGCGACGAGCACGGGACTACGGGCGTGACGCACCACGCGTTCGGCGACGCTGCCCGCACCGACCACGACGATGCCGGCCTCCATTGTCTCTGCGTGGCGGAGGATTCCCGAGTGAGGCGAGCCCGAGACTACGGCCGCACGGAAGTCGCGGGGAGGGCGCCCGGTGAGCCTTTCGACGGAAACCCGGACCAGGTCGGCGGCGTGCTGCTCGAGATCCTGGACGGCCGCGTCGTCACGTTGTTGGACCTGCGGAAAGAGCATCCGCACGGTGAGGAGATCCGGCATCACGTGACAGACGTGCAACGGCCCCTCGAAGGCGCTCGCCAGCGCGTGCCCTTGCCGCAAGGCCTCATCTGATCCGGGGCCAAGGTCCGTGGCCACGAGAACGGGGCCGCTCAGCGGTACGGTTCGGCTCTGCTCCTCGATGCGACCCTCATGCCTCATCAGCCGCCTCCATGACCGTAGCCCAGCGCCATCGCGCGGTCGGTGCCTCCGTCGGCGAGCTGCGCGCGCTGGAAGATCCCCGCCCAGGCGAGGTAGCGCTGCGCGATGCGGGACGTCGCCTCCTCCCTGGTCGTCTTGTTGGCAAGGTAGTCGGCAACCGCGTCCCAGAACGTCGTGCGTCCGACGGCGAAGCCGATGAATCCGGGCACGGATGCGGCGACCTCGAGCCAGCGCCTGACCTTGTTCTCGTCGGCGCCGCGACCGAGGACGATGCAGCCGACGTCGCGCCGGTCTCCACGCCGAGCAGTCTCGACGAGGCCCGCACAGTCCTCGCGGCGCTCGAGACCCTCGACTTTCCAGACATCCGGTTCGATCCCGTCGTCCTGGAAGGCGCGAATGGCCTGGCGCATCAAGTCAGGTCGAAGATGCAGATCGTAGGCCGTCTTGTCCCCGTGGACGCTCTCCAACTGCTCCTTTGTCGCCGGGACCAACAGCTCCACCATGAACATGCGCCCGGCGGTCCGACAGTAGTCGGAGACCCTCCTCAGCACTAGCCGCTGCCGATCGTTGCGGCCGTTCTCGTCCCCAGAGTTGTAACGGACGAGGACCTTCGCAAAGGTAGGCCGGAAGGCCTCGATGTGCTGCGCGAACTCGGCGCCGTACTCGAGCTCCAGCTCATCCGTGCCGCTCTTCTCGGTGGCCAGCGCGGTCACGTAGCCGCGTTCGCAGGCGTCGCGCAGTATCTCCGCGCCGAACTCCTCGTCGACCAGAATGCCCGCACGCCAAGGCGGCAGCCCCGGTCCAAGCGCCTGCATGAACCCGTCGTAAATCAGCCGCTTGCTTTCGGAGATCCCATGGCGCTGCTCGGGGGTGAGGGGGGTTGCCAGCCCGAACATTTGCGTCTCGTACGAGTGGCGATGATCGAATGGCAGGAGGTAGAGCGGCTGGCGGTAACCGCGGCTCGTTCTCCGTGATCGCTCGCTCATGTCCGCCTCAGCATCACGCTCTTCTCTGCGATCCGCGCGAGCAGCGAGTTCCACGATTTTGCGAACGCCTCCGTACCCTTGCGCTGGAGATGGGTGGCGATGGCGTCGACGTCAACCGCGGCATCGGCGAAACGCTTCAGGACCTCTTCGGCATCGCCTCCGTCGGCCGCCATCTGGCCGTGGAGCTCGCCGTGCTCGGCGAAGGCGCGCAGGGTGTTCGCCGGTATCGTGATGATGGTGTCAGGAGCGGCCAGAGCCTCGAGGTACAGGGTGTCCCGTGCCCCGGCGTCCTTGGTCCCCGTGCTGGCCCAGAGCAAACGCTGCGGACTAGCTCCGGCCGCGGCCAGCTTGCGCCAGCGCGGTGAAGCGAGCAGCTCGAGATGGGCGCGGTAGGTACGCGCCGCGATCGCGATCCCGAGCCGGTTGACCAAGCCCTCCGGTACATGCCGACCAACGGCCTTGTCCCAGCGGCTGACGAAGAGCGAGGCCACCGAAGGGACATGCGGATCGAAGCCCGCGGCGAGGCGGCGTTCGATCGCGCGGAGATAGGCTTCCGCGGAGGCGAGGTATTGCTCCCGCGAGAAGAGCAGAGTCACGTTGATGGGGACGCCGGCGAAGATCGATTCCTCGATGGCCGGGACGCCTTCAGGCGTGCCGGGGATCTTCACGAACAGGTTCGGCCGATCAGCCTGCCGATGAATCCGCGCGGCCGCTTCGATGCTGCCTGCCGTGTCCTCGGCCAGCAAGGGCGACACCTCCATCGACACCCAGCCGTCGCTGGCCCGGGTGGCGTCGAAGGCGGGCCGGAAGAGGTCGGCCGCTCGTCGCAGGTCTTCCAGCGCCAGCTCCAGGAACAGTGCTTCACCGGAGTGGCCCGAGCGTGTCTTGTCGCGGATGCCGTCGTCGTAGGCGGCAGTGCCGCCGATTGCCTGATCGAAGATGGTCGGGTTCGAGGTCAGGCCGGTGATGGAGAACTCGTGGATGTAGCGGTCCAGTGTGCCGTCGTCGAGGATCTCGCGTGTGATGTTGTCCAGCCACAGGCTCTGGCCGAGATCGCGAAGCTGCTTGGTCCGGTTCATGCTTGATCCAGGGTCGCAAGGATCGAGCCAGGCCGGTCGTAGACCCAGGGGCCGCAACAACCTGTGCCACCAAGGGCGACGAGAGCCGGCCGAATGTGAGCGCCGTCCGATGACTGCACTCTGAAAGCTTTCGTTTCATGTTGGAAAGGTGGGGTGATCCAGGTCGCCGTGCTCAACGGAATCCGCCTCGTCATCGCTGACGTCGACGGAACCCTCGTGACCGCGGACAAGGTCCTGACACCGCGGAGCCAGGCCGCCGTTCGCGCCGTCGTCGAAGCGGGAGTTGCTTTCACGATCACGAGCGGCCGCCCTCCGCTGGGCATGAAGGCCCTGATCGACGAGCTCCGGCTCCGGCACCCGATCGCCGCATTCAACGGCGGCTTGTTGGTGCGTCCGGATCTCTCCGTCGTCCATGAATACCTCGTCCCTGACCAGGCGGCGAAGTCGGTCATCGACATCCTGGAGACGGGCACGCTCGACGTCTGGGTGTACACCGACACGGGCTGGTTCGTCCGGTCCCGTCACGGACCTCACGCGTCACGGGAAGAATGGACCGTGGGGTTTCCCCCGACGGTGGTGACCGCATTCGAGGGTCTGCTGGATCGGGTCGTCAAGATCGTCGGCGTCGGTGACGACCATGAAGCGATGGCGCGCTGCGCCACGGAGGTCGCGCGGCGACTCGGCCGACACGTGTCGGCGGCACTCTCCCAGCCGTATTACCTGGACGTGACCCATCCGAAGGCCAACAACGGAGAAGTGGTCAGCGTCCTATCGGCCCTGCTGGCCATCCCCAGCGCACAGATCGCCACCATCGGGGACATGCCGAACGACGTGCTCATGTTCCAACGGAGCGGGGTGAGCATCGCGATGGGCAGCGCGACCTCCGGGGTACAGCGCGAGGCAAGGTTCGTCACGACGTCGAATGCGGAAGAAGGCTTCGCCGCGGCCATGGAGCGCTACGTCCTTGGCGCGCGGATTGCGTGAGGATCACGAATGGCCGACGAAATGAACTCATTCGCGCCAGGCGGGCCGGGCATACCGGGGCGTTGGACATCGAGCGCGAAGAGCGGCGTCGGGACCGCGGTGGCCCGCGACAGCCATGTCTGGTTCACCTTGAGCCACGGGATCATCAACGAGGTCTACTACCCGCGGCTCGATCAGGCCTGCATCCGCGACCTCGGCTTCATCGTGACCGACGGCCGGTCCTTCTTCTCGGAAGAGAAGCGCGATGCCCGTTCCGAGACCAGGCAGGTGTCGCCCGGCGTTCCCGCCTACCAGATTCGTAACACCGCCCTCGATCGCCGTTATCGCGTGGAGAAGGAGGTGCTGACCGACCCTCGTCGCGACGTCGTGCTGCAGCGAGTGCGTTTCGTGCCGCTGGAGGGCACGATCTCGGATTTCCGCCTGTTCGTCCTCCTGGCGCCGCATCTGGCCAACCGAGGTGGCGGCAATACGGCCTGGGTGGGCGACTACAAGGGAACGCCGATGCTGCTGGCCGAGCGCGGGAACGCCGCGCTGGCGTTGGCCTGTTCGGCGCCGTGGCTCGCCCGATCCGTGGGCTTCGTCGGCTCCTCGGACGGATGGCGCGAGCTGCACGCCAACAAGCGCCTGGTCCGTACCTACGAGCGCGCCGAGGACGGAAACGTCGCCATCACCGGAGAAGTGGATCTGCGCGCGTCGAACGGTGAGTTCGTGCTCGCCCTCGGCTTCGCACCCACGGCCACGGAAGCCGGCCAGCACGCCCTCATCAGCCTCATGGAGGACTTCGATGCGCTCAAGGCCGAATACGTCGAAGGCTGGGAATCCTGGCACCGATCGCTCCCGGGCGGCACCCCCGCGAAGGGTGAGCCCCGGCCGCTCCATCATTTGAGCGCCGCGGTGCTGCGCACGCATGAGTCGAAGCAAATGCAAGGTGGCGTGATCGCCAGCCTTTCGATTCCCTGGGGCTTTTCCAAGGGTGACGACGACCTGGGCGGCTACCACCTCATCTGGCCGCGCGATCTCGTCGAAGCCGGCACCGGCTTCCTCGCCATAGGAGCGCGAGACGAGGCGAAGCGCGTGCTGCGCTACCTGCAGGTGACGCAGGAGGCGGATGGACATTGGACCCAGAACATGTGGCTCGACGGCACGCCGTACTGGCGCGGCATCCAGATGGACGAGACGGCCCTCCCGATCCTCCTGGTGGATCTGGCCGCTCGCGAGGGCGCACTCGACCTCCGGGAACGAGAGGCCTGCTGGCCGATGGTGCGGAGGGGGGCCGCATTCCTCGTCGGCAATGGCCCGGTGAGCCCGCAGGATCGCTGGGAGGAGGACCCCGGCTATTCACCGTTCACGCTTGCCGTAGAGATTGCCGCCCTCCTCGCCGCCGCCGACCTTGCGGACGCGGCGGGGGATGCGGTGGCCGCAGAGTACCTGAGGGAAACCGCGGACACTTGGAACGCCTGCGTCGAGAGATGGCTCTACGTTGCGGATACCGATCTGGCCCGGCGGCACGGCGTCGATGGCTATTACGTGAGGGTCGGGGAGCCGGATCGAGCGGATGCCGCATCGCCGCGCGACGGCTTCGTGCCCATCAAGAACCGGCCGCCGGATCAATCGTCCGCGCGCGCCACTGCCCTCGTCAGCCTCGACGCGCTGGCCTTCGTACGCTTCGGATTGCGCGCGGCGGACGATCCGCGGATCGTGAGCACCTTGAAGGTCATCGATGCGACGCTCAAGGTCGACACGCCGCTGGGCCCGGCCTGGCATCGTTACGAGGGCGACGGGTACGGCGAGCACGCGGACGGGCGGCCGTTCGACGGAACGGGGGTGGGGCGCGCCTGGCCGCTCCTGACCGGGGAACGCGCACACTACGAGCTCGCGGCCGGGCGAAAGGACGTCGCCGACGGGCTGGCGCTGGCTCTGGAGAGGTTCGCGGGCGAGAGCGGTCTGCTTCCCGAGCAGGTCTGGGATACGGCCGACATTCCGGAGCGGGACCTGTTCTTTGGACTGGCCTCCGGGTCGGCTCGGCCGCTCGTGTGGGCCCATGCGGAATACCTGAAGTTGTGCCGATCCCTTCGAGACGGGGAAGTGTTCGATCGGCCACTCCAGACCGTGCAACGGTACCTCGTCGACAAGGTGACGTCGTCCCGAGTCATCTGGCGGTTCAACAACAAGATCCGCGCGATACCCATCGGCGCGACCCTCCGCGTGGAGACTCTGGCCGCGGCCGTGGTGCACTGGAGCGTGGACGGCTGGCGCACCGTCCACGACTCGCCCACTCGCGACACCACGCTGGGCGTTCACCTGGTGGACCTTCCGACGGCGGGGTTGCCCACCGACGCTTGGGTCGATCTCACCTTCTACTGGCCGCAAGCCGCCCAGTGGGAGGGTGTCGACTTCCGCGTCGGCGTCGAATGACGCGGGCGCGCCCTCGGCTCCGCCAGGTGCGTCAGATGGGAGCGATGCGGCTGTAGTGCAGGCGGTCGGCACGCCAGCCGCCATAGCCGGCGCCGATGTCGTCGTAGCGGGAGACGAGCTCCATCGAGCGGATCCATTTCACCATCTTGTACCCGAGCTGGCTCTCCAGCCGGAGACGCAGGGGGGCGCCGTAGGCCGTCGGCAGTGTCTGCCCGTTCATGTCGTACGCGAGCAGCGTTTGAGGTGCACGGGCGAGATCGAGATCGATGACGTTGTAGTACTCGCCATGGCCCGGCTCTTCCCACTTTTCGTCGAAAGTGCGGAAGAGAATGTACCGAGCCGCCGGCATTGGCTGGCAGCGGTCGAGGAGCACGCGCAACGGCACGCCCTGCCAGGCCGCCGTGTAGCTCCACCCCTGGATGCACTTGTGCTGGGTGATCTGGTGCTCTGCCGCAAGGCCTCGCAGCTCGGTGAGGGTGAGCGAGAGAGGATGACGTACGAGGCCGCCGACCTCGAACCTCCAATCGGCAAAGCCCCTCTCGAGGAGGTCGACGTATTCCCGGTTGCGTGGGGGCCGGCCGTTGGGTCTCGGATCCGGCGTGATGTCCCGAGCTTGATAGCGCTGTCGTGACGTCAGCGGCTGAAGCAGCCGCGCCTGCAGCGGGTCGAGAATGCGTTGCAGGGCGTCCTGCACCGCGCGAGGCTCCTGTAGTGAGCGTCGGGTCGCCCACACGTGCAGCGCGATCAGGGCTACCAGGAACACGAGGGCAATTGCGACGGCGATCGCTCGCTGCTCCGGGGTCGGCGCCTCGACGCCCAACACGATCGCCGCCAGCCCGTCGAGGAGGCCATGGGCAACGACGAGGGCGACGTGATGGATCACGAATCCCACGAATGCGACCAGCCCGATGAAGTGCAGGCTTCGCGCGGCTTGTCGGCCCCCGAAGAGCCTGGGAATCCAGGTGAACCTTCCGGAGACAGCGGGCGACATCGCCAAGCCCGTAGCGATCTGCAGCGGCGTGAGCACGAATACGACGGCGAAGTACGTGAGCTGCTGGAGAGCGTTGTAGGGATGGCCGGCGGGTGGCACATCGAATCGCAGGTACGCCACCGCCGCCATCCACGCTTCGGGGAAGACCGAGGGAGACGTCGGCACCAGCCGCCGCCACTGCTCGCCCGTGAACAGCACGAGGACATAGATGAGCCCGGTGAACACCCAGCCGATGACCGCGACGAAGTGCCAGAACCGTCCCAGGCCGAGGTTGTCTCGCCCCGGCAATGCCACCCACGGCGTGTACGGCTGCTTCTCGTCCTCGGCCGTCCAGCGGAGATTCCGGAACATGCGTTTGCTCGTGAAGCGGATCCACTCGCTGCCCGGGCGACAGTGCTCGTTGAAGTACAGCATCGGGTGTCCGCCCAGGATCTCGATTCCGCTGCGGATCAGCAGCGTCAGGAACACGAGGTTGAACGCGTGCGTGAGGCGAATGCCGAGGGGAAAGCCGAGGTCCATCAGAGGTTCTCCGCCGTCGTCACCTCAGGATCGGCGCGGCCAGTCCGCCACCATCGGTCGAGCGTGCCCGGGCGTACCCGGACGACGTACAGGGCGAGGAGAGGGCCATAGACGAGGCAGTAAGAGAGAAGTCCGTTCCAGAGCTGGGTTCCGAGGTCGACGCGCCCTCTCAGCTCAGGGGCGATGACAGGCAGCACGGCCAGGAAGTTCACCTCCCAGACCAGAAAAGCGAAGACCACGCCGTACAGCAGCATCATCAGCGGTCGAGCGCTCAGCTGGAACGTCAAGGCCAGCGCGCCGAGGAACATCACGCCGAAGAGCACGGAGAGCAGCGTGTGAATCACCGTCCCCAGCACCAAGGAGGCGGCGGCGGGAAACGTCGGGGCCAGCGCTTCCGGTCCGACCACGACGGCCACCGCGAAGTCGAACGGCAACCAGGGGTCGTTGCGCCGCGCCGTGCTGGCCACGACCGCGGCCAGGCCCAAGCCAAGACCCGCCAGCAGTCCGGCCAACGTCCCGTGGCTCACCAGTTCCCATGGATCGCGCCGCTCAACCGTGACGCCCATGCGAGGCGGAGCCCAGGCGTGTCGGTCGTGAGCGCGTGATTCAAAGCCGTCCATCAGCCGTCCCTCTGCGGCAATGGGTGGCGAGTGCCTCGAGGTCGCGCCGCCGACCGCGCCGCCGGCCGCTCCGTCCTTCCGGGCCAGGCGAACGTACGCCCTTCGGCCCGCACCTGGATACGACCCTGGATCGTGTGGATGGAAATCCGCGCTTCGGTGTGATGCTGCGCAAGGCGTGAGTGCGCCGTCAACGCGATCAACACGACACGCAGGTCGGCGCATTTCACCAGCGTCTTCGCGTTCTGGCCCGTCTTCCACTCGGGTTCACGCCGGAGCTGCTCGCTTTCTCTCACGAGATCCACCTCGAGGTACGGCACGGCGGTCGGCGCCGAGTGCGGGCGCCTGCGCGAGCGTTGCTCATCCTTCTTTTCTGACATCGCCAACCTCGTAGGCGGAGTTGCTTTCTCGGCAGCCATATCGCTTACCTGAGGCAAACCGCGCTCCAGGAGGAGTCCGTCGGGACCAAGGGCGTAGATCCCCGAGCTGGAACAACTTCCAAGCGCGGTCACGTCCTCGGCGAAGGCCAGGCAACCGCCGACCCTTTCACCATGAAAGACAGGGCGACACTTCTGAAAGCTTGCTTGATCTCGCCTTCGACCCAGACCCTGCCCGTCCCTCCTGGCACGTCGTGGACGCCTTTCGATACGGATGGTTATTGGTTGAACAGCGAGCGTCGGGCCGTTTCGCAGATCGCGGCCACGGCAGGGTGGCGGATCTTCTTTTCCACGGATATCGCGTAGAAGCGGCCCTTGACGCCCTTGGCCAACCCGATCGACCCCAGGCCGTAGTGGCGCTTGAGATCCTTCTCGAAGAGGCGAGGCGCCGGATAGACGCCCGTTCCCTTCTGGCCGAACACGCGCAACAGCGCGTAGTCCTCGAACTCACCAACGACGACCGGCCGGATTCCGAGCGTGGCGAACCACTGATCGATGCCGCGCCGGATGGCGGTATCGTCGGTTGGCAGCAGCACCGGCGCCCCATCCAGGGACTTCGGGAATCCCCGCCGATACTTCTTGGCCAGGTCCGCCGTCCCGACCCACGAGACCTCGCACTCGCCGAGAGGATGGTTGTAGGCCCGGAAGTTGAGGCTCGGAGCGATGGGCGCGTCGGAAAGGACTACGTCCAATTCGTGGAGGGCGAGGTCCGCGACGAGCCGTTCGAGGCTGGCCTCACGGCATAGAAGTCGGATGCCTTCGGGCAGGCGCAGGGCGGGCTCGATGAGGGCATGAGCAATCTCCTTGGGGAGCACGTCGTCGACGCCGATCACCACTCTCAATGGTCTTCCGGTCGGACGCTGCTTGACCGCATCCATCAGCTCCTGCCCGAGACCGAAGATGTCTTCCGCGTACCGGAACACCAGGCGCCCCATCTCCGTCGGGACGAGCGACCTCCCGGACCGCATGAGGAGCTTCTCGCCCATCTGCTCCTCCAGGCTGCGGAGCTGCGCGCTGATGGTGGGTGGCGCCAGGCGCAGCTCCTCGCAGGCGCGCGTGATGCTGCCCGTGCGCACGACCTTCCAGAAGTAGAACAGATGGTGGTAGTTGAGCCATTCCATGCCTGTTTTCTACATTAGATTGCGACGAAGCGTCAATGCCACAATTTCTACTTGTCCTCAGGCACGGTCGCAGGCTACAAAGGTGCGAGGAGGGCCAATGAAGATCGAAACGCGGTCGCAAGGGTTCCGCACCACGACGGCACTGTCTGCCCACGTGGAGCGCGAGGTCCGGAAGTCGCTCTCCGGGGTTCGGCCCCGCCCGGAGGCCGTTCTCGCATCGCTGTCGGACGTCAACGGGCCTCGCGGAGGTGACGACAAGCGGTGCCAGCTCCGCGGTCGACTGCCGAGAGCAGGCGAGGTCGTGGCCAGCGCCGCGCATGCCGACATGTACCAGGCGATTGCCCAGGCGGCGGATCGTTTTCGCCGCGCGCTCGTCCGCCGGAGCGGGCCCCGCCAGACGTCCCGGAGACGGCGGATTCAGGCCTAGAGCGCGGCTGTGTTCAAGACCACGCTGCATGTCCGTGACATCGAGTTGGATAGCCGGCTCGTAACGTCGATCGAGCAGCAGATAGCCGAAGGCGTCGGTGTGTGGGCGCCACGCGTCGGCCATGTTCACGTCCGCGTCTACGGAGAGGCCGGAGGTTCGGCCCTGTGCACCTGCTTCGTACGGGTCGATCTGCTGCCGAACGGGGGTGTCGCGCTCGGCGACAGCGCGACCGACCCCGCCCGGGCAATCGCCCTTACCGCGGCACGCATCGGCGCGGCCGTCCGCCGAGAGATGGAAGAGCGAGCGCGCGCTCTCCATAGGCCGGTGGCGTCGACCGTCCCGATTTCCTGATTCCGGTCTTCCGCCCTCGACTCGACGTCACGGTGGCGCAGGGCGCAGACCATGTGCGCCGCGGCCGGGGCGGCATCAGCGACCGCGCACCCACGCGGAGCTCGACGAATAGGGCTCGCAGGGTCGTCGGCGCTCCGGATAACGATTAGATTAGAGCGAACTATAACGTGATTATTTTCTACTGGCTCTAACTAAACCCATGAGCTATAAATAGGGAGTCGGGACCGTGCGCGGGGTTCGTGCCTTCTCCCCATGTCGTTGCCGTTGACTCATCCACCCGTGCGCACGGCCCCGGCTCTTTCGCGATATCCCTTGAAAGGAGGCGTAAATGAACGTAGCAGTCAGGATCCGGAGCCGGCAACTGAGCGACGCCTTGCGTGCCTACATCGATCGGAGGGCGCATTCCAGCCTCGGCCGGTTCGCCGACCGCCTTCATCACGTGTCCGTCGCAATTTCCGATATCGACTCGGGGACGGGCACGCGGCACTACTCATGCCGCGTCGAGGCCGAAGTGAGGCCATCCGGTGGGCCGCTCGTGGCCGACGTCGCCGACAGTGACCTGTTCCGCGCGATCGACAGAGCCATGGATCAGGTCGGCCGCGCACTCTGGGAAAGAGTGCGCCCGAGCCCTCATCGTGATCGCTCCTTGACGCGTCTTGGTCGCGTGGCCGCCGTCGCCGGACAGGGGGGCTGAATGAGAATCCATCCGGGAATCCGTATCAACCGCATTCCAGTGGCTGGGGGCGGTGGGTTGATCGTCGCCGTGGCGCTGCCCCTGCTCATCCTCGTCGCTGTCCCGGCGATCCGGCCCCTGGCGGCGGCGTGCGTGCTTGGTGGAGTGCTTTTCGGAATCCTCCTTCGTGCCATGCGTGCGGTCCGTGGCTGACCCCCCGGTCGCCGCGCCCCGAGATAGCGGGCGCGGATAGAGCACCATCGCCCGATCGATCGCTACGACACCTTCATCCGATGCTCCAAATCGCGAGCCGCTCCGCTCGCCGGGCCAGCTTCTCCCGAAGATCCATGGCCACGACATGGCGGAGCCAGGATCGCGGGTGGCGCGCCACCACGATCGTGTGGCACCGTCTCGCCCGGGCGAGGCGGAGGATCTCCTCGGAGACGGCACCCTCATCGATCGGACCGCAGAACCGTACCTCGAGCGAACGCGAGGTCAGACCCGCATTGCGAAGCGATCGGGTCGCGCCCTGGACGAGGGGGCGGGCTTGCTGTTTCTGCTGGGCGATCCATCTCTTCCGCTGGGCGCGGAGCGTAGCCGTGAGCCGGTCCTCGGCTGCGGGATCGCCCGCGCCACCGTGTTCGAGCAAGCTCGGAGGAAAGTCGGGCAACACGTAGACGACGGAGACGCGAAATCCCCGACGGCGGCCCAGGAGGTTCCCGACATAGGCGACGGCGCGCTGCGACGGTATAGAGTCGTCGACCACGAGGATCAGCCGCTTCTCGCCCGTGCTCGAGGCCAAGCCCTGGCTCCGGCGTGGTGCCGTACCGAGCACGTGACTCCTCTGACGAGCTTTTCGAACGATTGATCGTCGTGCGACCAGCCGAGGGCCCACCGGAGCCCGTCTCGTCTGTGCTCGCAAATCCCCCTTGTCGGCAACGAGATCCCCTGCGCGGGTCCCGGCTCCGATCTCCATGCCCTGCTCCTTCACGTGCGATGTGCGGCCGCGGCCAGGTCGACTCGAGAAAGGGATTGCGCGAAGCGATCCTGGGCGAACCGCCAGTTGGCGATGCTCCAGAAGGACTCCAGGTAGCGCAGCCGGGCATTCCGGTAGTCGATGTAATACGCGTGCTCCCACAGGTCGCAGGCCATGAGCGGAGTGTCCCCGGACCGGAGTGGATTGCCCGCGTCATGCGTGACCTCGATGTGGACCCTGTTGTCCGGCTTGCTCACGAGCCAGCACCATCCGCTTCCGAAATGCGAGTTCGCCTGTTGGATGAACGCCGTCCGAAACTCCTCGAACGATCCGTAGCGCGTTCGGATGGCGTCGGCGAGAGGGCCGGCGGGCGGGCCCCCGCTTCGCGGGCTCAGCGAAGTCCAATAGAAGCTGTGGTTGAAATGCTGCGCCGCATTGTTGAATACCGCTCCCGAGGATCCTCGGATCAGGTCCTCGAGGCCCGTGTTCGCGGCCGCCGTCCCCGATACGAGCCGGTTCAGGTTGTCGACGTATGCGCGGTGATGCTTCCCCCAGTGATACTCGAGTGTCTCCGGCGAGATGTGAGGCATCAAGGCGTCAGGGGCGTAGGGCAGAGCGGGCAGGGTATGAATCAATTCAGTGGCCTCCTTGAGGCTGTACCTCGGACGCCCGCCACGACGATTCATGACTGGGCAACTCGGAACAGCCCGCTCGTATGCAAGGGCAAAGCGCGGGCCAGAGCGGCCGCCCGGGCGCCCTGCTCGTAAGTGCCGATGAGCCACGGAGTACGGTCAGGGTGCGGGCGGAGCCCGGACGCGGGGACGCGTCGGCAAGGCTACATCCCGAAACGCGACGCTTCAGCCTGAAACGCTACGAGGTGCTCGAGGTCGGCGCGCGAACGCTCAGCACCGGGCAGTGACTCTGCCGCAGCACGTTTACCGTCGACGAGCCGAAGAACAGCCGCTCGAGCGGGTTTCCGTGGACGCCCATCACGATCAGACCGACCGACCTCGCGTCGGCTGTCTTCAGGATCTCACGGTATGGCGTGCCGCTCGTCACCAGCTCGTCCACTGCGATGCCGTCGCCACCCTCGCGCGCCACCAGCTGGCGCAGGCCTTGACGCGCTTCCTGCTCGAGCCGGTCGTAGAACTCCGCCCAGTCAACCTCGGCCACCCGCGCTGCCGCCTCGAGTCTCGGCAGACCCTCCAGGACGTGGAGAAGGGTGACGCGCGCCGCGGAGGCGCGTGCGACCGATAACGCCGCCTCAACCGTCGGCCCCGATCCGCCCAGGTGCACTGCGCAGAGGATGTGCTCGTAGGACGGTGCGGCGGGGGCACTCGTCCCTTCCGCCGGCGGGGGGACGGTCAGCACGGCGCAGGGCGCATTGTGCACCACCCTTGCGGCTACGGAGTCGAGGAACAAGCGGTCGAATCCGCCCCGGCCATGGGTCCAGATGACGATGAGATCGGTCTCCGCCGTGCCTGCGTGTCTCACGATCTCTTCGGAGGGATCTCCTTCGCGAAGGAGCACCTTCGGCTTCAGGCCGGCGTTCCTCGCCGACTCGGCCGCGGCTTCGAGATCGCTGAGCAAGCGCTTGCGCGTGGTCGCATCCAAAGGGCGGCCGGACGGGAAGTACGGATGATCCCCGGCCACGGCCGCGATGAACGGGTGGACGTGCAGGATGGTGAGCTCCGCTCCATACCATCGGGCGAAGGTGACCGCGTGCTCGAAGGCGCGGCGTGAGGACGGGGAGAAGTCGGTCGAACAGAGGATGCTGCGGACCTTCATGAGTCCGTCGCCGGCGTCGCGGACGGGATGGTGAGCATGGGAACGATGGCCTCCGGCACGGTCCTCCAGTCTCTTCCGGTAGCTCCGCTGTTGCAACGGGCCCCGCGCCGAAGATCCGCGGAGATCGGGCGCCGGTGGGCGTCGGAGAGCTACGGCCTCTACTGCTGGACGGCCTCGATCGCGATTGCGATTTCGACTTCGTCGCCGATCTGGCCGATCTGCTCGAAAGGCGCGTTGAAGGCCACGCCGAAGTCCTGACGGTTGATCTTCGTCGAGGCAATGAACGCTGTGCGCACCTTGCCCCACGGGTCGTTGAACCGGCCCTGATAGGTGCCCTCGATCACCACCGGCTTCGTACGGTCGCGGATCGTGAGGTCGCCCGCGAGCCGGATGGACTTGTCCTTCACGGTGACGCTCGTGCTCCGGAAGGTCATGGCGGGGAATCGTGCGACGTCGAAGAAGTCGCCGGTGCGGAGGTGCGTGTCGCGCTCCGCCTTCAGGGTCTCGATGCTCGCGGTCTTGACCTCGACGTGGACCTTCGAGTTGGAGGGATTGACGGTGTCGATGACCACGGTGCCCCCCCATTCCCGGAAGGTGCCCGCCACCCGGCCGAGCAGATGCCGGACCCGGAAGGTCAGCTCCGAGTGGACGGGGTCGATTTGATAGGTGGCGACGGCGGGAGCGGCCGCCAGCGTGGGCGCAGGGCTTTGCCCGAGCGCGGGCCAAGCCGTGAGCAAGACAGTGGCGGCAATGGCAAGACGTCGGATTCCAGCCATGAGGTCTCCTTTGGTGACGGTCACACGGTATCAGTCCGGGCTGACAATTTGGTCAGATCCCGACCGAAACGCTGCTCTCGTCGCGCCGGACGGCGCGACGGTGTAGGCCCCTGCCGCGCGACGAGATCGGTAACGCGCCCCGTTATCGACAGGCGCGGTTGCCGGCCTCCGGCAGGGCGAGAAACGTAATGGTCCCTGGCGCGAACGTCATGCGGCCGGCCGCGGCCGCCACCCCTTCGAGAAGGGGCAGCGTGTCGCTCGCATCCAGCGCCAGCTCCGTCCCGTTCAGGCGCACGCTCTTCGTCTGGAGGTCGCTCGTGGCCGCGGCCAGGCTGTAGCGCTCCGCACGTGTGGGGATCGCCAGCGTCTGCGACTCCGCCTTGTCCGTGTTGATCACGAGGGCCGCGACGCCGCCGGAAACGCCGCGGAGGCAATGCGCGTAGGCATGCAGGCCGCCGCGGATGGGCAGGCCAGACTCGAGCACGGTGGTTCCCATCAGCTTGCGCCACAGGAGCGCGCCCCAGTAGTTGGGCTTTGGTGCGAGCGTGGTCTGGTCGAGCAGACCGTAGTCGCTGGCGACGAGCGTGTTGTGGGCGACGACCCGGACATCCTGCTTCGCCAGCCGCCCGAGCTGATCGAGATACCGGAACGTATCGAGAAAGGTTCCACCCCAGGGGTTGCCGCCGCAGGCGGCGTCGGCGGTCTCGGTGTTCCAGAACGGCTGGCCGGGCTCGAACTCGTCGCGAAGCTTCCGGTAGAACGCGAGGGTCTGATCGGTGCGTGCGAGCCATTGCTCCGAAAGGGCGGCTTCCGCGGTGGTCTGCATGCCCATGGCGGCGCATCGGATCGAGGCCGCCCCGTAGTGATGATAGGAAAAGGCATCGATTCCGGGGCCGGTCGCGGCCAGCAGGTCCCGCGTGCTCAGCACCCCGGCGAGGCCGTACGAGACTCCCCAGTCGCCCGTCGTCTCGCCGACGGAGCCCGGACCGAGGATCAGCATGTCCGGCGCCGCCTGCTTGGCGAACGCACGAAAGGCCCTGAAGTCGCGGCCGTAGGCGGCCGCGTCGTAGCCGCCGGGCGCGCCGCCCATCGCGGCGAGAGTCGGCTCGTTCATGAACTCGGCGGCGGCGAGGCGGCCGCCGACCGATCTCGTGTAGTCGAGGAGGCGGCGTGCCTGCTCCGGCGTCCAGAGGCCCGCGGCGTCCCGTGTTCCCACGCTCGTCGCGAATGAGGTGACGATCCCCGCATTCGCCGCGTTCGCGAAGTTCACGAGGCCCCTCCACTGCTCGCGGCTCAGTACCCCGTTGAACCCGGCGGGTGGCGACTTCGGCGCCTGATCCGACTCCGGGAAGAACGTGGAGTTGGCCCAGGTACCGCTGACACGCACGTAGGCGGGCCCCAGTGCGGAGGCCAGCTTGCGCAGCCGAACGTTGGTGAGGTCGAGCGGGGGCAGGTGCTGGTAGAGAGCGGGGTTCATTCCGGCGGGCGTATCGCCACCGGTGGTTGGCGCGGAGGCTGCCGGTTGCCCGAGGAGGGCGTCGAGCTCCGGGCCGTACGGTTTCCAGAACTTGCCGCCCGTCACCTCGAGCATCTCGACGTTGTAGGACTGGTACCGCTCGTCGATGGTCCCGATTCGAGCCATGCTCGACGGCGCGAGAGAAGTACGCGAATCTTCCATCTGCTTCCTCGCCAGACAGGAGGCAGCCAACAGCCCCAACAGGGGGATGCCCGCTACGCGTGCAACACCGTGGTGGTTGATCATCGATCTCTCCGCTCTGCGGTCAAGGCTTCGAGGGATACGTCAGTCCCGCTCCGAACTCGAACAAAGGCGCTTTCGAATCGTGGGGCACGTCCTCGAGCTGCCCGAGCACGGCTTCCATCGACGAGGGCATCTCGAAGGGGAGCCTGCCCGTCGGCGCGAACTTTCCCGTCAGGACGTCGAAGAGCGCCTCGTCCGACACCCCGAACGTCGCGAGCAGGGCCGAGCTGTCCCGCGCCAGCTCCGGGACGACCAGCGGATTGTCGAGGTGGAGAGCGACGACGGTGGGCTTCTTTCGCATCAAGGCACGGACGTGTTCGAGGGTGTCGCCGGGCAAGGTGAGATCGATCGGCACCTCGCCCCGGCGACCGCCGGCCAACAGCCCGCCTCCTTTCGCGGCCACGCGAACGACGCAGACGTCCGCATTCTCGGGGCCGGTCGTCGACACGTAGCCGTAACGGGCGGCCACCACCGGATCGATGCCGTCGACGTAGATTCTGGAGCCGGCCTTCAGAGGCAGCACGTTGCGGGAATTCTTGAGGAGAACGATGGACTTGCGCTGCGCGAGGTCGGCCTTCTCCTGGAAATCGGCCCGGCGCACCGTTCGTGCCGCGTCCTCCGGATTCACGTAGGGGTTCTCGAAGAGGCCGAGCGCGAACAGGACGCGGAGGATGCGCCGGGCGGATTCGTCGATCCGGGCTTCGCTGACCTCGCCGCTCTTGACGAGGTCGACGATGATCTCCGACGTCGAGTCGCCGCCGAGCCGGTCCACGCCGGCGTCGATCGCCTTCTTGTACCGCTCTTTGACGCTGAGCGACTCGACACCCCAAGGCATGCCCGAGGTGATCGCGGTGTCCGAGTTGACCACGCCACGGAAGCCGAGCTTTCCGCGCAAGAGGTCGGTCACGATCTCCTTGCTGTAGGACATGCCGACGGGCTCCTGGCTGAGGCCCACGCCGATCGCGTAATACGGCATGATCATGGCCGCCCCCGCCTCGATCGCCGCCTTCCACGGCCGCAGGTGGTAGTCGAGGTTCTTCCCGGGATAGATCTGGTTCTTCCCCCAGGCGAAGTGCGCGTCCTGACCGTTGCGGGCAGGGCCGGCGCCGGGGAAGTGCTTGACCGTCAGGGCCACACTCCGCGGTCCGAGCGCGGGACCCTGGAACCCGCGAATGAGGGCGGCAGTGAAGTCGGCCGTCAGCGCTGCGTCCTCGCCGAAGGTTTCCCGGAACCGCCCCCAACGTGGCTCCGTCGCGACGTCCGCGGTCGGATGGTAGGCCCCGCGGATCCCGACCGAGACGTATTCCTGAGCCGCGATCCGTGCGAATTCCTCGACAAGACCGACGTCACGGGTGGCCGCCAGTCCCAGGGAGCCTGGCCACTGCGAGAACGCGCCCGCGGCTTCGGCGATGCCGAACTGCGCGGCGGTGCCGTAGAAGTTGCGGGGATTCGTGACGAAGACGACCGGCGTGCCCAGCCGCCGGCCCTCGGCCAGTTCCTGGACCGAGTTGAGCCAGGTGGCCATGGTTCGCGGCGGGACGTTCTCGCGGTTGATGAACTGCACGATGTGGCGGTTGTAAAGCGCGTCCTTCGTGGCGGGGGAGACGAGGGCGGGCGGTCCGCCTGAGAACGGATTCACTCCGTACGTCGGCTGCTCGCTCGGTGTGCCGCCGGGTCCCATCTGCAGGGAGGGACCGACCATCAACCCCGCCTTCTCCTCGACCTGCATACGTGCGACGAGGTCTTCGACACGCTCGTCGATCGGCCGGCGCCAGTCTTCGTATGGGTCAAGCGTGCCGTTCTTGTCGAGGTCCTTGAAGAGGAGCCCGTCCACACGGAGGACCTTCACAACCCTCGTACCAATCTCAGGTTGTTCCAAGGGCTTCCCGTTTGCGGTCACCGTTTCCACGGCGGCGAAGACGAAGACGGCCGCGGCAGACAGGCGAGGGCGCCATCGGGGCCGGGATGGGACCGTGGCCGTCAGCTGTTCCATGGTGACTCCTTCGAGCAAGATCCGGTAGGGGGGAGGAACGCAGACAAGACCCGCAGTATAGGTGCGGGCGCGACTAGAATGGGTCACCGTAAGGCGAGCATGACGACTGATTGGGTCAGTCTGGCGGCCGTTTCGACGAGTGGGGTCTTCGCGGGCGTGGTTATCCGCATGACCGTAGTCGAGCATCCCGCGCGGCTCGCCTGCGGCACCGAGATTGCGTTACGCGTGTGGAGAGCGAGCCACCATCGGGCCACCGCGATGGGGGTCACGCTCGTCGTGGCCGCCGTCGCCTCGGGGAGCGAGCGTTGGCTTCAGAGCGGAGCCCTGCCGTGGGCACTGGGCGCGGCCGTCCTCATCAGTGTGTTTCCGATGACGGTATGGGCCATTCTTCCTGTGGAGAAGCAGCTCCTCGACCCGGCCCGCGACCCGGTATCCGCGGAGACGAGGTTGCTCCTGGAGACCTGGGGGCGCCGCCATGCGTGGCGGACCATCCTCGCGCTGGCATCCGCAGTCCTTTACGCCTGGGCGGCCACACTGTGAAGTAGCTCGCCCCCCACGGTGGCGACGGCGCGATGAGTCGGCGCTACGGCGCGGCCGCGACCGTACTCGCCAACGGCCGGTAAAGGAGGACTGGCGTCTGGCTCGCGCGGACCACCTTGTCCGCCACGCTTCCCAGCGCCATGCGGAGGAGGCCGGAGCGGCCGTGCGTGGAAAGAGCCACCAGGTCGACATGCTCGCTCTGTGCGGTCTCCAGAATCGTGGCGGCAACGTTGCGAGCGGCCTGGATCCGTGCGGTGGCGCGGAGGCCGGCAGATCGGACCCGAGCCGCGATCCCATCCAGGTACGTTCGCGCGGCCCCCTCCTGCTTGCGTGCGCGCTCCTCGCTGGCGGCGGACGGCCCGAGCAGTGACGCGGGCACCAGGACCGGGGTGGAGTCGTCCGGAAGGATCTCGAGCAACACGATCTCGGCTTCCGGCTCCAGCTTCGCCAGGCGAACGGCGTGCTCCACGACGGTCTCGGCCAGGGGTGACTCATCCAGGGGCACGAGGATCCGGCGGAATCGCGTCGCGGAAGGCGCGGCCTGGGGCCGGATCAAGAGGACGGGGATGGGGCTGATGCGCGTCAGCTCGTCGGCGACGCTGCCGAGCCATGCGCGCTCGAAGCCACTGCGGCCATGCGTCGTGAGGACGAGGAGCTGGGCCGCGCGGGCCCCAACGTGAGTCGCCACCGCCGAGGCCACGCGTCCCTCGAGCAGGACCGTGCTCGCGCGCGCTCCCGCGGCCAGCCGCTCGCGTGCTCCATCGAGGTAGGCCTGTTCGTGTGTCCGCCGCAGCGATCGCATGTTTTCATCGATGACGGGGAGGCCCTCGACGTGGATGGGTTCCACGGCCGTGGGCGTATGGACATGGACGAGGATCAGCTCGGCGTCGGTGCGCTTCGCGAGAGCGGCGGCCACCGGCACCGCCTGCTCCGCCAGCTCCGAGCCGTCCAGCAGCACCACGATCGGACCGCGTTCGTTCGAGGCCGTCATCGCATCATCCCCTCAGGCATCATCGCGCCTTTTGTCCATCGAGCGTAGGACCAGCTTCCGCAGCTCGCCCAGCCACAGCACCGAGCTTGCGACCACCGCACAGAGGGCCCAGTCCCTAGGACCCAATCCCGTTGTCGAGAACGCCTGCTGCAGGAACGGGGTGTATATGACGGCCACCTGGAGCAGCAGGGACAACGCTATCGCACCCCAAAGCCACTTGTTCTCGAAGAGGCCCGAAAACGCGCTGCGCTCGTCCGAGCGTGCGTTGAAGATCGTGAAGACGGAGAAGAAGACCAGGGTCGTGAAAGCCATGGTGTGCCCGTAACGCATGTTGCCCGAGCCTTCGATGAGACCGCCGGGCAGGCTGGCGTCCAGGACGAGCAGCGTCCCCGTGGCGCTGATCACGCCCACGAAGACGATTCCGCGCCACATCCGGCCGGTGACGACCCCCTCGCCGCGCGGACGCGGGCGCATGCGCATTAGGCCCTCGTCCGGGGGGTCCACGCCGAGCGCGAGCGCAGGGGCCCCGTCCGTCACGAGATTGATCCACAGGAGCTGGGTGGCCATCAGCGGCAACACGACGACTCCACCCTCCGCCTTCAGACCGATTGCGTCCTCGAACACGACGCCGAGGAACATCGTCATCACTTCGCCGATATTCGACGACAGCAGGTAGCGCAAGAACTTGCGGATGTTGGCATAGATCCCGCGCCCTTCCTCGACCGCGGCCACGATGGTCGCGAAGTTGTCGTCGGCGAGAACCATATCCGCCGCTTCCTTCGATACGTCCGTACCCGTGATGCCCATGGCCACGCCGATGTCGGCCGTCTTCAGGGATGGTGCATCGTTGACCCCGTCCCCGGTCATGGCCACGATCGCCCCCGTGCGCTGCAAGGCCTGCACGATGCGGAGCTTGTGCTCGGGATTCACGCGTGCGTAAACGGAGACCTCGGTGACCGCGCGGTCGAGCTCCGTGTCCGACATCTTGTTGATCTCGGCCCCGGTGAGCGCCCGCCCGTCCTCCACGAGGCCGAGCTCCTTCGCGATGACACCGGCTGTCGTCGGATGGTCTCCCGTGATCATGATGGGCCGGATGCCCGCGGCGCGGGTACGCGCAATGGCCTGCTTCGCCTCGTCGCGGGGCGGGTCCATCATCCCGATCAGGCCCAGGAAGACCAGATCCTCCTCCACGCGCTCGTCGGCATCCTCGGACTTGAAGGTGTCCGCGGGCAGGGCCCGGAAGGCGACGGCGAGCGTCCGGAGCGCCTCCCCGGCCAACTGTTGGTTCGCCTCCCGGATCTCGGCGCGGCGGCGGTCGTCCAGCGCCCGGATCTCTTCACCCACGAGCTCCCTTGTACAGCGCGCCAGGAGGACGTCGGGAGCGCCCTTGCTGAAGGCGAGCACACGCTCGCGCTGCTCGGCGTCGCTGTGGACCGTGGTCATCAGCTTCCGGTCGGAGGAGAAGGGCACCTCCGCGAGTCGCGCGAAGCGCGCGGTGAGCGCGGCGTCCTCCAGGCCGGCCTTGCGCGCGGCAACGATGAGCGCGCCCTCGGTCGGATCGCCCTGCACGGTCCAGCGGCCGCCCTGCTCCTGTAGAACCGCATTGTTGGCCCGGTCGGCGGCGGACAGCGTCCGCACGAATTCGACGCGGAGCGGGCCCTCGATCGATCCGTCACCCTCCGCCCGTACCGCACCTTCGGGGGCGTAACCCGTGCCTTCGAAACGCACCCTCCCGCTCGCGGTCACGACCACGCGCACCGTCATCTCGTTCCGCGTCAAGGTGCCGGTCTTGTCGGAAGCGATGACGCTCGCCGAACCGAGCGTCTCCACCGCGGAGAGGTGCCGCACGATGGCATTCCGCCGCGCCGCGCGCTGGACGCCCAGCGACAGCACCGCCGTCACCACCGCGGGCAACCCTTCCGGCACCGCGGCCACGGCGAGGGCGACCCCGAGGATGAGCACGTCGAAGAGCGCGGAGAACCCGCGCACGTCCTCGACCAAGATGATGGTCGCGATCATGACGATCGCGATGGCGATCACGACGGCGCCGAGTCGCCGTCCCATCTGGTCGAGTTGTTTCTGCAACGGTGTCGTCTCGACGTGGGAGTCGCGGAGCAGCCCGGCGATGTGCCCCATCTCCGTCTGCATCCCCGTCGCGACCACGACGGCCTTCCCGCGGCCGTACGTGGCCGCCGTCCCGCTGAAGATCATGTTGAGACGGTCACCCACTCCTGCGTCTTCGCCGAGGGTCTCCGCCTCCTTCTCCACGGGCAGGCTCTCTCCGGTGAGAGCGCTCTCTGCCGTCTGCAAGGCCACCGACCTGATGAGCCGCGCGTCGGCCGCGATGGTGTCGCCCTCTTCGACGATCATGATGTCGCCGGGCACGATCTCGGCGGCGGGTATGGTGCGCCGCTCTCCGTCACGGACGACGTGGGCGTGAGCGGCGGACATCTGGCGCAGGGCCGCCACCGCGGATGCGGCCCGTGCCTCCTGGACGAATCCCAGGACGGCGTTCAGAAGCACGACCGCGAAGATGGCCAGGGCCTCATAGGGCAGAGCGGCGTCGCGCTCGACGGCCCACAGGCCGCCCGAGATGGCCGTGGCCACCAGGAGCAGGATGACGAGCGCGTCCTTGAACTGGGCCAGGAACCTCTTCCATGCGGGCGGCGGTGGCTCGGCTCGGAGCTCGTTTCGTCCGTCCCGGGCGAGGCGCGCACGTGCCTCCGCTGCGGTCAACCCCGCGCGCGCGTCCGTTCCGAGGGCCGAGAGGACGGCCTCGACGGGTTGGCGGTAGGCGGGTGGCCCCGTTCCGGCTGTCTTCTCGCCGCCCTCGGTCACGCCGGACTTCTCGTGGACGCGCTCGGCCCAGCGCGTGCCCGTTTCGACGCCCTGGCCGTTCCCCATCGCCAGTTACGGATCTCCGGCATGTCCTCGCCATGCTTGGCGATGTATTGCTTGTGCTCGATCAGCTTCTCGCGGATGGCCTGCTGGGCGTAGGCGGCGCGCGGGCCCAGGGCAGGCACGCGGTCGATGACGTCGGCCACGAGGTGGAAGGGGTCGGGGTGGTTCAGCACGACCATGTCGAAGGGCGTGGTCGTGGTGCCCTCGTCCAACGCGACCCCGAGAAAGCCCAGACCCTCGCGGATACGCGCTCGAATGGGCGGACTGTCACGGAGAGTGGAAGGGGTGACACGGCCAACCGGGTGCTCAAAGGTATATCGTCGGTCAAGGCGTGAAGAAGACGGAGGTTCGTGATGCGAATCCTGCCCGGCGTAGGAGCCGCGATCGTCCTGATGGCCGCTGCCGGCGGTCTCACGCCGGAAGGGCTCACTTCCGCCGCGTCCGTGGCCCGTCCGGCCTGCTGCTACACCAACGCGCAATACGCCGGCGTCTGTATCGTCCAGCCGGCCAAGGATGAGTCGTGCGCCTCGATCCGCACCTACCTGAACAACCCGCGGTCTCAGGGCAAGACCTATTGCGACAACACCAGTGTCAGAGGTGGATGGCGGCAGGTGAAGTGTCCGCGAGGAGGGATGGACAAAGACTTATAAGGCGATCCCGAACTGCCGTCCTGTTGCATGCAGGGCGTTTGGCATGCTTATTCCATGAAGCTCAGCGTGGAGCAGAGAAACATGGACCTATTGCATAGACTGTTCGGAAGCGGAGCACATACCGTCCCACACGATGAGGACTTCCTCGCACGCCTGGAGAGGAAGTACCAGCCGCTGCTCGGCCGGGCCGTGGCGCTGGGAACGCGGCTCGATACGGTGCGCCTGGAGGGCGAGCGTCTCGTCGTCGAAGGGATCGCACCCTCGGCAGCAGTGCGAGACGCGATCCTCAGGGGGATCGAAGCGCTCGACCCGAACCGCTGCGAGACGAGCGTTCGGATCCGCGTCGGGAACTGATCCGAGCGGGATCCCCCGCCGCGCGGCCGATCTATGATGGGACGGGACGCGCTCGGACCAGCGGAACTCCCGCGTCGGGAGGGCGTGAAGTGACGGACGCCTCGGCCGGACCCACCACGATCACCGGCACTTCCATCGCCGATCTGGCGGAGTTTCTCGCCCGCCACCGGGCATCGATCCTCCACCATTGGGCGACGGCCATCGATCGGGCGTCGACACCAGAGGCGTCGCCACCGGTGGCCGCCTTGCAGCTCGGCGCCGACGACCTGATCGACGGCCTCACGAGAGCCGTCGCCGATGGACTCGTCCATGATCTGGACGTCGCCGCGAGTGGTTCCGCCGACCGCCTGGCCACGCGGGCCCTGAGCATCGGGGCCTCTCTCCGACAGACGATCGCGCCCCTGGCCTCCCTGCGGGACACCGTCCTCGACACCTGGCGGGCGGAGGTGGGTGCGGAGCTGAACGGTCCCGCCCTGCGCCTTCTCCATCGCGCCATCGATCTCGTGACGGCCGCGGCCGCGGAGCGGTACGTCTCTGCGCACCACCAGACGCTGGCCGCGCTCGACCGGATATCCGTGGTGGCCTTCGAACGGCATGCGCTCGACGATCTCCTCCATCGCCTGCTTGGCGTCATCGTCGAGGCTCCCACGTCCGTCGACACGGGGTCGATCCTCCTGCGGGATGGCGACTGGCTGGTGGCGCGGGCGGCGGTGGGGCTCGAGGACGAGTTGCGCGGAGAAGGATTCCGCCTCCGCATCGGCGAGGGTTTCGCGGGCCGCATCGCGGCGGAGCGGCGGCCGCGCCTCGTTTCCGGCGACGAGCTGGAAGCCATGGTCACCAGCCCCTTCCTGAAGGCAAAGCGCCTGACGTCACTCTACGGCGTGCCGCTGCAAAGCGACGGCGAGCTTCTCGGCGTCGCTCACATCGGGTCGGTCCGGCCCACCACGTTCTCCGAGCAGGATCGACGGCTCTTCGACGCCATGTGCGCGCGAGCCACCATCGCCATACGGCTGCACCTGCTCCAGGATTCGTCCGAGACGAAGCTCAGCGAGCTGGAGACCGTGCTGGAAAGCATTCCCGACGCGGTCATCGTCGCGGACGCACGGTCGGTCCATCATGCCAATCGCGCCGCTCTCGCATTGGTCGGCGTGGGATCGGTCGAGGAGCTCAATCGGTCGGCCCGGTCGCTGAGCGAAGTGATCGAAGCGCGCCACGTGGACACGGGCGAGCCGCTGGCACCGGAAGAGAGGCCCATGGCGCGGGCCTTGCGGGGCGAGACGGTGACGACCGAGATCATGCTGCGCCAGCTACGGACGCAATCGGATGTGCTGGTGCGATGTGCAGTGGCGCCGGTGCGTTCCGGGAATGTGATCGTCGGTGCCGTGGCCGCGTGCATGGACATCACCCAGCGCAAGCACGAGGAGGCGGAGCGCGAGCGTCTCTATCGTGAGGCGAAACAAGCGGTCGCCGATCGCCAGCACGTCCTGGCCGTCGTCTCCCACGACCTCCGCAACCCCCTGAACACGATCCGTCTGGCGGCGTCGACCCTCCAGGACGACGGCATGCCCGCCGAGCTGAAAGCCAAGGGACTGAATGCGCTCCTGCGCGCCACGACGCGCATGAACCAGTTGATCTCGGACCTCCTCGACGTCGCGAGCCTCGAGTCGGGCCGCTTGGCCATCGCGGCCGTGCCCCAGGATCCGCTCGTTCTCGTCGAGGAGGCGATCGACCTCTTCTCACCGCAGGCGGCCAGCCGCGGATTGACGCTGGTCAAGGAGGCCCCGCAGGGGCTTCCTCTCATTCGTGGCGACCGCAACCGCCTTCTCCAGGTGCTTTCGAACCTTCTCTCGAACGCCTTGAAGGTGACCGAGTCGGGCTCCGTCACTCTACGGGCCACCCACCGGGAGGCGGAGGTGGAATTCGCCGTCATCGACACCGGGCCCGGCGTTCCCGAGGCCGTCCGCGGCAGCATCTTCGACCCCTACTGGCGGTCGCCGAACGCGACCTACAAGGGTACGGGTCTCGGTCTGGCGATCTCGCGCGGGATCGTCGAAGGGCATGGCGGCCGCATCTGGATCGAGAGCACCCCGGGACACGGCGCCGCGTTCCTGTTTACGACTCCGACCGCCTGAGCCGAGTGGCGCCGACGGCGCCTTGCTGGCTCGTCACCAAACTCCAACGTTCCCCCGTCGTCAAGCGGCGACCGTTGGCCCATGCGGGCGCGATAACGGCCATTCAACCTGAACGGGTGACCTTTCAACATGTAAGCCGGCACCTTGCCGCTTCGTCGACCGCCGCTCGCCTTCACCGCAAGTACCTATCGGCGTTCAACTTGGCCCGTCCCAGCCTCGGCCGCATTTGGCCCGAGACTTGCCATTGATAGGAGCGGGTTCCGTTGAGGGGGCAGCCGACAGAACGATGGAGGAAAGGCAATGCAGCGGTTGATGGTGTTTGGACACAACGTCGAGGTGACGCGGGACCTCCGCGCCTACATCGATTCCCAGGTCGAGAGTGCGCTCCGGCCTTTTGGGAAGCGAGTGGGCACCGTCTGTGTCCGGCTGCATCAGGCCAGTGACCCTGCCGCTCCGGTGAGCTGCTACATCCGGGTCGACCTCAATCCCAGCGGGGGGCTGGCGCTGGGGGAGTTCGGGCCCGGGACGAAGCAAGCGGTTGCGGCGGCGACGCGGCGAATTGGCGGCGCCGTGGGCCGAGAGATTGCGCGCGCGCAGGGTGCCCCGAATCCGGCGGACCGGTCGCACGCCTTCCTCGCCTAGAAGCCGTGCACCGTCCATCTGGCCGTGACGGTCATCGCGGTCGCGGCGGGGCAGGCTCGCTCGGAGGCGTCTTCTCGCGCGGAGAGGCCACGGGCCAATCCGAGCGCCATGCGTCTGGCCTCGTGTCCTCCTTGTAGACGATGCGGACCGGCATCGCGCTCAGGCGGTCGGACAGGCGCGCTTCCAGCGTAATGGGCCACCAGTCGTACAGGAAGATCTCGAGAGGCCGCCACATCGCGACCCACCCGCCGATCAGGAGGCTCTCTTGCAGGATCTCGCCCAGGCGCTGACCCTCGAGCGCCTTCGCGACGAGGTCTCCGATGCCAACCGTGACGGCGACGAAGACGACGCCGATCAACAGGCTCACGCGGCCGACCCGAAAGAGGTGTCGTAGACGCCGCCGGGTGTTCTCGGCACGGACGGAGAAGAACTCGCGGATCGCGTCGCGCAGCATGGCCGGCTCTTCGGGGAGGCCGGCGCGCCGGTCGAGGTGGACGATCAGGGCCAGCGGTGCGTCCCGCGGCAGCTCGCGGCCCCACCCGACGATGAACTCCTCCGCGGCTGGTGAGAGATCCCGCTCCCGGAAAGGCGACGGGTCCATCGCGTTGAAGAGCTGCTTGAGCTCGGCGACGTGGACCTCGATGTGCTGGCAGTTCGTCGGGATCGGATCACCGGCGGACCGGGATTCATCGCTCATGTTCGATCGTATCTCGGTGTTCGGGCAGTCACCCCTAGAGCGGCTGGATGACGTACGCCCCCCCGTGAAGTGCGATCGGAAGCGCCGGATATGATGCCGGTGTGGACGTGTTCTCCGCCGTCGTCACCTTGTTCCTCATCATGGACCCGCTCGGCAACATCCCGCTGTTCCTCTCCGTCCTGAAGGTCGTCCCGCCCGACCGGCGGCGCGTGGTCCTGTTACGCGAGATCGTGCTCGCCTACCTGGTCCTGATCCTTTTCCTCTTGCTGGGTCGCTACGTCCTGCAGTTTCTCCGCTTGGAGCAGGAGACCATCGGCATCGCCGGAGGCATCGTGCTGTTCCTGATCGCGCTGCGCATGGTCTTCCCGGGTGAAGGCGCCCTGTCCGTCGATTCCCTCGAGGGCGAACCGTTCCTGGTTCCGCTCGCCGTCCCGTTGCTCGCCGGACCCTCCACGCTCGCGGCCATCCTCCTCCTGCAGCGCTCCGCCCCTTCGCAGACAGTCCCGCTACTGTTCGCCATCACGATTGCGTGGGCGCTCAGCGCGGGCATCCTGCTGTCGTCCACGCTTTTCTATCGCGTCCTTCGCGAGCGCGGCTTGATCGCGATCGAGCGTTTGATGGGAATGTTGCTCGTGATGGTCGCGGTGCAAATGCTGTTGAACGGCGTCAAGGCATTCCTGGCTCGGTGAGCCGCGGAATCGGACGCCCAGGGACGACGCTGGCGCGTGGTTCAGGGGCGGACGGTGAGGACAGGGCACGCCGCCGTTCGGACGACGTGTTGTGTCGTGGACCCGAACACCATGCGGTCGAGCGGGCCTCGGCCCTGCACTCCCAAGACAACTAGGTCCGTCGATTCCTCGGCTGCCGTGCGCAGGATCTCCACGTAGGGTTTCCCGATGCGCACGCTTGCGTTGATTTCGCACCAGTCCCGCGTCTCTGCAGGTACAAGCTGTTCCAGCCGCGCTTGTGCCTCTGAAACAAGAGAAGCTCCGAACTGCTTGAGGTCGAGCTCAGGCAGTCCGGGCAGGGATGCCTCGGGCATCCATTCCACGACGTTGAGCAGCGTGAGATGTCCCCCAGATTCCCCGCAGAGCGATAGCGCGAACTTCAGGCCCCGCAGCGAGGCTTCGGAGAAGTCCATTCCACAAAGGATGCGCCGGAAGACGGGCGCCTGGGCGCCTCCATCCACGGCGCGAGGCACGGTCAGCACGGGACAAGTCGCCTTCAACATGACCTTCTCGGTAACGGAGCCCAGCATCACGCGTTCGAAGCCGGTCCGCCCGTGAGTGCCGAGGACGAGCAGGTCGGCGTTGACTTCGCGCGCGAGGTCCAGGATCGCGGCCGCCGGCGCACCCATACGGACGATCGTCTGCGGGCGCGGAGGGGCCGGCCCCGCCGCATCGACGAAGCTCTGCAGCTCTCGGCCGACGGCGTGCGGATCCAGGGCGGCCACGTCGGGAACCGTGGCGGACGGGAAGGGAAGGACCGTGGGCACGACGGGCATGACGTGGACCACGACGAGCTCGGCCTCGTACCAGCGTGCGATGACCATCGCGCGGTCGAGCGCTTGTTTGGAGAAGTCGGAGAAATCGACCGGGCAGAGGATGCGCCGCAACGTGATCATCGAAGTCTTCATGGCGTGCTCCTGAGGCTCTGTCCGTTCCTTCGATGATACGCCTCGCGAGAAGGCGACCTGGTTCCGAATGCCAGGTACGTGGTGCGACCTCTCAGGCCCTGGCGGGTTCTGATTGTGGACGCCGATTTCGACACATCTTTCTGCGGGCTCTTCGGGCGCCCCGGTCTGCCGAAGCCGTTCCGAAACGCCGCGGAGGGCTCTCCAAAAACTGCCCCCCCAGTGCCCCCCCCGAGCGAATCTGCAGGAAGAGTGGGACGGCGTCTTTGGTTCGAAGTCTTTTTAGTTTGAGTGGGGTGGATGACGGGATTCGAACCCGCGGCCTCCAGGGCCACAACCTGGCGCTCTAACCAAACTGAGCTACATCCACCATCGAGGCGCGTCTGCGGGGAGGTGGCGCGCCTGAAGGGACTCGAACCCCTGACCCGCAGCTTAGAAGGCTGCCGCTCTATCCACTGAGCTACAGGCGCCTTAAGCGAGGAATTGTACCGCACATAATGGTCGGATGGCACGAACCGCCGGGACGCCTCGGACATCACGGACGCGATCAGCACGGACACGCAAGGCCGACAAGGGACTTTGGGAGTGCGTGATCGTGGGGGCCGGCCCTGCCGGCCTCTCTGCCGCCGTCTACATGGGCCGCTTCAAGCGGCGCACCCTCGTCCTGGACTGCGGCGACGGGCGCTGGAGCTACGGTCAGATCAACCAGAACTACCTGGGCTTTCCGGGCGGAGTCAGAGCCACGCGCCTCCATGACCTCGGACGCAAGCAGGCGGAGCGATTCGGCGTCGTCTTCCAGGACGCCGAGGTGACCCGGGTCCGCCTCGACCGACGCGGGTTCCACCTCAAGACGGCGAAGGGCATCCATCGGGCGCGAACATTGATCTGGGCTGCGGGTGTGCGCGACCGCTGGCCGGATTTCGACGGGGCGAAGAGGCTCGTCGGCCGGCACCTCTTCTGGTGCATCGTGTGCGATGGCTGGCGCACGCGCGATCAGCGCCTGCTCGTCTTGGGCAATACGGACGCGTGTGTCGGCACGACCCTGCAGTTCCTGACCTACACGCGCAAGATCACGTACCTCTGCGACCGCACACAGGGCCGTCCGTCCTCACGCGCGCGCGCGAAGCTGGCTCAGGCGGGCATCGCCTACGTCGAGGCCAAGGTCAGGCGCGTGGTGGTGGAAAAGGACTGCGTGAGACGCGTCGTCCTCGACGACAAGCGCACGCTCGACGCCGACATCGTGTTCAGCCTCTACGGCAGTCATCCGCGCACCGACCTCCTGCGCGATTTGCCCGTCGCCCTCGAGCGGAACGGCCACATCCGGATCGACGACAAGAACCGGACGAACCTCACCGCGTTCTTCGCGGCGGGGGATTGCGATAGCAAGCATAGCCATCAGGTCGTGACGGCCGCGCACGAAGGCGCGATGGCGGCCCAGGCCGCGAATCACGTCTTGTATCCGGCACAGCAGAGGCTGTAACGGAAAACGGAAATCGATCGGCCTGGGTTAACGATAAGAGGTTGTGGCCAGGTTGGTCGGTCTTTCCTAGGACGCGCTAGGCGTAGGAATTCGCATCAGAGCCGTCATCGGCGGCGCGACGGGCGCCACCTCGGCGCGGCTGAGCACCGCACGACTTCGATCTCGAGCGCGCAGGGCGCGCGCTTCCGCCATCAGCTGAAGCGCACGGGCCCGAGTGGCGCGGCTGGCCGCCACGGATTCCGTCGCGCGCCGCACCGCCGTCTGCGCATCCAGCACGGCCACGCGCGCACGAGCCAGGAGGATCTGGGCCTCGCTCTCGGCCTGGGGATCCTCGGAGAGGCCGGCCAGCGAGACGACCATCGCCGTCTCCGCGACCAGGTCGCGGGCCCGGGCCACGGAAGGCAGGGCCTCCGCGTGAGGAAACTCGAAAAGCTTCTCCGTTTCGCGGATCAGCGTGTCGACGGCCAGCCACGAAGCGCCCATTCCATTCACCCCTGGAGGTTCGATCCGCCCGATGGGCCGACACTGACTTTCAGGTCCAAAGAGTATATCCTGACCTAGAAAATGTCAACCATGAATCTCACCCTGAACCGCCGAATCCCACATAGATGAAGACTCGGCCCGGAAGCCCCTATCCCCTAGGCGCGACGTGGGACGGAGAGGGCGTGAACTTCGCCCTCTTCTCGGAAAACGCCACCGGGGTCGAGTTATTCCTGTTCGAAGGCTCTAAAGGTAATGACGAGCTGGCCCGGGTCCGCGTTACAGAGCAGACCGATTTGGTCTGGCACGTCTATGTCCCGGGGCTGCGTCCCGGCCAGCGCTACGGCTATCGCGTGCACGGCCCGTACGAGCCGGAGCGCGGACACCGCTTCAACCCGGCCAAGCTGCTCATCGATCCCTACGCCAAGGCCATCGACGGGCACGTCCGCTGGAACGAGCTGATCTTCGGGTACACGCTCGGCCATCCCGACGCCGACCTCTCCAAGGACGACCGCGACAGCTCGCCCGCCGTCCCGAAGTCGGTCGTGATCGACGAGACGGCCCCGCTTCGCGTGGACGAGACGCGCAAGTTCACGTATCCCTGGAACGGGAACCCGATCTACGAGCTCCACGTGAAGGGCTTCACCATCCGGAATCCGGAGGTCCCGGAGGAGCTGCGCGGGAAATACTCGGGCCTCGCCTCGCCCCCCGTGATCGAGTACCTGCGCAGCCTCGGCGTGACCAGCGTCGAGCTGATGCCGATCCACCAGTTCGTGGCGGACGGCATGCTGCAGGGGAAGGGCCTCACGAACTACTGGGGCTACAACTCCATCGGCTTCTTCGCCCCCGACGTGCGTTACGCGAGCAAGGGCCGCCTGGGCGAGCAGGTGGCCGAGTTCCGGGAGATGGTGGGCGCGCTGCACAAGGCGGGGATCGAGGTCATCCTCGACGTCGTCTACAACCACACCGCGGAGGGCAACCATCTCGGGCCCACGATCTCGTATCGCGGGATCGACAACGCCGCCTACTACCGCCTGCTCCCGGACAACCCGCGCTACTACATGGACTACACGGGCACGGGGAACACCATCAACGTGCGCACGCCGCGGACCCTGCAGCTCATCATGGACAGCCTGCGTTACTGGATCACGCAGATGGGCATCGACGGGTTCCGCTTCGACCTCGCCTCTTCGCTCGCGCGCGAGCTGCACGAGGTGGACCGGCTGGGCTCCTTCTTCGACACCATCAGCCAGGACCCGGTCATCTCGCGCGTGAAGCTCATCGCGGAGCCCTGGGACGTCGGAGAGGGCGGATACCAGGTCGGGAACTTCCCGCCCCTGTGGTCGGAGTGGAACGGCAAATACCGGGACACCGTGCGCGACTACTGGCGGGGCGCGGAGCGGACGCTGGGCGAGTTCGCCTACCGGCTCACCGGCAGCTCCGACCTCTACGAAGGCACGGGCCGCCGGCCCTTCGCGAGCATCAACTTCGTCACCGTGCACGACGGGTTCACGCTCCACGATCTCGTCTCGTACAACGACCGGCACAACGAGGCCAACGGCGAGGACAACCAGGACGGCGAGAAGGACAACCGCTCGTGGAACATGGGCGCCGAGGGTCCCACCGACGATCCGGAGATCAAGGCTCGCCGTCTGCGGCAGAAGCGGAACTTCCTGGCCACCCTGATGCTCTCGCAAGGCGTGCCCATGCTCGTGGCCGGCGACGAGATCGGGCGCACCCAGCGGGGCAACAACAACGCCTACAACCAGGACAACGAGATCTCCTGGGTGGACTGGGAGAACGCGGACGAGGACCTCCTCGAGTTCACGCGCCGCCTGATCGACATGCGCCGGCGCCATCCCGTCTTCCGCCGGCAGCGCTGGTTCCAGGGCGGGCCCATCCACGGCACCGGGGTGACGGACATCGCCTGGTTCCGGCCGGACGGGTCACCGATGGACGACGAGGACTGGCGCGTGGGGTTCGCACGATCGCTCGGCGTCTTCCTGAACGGCGAGCGCATCGACAGCAAGGACCCGAAAGGCGACCCCGTCGTGGACGACAGCTTCTACATCCTCTTCAACGCCCACGACGGCCCGGTGGACTTCAAGACCCCGGGCCAGGATCTGGGGGCGCGCTGGCTGAAGATCCTCGACACCTTCGACGCCAAGGCGGGCGAGGAGTCGTACGGCCCGCACGCGCAGGTGCCCGTGCAGGGGCTGTCGCTGGTGGTCCTCCGCCGTGCCCACTGAGCCGCGCGCGACCTATCGCGTCCAGCTCCACAAGGAGTTCGGGTTCGACGCCGCCGCCGAGGAGGTGGAGTACCTCGACCGCCTCGGAGTGAGCCATCTCTACTCGTCGCCCGTCCTGCAGGCCGTCGCCGGATCGACGCACGGCTACGACGTCGTCGATCACTCGCGGGTGAACGCGGAGCTCGGAGGCGAGACGGGGTTCGCGCGGCTCGCGGCGACGTTGCGCGCGCGAGGGATGAGCCAGCTCCTCGACATCGTCCCCAACCACATGGCGATCGTCACCCCGGACAATCGCTGGTGGTGGGACGTGCTCGAGAACGGCCCGTCGTCGCGTTACGCCGCGTATTTCGACGTGGACTGGGACCCGCCCGAGGCCAAGCTCCGCAACACCGTGCTCCTGCCCGTGCTGGAGGACCAATACGGGCGCGTGCTCGGCCAGGCGCTGCTCGGGGTCGCGCGGCAGGAGGACGGCACCTTCACCATCCGCTACCACGACCACGAGTGGCCGGTGGCGCCCCGCTCGATCGACTCCCTGCTTGCGGATGCGGCCGAGCGCTGCGGCTCGGAGGAGCTGGCCTTCATCGCGGACGCGCAGGGGCGCCTGGCCGCGTCCACCGCCACCGACGTCCTCGCCATCCGCCGCCGCCATCGCCACAAGGAAGTCCTGCGCCTGATGCTGGAGCGTCTCTGCCGCGAGAAGCCGGAGGTCGCGGCGGCGGTCGAGGCCGAGATCCAGCGTGTCAACAGCGATCCGAACCTCCTGGACGCCCTGCTCGACCGCCAGAACTATCGCGTCGCGTTCTGGAAGACGGCGGGCCGCGACCTCGGCTACCGGCGCTTCTTCGACGTGAACACGCTGGTCGGCCTGCGCGTGGAAGTCGAGCGCGTCTTCTTCGAGACCCACCACCTCGTGCTCGCATGGCTGGACGACGGCACCGTGGACGGCTTGCGCATCGACCATCCGGACGGGATGCGCGATCCCGCCGCCTACCTGCATCGCCTGCGCTCCGCGCGGCCCGGGGTGTGGGTGGTGGTGGAGAAGATCCTGGAGGCGGGGGAGTCGCTGCCCGAGAGCTGGCCCGTCGAAGGCACCACGGGCTACGACTTCATGGCCCGCGCGAGCGCGCTGTTCGTCGATCCGGAGGGCGAGCGGCCCCTGACCGAGCTCTACGAGGAGCTGACGGGCGCGCCCACCGACTACGCGGAGGTCCTGCGCGTGCACAAGCACCGCGTCCTCCGCGACGTCCTCGGCAGCGACCTCAACCGGCTCACCTCGCAGCTCGTCGAGGTCTGCGAGCGACATCGCGACTATCGCGACCACACCCGCCACGAGCTGCACGAGGTCGTGCGCGAGCTGATCGTGTGTTTCCCCGTCTACCGGACCTACGTGAGCGCGGAGGCGGAGGGGGCGAGCGCGCAGGACGTGAAATACGTGACCGAAGCCGTCAACGCGGTGCGCGCGCGGCGGCCCGAGTTCGACGGCCGCCTCCTCGACTTCCTGCGCGAGCTGCTCCTCCGCCGCGTGCCCGGTGAGCACGAGACGGAGTTCGTGCTGCGCTTCCAGCAGGTGACGGGGCCGGCCATGGCCAAGGGAGCGGAGGACACGGCGTTCTACGGCTACAACCGGCTCGTCTCCCTCAACGAGGTGGGCGGCCGCCCGGACCGCTTCGGCCTGTCCATCCGCGAGTTCCACGAGGCCAACCAGGCCGCGCACTGGAAGGCGCCGCGCGGCCTGCTCGCGACCTCGACCCACGACAGCAAGCGCAGCGAAGACGTGCGCGCGCGCATCGGCGTCCTCTCCGAGGTCCCGC
>Ga0111538_10001143_pt1 | contig 37302 bp, 35 predicted proteins | sample SoiMethybrSBSTD1_FD_79669 | JGI IMG/M metagenome (GOLD analysis project Ga0111538, IMG submission 79669) | Bulk soil microbial communities from a Populus tree surrounding site in Tennessee, USA - Soil MetaG P. TD hybrid SBSTD1 (version 2)... | ecosystem: Environmental > Terrestrial > Soil >...
AATGGACGTTTCTTACCCCGGTTTCACCAGGAACAGCGCCTGGCCGAATTCCACCGGTTCGCCGTTCTTCACCAGCACCTTGACGATGGTGCCCGAGCACTCGGCCTTGATCTCGTTGAAGATCTTCATGGCCTCGATGATGCACACCGTCTTGTCAGGCGCAACGGCCGCACCCACGCTCACGAACGGCGGCGAGTCAGGATTCGCTTGGGCATAGAACGTGCCGACCATCGGGCTTTCGATGCGCTTGAGACCGGCTTCATCGCTGTCGGGCGTGCCGCCGGCCGCGCCATTGGAGACAGGCGCTGCCCTTGCCGGGGCCGTTACGGCGGGCCCGTGGGCCGGCTGCGGCGCCGCGGTGGGCACGTGCATCACTGCGGGGGCCGTCATGACCGTCGGCATCGCGCCGGGGTTGTTGCGGCGCATCGTGACCTGCTCCTCGCTGTCGCGAAGGTCCAGTTCGGTGAGGTCATTGTCGACCATCAGTCGCACGAGTTCCTTGAGTTTGCGGATGTCAATCATGGGTCAAGCCGCGCCGACCGTGTGAGGCGTGATGATGGTGGAATCGGGATCCTTCGGATAGTTGCTGAGCACGCGGCAGCCGGTCTCGGTGACGAACACGTTGTCTTCGACGCGCACGCCGCCGACGCCCGGGATGTACACGCCCGGTTCAACGGTCATAACAAGGCCGGGCTCAACGGGCACATCGGTCGCGAGGTTGTTGAAGTACGGTCCTTCGTGCACATCCATGCCCAGGCCGTGGCCGAGTCCGTGCCCGAAATACTGGCCCAGGCCAGCGTCGGTGATGACCTTGCGCGCGACCGCATCGATCTCGGCACAGGTCTTGCCGGGCTTGATCGCGTCGATGGCCGCGAGTTGGCCGTCGAGCACGATGCGATACGCCTCCTTGAGTTTCGCGGGCATCTGGCCGATGCCGAACGTCCGCGTCAGGTCGCTGTTGTAGCCATCGACGACGCATCCCCAGTCCACCAGCAGAACGCCCTCGCGGATGACCGTGTGGCCCGTGGAGTGATGGATGATGGAACTGTTGGCGCCCGAGCCGATGATGGGCGTGAAGCCTGCGCCACTGGCGCCGCGCCATTTCATCTCGTACTCCAGAACGGCGGAGAACTGGTTCTCGCTCATACCTGGCTCGAGGCGTTCGAGCGCGGCGGCAAGCCCCTGCTGGGCGATGGCGATGGCCTTCTCTATCGCCTTGACCTCGAGCGCGTCCTTCTTCATACGAAGCGACGAGACAAGCCCGGCCGTATCCGCGACGCGATCGCTGCCGACGATTGCTGCGACTGCTGCCCGGCCCGCGACGGTGACCTGATCTGCCTGCACCCCCAGGCGCTTGACCTTCAGCCGTTGGCAAATGTCGCGCACACTGTCATTGAGCCGGTGGCGAATCCCCATGACGATCTCGCTGGCCCCGGCGGGTTTCGCGTCGCGCCAAGGCTGGAGATACTCGTCGTAGCGGCTGTCGGAGATGATCACTGCCCCATTCGCAGTCACCATCGCGAGGCTCTCGTGACCCACGAAGCCGGTCACGTACTGGATGTCCTTCTCCGCCGAGATCAGCAGGGCATCGACCTGCTGCCTGCCCATCGCCTGCTGAAGCCTCTCCACGCGCGTACGGCACGCGCTGACGAGCGATTTCGGCAGCAACGACGACTCGGAGCTCTTCCCTGCGGTCATTGGGGCCGCCAGTATACCGTTGCGGCGATCGTGCAGCCATCTGCCGCGAAAATCGCGTATTCCCCACCGCTCATGCAGCGATTGTCAGCGCCCGTCGTTGCGAAGCGAGACCGGTCGGTCGATGATCTCCCTCAGGACAATCATCTCACGCAGGGCCGCCGGCTGGCCAAGCCTCTCGAGTATCGATGCCCCGGCTGCACCGGCACGATCGATGGTCCGCTTGCGGTCAAGCGTCACCGAGGCGGCTGTCGCCTGCACGCGAATGCCGTGTGCGGCAGCTTCGCTCTCGCCCGCAACCGAGTGGAATACCTTCTCGTAGGCCTCATGCGCAGCGAGATCCCGGACTTCCTGGGCTGCTGCCGCAGTGCGACCCTGCTGCTCCTTGCGCTGCCGTTCCGCTTCGCGCACCCGTCGTGTCGCCTCCTGGGCGCGAATACGTGACTGCTCGGACGCGATGATCGATTGATCGGCCGACGACGGCCCACGCTTCGGAAGCTGCGTGGGCACCGGCATCCCGCGCCGGGACTGGGCAATGGGAATCCGCGTCTGAACGTCGGCGATGCTGCCACGCCGGCTCTCGCGCCGCTGTCGCAGTTGCTCCAGTTGGGCCTTCCGTCGCGATTCGAGCTCGACCGACGCACTGGGTGTTGTCGGCGGAGCGACGATCACTGGAGCTGCTTGTGGCGGCCGGTCATGCACCATCCCGCCTTGCGCCAGCGCTCGCTGACGCATTGCTTCCTCGCGCGCCTTGCGCTCCTGCTGCTTCTTTCGATGCTGGATGATCCCGGAGATCACCTGCATCGCAATGATGAACAGGACAAACCAGAGGCCTTTCATGGTGTCGCATTGTACGCGCCGGCAGCCAGCGCGGGCGGGTCGGCGAGCAGGCGGGGGCGACCGGCACCGTCCTTGATCCATGTGAAGCCCACGCCGAAGACTCGCTGCAGCCGCTGCGCCTCAAGCACTTCGCAGGTTGCGCCTTCAGCTGCGAGTTCGCCGCGATGCAGCAGCCAGGCGTGACTCGCCGCCATGGCCGCGACCGAAAGGTCATGCATGGCCATGATGACGGTCGTACCGGCGCGGGCGGCCTGCGCCAGCAATTCCAGTGCGCGGGAGGCGTGCTGCAGGTCCATAGCCGATGTCGGCTCGTCCAGAACCATCACACCATCGGGCGCCAATTGCGCAAAGGCCCGAGCCAGCGTCACGCGCTGCTGCTGGCCAACCGAGAGGGTGCGGTACGCCCGATGCTCCACATCGCTCAGGTCGAGATTCGCGATCGACTCGCTCACGCGGCGATGGTCGGCCGGAAGCGCGTAGCGCCCGAGTTCCACGACCTGCCGCACCGTGAATGCCGCCGACACGATCGATCGCTGCGGCACATAGGCGATGCGCATCGCCAGCGTGCGCGGGCTGAGCCGATGAACTGTTCGGCCATCAAGCAGAACCTGTCCGGCCGTCGGCTTGAGCGCACCGATCATGCATCGCAGCAGCGTCGATTTGCCGGCGGCGTTGGGGCCGAGCACGGCAATCAACTGACCGGGTTCTGCGCGCACACTCACCCCGCGCAGCGCCGAGAGCCTGCCGTACGAGAATCCGAGATTGTCGATCACCAGTGACATTGGCTCTCGCTCAGATCGCGTTCAACTCTGTCCTCGTCCGCTCAACAGCAGCCAGATGAATGCCGGGCCGCCGATGATCGCGGTGAAGATTCCGATGGGCATGCGGCCCGCGCCGACGTCAACTGCCTGCCGCGCAACATCGGCTCCGACGGTGATCGCAATGCCGCACAACGCTGCGCCGACGACGAGAGCAGCGTGCTTCGGACCGAGGACGAGCCGTGCCAGGTGGGGCGCGATCAGGCCGACGAACCCGATCGGTCCGGCCAGCGCGACCGTCGATGCCGCCAGCACGCCTGCGAGCCCGAACATCGCCACGCGCAGCGGTCCGATCGAAAGTCCCACGCTCCGCGCCTCATCATCACCCAGTGTGGCTGCATCCATCGCGCGTCCCATCACGCCCCCGACCACCAGGCCGATCAACGCGATGATCGCGCAGAGGCGCAGCACCCACACATCGACGGCCTCCGGGATGTAACCCATGAGCCACGTGGTGAACTGGCCGCGCAAGCCCGTGTCGACCAGATGCTGGAAGAACATGATGCCGGCGCCGCAGATCGCCGAGACGATCACGCCGACAAGCACGAGCGAGACGGGATCGAGCCAGCCGCGCCGCTGGCCCAGCGCGTACACCGCCGCCAGCGTGATAAGGGCTCCGATGATCGCCGGCGCCAGCCGCTCCTCGCCTCCCGCGCCCGGCCCGTGCAGGCGATAGGCGAGATACATCGCGGCCATCACCCCCAGCCCCGCGCCGCTGGAGATGCCAAGGATGAACGGCTCGGCTAGCGGGTTGCGCAGCAATGCCTGAAGCAACACACCCGAGACCGCGAGCGAACAGCCGACGATCGCGCCGACGCTCAGCGCCGTGAGCCGAAATCCGGCGATCCCGGCCTCAGGCCAGGCAAGAGAGATCCCACCATCGACGCGCGTGATCAGGACGCGCAGCAGACACATCGCGGCCGCCAGCAGCAGCAAGCACGCCAGGCCGACAATTTGTCGTGTGCGCAGGGACATTCACGGGCGATTGTCGGAGGCGATGGTCGACTCCGCAAACCGGGTCAGGATCGCCCGCATCTGCTCGGCGACGCCGGCAACGCTGCTGCTCGGGAGGAATGCGTCTGGATGCGCGAGCAACGCGCGATGACCACTCGAGTTCGCCGGCACGCCGATCGTCGCCAGAGGCCCCAAGTCGGCCTGGAGATCGACTTCCAGCGCGCCGGGCTTCACGAGAATGATTGCCTCTGGCGCGAGCCGGACGATGTCTTCCAGCGACAACTGGACCCAGCCGCGATCGGCGATGACATTCACGCCGCCGAGCGCGCGAAGAATGTCATCAAGGTAGGTGCCTGAACCGAAGGCCATGACCGGATCGACGGCGCTCACCATGAGCGTCCGGCCGCGATACGGCGGCCGCTCGTCTGGAAGGGCAAGAGCCGAGTCGAGATCGGCGAGCAGGTCGGACGCGTGGCGCGAGACCTCCGCGCGCTGGGGCGATTCGGTTGAATACAGTCGTTCCGGAGTCTCGCGCAGCGTGCGACGAATGTCCTCGAGGTCGTTGAGATGCCAGTCCGCGATCGTCCAGCCGCGCTGCCGCGCGACCTCGACAAGATGCGGATCAACACCGCCCGCGGGAGGCTGCACGAGAATGTGCGTCGGATCCATTCGAACGAGCGCCTCGTAGTCGATCGTCTGCAGATCGCCCACGACAGGAATCGACTGATCGAGGGATGAGCAGTACGGCGTGCGCCCGACGACACTGCCCCCCAGACCGAGGTCGACCAGGGTTCGCGAGAGCGCTGGCGAGAGTGAGACGATGCGCAGTTGCGATGCGGCGGGCTGCGTTGACGCAACAGGCTTGTGATCGCACGCGGCAAGCGCAAAGACCCACGCAGCAATGATCGCGACCAAGACGTCGACAGTCGTCAATCGTGAATCGACACTGGACAATCGTTCATCCTTCCGCCATCACCAGTTGCGTCTTGCTCAGGCGTCGATACAACTCGCAGCGCTCCAGCAGCTGATCGTGCGGGCCGACATCGACGAGACGCCCGGCATCCATCACCACGATGCGATCGGCATGCAGCACGGTTGACAGCCGATGCGCGATCACCAGCGCCGTCCGACCGTGGCAGAATTCATCCAGCGCGGCGTTGATGTGGGCCTCGGATTCAGCATCGATCTGGCTCGTCGCTTCATCCAGAATGAGAATCGACGGCTCGCGCAGGATCGCCCGCGCGATCGCCAGCCGCTGACGCTGCCCGCCCGAAAGCGATGTGCCCTGCTCAGCGACGTTGGCGTCGTAGCCGCCGGGAATGCGGCGAATGAACTCGTCGGCATGGGCGCGGCGTGCGGCGTCGATCACCAACTCGCGCGTCGCGCCGCCATCCAGTCCGAAGACGATGTTTTCCGCCACGCTGCCGCGGAACATCACCGTCTCTTGCGTCACCACGCCGATCTGCCGGCGAAGACTCTTCAGATCGAATTCGGCGACGTCATGGCCGTCAATCCTCACGCAGCCGCTGTCGGGGACAAGCAGCCGCGGCAGCATGCTCAAAAGCGTCGTCTTGCCGCAACCGTTGGGGCCGACGATGGCCACCTTCTCGCCGTGCAGGATGTTGAGCGACACATCGCGCAGCGCCGCATGTTCAGCGCCCGCGTAGGTGTACGTGACGCGATCGAACTCGATGGAGCGCGCGTGGCGCACGGCCTGCGGCTTGGCCACATCATCGCGCTCCTCGGGCTCATCGAGAATGTCGCACAGGCGCTTGGCGGGCGCCGCAGCAGCCTGCATCTCGTTGATCAGGGAGGTCAGCGGCCGCAGGTTGGCGCCGGCCATCGCCAGCGCGCCCAGCGACAGCGTGAATCGCTCCAGGGGCAGATCGCCCTGGATGATCTCACGGGCTGCGAACAGGGCCAGTGCCAGCAGCACGGCACTGGCGAGCGTCTCCACCACCGGGGCCGAAAGCGCGCGGGCGGTGCGGACTTTCAGTTCATTGCGCACCGCCTCGTTGTTCTGAACGGTGAACCGCGCAATGGCCTCGGGTTCGGCTGTACTCGATTTCACAGCCCGCAGGCCCTGCAGCGATTCAGTCGCCACGCGCAGAAGCCCTTCCTGAGCCTGCAGCGACCCGCGCGTGCCGCGACGGATGCGCTTGCCGAGCTTGCGCAGCACAATCGCCATCACGATCGCCGTCGGCACGGCGATCAACACCAGTTTCCAATCGATGATCAGTGCCACGACTCCCGACGCCACCGCCTTGAACGCGTTCGTGACGGCCCGGCTGACCAGCGCGATCAGGCCGCGCTGCAGTTCAGCCGAATCGCGAATGATGCGGGCGATGAACTCCGAAGGCCCGCGCACCATCACCCGGCCCAGCGGCATGTGCACAACGCGCTCGAAAACCTGCTGACGAATGCGCGCCACGGCCCGCGCCACCACCGTCTGCGAGAGGTACTGGTGCATGAAGTTCGCGATGCCGCCGAATACTGTCAGCAGTGCCAACAGCACCAGCAGGAAGATGACCGATCGAAATGCGTCGGTCGGCAACAGGTCGATGATCCATTGCGGAATTGTCGGAAAGGTGCCCTTGGCGTTGTGCGCGGCGGCAAGTCCGCCGAGTGATGACGGTTCCTTGGGATTGAGGATGATCTTGAACGTTGGCGCGAGGCTCAGCAGACCGGCCGCCAGCCCGCCGGCCGAAAGCGTGGCAAAAACCATCGCCCAGAAGAGCGCAGTCTTCTCGTGCAGCAGTTGCTTGGCGAGTCGCCAGAACGATGTCATGCGGGTGGATTCACCACGGAGATCACGGAGAACACAGGGAGGGATAGGGTAGGAATGTTGATCGACGGTTACCAGCCGAATGAATCAATGGCCGTCGTCGCCGCGCATCGGAAAGCCGCGACCATTGGTAGCGGGTTGGGCGCTCGGCCCACCGAGATGTCCCTGCGAATCGTTCGACGCATCCGCGCCAATGTCGCGGCTTTTCAGTTTCAGTCATTGATACAGTTTCGCGAAGTCGCGCCAAAACGTCGGATACGACTTGGCGACGCACGCGGGGTTGCGGATTGCCAGCCGCCGACCATTCGGTGCGGCAAGGCCAAGCACGGCGAATGCCATGGCCATGCGATGATCGTTGTAGGTTTCGATGATGATGGGCGTTGCTGAAGGTGGCACCCGCGTCTCGCCTGTGCCACCTTTTTGAGTCGTCGGCGGCGTGATCTCAATCCAATCCTCACCGGTCTCAACGACGCATCCGACCTTGCGCAGTTCATTCGCCAGCGCGGCGATGCGATCGGTCTCCTTGACGCGAAGGGTGCGCAGGCCGGTAACCTTGGATGAAGTGTGGCACGCGCTTGAAATAGCAGAAACAGCCAGCGCGCCATCGGGGAATGCCGACGCGTCGCAGAGGATGCTGGACAAAGCGCCGCGGTGCGCTACACGCACGCCCTGTGGCGCGCCGTCCACTTGCCACGCGCCGCGGACAACCGCGCCTTTCAGCGCGTCAAGCACACCGAAGTCAGGTTGCGCGGAGAATCGATTGAATCGCGGGCATGTCACCGCGCTCCCTTGAATAAGTGCAACAGCGGTCCACCAGAACACGGCGCCGCTCGCGTCCGGTTCAATCCAGTAGTCGCTCGCAACAACATGCTGTGCACGGACCGAGATCGAGCCCCGAAACAGATCATCAGGCGGGTCATCGTCGTCATCCTCCGCGTAGGAGGGGTTTAGTTCCGAGTCCGCTTCAAGTTTCCATTCACGCATCACTGACTCGGTGAGATGAACGTAGCCGACGCTCGTGATCTCACCGGAGAATCGAATGGTCAACTCATACTTCAAAGTCGCGGCGATCAGCATCAACGCCGAAATGAACTGACTCGACCGCGTCTGCCCCACCTCGATCTCGCCGCCGACGAACTTCTCGCTCGGCGTTACGCGCACCGGCAGCCTGCCCTCGGCCTCGACGTACTCGATCTTCGCTCCGAGTTGCCGCAGCATCTCGACGCCTTCAGCGATGGGCCGTTCGCGCATGCGCTTTGAGCCGTCGACGATCACCGGCTCGGCCGCGAGACACGCGCAGGCGATCATGAAGCGAGTGGGCGTCCCGCCATCGCCGAGGTTGACCGACCCGCCGCGCGGGAAGCGGCCCCCCACTCCCTTGATGTAGACATCGTCGCCTTCCCAGCGCGCTTCGGCGCCAAGCGTGCACAGCGCCTCCAGCAATCGATCGGTGTCATCCGCACGCAACGGCCGAGTCAGTTTCGATTCGCCTTGCGCCAACGCCGCCAGCACATACGCCCGGCACGTGATCGATTTCGACCCCGGCGGCGTAATTGTCACATCAAACGGCTTGGTCAGCGGCTCGATCGGCAGCGGGTCGGGCAGTCGGTCGAGTGGAAGGGTGTAATCGATCATTTCGCCGAAGTCCACGCATAGCCATGCGTGGGCTCTCGAATCATCTCAACCGCCCGATCTGAACACCGCCACCACGTCTTCGATTGGAATCACGAACAACCGGTTGTCGCCTTCGAAATCCACGGGGATCGCCTGCTTGGGGCTGAAGAGGATGCGATCGTACTGCTTGATCGGATAGTCCTTGTCGTTCTCCACCTGCGCGCTGACCGCGACGATGCGGCCGGTCAGGGTCGGAATCTCGATCTTGTCAGGCAGATGGATGCCGGTCTTGGTGGTCTTCTTGTCCTCATCCTTGCGAATGAGCACTCGCTTGCCGATGGGCTCGACGGTCTCGAGTTTTGCGCGGCGAGATGACGGAGAAGGCTTGGCTTCGGCCATGACGGAATCATATCGACGTGAAGGCACGGTATGCTGCGCGGAATGCCGACGCGCCTTGAGAAACTGATTCGCGATGTGCCGGACTTTCCCAAACCGGGCATCGTGTTCAAGGACATCACGCCTCTGCTGGCTGATTCAGCCGGGCTGGCGCTGGCAGTGGAACTGATGGCCAATCCGTTTCGACGCTCGCACATCGACCTCGTCGTCGGGGCCGAGTCGCGCGGCTTCATCTTCGGCACAGCCGTGGCCCAGTCGCTCAACGCCGGGTTCATTCCCGTGCGCAAGCCGGGCAAACTCCCATCGCAGCGGCAGGCTCGCACGTATCAACTGGAATACGGTCAGGACACGCTCGAAATGCACGCTGACGCCCTCAACGGCAACCATCGCGTGCTGATGGTGGATGACCTGTTGGCCACGGGCGGCACGATGAAAGCCTGCTGCGATCTGGTGCAGGATCTCGGCGGCCAGATCGTGGGCATCTCCGTGCTGATCGAACTGGCGTTCCTGAACGGCCGCAAGGCTGTCGCGCCACACCAGGTGCAGTCGGTGCTGCGCTACTGAACACTCCAGGTACGGGCAAGCCGATCGACCACGCTGCGCGTCGATTCGTCTCCATGCGCGCACGCCGTAGAATGAGGCTGCCGGCGCCTCGGAGACTCGACCCATGACCACCGCTCAATCACGACCAACAACCGCTGCCGCGTCCAAGACCGATCCGCTGCAGTTGATCGATGTCGATCACGTGCGCTTCTACTGCGGCAACGCCAAGCAAGCGGCCCACTTCTACGCCCACACCTTCGGCTTCAACGTGTCGCAGATCTCCGACCTGACGACGGGGTCGCGCGATGCGGCCCACTACCTGCTGACGCAGGGCAACATCCGTTTCGTGCTCACCACCGGCCTGGCGAAGGACCATCCATCATCGCACCACGTGGCCCTGTACGGCGATGGCGTCAAGGATGTCGCCTTCAACGTCTTCGATGCGGAAAAGGCTTGGGAGCGCGCGGTCAAGAACGGCGGACAGCCGGCCTACGAACCCATCACGCTCAAGGATTCGCGCGGCAGCGTCACCACCGCCGGCATCAAGACCTATGGCGAGGTCGTGCATTCGTTCGTCAGCCGCACGGGCGAATACGGCCTGCCCACCGTCAAACAGGGCGGCGAGTTCATGCCGGGTTACAAGAAAGTCGAGTTCGGCCACAACAAGTACAACGCTGAGCATCCCTGCGGCCTGAAGTTCGTCGATCACCTGGTGGGCAACGTTGAACTCGGCGGCATGAACAAGTGGGTGAAATGGTACGAGGATGTGCTCGAATTCAAGATGTTCAAGCACTTCGACGACGCTGACATCTCGACCGAGTATTCGGCCCTCATGAGCAAGGTCATGGCCTCGGGCAACCAACTGATCAAGATGCCGATCAACGAACCGGCGCACGGCAAGAAGAAGTCACAGGTGCAGGAATACCTCGACTTTACCGAGCAGGTGGCCGGCGTGCAGCACCTGGCCCTGCGCACGGACGATCAGCTGGCGTCGATCACGGAGCTTCGCCGCCGCGGCGTCGACTTCCTCGACATCCCGACCGCGTATTACGAGCAGGTGTGGGAACGCGTCAATGCCACGCTCAAGGCGCATGGGCACGAGGCGGTGAAGGAGGATCACAAGCGCGTGCGCGACCTTGGCATCCTGGTTGATGCCGACGATGAGGGGTACCTGCTGCAACTGTTCACCAAACCCCTGCAGGATCGGCCGACGCTGTTCTTCGAGATCATCTGCCGGCGCGGCTCGCAGAGTTTCGGCAAGGGCAACTTCAAGGCTCTGTTCCAGGCGCTGGAGCACGAGCAGGAACGGCGCGGAAACCTGTAAACGCCATGCCATCGCTGCACAACGCCCAGGCATTGCAATGCGTGGGCGTCAACACAATGCGTGAGCGTCAACATACGACACTTCAGATTGGCCGAGACATGCGCATCCGCTTCTCCAAGTCGCGACACGGTCCGGTGCTGGTCTGCACGCGCGATGACGGCAGCGTCACAGGCATGAAGAGCGAGAGGCACGGCGGCTTCTTCGTGCGGCATGACCTCATGCACTACGCCGTCGAGACGGTGCTGGGCATTCGCGAGGCGTTCTGGGGGCTGGTCGCCGGCCTTGACGACCGTCCATCGTGGTCGATCGAGGCGTTCAACGTGCCCAGCGCCAGCAAGGGCCTGCCCTCCGAGGCTGTCATCACCGAGTTCATCGTCGGCTTGATCGATCAGGCCGCGATCTTCAGCGATAAGCCGCTCGTTGCTGACGATGTCAATCGTGATCTGCAGCAAGCGATGTCGAACAGCCAAAACCTCGCGCCGCCGGCCATCAGCCAGCGGCAACTCGATCAGATCATGCAGCGGTTCATGGATCTGTACGCCCACTTCCAGTCGCTTCCGGAAGGCGGGCATCTCGACCTCGAGTTCCCGTCAGCCACGGGCGAAGCGATCGAGATCAGCGACGGCGCGCGAGAAACAGCCAACCGCGGCTGGCCACGGGCGCGCAGGTAATCGCCCTCGACCCTATACGTCCTCATCGACGGCGCTGCTGCGCTTCTTCTCGCCGCGATCCTTCAGCAGTTTGTACACGCGCTTGCCGTACTCGGGCGTGAGACGCGCGAGGCGATAGCGCCGCACGTCGAGCGTGCGCAGCACGGTGCTGGGTGCGGCCGGGCTGACGTAGCCGAACATCCGGAATGCTGCCGGCAGCGGGGCCTTCACCAGCACGAACGGCAGGCACACGGCCTCAACCTTCAGCGGCACGCTCTCGCCACACGGCAGGAAGCGCACACGCACCGGCTCCAGCCACTTCGGCTGGTGGAACGCCGAGCAGTCGAACAGCACGCCGATGGGCAGGAACTCATCCACCTCGGCGAGCACGGCGAGGAAGTCGCCTTCGCAGATGTCCTCTGGCGCGATCGCGCGCGCCAGAGTGTTGTTGTTGTCTGAATCCTCGATCATGACATCACGCAGCCGCTTCATCGCCAGGAATACCCTGGCGCAGCGGTCAAGTCTGGAGTAGGGAGATGGAGGGTCTGCGGCGCGCTGCAAACAGCGGTGCGCCAGAATCCGTCTCACTTGAGAAGGAAGCAGCAGACTGTCGTTCGAGCATCCATCCAACGGCTGGATTCAGCCGGCTTCGCCGCTCGATGGCAGCCTGCGCACGATCATCGCGCCGCCCGTCGGTGACGGGCATCCGTTGCGCGAGGATGATGTGGTACTCCACAGGAGCATGGCAGGCCTGAGCGGTTGGTGATGCGTCTGCCACGAGGGCGGACGCTGAAAGAAATGAGAGCGTGATTGTGCCCGGCCGCGCGCCGAAGTCAAGCGTACTCGCTTCGGCCGCCTCCGGCATCCTCCCGAATCGTCGTAGGCCGCCGAAATGCCAATGGCTGCAGGAGGCCTCGGCACGTACAGTCAGGCAGTACGGGGCCCGGTGACTTGGATCGCCGGCACGTCAATGATAGAAGGTCATGAACCGACCTCTTCCCGAGCGAGTGGTGAACATGCGCGTGCAGGATGTAATGACCAAGAATGTTCGTTGCTGCAAGCCGGACACGCCCCTGCCGGATGTTGCGCGGATCATGCGCGAGAACGACTGCGGCGCCCTGCCGGTCGTCGATTCGAGCAACGGCGAGCGCGTCATCGGCATGGTGACCGATCGTGACATCACGGTGCGCCTCGTGGCCAAGGATCGCAATCCGCTGGAACTGAGCGCGGCGTCGTGCATGAGCACGCCGGTGGTCACGATCGGCCCGGAGGACTCACTGGGCAATTGCTGCCGGATCATGGAGGAACGCCGCGTGCGCCGACTTCCGGTGGTGGACGAGTCCGGCCGCTGCATAGGCATCATCGCGCAGGCTGACATTGCGCGGCACGCTCCGGAGGCGCGCACCGGCGATTTGCTGCAGGAGATCTCGAAGCCGGCGGCGTGAGGATGCTCAAACTCGATCGGAGTGGCATGCGAGCCGAAGCAAACGTGCATTCGCGTACACTGCGCGGCGCCATGCCCCACCGCGGCTATCGCCTCCTGCTGCATCGTTACCGGCGATACGCGCCCGACTATGATCGGCACTATGCCCGCTACAGCGATGGCACGCTGGCTCGCGCCTTGGCATTGACTCCCGATATCGACGGCGACCTGCTCGATGTCGCGTGCGGGACCGGACTCTTCGAGGCGAACCTGCGGCAGCGACGGCCGCGCCTGCGCATCACCGGCGTCGACATTTCGCCCGAAATGCTGGCCAATGCGCGACGGCGATTCGCAGGCGATGACCGTGTCCAATTCCTGCAGGGAACCGCCGAACAGTTGTCGGTCGAGAGCAATTCCTTCGACATTATCTCGTGCAACAACGCCTTTCATCTTGTGCAGGATGCGTCCGCCGCCTTGCGCGAGTTCCATCGTGTGCTTCGGGCGCGAGGCACGCTGATCATCATCGACTGGTGCCGCAATGCGCCGCAGATGGCGCTGATGACCGCTGGGCAGCGGCTGCTCGATCGGCAGACGCGACATGTCCGCGGCGTACGCGAGATGCGGGTCTTGCTGGCCGAGCATCGATTCGACGTGCAGCGTTGCGAGCGCTTCCGCGTGCGGCCGATGTGGGGGTTGATGGCGTTCAGCGCGCTGCGCCGGGATTGAACACGGCGCAGTGCGCGCCCTCGCACTAGGATGCGGCCGTGAACCTGTTTATCGAGCACGATGCGGCGACGCTGGCCAGGCTGAGCGGGTCGCCGCCTCCGGATTGCCAGACGATCATCGTCAAGCATGGCGATGCCTCGAATGTGCTGGCCTCATCGCATGCGGGCAACCCTCTGTCTGGCGACTGGCTCGTCGATCTGGATGTGCCGGGAGACCGAATCCTGTGCTGGTCGGGAACACTCGCCCCTGAGTTGTTTGAAAGCGACCCGCGCACTTGGGGAAGGGTCGGTCGCGAGGCGCTGTCAGGGTTCTGCGGTGAGGTGGAGAGCCAGTTGAAGGCGCACGACCTCCACCTCTGCTTTCATCCCCACGCGCGGCATGTGCTCAACGACGTGCCCTCGTGCCTGACCTTCCTGCACAGCCGCATGGGACAGCCGTTCGAGATCGCCCTGGCGCCTGCATCACTGCTGGAGCCATCAATGCTGGATCGGCTGGATGAACATCTGCAGCGGCAGTTCGAGGCGCTGGGCGGTCACTGCGCGATGGTGTTGTTGCGAGATGTTCGTGTCATCGGCGGCGACGACGACCAGCGATCTGAACCGGCGATTCTTGGTGATGGGCTCCTGCAGCGCGATCAGGTTCGGTCCCTGCTGCGCGATCACGTCCCGGCCGAAACCCCCATCGTCATCGACGGCCGGCACGGTAGCGCGGCGATCGCACGGCAGATGGAATGGCTGTCCGGATGACGTCGTCGCGTCGCCCTTCGGATCCGAGTCACATCACAGGCTGCAGAATCCGAGCACGCTCGACAGCCAGCTCCAGCGCCTTGCGCATACCGGCGTCACGAATTGGATCGGCCCCTCCGCTGAAGGGCAACGGCGATTCGATTTCGATGTCTGGGGCGACGCCCTTGCCTTCAATCGCTTCCGAATGCTTGCCGAGCGAGAACGCCGGGTACATCAGCACCGAGTCACCCCCGACCTTGGCGAACGTCGCCGGCAGAAGCGCGCCCGCAGTTGTCTGGCCGACCAGCACGCCCAGGTTGCGCGTCTTGAGTTCGTACGCGAGCATCTCCTTGGCGCTGCGCGTCTGGTTGTCGATGAGTGCGACGATCGGCTTGCGCCACCTGGAATTGCGGCCGGCAAGCACCCTCAGCACGCTCGTCACCATCTGGGCCGCGCCGCCGCGGCCGCGCAGATCCAGCACCAGGGCCTCGCAGTCCTTGAATTCCTTCTGAATGAGGCGTTCGAGAAGTTTGTCCATTCCACGGCTGTGCACGTACCAGAAATGGATGTAGGCGACGCTGTGGCCGTTGACGGTGACCACCTCGGCGCTCTGCCGCGCCGCTTCGAAAGCGGAATAGTCGGCGGCCGCGACGTCGATCTGGAGCGGCTCGCCCTTGCGGCGCTCCAATTGCAGCGAGATGCTGTCGCCCTCCTTCGCCAGCAGCGCGTGCATGGGCGGATCGGGCAGGGCTGCATCGTCGGTGCGCCAATCAAGTCGCGGCGAATCAGCCGGATCGTCCTCATCGATGCGCACCAGGCGGTCGCCGCGCTTGACGCCTGCCAGCTCGGCCGGGCCGCCCTCCAGCACGCCAGCGACGAAGAACCCGTTGTCGAGCCGCGCGAGTTCCATTCCAAATGTCGGCGCCTTCTCGCCGGCGAGGTTTCGCATCATCTGCTCATGAGCCGCCTCGGAAAGCAGTCCCAGGTGGCTGGCAGGAATCTCGCCAAGCATCTGTTCGATGACGTTTCGCTCCGCGTCCAACGTCGTGGCTGCGTGGGCCCGCTCGCGATACTGATCAGCCAGTCGCGGCACCATGCTGTTGCGGAATTCCGCGTCGTAGAATCCCTTTCGCAGCACCTCCACGACCTTGTCGAACATGTCGCCCGGCGCCCGCTCCTTTGTGGGATCGTCGCCAAGGCAAGGGGCGGCAAAGAGCGTTGCGTTCAGCAACGCGCACAGGGCAAGGATTCGGCGCATTGGGCTCATGGTATCGCAGGCTGTTCCTGATCCCAGATGCGCCTGATCGAGGCACCCGCCCGATGACATCTCCAGAATTTGAGGAATTCACCCGAACCACTGTGGAGTGTTGACGTATAGCCACACACCACGCTCACGGCCCTTGTGGCCTACGTCAAAGCCTGCAGTTCCTTTTTCATGCCATGGCAGCATGAATGACCATCACGCGAGCCTTCACCCGGCTCGCATCCGCCAGGCAGGCGGCGGCTCCGTTCGAGCAAGTTTTCATCCAATTTTGTCTTTGTCGGCATCTGTCATGCGACGGATGTGCCCGCCGCGCTTGCGGTTCGCAAGCGCGCGGCTGCTTCATCCGGAGCGGCGCTGACACCACCAATCAGGAGAATCGAACGTGCCACGACTGCCGTTCACGCGCGGCAACCGCGCTGTTGCCGCACCCATGTTCTGTCTGTCCGCGCTGGCTGTTGCCGGCGCGGTGCAAGCCTCGACACCTTCGCCGCAGATCACCGCGCTCGCGACGCGCGGACAGGCGCCGTTTACCGTGCACGTGCACGGCCTGAACTCCGCTCTGGGCGCCGGCGATGAATCCACCGCCCGCTTCGAATGGACCTTCGGAGACGCCTCCGGTTCGTACAACGCACTGGTGGGCTGGAATGCCGCGCACATCTACAACGCTCCCGGCACGTACTCGCTGACGCTGAAGGTCACCAACGCCAATCGCGACGTGGCGACGCGCACGCTGCAGGTGATTGTCGATCCGCCGGTGCGCGGCTCGATCTACGTTTCGCCCTCGGGCAACGACGCCAACAGCGGAACGTCGGCCAGCGCGCCGGTGCGCACGCTCTCGCGGGCCGAAGCCCTATTGACCGACAACAAGGCGGTCTATCTGCAGCGCGGCGCCGTATTCGCCGGCAGCGACGACCTGGCCATCGGCAAGCAGAACGTGCTGGTGTCTGCATACGGCTCGGGCTCGGATCCGGTGATTCGCTACGACAACCCCACTCAGTTCACGAAGATCTTCCAGGTCAAGGACATGGCGCGCGACGTGGTGATCGAGAACATCGTCTTCGATTCGCCCTTCACGCCGGACAACACGATCGTTCGCGGAATGGAGGTTCGAGGCACGAACGTGACCGTGCGCAACTGCCGTTTCGGAAACGTGAGTTACGCCATCACCACCGGCGGCGGAGGTGCGTACGGCCTGCTGACGCAGAACAACGTCGCCGGATCGCTGGGAGCCTACTACTGCTGGATCGAAGGCGCGGACCACACCCACTTGGGCAATACCGTTGCCGAAAGCGTGGACGAGCACAACTTCCGCTTCGGCGGCGCGAGCCGTGTGCTCCTGGCCTACAACGACCTGACCAACGCCGACAAGTCGGCCATCTGGTGCATGCTGGGGGATCACTGCTACATCGCCAACAACCGGCTGCACCAGGGGCGACTGATCGTCGGGCCGAACTTCGCGATCACCAGTCCCGGCGAGCACTTCCAATGGGTTGTGGCGGAGTGCAACGAGTTCTTCGGCGCCCAGGCGATCATGTACGACGGCGCGGAGGAAGTGACTTTGCGCAACAACATCATGCATGCTGACGGCATCGAGGCGATCTCGATCTGGGGCTACAGTGCGACGCGTCAGCGCACCACGCGCGACATCACGATCGCCAACAACACCGTCATCAACAACGACTCCAGTTATGGCAAGTGCCTGGCGCTGGGCGCGGGCGCGGCGTCGGTGACCGCGTGCAACAACCTCTATGCCGCTCCCAACCTCAATGGCCACAGCGGCGGCAACGTCGTCGCTGACGATCCGTTCGTGACCGGCGACACCTTCCGCACCAATCTCTGGGCCATCCCCAAGGTCGGACCGCGCTGGCATGTGCTCAACGAGTCGCCGCTCGATGCGAACGCCTGGAACGCCTTGGCGGAGACCTCGGGCGAGGTGCATCGCGGGTTCTCCTCAACGGACCTTGATTCATCCCTGAAACCGACCTTTAACGCCGGCATCGCCTCGCCATTCGCCGGAGTGTTCACCGATTTCTACGGGAATCCAAGACCGGCGAGCGGTTCATGGCTGGCCGGCGCGGTTCAAGGCGCTGGCAGCCCGCCGTCGGGCTCGGGCGATGTGAACAACGATGGCGTCGTGAATGTCAATGACCTGCTCGCGGTCAACGGCGCCTGGGGCGTCTGCTCCGGCTGCGCAGCGGACACCAATCACGACGGCCTGGTCAACGTCACTGATCTGCTCGCGGTGATCACCAGCTGGGAGTGAGCCGCGTCAGTCGCCGAACATCGCGTCGATGAAACTGTCGGGGTCGAAGGGCTCGACGTCGTCAGGCGTCTCACCCACCCCGACCAGTTTCACCGGCACATCGAAGGCATCGCGGATCGCGATGACGATGCCGCCCTTCGCGGTGCCGTCGAGTTTCGCGAGGAAGATGCCGGTGACATCGATCGCTTGTTTGAAGACGTGTGCCTGGTTAATGGCGTTCTGGCCGGCGGTGGCGTCGAGCACGAGAAGGACCTCGTGCGGCGAGCCGGGAATCCGCTTGGCCACGACGTCGCGGATCTTCGTCAGTTGCCGCATCAGGTCGCTTTGGGTGTGCAGGCGGCCGGCGGTGTCGATGAGCAGGACGTCGACACCTCGCGCCAGGGCTGCCTCCGCCGCGTCGTAGGCGACAGACGCCGGATCGGCTCCGGCCTTGCCCTTGACGATGTCGACGCCCAGGCGCTGCGACCAGATCTCGAGTTGCGCGACAGCGCCAGCACGGAACGTGTCGGCCGCGGCCAGAAGTACACTGCGGCCTTCATCGCGCAGGCTCTTGGCGATCTTGGCCACGCTGGTGGTCTTGCCAGCGCCGTTGACGCCAGCCACGAGAATCACCGTCGGCTTGGCCGGGGCCGTTGCGATCGCGCGGCTCTTGCCCTCCCACTGGACCTTGAGTTCCTTCTTGAGGAAGTCGATGGCACCCTCGCCGCGCGTGATCTTGCCGGCCTTGACGTCGCGCCGCAGATCGCCCACGACACGCGTGGCTGTCGTTACGCCTACATCAGCCTTGAGCAGTCGGCTCTCGATCTCATCGATGAGGTCATCGGTCAGCGCCTGGCCACGCAACAGCACTCCGATGTCGGTCGTCAGCACATCGCGCGTGCGCGACAGACCTTTCTTGATCTTGGAGAAGGTGGAGCGGAAGAGGCCCATGAGGAAAGTCGAAACGTCAAAACGTCAAAATGATCAAGCGCCGAGCATGTCAGTCGGCAACATCGGCGCCAGCGCCTTTTGACGTCTTGACGTTTCGACTTTTCGACGTTTGTTTCATGATCTTGTCCAGCACGCCGTTCACGAACGCCGGCGACTTCTCCGTGGAGAACTCCCGCGCGAGTTCCACCGCCTCGTTGATGGCGACCTTGGGAGGCGCAGCTCCGGAGACGATCTCGAAATACGCCAGCCGAAGGATGTTGCGATCGACGACCGGCTGGCGATGCGTCGGCCAGTCGGGCGACAGCGCCGCCACCGCCTTGTCGGCGGCGGCGTGCGTTCCCCAGGCGCGCTGAGCCAGCGCCAGGCCCGCCTTGTGAATCTCGACATCGCCAGGCGAATCGGCCAGGGATTCAAGCAATGCCTCGCGCGAGGGCGCTTCGCTTGCATCCCTTTGCGCATCCAGTTGATACATCGCCTGCAGGGCACAGCGGCGGATATCGCGCGATGCCGGCATCAGCGCACGCTCCGATCTCGCTCGCGAATCCTGCGCACGGCCAAGGCCGCAGCAATCGCCGCCTGCATCGCTTCGACGCCCTTGTTCGCGGTTCCCCCATGAGCGCCCGGACGCGCTGCCAGGCCGGCGCGAGCACGCGCCTGCTCAATGGTCTGGCAGGTCAGCACGCCAAAGGCGATCGGCGTCCCGGTCTCGATGGTGATTGCGGTCAGGCCCTGCGTGACTGACTGCGCGATGTATTGATCGTGCGTCGTCTCACCGGTGAGGATGCAGCCCAGCGCGACGATCGCATCGAACGTCGGCCGACCCTCACCCGACTCCAGCATCGCCATGGCGCGGCAGATCGCCGTCAACTCCCACGTGCCCGGGACGTCGAAGGTCTCAATCGCCTCGTCGCGTCCGCCGACGTCGCGAAACGACTGCGTCGCGCCCTTGAGCAGCGCCGCGGTGACCTCGCCGTGATAGCGGCTCACAGCGATGCCGATGCGCAGGTTCGAGGCGTCGAGTTTGGTTGCGGACGTATCGTGCATTGAGCGTGGGGGCGTCATGGTACGAACCGGCGCAGTGCCGATCAAACGCTCAATGCAACGTCATAACTGTTTGACGAAGTACCAGATCTCGCCCGGCGCGTTCGTCTTCTCGCCGTCGGCGAAGCCGAAGTTGCGGTAGGCGGCGATCGCGCCGGCGTTGTCGCGATGCACTTCGAGTGAGAGGCGCACGCAACCGAGTTCGAGCGCCCTTCGCTGCACTTCGGCCAGCAGCGCCCGCCCGATGCCCTTGCCGCGACGGCCCGGACGAACAGCAAGGTCGTGAACGTTCATCATCGCCGCCGCTGCGAACGTCGTGAATGTCCGGACGCACACGGCTACGCCGAGGTACGACTCGACTCGATCATCGGCGCTCGCCCGAGACTCGGCGAGGAAGACGTGCGCCGTGGGGAACGTCCGCAGAAACTCTGGCAGTCGCGCGAGCACCTCACGCGGCAGACCGCTTCCCCGTGCCAGCGGCTCGTGCGCGTACATATCCACCAGGTCGGTCACGGCGCGGCGATGCTCCACGCGCGCGAGATCGGCCTCGAAGCAGCGCACCGGAGATTCACTGGCGGATGGCATGGCGGGGCATCGTAACGCCGTCGTTCCGTGCAGCCGACTTGCCGCTATCATCGGACCATCATGGCGACCAAGCCCGCACCCGTGCTCGATCATCCCACGCTCCCGGCCGTGAAGTCGGCGTTTCCCCATGTGAAAATGCAGGCGGGCGAGTTCCGCGGCCAGACGACGCTGGTCGTGCCGGCGGCAGACCTGCACCGCGTGCTGCGCTTTCTCCGCGACGATCCGCAGTGCGATTACAACTTCCTCAGCGATGTCACCGCGGCCGACTATCTGAACTACCCCGCGCCGCAGCCGGGCCGCTTCGCCGTCGTCTATCTGCTGAGCAGTTTCGCGTTCAATCGCCGGCTGACGGTGAAGACGTACCTCGATCCGACGGTGGACACATCGGGCATCGAGGTCGATCCGGCGCTGGAAGTTGATTCCGCCTGTGACATCTGGCCCGGGGCCGAGTGGCGCGAGCGCGAGGTGTACGACATGTACGGCATCCGCTTCCGCAACCATCCCGACCTGCGCCGCATCCTGACGTGGAAGGACTATCCGGCCCATCCGCTGCGCAAGGACTATCCGCTGCGCGGCCGCGGCGAGCGCGAGATGTATCGCGTCATGGAGAAGAACGCGGCCGAGTAAGTTCAGCCAACGCGGCTATCGGCCGCTGGAGCCGCTGGCGCCCTTCACCACCACCGTGTCGTCGATGGTATTCCACAGGAACGAACGGGCCTGAACAGGATGCGGGTTGCCGGCGGTGACGATGGTCACCGTGCGACCTTCGCGCGCGTTCAGTTGCGCCACGCCGGTGACGTAGTCGTAGTCGAATTCATCGCAATCGACGTCGCGTGTGGGTGAGTTGACGTACACGCCGCCCTTGGCCTGGATGCGCTTGAGATCCATGGATCCGCCCAGATCGAATCCGGCGTCGCGCTGCGTCGCGCCTTGCGTGCGATCGACGGTTGCTTCAAGCCGGTCGCCGGTCATGGTGGACAGGCTGTTGTCGAGTGCACGGTGCCGCACCTCGATGCCGCCGATCATCACAATGTCGTACAGGGACGACTCGCGTTCCTTGCGCGTCATCTGCAGGCTGTCGTTCCAGTTGAACAGCGTCGTGCCACGGGCTCCGAACGGCAGATTGGCCTGGCGGGCACCGGCCTCTGGCTGCGTCGACGCGGGATCCGCCGGCGCCGGCCGTTCATCGCGAACCAGCAGCGAGCCCTTACCCTGCACGTTCGCCTCGAGCGTCTGGTCGTCGTAGGTGACGTGATCGCCTGCCAGATGGAAGACGCGCGGCAGATCAGAGTGGTCAGCATTCTGCCAGGCTCTGCTTTCCAATCGTGCCTCGCCGCGTGCGATCAACTGCTTGAGTTGACGGCCGCGCTGCTCCATCGCGAACAGGCCGCCTGCCGGCTGCGTCGCGGGCGCTGATGCGGGCATGGTTGCCGGATCGACCGGCACCGTCGTCTCCGCCTTGGCGAATAGCAGCGTCAACTCGCGGGCCATCATCTTGTTCAATTCCAGCGCGCTTGGCGTCGACTCGGCATTGACCGAGCCGCGAATCTCCAGCGAGCCCGCGCCGCCATTGGCCGTGCCGTCATATTCCATGGATTCGTTCCACAGCGCCAGCATCTGCCGCGGATTGACCGCAGGATCGACAACCGGCCGCGCGATGCGCCTCGGCTCGACCGCCGCCAGGATCGGATTCGTGTAGTAGGTGAATTCGCCAGGCCCAGGCCAGACCACGCGCTCGCCGCGCTCCGTCAGTTCCAGACGCCGGCCCTTGCCGATGATGTTGCGGTCGCTGACGACCATCACGTCCTCGCCGGTGAGCACGATCTTGTTGCCCTCGCCATCAGCCTCGAGTCGATCAGCGAAGACTCGCGCGCCATCGGCCATCTGAATCTGCACACTGCCCTTGGCGGTCAACGATTCGACGTCGGCCCTGCGCCTGGAAGCCTTCTCGGCATCGGCAGGCGGCGGCTCCTGCCAAGGACCATGACCGGCGCTCACGTCATCGGGCTGCGTTTCGGCGATCGGTCGGAACTTCACTTCAAGTTCATCCGACCACACCGTCTGGCCATCGCGATCGACCGCCGCCACATCGCCAGCCGCGAGCATGTTCAGCGGCACGGTCTTGCCAAGGTGATTCGCAAAGTTCACGCGCAGGTCCTGGCAATCGATCGACCCGCCATCGCTCAGGCTGCCGGCTTTGACGTTCTCCTGGGCATGAATGAACTCGATGCTCGCGACACGATCGGCGGGTCGCATCGACGGGGCTCCGCCTTCGACCGCGCTGGTTTCGATGGGGAATCCAACGGTCATGCGCTCGGATGTCAGCGTGAAATCCGGGCTGTTCACATCCACGGCGCCGTTGAACATCGCCTCGCGCAGCCGCCCGAACGAATCGTGCGCCGTTGCGGCCGGCGGCGTTTCCTCCGGCTTCACGTCCGACGGCTTGCCAGTCGTTGCGGGCTGGAACACCAGGTCGACTCCCTCGCTCCAAGCGATGCGCACATCGCCCCGCACGCTCAAGGGCAGATTCGGCTGCGTCGCGGCGCGCTGGTCGCTCTCGGGTTCGCCCGCAAGCATCCAGCCGCCGCCTTCGAACTCGCCGATGCTGTTGAGATGATCCATCCAGAACCGATCGTCGCACTCGGCATGCAACTCGGGCGAGTCGATGATCAGTCGATGCTGAGCGCTGCCAATGAGCGTCATGACTTCGCTCAGAGAAGCGTATTGCAGCGTCGCGCAGGTGATGTCGCTGCGATCCTCGTTGTTGTGCAGACGCACGGGTGAGCCGATCAATTCGAAACGGGAGTCCTTGGGAGACGCCGGCTGCTCGGCCGCGTTCACCAGCGGCGTCATGGTCAGAGAGCCGTCGCAGGTGATGATGGTGTCGCTCTCCGATGGCTTGAACAGGCCGCTTGCGCCGGTTGAGATCGCCTGCGACGACTCCTGAATGCTCGCCACCGTGAGCATCGCGAGACGCATCGCAATGGGCATGGGCTCCGCTGGTCCGTACGTGACTGCCGCCGGTTCATTGTGCATCGACAGCGAGTCGCTGAGATCCTCGCTGTCGAGAGAGAAGATGATGTGCAGTTGCTCGCCGAAGGCGGTCCAGCCCACCGAGCCGTCGCCCTGGCGGATGCGCACGTTCTGGTTGAGTGTGAGGCGATAGAAGTACGGCCCCTGCTGCGCGGCGATCGGCTGAGGCTGGGGCTGGCGATTCTCGCGACGCTCGCGCGCGCGATCGTGCTGTCGCTGCTGGGCCCGCTCGGACATGTTCGCGCCGGCGCCGGCTCCTCCCTCGCCGCGCGCCTGAGCCGGGCGTTCGCGGTGGTCGGCAGCGGCCGCCATTGGCTGCGGTTGTGACGCTGCACCAGCGGATGCGGGTGCAGCATCGGCAGCGCCGTCCGCCGCCGCAGTTCGATCCTGCAGGGCTTCCGACAAGCGCACTTCGCCATTCAAGCGATTGATGACCAGTTGGCCCGGTCGGCCTTCGAGATCGTTGATCTGCATGCGTAAGCCGATCGCGGGCACGTGCGCGGTGCGCGTCTGGATGTCCACGTCGCCGGGGCAGATGATCTCGCCCTGGAAGTTGTCGAAGGTCACCTCCGGCGTGTGAACCTCGAGCACGGGCACATCGCGCGCATCATCGAGTTGGCGCTCGACATCAAGTTCATAGAGCCTGATGAGCACCTCGCCGGTCATCGTGCCCGATTCAAGAGCCTTGCCCGGGGCGTGGACGTCGGCCGATTCGCCGCGCAAAGACAGCACGCGCCGATCCTTCATGTAGATCTTGACCTCGGGCTTGGTCATGCGCAGCCGGCCGCCGGGACCAGGCTCCGATCGCGCGTAGCGATACTCCTGCGATAGCCGCCCGTTCTCGGTCGCCTGGATCCATCCGCGCTTGGTCTCCACCACGCTGGGGTCGCCCTGTATCGACTGCATGTCGGTCGCTTGCTCGATGCCCGGCGACGGGGGCGCGATGGTCGGATCCAGCGCGCTCGACGTCTTTCGATCGCGATCCCCCTCCTCGCCACGATCGATATTGAGCAGGACAAGCGACAACAGCACCGCGAGCGCGATGCCCGCGCTGATCAGCACGATGGCCCGGCCGCGCCCACTTCGCGCGGGCAATGGCGGGATCTCGGCGAGATCGACATCCGTCAGCGGAAGCGCCGGGCGCTGCGCGGAGCGATTACCGTTGAGATTCACCGACGAGCCAGCACGAGCCGCGGTCGATGATGCTGGATGAGAGGGAGTGGGCATGAGGCCGATGACGTGCCATCGTCGCGATCCGCCGCATCAGAGCACCGGCATTTCCCCGGCGTCGCCGAGGTCTCTGCCAGTGGATCAATGCCGTGTGGGCGAGTGGCGCTCCATGTCCTCCTTGTCGGGCGGCGGACTCGTGCAGCGGCGCATCGCGGGATCCGTTCCCTGCGCCGGTCAGCCGAACGTGCGTCGCGCCTCATCCAGGAGTTTGCGCGCCTGCAGGAGATGCTCGATGGCTTCACGCACCGCGCCGTGGCCGCCCGGACGGACGGTCACGAACCGCGCGACGGCCCGGACTTCGGGCACCGCATCGCTGACGGCCATAGGATAGCCGCACATCTGCATGATGGGCAGATCGGGAAGGTCATCGCCCACCATCGCCGCCTCCGAGGCCTTCAGGCCAAGGTGCTCGAGCAATCCGCGGAAATCCGAGAGTTTGTCGCCCGAGCCCTGCAGCACATGCCGAATGCCCAGTTCATCGGCCCGGTGCCGCACCGCCATGCCGCGACGCCCGGTGATCAGCGCCACGTGTCCGCCCACGCGCATCCACATGCGAAGGCCGGCCCCGTCGCGCACGTGAAAGCGCTTGGTCTCGACGCCATGGTCGTCGACGTACAGCCCGCCGTCGGTCAGCACGCCATCGACGTCGAGGCAAAGAAGTTGTACGCGTTCGGCGTCGTCGGGCATCGCGATCTATCTCGCTGATGATTGCTCAACCACGTGCACGGTCTGGGTTGGGAACGCGAATGCGATGCCCGCGTCGGCGAAGACGCGCATGATTCGCAGATTCAGCCGCTGCATGTGCTGCAAGTGGCTCCACCAATCGCGGCCCTCTCGGTTGATCGCGTACCAGTACACCACCTGGATGTTCAGGTTGTCGGCCTTCATTTCGTCGAAAATCACGCGCGGCGGCTCGTCGGGCAGATTCAGTTCGCCGGCGATGTCCGGCTCCTGCAGGATCTTCTCCACCAGCCGCACCGCCCCTTCCACCGTGGCGGGCGGCGTGTCATAGGTCAGGCCGAGACTCATCACCTTGCGGAGCGACGGGCGCCGCGTGATGTTCTCAATGATGCCGTCGGTGAACCTCATGTTGGGCACGGTCACCAGATGTCCGGCGACCGTGCGGATGCGCGTGGCCCGGAAGCCGATGTTCTCCACCGTGCCGTCGATGTGATCGAAGATCACGCGATCGCCCAGCACAAATGGACGCTCGGCCAGGACGGTGAACGAGCCAAAGATGTTCTTGATCGGGTCCTGCGCCGCCAGCGAGACAGCCAGTCCGGCGATACCCAGCCCGGCCAGCCACGCGGTGATGTTCTGCTCGAAGATGTTCTGGATCACGAACAGCCCGATCATCACCATCAGGAAGATGCGCAGGGCCTTGCGCACAAGCGCGACGATGGTCTCGACCAATTTGGGATCGGTGCGCCGCAACATTCGCCGCAGGACGAAATCCATCAGCGCGACAAGGTTGTAGAGGAACCATGCGACGGAAAGGATCAGCAGCAGCGCGATGATCTTGCCGGAGACAGCCCGCAGGTCGTCGGCGAGATAGATCAGTTGCAATCCCATCGCCAGGGCAATGGTGACGATGGCAAGGTTCACGGGGCCGGCGGCGTATCGTCCGATCGCCCCGCGCGCTATCCAGCCGCGCTTCTGCAATCGATTGGCCACGCTCAGCAGCACGCTGGACACGATGCGGCCTGCAACCAGGCCCAGCAGGATTGCCGCGAGCAGGCCCAACCAGCCGTAGAGGGTGGTCCTCTCGAACGTCGGGCCCAGCAGGCGCATGGCCCCGTCGGCGAAATCATGCAATTGATCCGGGGCACTTGTGGCTGCCCTTGGCTGCGTGCTGGCTGCCGCAGCGCTCGAATCCGCCGGCGCGGTGCTCTGTGCAAGAAGCGAGCAATTCATGAGCGAGACGAACATCGACATGCCCCCAAGATACCGTCTGGCATCGATGCCGGCAGGCCGGCCGCTCACCCTCCACGGTACTCGCAGCGGCTCGTACACGTCTCGTACACGATGATCTCGGCCAGCATCGGCAGCGCGGGCTTGAGCGTGTTCCAGATCCAGCGCGCGATCATCTCGCTGGTCGGCTCCTCGAGGCCCTTGATCTCGTTCAGGCAATAGTGATCGAGTTGCCGTTCGAGCGGATCGGTGGCGGCCTTGATGTCGCCGTAATCCATCAGATACGACTTGCCTGCGGGAATCTCGCCCTCGATCACGACATCAACCTTGAACGAATGGCCATGCATGCGCCGGCACTTGTGCCCTTCGGGAAACGAGGGCAGGAAATGAGCGGCCTCAAAGCCGAAGGTCTTGATCAAACGGACGCGCATGGGCGCAACAGCATAAGCAAGTGCAGCGCACGCCGGGTCTGACGCGTCGCCGCGGCGACGAGGAAGACCCGGATTGAGATGAGACCTCGACCGTACGTCCCAGTGAGAAAGTCGCTGTTCTCAATCCGGGTCCTCCTGACGTCAGACCCGGCGTGATGATTCTCACACGCCACGCGTCTGCGGGTCCCAGATCAGCTTGTGCATCTGGGCCTGCATTCTGGCATTGGCAGGTAGCGATTTCGCATCTGCCAGCATCCACTCGGCCACGTCGCGCGGCGAGCAGCCCTCGCAGCCCTCGATCTCGCCCGGCACCGCCGCCTGCTCGAACGTGGCTGACAACAGCACGGCCTTGACGCGACGGGCGATGTCGTGCTCGCGCAGAACCTGTAGCGCCCAGTCGTAATCGGCGCGATCGGTGATGACGAACTTCACCTCGTCGCGTTCGTTCAGGTGCGCGACGTTCGACCAGAGATTGCGATCCGCTTCGCCTGATCCGGGGGTCTTCAGATCCATGATGCGGATCACGCGGGGATCGCAGAGACTGATGTCGCAGGCGCCAGACGTCTCGATCAGCACGGTCTTGCCATGTGGGGGGTCGAGCAACCGCCGCATCAATTCATGCACGTTCTTCTGGAGCAGCGGCTCGCCGCCGGTGATCTCGACGAGGTTGCATGAATGCGAGCACACCTCGGTGATGATGTCATCGAGCGTGCGGTTGCCGCCCTCGTGAAACGCGTACGCAGTATCACAGTAGGTGCAGCGCAGGTGGCAGCCCGTCAGCCGCACGAAGACGCACGGACAGCCGGCCCAGGTCGATTCGCCCTGGATCGAGAAGAAGACCTCGTTGATTCGCAGCGATTCGGACATGGCGAGCCAGATGGTAGGGCGCTCACATCAGCGCGATCGGATCGACATCGATCGCCAGTTCCGCACCCGCGCGAATCAGCCCCGCGCTTCGCGCCGCGGCCAGCAGGTTCTGAATGGAGCTGGCGCTCGGCCCAATGACTTCGACCTGCTGACGATGCATGTCGGCAATGCGCGAGATCGGGCACGGCGCGGGGCCGCGGATGCGCAGGCTTCCCTTGGCGATCGCCTCCAAGCCCTCCGCCAGCGCCTTGGCGCGGCGTACGCACTCGACGTGATCCTCATCGCGCACCACGAAGCGGACCATTCTGGTGATCGGCGGCAGGCCGCTGCGCTGCCGCGTCGCCAGTTCCTTCTGCGCGAAGCCTTCGAAGTCGTGTTTCGCAGCCAGTTGAATCGCCGGCGTCTGGGGGTTGAACGTCTGCACGATCGTCAGCCCGGCATCGGCGCCGCGCCCGCAGCGCCCTGCCACCTGATTGACGAGTTGGAAGGTGCGCTCCGCGGCGCGAAAATCCGGCAGGTTGATCGACGTGTCGGCGTTGATCACGCCCACGAGCTTCACGCCCGGAAAGTCCAGTCCCTTGGCGATCATCTGCGTGCCCAGCAGCAGCCTGATCTCGCCCTCGCCGAAGCGCCGCAGCGCATCGTGGAACGCGCGCGAGCCCTGCATGCTGTCGGAGTCGATGCGCAGCATCGTCCGGCCTTCGACCAGTTGCGGGAACGTGCGCGAGAGTTCCTCCTCAACGCGCTGCACACCCAATCCGAAGATCGAGAGGCCCTTGCCGCACTCCGGGCATTGCACTGGCAGTTTCTGCTCGCTCAGACAGTGGTGGCAGCGCACGTATCCGCCCGCGGGCAGTTTCCGGTCGGCGTGATAGACCACCGTCACATCGCAGTGATCGCAGGTCATTGTCCAGCCGCACAGGCGCGAGGTGCAGGCGATGTAGCTGGCATAACCACGGCGATTGAGCAACAGCAATGCCTGGCCGCCGCTCTCAAGCGTTCTCCCCAGCGCCGCCTGCAGCGCTGGCCCGATCAGGTGCACGCGCTTGTCCTGATGGGCGCGCTGGCGCATCTGCTCGCGGAAGTCGACGACCTGGACCGCAGGCAATGTCAATCCCGGAGCGCGATGCGGCAGCCGATGCAGGTCGTGCCCCCCACGCTTCTCACGGCCGTGTGCGTTGTGCCAACTCTCCAGCGACGGCGTGGCGCTGCCGAGGACGATCGGGCAGCCGGCGAGCTGCGCGCGGCGAATCGCGACATCGCGTCCGTGGTAGCGCGGAACCTGATCCTGCTTGTAACTGCCGTCGTGCTCTTCGTCGACAATGATGAGACCCAGCCGCTCATCGGGAATGGGGGCGAAGACCGCCGATCGCGCCCCGAGAACGATGTGCGCGCCGTCGCGCCCCGGATCGGACGCCATCACCCACTGCTGGTGCCGCTGGGCAGCCGTCAGTCCCGAGTGCAGCACGGCGACGCGATGATTCGGAAAGCGGCCGATCAATCGGCCACCCGTCTGCGGCGTCAGCGCGATCTCGGGCACGAGCATCAGCCCGACCTTGCCGCTCTCCACCACGCGTCGGATCAACTGGATGTACACCTCGGTCTTGCCCGAGCCCGTCACGCCGTAGAGAAGATGCGTGGAGAACCCGGCATCGAGGCGGGCCGTGACGGCGTCAATGACTCGCTGCTGCTCGCCCGTGAGCGACCGTGGCGCACGGGCGTCCAGTGCATGTTCGATCCACGCAGCCTCGACCGTCGTCTTCTTCGATACTTCGAGCAGGCCACGCTCGATGAGTTTCTTGATTGAGCCCGAAGTCTGAAGCCCGGCGAGTTCCGCCAGCCGGCGTGCTTCGACCGGGCGCTCATGCTCGGGCAGTTTCGTCAGCGCCTCCAGCACGGCCCGCTGCTTGGAATTGAGTTTGGCATCGAGCGGAAGCGGATCGCCGAAATCGATCATCGTCCGCCGCACAGCGCCGACATTTCGCTTGACAGCCGCGGGAAGCATGCTGGCGAGCGTCATGCCGATCGGCGCGCAGTAGTAACTGCTGATCCACTTGGCCAGCGCAAGCAATTGTGACGGCAATCTCGCCGCAGATGCATCGCGCTTCAGCACCGGCTTGATCGTGTCGGCATCGAGCTCCGTCTCGCCGGCAATATCGAGGATGTAGCCAGCCGTCTTCGTGTCGCCCCGGCCCAAGGGCACGATGACCCGATCGCCGGGCTGCAGCGACTGGTTGTCGGCGGTGATCGCGTAGGTCAGGCCATCGGGATACCGATCAACGCCGCGCTCAACCACCACGCGCGCAAACCCGACCGCCTTCTCGCTGGCGAACAGACCTGGCATGAGTCAGAGTGTAGCGGGATCAATGGGCTCGCCAATGCGAGTGACGAACACGAGCCACGATGGCCCGCGATGCCTGTGCATCGCTACAATGATTGCGATCCGCTCGATCCGCCGATGACCTTGAGAGACGGGCACGGACGCGATCGTCCCGGCTGTTCGAGCGACGCCTCACGCATGATGCCGTTATGACTTCGGAGCCATCCAGTGCGGGCCACCCCCCCAAGCCCGCAAGCCAGAATCTCCCCGCCCGAGCCCCCGCCAGCGCGCCGCTTTCCGTGAACGGATGGAACGGCGACTACATCATGGCGATGTACGAACAGTGGGCGGCCGACCCCCATTCGCTCGATCCACAGTGGCAGCAGTTCTTCACCGGCTTCGATCTGGCGAACCGGATCATGCCGGACGAGGGGAATCGCGGTGCCACTGCCGCGCCTTCGCCCTCGGCTGCAGGCGCCATCAACTATCCCAAGCAGAGCAATGTCGATGCGCTGATCTACGAGTATCGCGACGTCGGTCACCTCGCTGCCGACCTCGATCCCCTGGGCACGAGGCGCGAGCTCCCCGCAGACCTGCGCCTGGAATCGTTCGAACTCTCCGACGCCGATCTTGACCACGTCTTCGATCCCGGCACGCTGCCGCTGCCCGGGCCCAGCCGGCTGCGCGACATCATCGAGTTCCTCACGCAGACATATTGCGGCACCATCGGCGCCGAGTACATGCACCTGCAGGATCGCGAGAAGGTCGCCTGGCTGCAGCAGAAGATGGAGCCGCTGCGCAATCGGCCGCAGTTCTCGCAGCAGCAGCGGCAACGCATCCTGCAGTCGCTGGTCGAGGCCGATGGCTTCGAGAACTTCCTCGACACGCGCTACAAGGGCAAGAAACGCTTCGGCCTCGAAGGCGGCGAGACGCTCATCCCCATGCTGCACACCATCGTCGAGAGCGGCCCCGCGCTCGGCGCCAACGAGTTCGTCTTCAGCATGGCTCACCGCGGCCGCCTCAACGTGCTCGTCAACATCCTCCAGAAGACCTACGACCAGATCTTCACCGAATTCGAGGAGGCATGGGTCGAGGATTTCGTCGAGGGCGGCGGCGACGTCAAGTACCACCGCGGCTACTCATCCGATCTCACGCTTCCCTCGGGCGACAAGGTGCACCTGAGCCTGGGCGCGAATCCCTCGCACCTTGAGTTCGGCCACAGCGTGCAGGTCGGCCGCACGCGCGCCAAGCAGCGCCTGCGCGGCGATCTCGAACGCAAGCAGGTCGTTCCCATCCTCATTCACGGCGATGCCGCGTTCCCCGGGCAGGGCATCGTCGCCGAATTGTTCAACATGATGAACCTCGATGGCTACCGTGTCGGCGGCTCCATCCACCTCATCATCAACAACCAGGTCGGCTTCACCACCGATCAGAAGGATCTCTTCAGCGGCCGGTACTGCACCGACATCGCCAAGTTCGTCGAGGCCCCGATCTTCCACGTCAACCTCGATGATCCGGAAGGCTGCGCGTTCATCGCGCACATCGCCCTCGAGTGGCGGCAGAGATTCCAGTCCGACATCGTCATCGACCTGTGGTGCTATCGGAAATACGGCCACAATGAAGGCGATGACCCCACGCTCACCCAGCCGCAGATGTACGAACGCGTGCGCGCCCGGCAGCCCGTATTGCAGAAATACGCGAAGCAATTGATCGCCGATGGCGTCATTGGCGAGGCCGAGTTCAAGTCGCTGTACGAGGAAGTCCGCATCGACATGGACTCCGCGCAATCGCGCGCCAAGGCCCAGCCGGTCGATCCCATCATCGATCCCTTCCGCCTGCAGTGGGTCGGCCTGACCGAGAAGTACTCGTCCACGCAGCCCAACACCGCGGCTTCGCGCGAAGCCATCGAGCGCGTCGCGAAATCGCTCGGCTCCGTGCCTGAGGGCTTCGCTCCACACAAGACCGTCGCCAAACTGCTGCAGTACCGCGCCGAGTCCGTCGCCAAGGATGAAGACCTCAACTGGGCCATGGGCGAGTTGCTCGCCTACGGCACGCTTCTACTCGAAGGCCACGCTGTGCGCGTCACCGGACAGGATGTCGAGCGCGGCACGTTCGCACATCGTCACGCTGTTGTCTTCGATCAGCACACCGGCGCTCCCCACATCGCGCTGAACGCGCTCAGCGAGACGCAGGCCAAGTTCTGCATTCACAACAGCCCGCTCACCGAGAACGCCTGCGTCGGCTTCGAGTACGGCTACTCCATGGCCGACCCGCGCATGCTCATCGTGTGGGAGGCCCAGTTCGGCGACTTCGCCAACGGCGCGCAGGTCATCTTCGATCAGTTCATCGCCTCGGCCGAAGCCAAGTGGCAGCGCTTCAGCGGCCTTGTGCTGTTCCTGCCTCATGGCTACGAAGGCCAGGGACCCGAGCACTCCTCCGCGCGCCTCGAACGCTTCCTGCAACTGTGTGCCGACAACAACATGCAGGTCGTCTACCCGACAACGCCCGCGCAGATGTTCCACGTCCTGCGCAGGCAGATGAAGCGCAACTTCCGCAAGCCGCTCATCGTCATGACGCCCAAGAGCCTGCTGCGGCTGCCCGCCGCCGTCAGCCGCGTCAGCGATCTGACTGAGGGCCAGTTCCGCCGCGTGCTCGATGATCCCCGCCGGCCCGATCCCGACAAGGTGCATCGCATCCTGCTGTGCTCGGGCAAGATCTTCTTCGATCTCGATGCCCATCGCGAAAGCACCAAGCGCCACGATGTCGCCATCATCCGGCTCGAGCAGTTGTACCCGTTCCCCGAGCAGCGCCTGAAGGAGACGCTCGATCGTTACGGCGCGATCGATGAAGTCGTCTGGGTGCAGGAAGAGCCGCGCAACATGGGCGCGTACCGCTTCGCGCAGGCGGCGATGAAGGAGCGGCTCGACATCGACATCTCCTACGTCGGCCGCGACTCCAAGCCCTCGCCCGCGGTGGCGTCGGAAAAGATGCACAAGCAGGAGCAGGAGAAGATTCTCATCAGCGCGGTCGGCCTCGCAGGCGGCGCCGGCAACAACTCGTCGCGACCCAACCGCACACCCGTCCGCGCTCGCCTCAAGTCCCAGCCGCACCCCGTGGGCAAGTCCGGCGCGTGAGCACGACGAATTCATCACGGAGATCACGGAGGAAACGGAGGGGAAGAGTGGTTGCGCGCTGCACCATCGCCGCCTAGCCCAACCGTGCAATCCCCCCTACTCTTCTCTCCCTCTGCGTTCTCCGTGATCTCCGTGGTGAACTTTCCCAATGCCCGTTGACATCATCATCCCCAGTCCCGGCGAGTCCATCACCGAAGTCACCCTCGGCGCCTGGCACAAGCGCACCGGCGACTGGGTGAACAAGGACGAACCGCTCGTCGAGATCGAATCCGACAAGGTCACTCTCGAAGTTCCCGCGCCCGAAAGCGGCCTGCTCAACGTCACCGCCGACACCGGCGCGGAGAAGAAAGTCGGCGACCGCATCGGCTCGATCGATCCCAAGGCCGCGAAGCCGGCATCTGCAACGAGCGATGGCGCGTCGCGCGAGCCTCCACCTCAAGTCTCAAGCCCCAAGCCACAGGCATCCCCCTCCACCAAGCCCGATCACCCCGCGCGCAGCGCCGCCGCCGTCGAGCGCGCCACCGAAGACGCCGCCCGTGCCACTTCGGTTGCTCGCAAGATGGCCGCCGACAAAGGCGTCGATCTCGCCAACGTCACCGGCACCGGCCCGTCCGGCCGCATCAGCAAGGCCGATGTCCTGGCGGCATCCGAAACTCCGAGGCGGGCAGGGCCGGCCGCACAAGCGGCCGCGCCGGCCTCAGCCATCACCCCCGCCGCCAAACCCGCCATCACCTCCGCGCTCGGTCCGGTCCATCGCGAACTCCGTCGCGAAAAGATGTCCAAGCTCCGTCAGCGCATCGCTGAGCGTCTCGTGCAGGCACAGCACAACGCCGCGATGTTGACCACCTTCAACGAGGTCGACTGCGGCGAGATGATGCGCCTGCGCTCGCTGCACAAGGAAGACTTCGAAAAACGCTACGGCACCGGCCTGGGCTTCATGTCGTTCTTCGTCAAGGCCGCTGTCAGCGCCCTGCAGGCGCACCCGCGCGTCAACGCCTACATCACGGGGGGCGGCGATGAAATCGAATATCACGACTTCTGCGACATCTCCATCGCCGTCGGCACGGAGAAGGGCCTGGTCGTTCCCGTCATCCGCAACGCCGAGTTGATGTCCTTCGCCGATGTCGAAGCCACGATCAAGGACTTCGCCGCGCGCGCCAAGGCCGGCAAACTCACGATCGACGAAATGACCGGCGGCACGTTCACCATCTCCAACGGCGGCACGTACGGCAGCCTCAACTCCACGCCGATCCTCAACCCGCCGCAGTCGGGCATCCTCGGCATGCACGCGATCAAGAAACGCGCGGTCGAATACCCGAAGGATTCCGGCTCAATCGCCCTGCGGCCGATGATGTACGTCGCCCTCAGTTACGACCACCGCATCGTCGACGGAGCCGAAGCCGTGGGCTTCCTCGTGCACATCAAGAACGCCATCGAGAACCCCGAACGCATGCTGCTGGGGTTGTGAATGCCAGCAAAGGAACATTCGAAGTGACGATCGCCTCCGATCTCTTGCAGCGGCACATCGACACGCTCGTCGCGGACAACGCGCAGTGGCAGACGCTCATAGCCGATGACCTCGTGTGGCAACTCGTCTACGCACCGGCGCTGGGCCATCCAGCGCGGCTGAGCGGACGGGAAGAGGTGATGCGTCACGTGGGCTGGTTCCTCGGCGCGGTTGAGGATTTTCGCTTCTACGACGTCAGGATGCACGTGCTGGCTGATCCGCAAGCCGCGATCGCCGAAGCGCGCGCCGAAGCGCTGATCACCGCCACCGGGCGAACGTATCGCCAGGAGTACGTGTTCTTTCTCCGTGCTGTCGCCGGCAAGATCGCTTTCCTGCGCGAGTACTTCGATCCCACGCGCGCCGCCCAAGCGATGGATGTGCCGATCCTTGACGTACCATCCAGCGCAAGCGAATCGGAAATCGATTCGATCAAAACGGCCTGAACCACACCGGCTGGGGGCGGCCGCGCGGCTTGGGGGCTGCGGGTGCTTGATGCGCTGCACGTCGGTCAGGTGCCACAAATAAAGCAGGTGTCGGCTTTCGGCAATCAGCGTTCGGCTCGACCCGTGATGCTGACCGCTGACCACTGAGGTACACTGCGCCGCAGGTTGCATACCAGGAGACCTCCCATGCTGCGCGTTCGCTCGCTCATCATGATTCTGATGACTCTGCTTGCGACGGCGGGTTCATCCTGCCATTCGACCGACCATTCGACCGGAAGCTCTGATCAGGGCCAGCCCGGTGAGAAAACCTATCACCTGAAGTGCGGCCCGATGGTTCCGGTTGACCTCGCGCGCGAAATCGAAAGCAAGGCATGTCGCGAAGGCCGCAACGAACTGGCGGTGTTTCCCACCGGGCGGTTCTATGCAGTCATCACCAATGGAACGCTTGATTCGCTGATCCTCGAGGTCAAGGGTGAACCGCCGACAGTCGTCGCGCGCATGCCTGACCCCGCGCCCAATCCGGATCCGCCTGTCGAAACGCCCATGGGATGTGATCAGCGTCTGGAGTTCTGCAAGCAGCAATGCGCATCAGCCGCAGACCGTCAGTGCTGCGAGTGCAGGTGTTTTGTTCAATGGGTGCAGTGCACAAGGAGCGCGGGCGTCGGGGGGCCTGGGATGTGGGGCGGCATCAGCATGCGCTGAGCACCAGCGGTCGACGCTCGGCCATCAGCGTTCACCTGCTTGTGCTGACCTGTGAGTTCTGACCTCTGACTCCTGGCCCCGCAGGTCGCCGCAGGCGACTCGCCGTGGCGAGATCATCTCGGCAGCCCCCAAGCGCGGGCCGGCTGGCGGATCGAGAGGGCTCGCATGATGTACCATGCATCATTGATTGTGGAGCATCGCAAGGAGTCGCCATGAGTGCAGGAGCAGCAGCCGGCGCCGCCGCCGCAATGGCCCGCCGCAAACGTGAAGAGGAGGAATCCATGACCGGTTATTCCCATGCCGACCTCGCCCAGGACTGGGAGTTCAAGATCCTGCGATCATCCACCGGCGCGTTCAGGCATCCCGACCGCTTCCGCGAAGCGGTCGAACAGGAAGCCAGCGCCGGCTGGGTGCTGATCGAAAAGTTCGACAACCAGCGCCTGCGATTCAAGCGGCCCGTCTCGGCCCGCTCCGGCGACGCCACGCTCGCCGATTCCGGGGGGGGCGGCCTCGACCCGTATCGCACCACCTATGGCATGAGCGAAACCCGGCTCGCACTCACGATCATGGTCAGCATCTTCAGCATCATCGGCGTGGCCATCCTGATCATCGTCCTGTCAACACAAGGCCACCATACGCCTTAGAGGCGGGATCGGCTTCCTCGTGCACATCAAGCCCCCCAACGCCATCGAGAACCCCGAACGCATGCTGCTGGGGTTATGAATGCGGCAAGCAAGGCCAACCATGAAGAAGCGATCCAAAGCTGCGACTGATCCCTTTTCCCTTCGCCTGCGCTTCGAGCACGTGCGCGTCCGCAAAGCCCTGCAACATGCCCGCGAGGTTCACGGCGGCGCGGGCCACGATCATCCGCCGCACGACCCGTCGTCGATGCCCGAGGTTGCGCGAACACTGCTCGACATGGCCATCGACGCCGCCGTCAAGGCCAAGTGGTGCTCCGACGCGCACAACGCACTGGACTCCGGCATCAAGTTCCTGCAGGACTACCACGACCAAATGACCGAGGCGCAGCGTGAGGGCTTTCGTAATGACCTGGCTGGACTTCTCGACGCCTATGGGGAGCACTGCTGACCCGTCGGCTTCCTCGTGCACATCAAGAACGCCATCGAGAGCCCCGAACGCATGCTGCT
>Ga0111538_10001145_pt1 | contig 37267 bp, 31 predicted proteins | sample SoiMethybrSBSTD1_FD_79669 | JGI IMG/M metagenome (GOLD analysis project Ga0111538, IMG submission 79669) | Bulk soil microbial communities from a Populus tree surrounding site in Tennessee, USA - Soil MetaG P. TD hybrid SBSTD1 (version 2)... | ecosystem: Environmental > Terrestrial > Soil >...
CGTTGCGTCAACGTGGTGCGCCAGCGCAGCGCTTCGATGAGCGGCACCAACAGGAACAGTGCGTCCTGCCAGCGCATCAGCGCGGCGAGCCCTGCGAGCGCCCCGGACACGGCCAATCGTCCTGGCGATGGCGCGTCGCGTGTCGCGAGCCAGTGCCCGAAGAAGATGGCGCCCGCGAGCATCGACGGCGCATGGGAGTAGGACGGCGACACGAGCGAGTAATAGAGCGCGTGCGAGCCGAGCCACACGGCCAGCGTCGCCGCGAGCGCAGTGGAGGGATCCGTCAGCCGGCGCGCGAAGCGATGGGCCAGCATCGCTGCGCACGTGGCGGCCATGATGCCAGTGAGTCCCGGCGCAAGCTGTGCCGCGCGGCCGTACCCGTCCGGTGCTGCCGCCAGGCCGGCGATCGAGGCGAGCCACTGTGCGGCGACGATCAGCAGATACAGCGGCGCCCACAGCAGCGCCGGTCCGATCGGCATGTAGTTTCTGACGTGTCCCGTTGACGTCAGATCCCTGGTCACCCACTCAGTTTCGGGTTCGCCGCCGCGCAACTCGTAGATGCGCGTGTACTCGTTCTGGAAATTGAGGTCGCGATCGAAGACGAGCGATCGCAGTTGCACGAAGTGGTGCGTCGCATCGCCAAAGACGACGCGTCCGTTGGGCTTCGCAAGTACGACGGCCGCGACCAGGTGCGCGGCCAGCATGATTGCGCCGGTCAGCGCGATCGTCCGATCGGCGTGCGCGACGGCCGAGTCGGTCAGGCGGCGCAGTCGCGCGCGAAACGCGGTCATCGATCAGCGCACCTCGACACGCGTGACGATCACGCCGAGGTTGCGCGTGTCACTCGCTTGCAGCAGCTCGCCCGGGTTCCACGTCGGCACGCGCAGCCGCAGCCGTACCGCGCCGCGCTGGGCGGCCGCCCACGCCGCGAGATCCGGCGGCAGCTCGAACGTGTACGACTGCAGCGCATCCACCGGTGTCGCGGTGCCGAGCAGACGGAGCGTCGGATCCTTTACGTTCGGGAATCGCTGTTCGATGGCGACTTCGACCACGGGCGCCGGCGCCTGCGTGGGCCGGCCGCCGTCGCTCATCCACAGCGTCACGTGACGCGCATCCGCTGGCACGCCAAGCAGCAGGACCCACGAGGTCGGTCCCGTCCAGCGGAACGTCATGCCGGTGTCGGGGCGGCGTTCCTTGGCGTAGAAACGAATCACGTTCAGGTCGTCCTGCTGGCCGATCGCGAAATCGATCGGCGCGGCAGCCGCCGGCGTCCCCGGGCGGAGCCGGTACAAACCGTACTCGATGTCCTTGCGTCGCACGGACCGCGGGTAGGCGTTGTACGACGATTCGTACTCGGGCACCGAAAACCGCGTGCTCTCGATCACCTCAGCCGAAATGCCCCGCGTGAGGAGATCGGTGCCGCCGCTTCCGAGAAACAGCACGCGATCGAACCGCGACGTCGCCCAGCTGACGAACGCCTCGAGCATCGGCTTATCGGGCACGACTGAGTCGAGCATCAGGACGTGGCGGGCGTAGATATAGGCCAGCGGTACCGCCAGCACGTGCACGTCTGAGCCGGCGTTGCGCGGTTCGACGATCAGCAGATCGCGATCGGAGAGCTGTGACGCCATCTGCTCGAGCTTCGGGATCATGCCCGCGTACTCGACGTAGTGCAGGACGGGTGTCGATGCACGCCAGAACGCCACGCCGAATGGCGCGGCCGTCGCCACGACGGTGACGCCGACGGCGAGCATCCGCGTGCGCGCGCTCTGCCGGGCGAAGGCAGCGGCCGCCGCCCAGGCGGCAGCACCGATCACGCACAGCAACGCCGCCGGCAGAATCACCGCAAGGAATCGCCGGGCCGCCCAGAAGTGTTCGTAAGAGATTCGAATCTTGTAGAAGAAGAACAGCGAGTAGGTGAGGAACGTGAGAAAAAAGATCGGCACCTCCCAGAGTCGCTTCGCGATCAGCAGCACGACGCCGCCCGTGATCGCCGCCAGCCCCCAGGCGGTGACATACCAGCCGAACGACTGAAAGGCAATCGCGTCGTCGTACGCCAGCCCGTTGCCTTCGTATCGGAAGAAGTACGCGAAGACCGCGAGGCCCGCAATCGCCACGGCCAGCAGAAGCGGCACCGCACGTCGAAGCGGCGCGGCAATCGCGGGGACGCCAAGGATCAGCCGTGTGACAACCGCCGCCGTCGCGGCGCCGCCGAGAATCCACCAGCCGCCCCGGAGCTGTACGAATCCGACGGGCAGCGCGATGTACGGCGACAAGAAGTGGACGAGGTACCAGATACCCGCGATCGTCGTGAGCGTCAGCATCGCGGCGAACGCGGCTCCGGCACGCCGTTGCGACAGCGGCGTCAGCACGAGCGTGGCGACGACCGCCGCCACCGCAAACACGATGTCGAAGCGAAGAAACCACATGAGGCCCAGCAGCAGGCCGGCGACGGCGCCAAAGAATGGGCGGTCGCCGTCGGCGGCGCGGGTCCACGCGAGAAACGACGCAAAGATCATCGCCTGCATCACCAGCTCCGCGTTGGGATACCGCGCGAACCAGACGGTGATGACGTTGATCGCCAGAAGCAGCGTGGCGGCGGCCGCCGCCATCCGCCCGAACCAATGCGCGCCCGCGTAGTACACCGCCAGCAAGCCGAGGATCGCCCATACGCCGATGGCTTGTCGTGCGCCGCTCAACCCGTTCAGTCCGTATCCCACGGCAATCGACGCGGGGAACCAGCCGGGAAACTGACCCTGCACCGTGCCCTGGTCGGGATCCATGATCCAGAAGCCCATGAACCGGGAGCTGTAGTACGTCGGCTGCTGGTACGACGGGAAGAAGAGGTTGCGCAGCTCGGCGGGCATTCCCGCCACATCGGGATCGTGAACGACGAGCTCACCCCGCTGCGCGAGCTGCACGCCCTCGTTGACATAGGTGCCGGGATCCTTGCCGCCAATCACGTACTCCGACGGCGGAAAGTACAACCACACGCCGAGGGCCACGATGGCGATCGGGATCGCGGCGTGCCAGGTCGGTCGCGCCGCGTCGCCGTACACGAGTCGCTGGCGAAACAGCATCGCGACGAGGACCACGAACGCGCCGTCCGCCCAGATCAGACGTTCGAAGGAGTAGCGTCCAAGCAGGCCGAGCGCCATCACGACTGAAACCGTGAGGACGACGCTCAGCATGACGGACCAGAACGCGCGTTCGTCGGCGGGGAGGCGCGCCCGATCGGCACGATGCCACCAGGGCACTCGCATGATCGCCGCGCCGGGCAGGTACGCCACGACGAGGGCGGCGATCCACTGTCGAATCATGAGACTCAGGAACCCGTGGCGAGCGGTGACGGCCGCCAGGCGTGGACGGCTTCAGCGACGAGGTCCGCGTCGGCGTCACTGAGCGCGGGATGAAGTGGCAGCGAACATACCTCGGCGCACGCGCGATCGGCGTGTGGACACGAGCGCGGATCGTACGCGGCAAACGCCTCCTGACGCGGAAGCGGAATCGGGTAGTGCACCAGCGTGCCGATGCCGCGCTCCGCCAGGTGCGTTTGAAACGCCGCGCGCTCGGAGGGCCGAACGGCAAACAGGTGATACACGTGCCCGGAATCGTATTCGGCCGGCACGCGCACCGGCGCGCCGGCAAGCGCCTTGCGGTACCGTGCCGCCAGTTCGCGCCGGCGCATTGTCCATGCCGGCAGCAGCGTCAGGCGCGCGCGGAGAATCGCCGCCTGTATCTCGTCGAGCCGGCTGTTCACGCCGATCTCCACGTGTTCGTACTTGCCCGCCTGACCGCCGTTGCGCAGACGCCGCAGGCGGTCGGCCAGGGCCGCGTCCGACGTGATCACGGCGCCGGCGTCGCCCAGCGCGCCGAGATTCTTCGTGGGATAGAAACTGAACGCGCCCGCGTCGCCAATCGTGCCGACTGGCCGTTCGTTGCACGTGGCCAGGTGCGCCTGGCACGCGTCCTCGACCAGGGCGAGCCCGCGCGCGCGCGCGATGGACTCGAACCGCGCCATGTCGGCCGGCTGTCCGTACAGGTGCACCGGCATGATCGCGGCCGTACGCGGCGTGATGGCCGCTTCCGTCGCGGCGGGATCCATCGTCAGGCGGTCGGGATCGATGTCGGCGAACACGGGTTTGGCGCCGGCCATCACGATGGCGAGCGCGCTGAAGGCGGCCGACAACGGCGCGGTAATGACTTCATCGCCAGGACCGATGCCCAGCGCGCGGAGCGTGAGCGCCAGCGCATCGGTGCCGGTGCCGACGCCCACCGCATGCGGCGATCCGGACGAGGCCGCGAACTCGGCTTCGAACGCTTCGAGTTCAGGACCGAGAATGAACCAGCCGCGCGTGATGACGCGATCGATCGCCGCGCGCACGAGCGGCGCGTCGGCGCCGGGTACAAGCGACATGAACGGCACGCGGGTCGGCGTCATTTGGCAGGAACGTCGGCCGGCTCCACGTACCGATCGAAGTGCTCGCGATAGTAGGCAAGCGTGCTGGCGAATCCATGACGAAGATCCACCGTCGGCATCCAGCCGGTCGTTTTCTGGAACTTCGTCGAATCCGAGTAAAAGGATCCGATGTCGATCCGGCGCTTGTCGTCCGGCCATTCGACGAACTTGACGGATCCGCAGCCGGCTTCGTCGATGAGCATGGCCACGAGATCCCGATGCGAAATGGGTTCGCTGCCGCCGACGTTGAAGACGCCGCCGTTGCACGCATCGGAGGTGCCCGCTCGCAGAAACGCGTCGGCGACATCGTCCACGTACACGAAGTCGCGCATCTGCGATCCGTCGCCGTAGATCTGAATCTCCCGGCCTTCGAGCGCCAGCCGGATGAACCAGCCGATGAAGCCCTGGCGGTTGTGACGGATGAGCTGCCGCGGCCCGTACACGTTGGTGAGGCGCAGCGAGCAGGCGCGTACGCCGAACACGTTGTTGTAGACGAGGTGATAGTTCTCGCCGGCCGCCTTGTTGATGCCGTTGATGTCCGTCGGCCGGACAAGGTGCGACTCGTCCACGGGCAGCCGATCGGGCCGGCCGTAGATCTGGCGCGTGCCGGCAAAGACGACTTTCGTGGCTGGGTTGTGCTGGCGGCACGCTTCGAGAATCGTCAGCTGGCTTCGGCAGTTGATCTCGAGATCCGTGTGGGGATCGCGCATGCTGTCGATGTGGCTGACCTGACCCGCGAGGTTGAAGATCACGTCGCGTCCGCGCACCAGGTAGTTCATCGTCGTGCCCTGGCGAACGTCGGCGATGTTGACGCGAAGCCGATCTTCGAATCCGGCGATGTTGAAGAGGTTGCCGCCGTAGTCCGGCAGCAGCGAGTCGACGAGCAGCACGTCGGCGCCGAGCTCGACGAGCCGCCGCGCCAGATTCGATCCGATGAAGCCGAGCCCGCCGGTAATCAGGACGCGACGGCCGCGATAGAAGTCGCGGTAGTCGGTGGTCATGGGCGGTGGCGCTCCAGTCCCGCAGAGCCGTCGACGCCCGCTTCGCGGCGGTGCCGTCGCAGCACCACGAGCTGCACCCAGAGCTTGCCCACATCCACGGCCGTCTTGAACAGCCGGCGGAAGTTGAAGAACTGTGACTTGCCGAACGCCCGGTGGTAGTGGTGCACCGGCACTTCCGCGATCCGGAAACCGGCGTCGGTGATCTTCTTCATCATCTCGAGGCAGATGACGCCGCTGTTGTGCTCGAGATCGACGCGATCGAAGATCGATCGCCGCATCAGACGGAAATCACAGTCGACGTCGAGGACGGTGAGGCCGAACAGGATCTTCACGGTGTGATGATAGATCCGGCCGATGATGATTCGGTGCAGCGGATCAGAGCGGCTGATCTTGTAGCCGTTCACCAGATCGACCTCGTCGGTCAGGTGCGGCCACAGCGCGGAGAGCTCCGCCGGGTCGTACTGCGCGTCTCCGTCCGTGTAGAAGATCAGATCCTTGCGCGCTTCGCGGAACCCGGTGCGAAGCGCCCCGCCGTAGCCGCGGTTCGTCGGATGGTGAATGACGCGCACTTCCCGATAGGTCCGCGCGAGCTCGTCGCAGATCTCCGGCGTCGTATCCGCACTGCCGTCGTTGACGATGATGATCTCGAAATCGGGCGTCAGACGCTGCGCCGTACGATGCGCGGAAATGACGAGACTCGCGATCGTGCCGCTGTCGTTGTACGCGGGAAAGAAGACGCTGAGGCCGGGAGGACGCTTGGCGTCAGGCATCATCGAGGAACCCCAACGCTAACACTCCCCCTCAGCTTCGGACAAGCGCGATCGTAGGCATCGACGAAGCGCGCCACCGCACGCGGCCAGCTGAAGTCACTGACAATTCTCGCACGCGCGGCGGCGCCCATGTCCGCCGCTCTCGCGGGATCGGCCAGGACCGATGCGAGCGCCGCGGCGAGCGACGGCACATCACGCGGCTCGACGAGCCGGCCCGTCACGCCGTCGGTGATCGCCTGCGGCAGGCCGCCCGCGCGCGTGGCCACGACCGGCGTCGCCGAGGCCAGCGCCTCCAGCGCAAAGTTCGGCAGCCCATCCACGTTTCCAGCATCGTCCTGCACGGACGGGACGGCGACGACGTCCGCGGCGGCGACGAGGCGGGCAATCTCGTCCTGCGATCGGTTGCCGACGAGCCGAACGACGTTGGCCGGCGCCGCGCGCGCGGTCAGCGCGTCAGCCAGATCGCCGCTGCCCGCGATCACGACGGCGACGTCGGGCCGATCGCGCGCGAGGGCGGCCGCCGCATCGATGAGAAACTCGAATCCTTTCTTGCTCACCAGGCGGCCCGCGCTGACGACGAGCGGGCGGCTCCCGATGCCGAGCTCGTCGCGGACAGCCGCGCGCACAGCGGCGCTCGGCGTGAACCGCGTGGTGTCCACGCCGTACGGCACGGTCTCGATGCACGCGCGGTCGGCGCCGAGGGCGATCGCACGCGTGCGCAGATCGTCGCTGCACGCGGTGATCCACGCGGCGCGGTGGAACGCCGCACGCGCCGCCCGCCGCGCGAGGCCATTGCGCTCGGCGACGAAGACGTCGGAGCCGTGGAGGCTGATCACCATCGGTCGTCCGCCGCGCGCCAGGGCGCCCATCACGCCGCCCGGAATCACCCAGTGCGCGTGCACCACCGTCGCGTGCTTCTTCTGGGCGACGCGCAGGGCCTTGAACGATCCGGCCGCAATGGCCAGTGGCGCGACAGCCCACGTTCCCGACTTCAGCTCCGTGTCGGCGCGCAGGCCTGCCGCGTAGCCGAACGTGTTCAGCGCCGGCAGCGGCGCGTACTTGTAGAAGTGAAAGAAGACGCCGTCATCGGACGTGCCGCGCGTGATCTTCGGGTGCCACGGCGCGACGAGGTGCACTTCGTGCCCGAGCGCAGCGACGCCCTTCGCAATCGGCTCCATGAAGCTGCCGACCCCATCGCCCGGATACCTCGGATACGACGTCGCGAGCATCACGACGACGTGACGTGTGGTCATGCGCCGGGCTCGCGCCGCGTCCACGCTGCGCCCGCGAGCACAACGAGCGCGGGATCGATCGACGGAAGCCGGAAACGCTCCTGCGGAAAGAAGATGAGGCAGACGGCGACAGAGGCGAGGGCGAGCAGCCAGACGCCGGTCGCCCGGCGGCGGCCCGCGCCGAGACGGAACCAGCCCATGATCGCGAGCGTCGCCACGGCGCCGTACGAGACGACAGACGCGATCAGGAACCGCGATGAATGCAGTGTGTACGACGGGCCGATCGGAACGATGAGATAGAAGAACTTGCGCAGCTCGAGCGACATCCACGCGCCGGGGTGCGCGCGCATCCACGCGAGCGCTTCGCGGTAGTAGATCGGCTCCATCTGTTCTTCGGACAGGCCGGGATACTGCGCGCGGAGCGCGCGCTCGGCGCGCCGCATGTCGGGGTTCGCGGCCAGGTCGCCCTCGCCGATCGCCACCGCGTTGTTGCCGGTCCAGAACGTGATGCCGCCGTCCGAGGCGACCAGCACGAGCCGATGATGCACGAGATAGTTGCGTGCCGTCCACGGACCAATCACCGCCAACGACCCGACCACGAGCACGGCCGCGAGCCCCGGCCGCCGGCGCATCAGCAGCCAGACCGCCGCCAAGGCGACGAAGATGATCAATGCGGGACGGACCAGGACGGCGAGGCCGGTCAGCACGCCGGCCACCGCCATGTCGCGCGTGCCATTGTCGCGCTCGAGGGCGCGATCGAACACCCACGCGATCGCCAGGCCGGCCGGCCAGAAGAGCGACTCGCTGAACACTCGCGCGGCAACCCACACGAGCGGCGGATACACCGCGGCGATCGCGGATGCGGCGCGGCCGGCCCGTGGTCCGCCAAGCCGGCACGCAATGACCCCAACCAGGACGACGCCGATGGCACCGACGACGGACTGCGCGATTTTGACCGTGGCGGGAACCTCGGTCACGACGTCGCCGCCGGCGCCGATCGCCGCGAGAAACGCCGGATAGCCTGGCGCACGGCCGAACGGGACGAACGATCCGGTCAGCATCGCCTCGTCATAGACGAAACCGTGGCCGGCCGCGAGGCTCCGCGCGAGCGATAGGTACTCGAGTTCGTCGCGCGTCAGCGGCTGGTGCGTCCAGTACGCGAACGAAAAGACGAGACGCACCACCAGGCCGACGATCGCGGCAGTGGCAAGCCACGACCAGGGGTATGCGGAGCGCGCTGAGTTATCGGCGGCCATCGATTCGCAGCGCCGCCACCTGTTCGGAGACCAGCCCCACGAGGAACACGATGACCGACAGCATGATGAGCAGAACGGACGAATTGGTCACGTGATGCTGCGTGACTGCCGTCCAGACCCCATAGCCCGCGCCAATCAGGAACGACGCGCCGGCGATCGGCAGGAAGATCCGCAGCGGACTGAAGATGGTCATCACGCGCAGCATGATGAGCAGGAACTTCGGGCCGTCACGCGACAGCCGGATCTTCGACGTGCCCGTCCGCTGTCGGGCGTCGACGGGTTCGAAGGCGACGCTGTAGCCAGCGCGCAGGAAACACAACGTGGTCGTGGTGGGCGTCGAAAACCCGTTCGGAAGCAGCGGGAGAAACTCGAGCGCGTGCTCGCGGCGCATCGCGCGGAAGCCCGAAGTGAGATCGGGAATCTCGCGTTCGGTGAGAATCGCCGCCAGCCTGTTCAACACGGCGTTGCCGAGCCGGCGGGTGGCGCCGGCTTGCGTCGCGCTGGATCGTGCGCCCACGACCAGATCGTAGTCACCCAGCCGGGCGACGAGGCGCAGTGCATCTTCAGGGCGATGCTGGCCGTCGCCGTCGATGATGAGGATGTAGTCGCCGGTTGCGGCGCGAATGCCGGTTTTCACGGCGGCGCCGTTGCCCTTGTTGTACGGATGCCGCAGCACGCGTGCCCCGGCGCCCGCCGCTTCCTGACCCGTCGCATCGGCTGACCCATCGTCGACGACGAGGATCTCGCGCCACGCTCCGGCCGCGCGGAGGTCACGAATGACGCCGGCGATGGCCGCGGCTTCGTTCATCGCGGGGATCACGACCGAAACCGTCCGTGGATCCGCCACTACGTGTCCTTCGTCTCCGCCGTGTCCGTGGAGCTGGTGCGCGCGATCTCCATGCGCCGCACGCGATAGAGCACGTCTTCGAGCAGCTTGCGGTTCCCTGAGATCACGTCCGCCAGCAGCCCAATCAGCACGACCTGGAATCCGACGATCATCAGCACGGCGGACAGGATGACCGACTGGATTTTGCCGGTGTCTTTGTAGAAATAGAAGTAGTAGACGAACCGCAGCGCGATCGCGAAGCCGACGAGGAAGACGGTCGAACCGATGTAGGTGAAGATCTTCAGCGGTTCGTACATCGCGTAGATGCGCACGATGGTGGCGCCGGATTGTTTCAGGTACGAGAAGATGCTGCCGAACAGGCGCGATGGCCGCGTGCGCTGGTTCGTGGCGATTTCGACGTGCGCGATCGCCATCTTCTTCTTGCCAGCCTGGATGATGGACTCGAGCGTGTACGAGAACTCCGAGACGACTGTCATCCTGAGCGCGGCGTCGCGCGTGTAGGCGCGAAACCCGCTCGTCGTGTCCGGCACGGCCGTATTCGAGACCTGACGCACCGCCCAGCTGCCGAAACGTTGCAGCATTTTCTTGGGCCACGACATGTGCGTCAGGTCGCGGATGTTCCGATCGCCGATGACGATGTCGGCGTCGCCGGCGAGCAGCGGCGCGACGAGCCGCGCGATCTCGCGTCCGGCGTACTGGTTGTCGCCGTCGGTGTTCACGATGATGTCGGCGCCGGCCTGCAGGCTCGCATCGATGCCCGCCATGAACGCCGCCGCCAGACCCTTCCGGCGGCGGAACCGGACGATGTGCTTCACGCCGTGCGCGCGCGCCACACGCACCGTCTCATCGCTCGACCCGTCGTCGATCACCAGGGTCTCGATGACGTCGACGCCGGGCACCGACGTCGGGAGATCGGCCAGCGTCGCCGGCAGTGTCAGCGCCTCGTTGAGGCACGGAATCTGGATGATCAGCTTCATGAAGACGACGCGGTCGCAGGGCGATATTCGTTTAACGGTCGATCACAGGTCAAGCGAGGGAAGAAAGGGATCCTCCTATCCCCCCACGAGCCGCTCAATCACACCGTCCCAGGTGATGGTGCGGGCGCGCTCGTAGCCCGCCTCGCCGAGCCTCGCGGCGCGCGCGCGATCGCCGTGGAGCGTCGCAATCGCCTGGCCAATGGCGCCGGCCTCGGGCAGTGTCACGAAGCCGTTGACGCCGTCGATCACGAACTCGTTCGGGCCTCCGGCGTCGGTGGCGGTGATGACCGGCTTGCCCGCCAGAAACGCCTCGAGCGTGACGTAGCCATAGTCTTCGTCGAACGGGGCGAAGACGACGCCGAGGGCGCCCGCATACAGGTCCACGATGTCGTCGTCACCGACCTCGCCGAGAAATCGCACCCGCGACGAGACGCCCAACGTTTCGGCCAGCGTTTCAAGCGTCGCGCGCTGCGTTCCGGTGCCCGCGACGACCAGCGACACGTCCGGCGGTGCGGCGGCGATCGCGCGAATCGCCAAATCGACACGCTTCACCGACTCGAGTCGCCCGACCGACAGCACATACGACCCGTAGACGCCGCGGCGCAACCGGTCGGCCAGACGAGGCGGGTGATAAAGGGGCTCGACGCTCACGCCGTTGAAGCGTGATGCGCGACCGGCGGTGTTGGCCGCATTCGCGAAGCGGCGGCGGCACTCGTTCAGCATCGCGATGTCGAGCTCGACGATCTTCCGCCTCAGTGCGACGTCCGCCTCGCTGTGCGAGAAGTCGCTGAACATCGTCCCCGCCAGTTCGTAGGCGGCACGGTACTGATGAATGACCCAGGCGACTTTGTTCGGATGACGCACGAAGTACGTCGGGAACTTCGTGGCGATGACGAGATCCACCGGGCGCCCGTTGCTCTCCGAAAGATCGAGCAGACGCCACGCCGCGGCGTGCGCCAGAATCTCGTCTTTCGGATACCACTTGAAGGGAACGCTGACGAGCTCGGTGTCGAAGCCGTGCGCGATTAACTGACGGACCAGCTCGCGGACGTGGTACTCCGCGCCGCCGCGGACGAACGGCACCTGCGCTTCGCAGACCAGAATGGTGCGCAAGGGCGCGCGCATGCTATCACGTGGCGTGGCGGAAGTTGATCACGTCGCCGTCGGCGACAATGTACTCCTTGCCTTCGAGTCTGAGCTCGCCGTGATCGCGGCACGCGGCGAGGGATCCACGGTCGAGCAGACGATCGCAGGGCACGACTTCCGCACGAATGAATCCCCGCTGGATATCGGAGTGAATCGCGCCCGCGGCTTCCTGCGCGGGCGTGTTCCGCGGGATCGACCAGGCCCGGCACTCGTCTTCGCCGACCGTGAAGAACGACATGTAGCCGAGCAGGTCGTACGCCGCGCGGATGATTCGATCCAGACCCGATTGCTTCAGTCCCAGATCCGCCAGGAATGCAGCGGCATCCGCCGCCTCGAGCTGGGCGATCTCGAGTTCGATCTTCGCGCAGACGCCAACGGCCGCAGCGCCCATGGTGGTGACGGCGTCGGCAACTCCCGGCAGCTTCGAGATGTCGTCAGCCAGCGCGACGTCGCTTTCATCGAGGTTCACGACGACGAGCAGCGGCTTCGCCGAGAGCAGCTGGAAGCCGCGCAGGCGATGCGCTTCGTCGCCGGCAAGACCGAGCCGGCGAAGCGCGCGTCCATCCTCGAGCGACACGCGGCACCGCACGAGAATCTCTTGTTCCTTCTTCAGCTCGGCCGAGGGCGTCTTCTTCAGATCCTTCTCGAGCCGCTCGAGACGGCGTTCCACCACGCCGAGATCCGCCAGCACGAGTTCGTCTTCGATCGTGCGCACGTCGCGCAGCGGATCGACCGTTGACTGCGGGTGCGGCACCGACGGATCGCGAAACGCGCGCACGACGTGCAGCAGCGCGTCGGCGTTGCGGTACGCGACGACATCCAGCAGCGATTTCGCGTCGCCGCGGCCTGCCGCCATATCGGCGAACTCGACCGTGGCGGGCACGCGGCGTTGCGGTTGGAAGAGTGCCGTGAGGCGGTCAAGCCGCTCGTCGGGCACGCGCGAGACGCCGACATTCGCTTCGACCTTGCCGTGCGTGCGGGGTGCTTCCCGGGCGCTGGTCAGCAGCTGAAAGAGGGTGGTTTTGCCAGACGACGGAAGACCGATAAGACCAGCACGAAGCATGTCGAACCGTTAATGGTAGCGCACGGTGGCCGCGGCGGCCACGGGACCCTCCCTAAAGACAGCGAAACAAAAGCGTAAGCCTAGCGTCTTCAGTACTTTGCGATTGACAGCCTCGGGAGGTACCTCTACCATCGCCGTGGATTTATTTGGACCAAAGTGGAGTAATCGGTGCTACGCGGCAGCTATTCCGCCAGGATCGACGACAAAGGGCGGTTGAAGATACCGGCCGCCTTCAAGGCGCTTGTCGAAGAACAACACGGCACCGGTCTGTACATCACCAGCCTCTCCGGCGACTCCGTGCGCGTGTACCCGATGCCGAACTGGCTGGCGCTCGAGCAGCGCCTGGCCCGCATGCCGAGTACGCATCCGGCGCGGCTCAAGTTTCTCGATCGGGTGAATTACTACGGACAGGTTGGCGAGTTCGACGGGCAGGGCCGCGTGTCCATTTCGCCGCGGCTCCGCGAAGCCGCGGGCATCGTCGGCGACGTGGACGTCCTCGGGCAGGTCGAGTACCTCGAGATCTGGAACCACGACCGGTTCATCGCGAGGCTGCAGCGCGACCCGTTCACCGACGACGACGCGCGCGCGCTCGCGGACCACGGGATCTGAGTTGTCGCATGCGCCAGTGCTCGAGGCCGAGGTCGTGTCGATGCTCGCGCCGCGCGGCGACGGGTGCTACGTGGACTGCACGCTGGGCGCCGGCGGCCACACGGCCGCGCTGGTCGCTGCCGGTGCCGGCCGCGTGATTGGGATCGACCGCGACGAGACCGCGCTCGCGCTGGCACGCGAGCGATTGGCGGGCTCGCCGGCGGTCGAGTTCGTGCACGCCGACTACCGCGGGCTTGCGGAGGTTCTTCGCGCCCGCGGCCTCGAGCGTGTGGACGGCATCGTGGCCGATCTGGGCGTGTCGTCGATGCAGATCGACGAAGCGGCGCGCGGCTTCAGCTTTCAGCAGGCCGGGCCGCTCGACATGCGCATGGATCGGTCGCGCGGCGAGACGCTGGCGGAGCGGCTCGCAGGGATCGACGCGGAAGGGCTGGCGGACGTGATCTATCGGTATGGCGAGGAACGGCAGTCGCGTCGCGTGGCGCGGAGCATCCTTGCCGCTCGCGATCGCGGCGAGTTGGCCGACACCGCAGCGCTCGCCTCGGCCGTTCGTCGCGGCGTCGGTGCGCGCGGCTGGCAGCGTATCGATCCGGCGACGCGGACGTTTCAGGCGCTCCGGATTTGGGTGAACGCCGAACTGGAAGGTCTTGACGCGTTCGTTGAGACGGCGGCGGCGCGGCTGACCGCCGGAGGGCGGCTGGCCGTGATCGCGTTTCACTCGCTCGAAGACCGCGTCGTGAAACACACGTTGCGGCGGCTGGCCGAAGGCGGGCGGGTCCGCCTGCTCACGCGCCGGCCCATCGTCGCCGGCGAAGACGAAGTCGCGCGCAACCCGCGCGCACGGAGCGCGCGGCTGCGCGCGCTGGAGAACGTCGCATGAGCATCGATGTCGAGTACGCCATCAAGAAGGACATCAGAAACAATCCCCTCGTTCGCGAGGTGGACGCTGCACAGCGGAGTGAGTTCCGGCGCGTCGTGCTGCTCGCGACGCTCGCCGTCGCCCTGGTGCTGTTTTCGATGTGGCAGCGCCAGCGCATGGTGAGCTTCGGGTACGAGATCGAGGCGCTGCGCCAGCAGCAGTTGTACGAAGAAGTCGTGAATCGCCAGCTGCGGCTGAACTTCGAAACACTGCGCGCGCCGCAGCCACTCGAGGAGCGCGCCGCACGCATCGGCATGCAGGCCCCAACCGCTGCCGACACGATCGTGCTCGAGCGTGGCCGGACGGTGACGCCGTCGCGCGCCATCGTCGCCAGCATCCGGTAACGTCCGATGCTCACCAAGTGGTTCTACCGCCGGCGTCCGGACGAAGATCCGTCCGTGCGCGGCCAGTTCACACGGCTCGCACGCCTGGTGCGAACGCGCCCGGCCGACCTCGACCCCCTGCGCGAACACGATCGGCCGGATGCCGCGTTCGAGTCGGCGTGGCGGACGGGTGTCAAGAAGCGCGTCGGCGTCGTGATTGTGTTGATTGGTGCCTGGGTCGTGGCGATCGAAGCGCAGTTGGTCAACCTGACCGTCCTGCAGCACGACGACCTGACGCGGCGTGCCCTGCGTCAGCAAGAGCAGGTGTTCAAGCCCGAGGCGCTGCGCGGGGACATTGTCGATCGTCACGGACAGCTGCTGGCGTACTCAGTCGAAGCCGATTCAATCGGCGCCGATCCGACCAAGGTCAAGAACCCCGAGAAGACGGCGGCGGCGCTCTGCGCGGCGCTTGGGGACTGCACCGACAAGGACCGCACCGAACTGGCGAAGAGGCTCGGCGGTGAAGGCCGGTTCATTTACATTCGGCGGTCTCGCGATGTGTCGCCCGAACAGGTGGCGCGCGTCGAGGCGCTCGACCTGCCAGGCGTCGTGCTCTCGCCGGCCACGCGGCGCTACTACCCGCGTTACGAGCTGGGTGCGCACGTCATCGGATTCGTCGGCCTCGAGAACGACGGCCAGGCCGGCGTGGAGTACGTGTACGACAAACTCATCCGCGGACGCGAGGGCGTGGCGTTCGCGCAGGTTGATGCCCGCAAGCATCGTCTCGACACACACGTCGAGCGCGAGCCCGAACCGGGCGCGTCACTCGAACTGACGCTCGACACGTACTTCCAATTCGTCGCCGAGCGGGAACTGAAAGCCGGCGTGCTCGCGAACAAGGCGGAGGCCGGCTCGGTGGTGATCATGGATCCCGCCACTGGCGAGATCCTTGCGCTTGCGAACTATCCGACGTTCAACCCGAACGCGGTCCGCCAATCGACCGATGGCGATCGCCGCAACCGCGCCGCGCAAGACGTCTACGAACCGGGGTCGACGTTCAAGATCGTCACGGCGTCTGCAGCCATTGAAGAGAACGTCCTCAAGCCGACTGATCTCATCGACTGCAATCCTGGCTCGATCGTGTTCCCCGGCCGCAAGCCGATCACCGAGGCCAAAGGACACAACTACGGGCTCATCTCGTTCGAGGACGTCATCGTCAAGTCGAGCAACATCGGCGCGATTCGTGCAGGACTCCGGGTAGGTCCCGAGCGGCTCAGCCGTTATGTCCACCGGTTTGGATTTGGTCAGGCGCTGTCGCCCGATTTGATGGGTGAAGGCCGCGGCATCTGGAATCCGAACGGTCTGGACGACAGCGGTCTCGCGTCGGTGTCTATGGGTTATCAGGTGAGTGTCACGCCGCTGCAGATGGCCCTCGCCGCGAGCGTGGTCGCCAACGGCGGATTGTTGATGGAACCGCACATCGTGCGTGCGGTCGTGCGCGACGGCGTCCGGGAGCCGGTCGCGCCAAAGGTCCTGCGTCGTGCCATCTCGCAGGAGACGGCCCAGACGCTCACCGAAATCATGGAGGCCGTCACCGTGCGCGGCACCGCCACCGCCGCGCGCATGGACGAGTACGACGTGGCCGGCAAGACGGGCACCGCGCAGAAGCTGGTCGACGGACACTACTCGGCGACCGATCACAATGCGTCGTTCGTCGGGTTCGTGCCCGCCACGCGTCCCGCGTACACGATTCTCGTGGTGATCGATACGCCGCGCGCCGGAACGTATTACGGCGGTTCGGTGGCCGCGCCCATCTTCAAGAAGATCGCGGCCGGGCTGCTCCAGCACGAGGGCGTGCCACGGACGATCAATCCGCAGCCGCCTGTGATGATCGCCGGCGGGCCGCCGACGCTGCCCGCGCCGCCGCTGCGTCCGACGACCGTGATTCCGGCGCTGGCGCCGATCGGCGGCCGCGCGCTCATGCCCGACGTGCGCGGGCTCAGCGCGCGCGAGGCGTTGCGCGTACTGAGCGATGCCGGACTCTCGGTGCGCCTCAAGGGATCGGGATTCGTCAACAGCCAGTCGCCCGCGCCGGGTGAAGCGATCGATCCGGGCGCGTGGAGCGTGATCGAACTCGGCCGGACGTGGTCCGAGCCGCGTCCGGCGCCGGGAGGCGGCGAGTGACGCTCGCCGATCTCGTGGCCGCGTCGCGTGCCCTCGCGCCCGATGCGCCCCAGCGAGTGAGCCAGGCGGGACGCACCGTCGTCACCGGCATCGCGCACGACTCGCGAGGCGTGTCGCGAGGGACGGTCTTTGTCGCCATCCGCGGTCAGCGCGCGGATGGCACGTCGTTCGCCGCCGACGCGATCAAGCGCGGCGCCGTGGCGATCGTCGCCGAAACTCCGGCGCCGGCCGGCGTGCAGGTGCCATGGCTGCGCACACCGGACGCGCGGCTCGCACTGGCCGAACTGGCCGCCGTCTTCTATCGGCATCCGAGTCACGAACTAATGGTGGTCGGCGTCACCGGCACCAACGGCAAGACGACCACCACCTATCTGCTGGCGTCGGTGCTCGACGCCGCGGGCCAGCCGAGCGGACGCCTTGGCACCGTCACGTTCCGCGTCGGTCCATCGGCGGCGGACGAGAGCGCAGCCTCGCACACGACACCCGAGGCGTCCGAGGTCCAAAAGCTGCTGCGCGAGATGGTCGATCGCGGCTGTAAATCGTGCGCCATGGAGGTGTCGTCGCACGCGCTGGCGCTCCACCGCGTCGATCACGTGCGGTTTGGCGCCGCGATTTTCACGAACCTCACGCGCGACCACCTCGATTTCCACGGCGACATGCAGCAGTACTTCGCGGCGAAGCGGCGGCTCTTCGACATGCTGCCCTCCGGCGCGCCGGCCGTGGTCAACCTTGACGATCCACGCGGCATCGAGCTCGCGGGCTCGCTGCCGCGCGTGTTGACGTACGCGATCGATCGGCCCGCCGACGTGCGTGCCGTCCACATCCAGGCCACGCTCGAGGGCCTCGCCTTCGAGGTCGAGACTCCGCGCGGCACGATGGCGATGCGTTCGCCGCTGGTCGGACGTCCGAACGTCTACAACATTCTTGGCGTGGTCGCCGCGGCGATTGGCCTCGATCTGCCAACGCCGGCGATCGAACGCGGCGTTGCCGCGCTCGAGCGCGTGCCCGGCCGCTTTCAAATGGTCTCGGCGGGAACCGACGACGTGCGCGTCGTCGTGGACTATGCCCACACCGACGACGCGCTCAAGAATCTGCTCGAAACGGCGCGGCCGCTCGCGCAGGGGCGGCTCATCACCGTCTTCGGGTGCGGCGGCGATCGCGATCGCACCAAGCGGCCGTTGATGGGCGCGGTCGCCGCGCGGCTCAGCGATTTCGTGGTGCTGACGTCGGACAACCCGCGCTCGGAGGATCCGGCGCGCATCGTCGAGGAAATCACGCGCGGTCTGGCGCCGACGGCCGAGCCCGGTGGGCCGAAGCGCCAGGGTACGCCGTTCACGACGAACCTCGATCGCCGCGCGGCGATCGAGTTCGCGATCAAGACCGCGCATCCGGGTGATCTCGTGATCATCGCGGGCAAGGGTCACGAAAAGTATCAGGTCATCGGCGATCGAACGCTGCCGTTCGACGACGTCGAGGTCGCGCGCGCCGCGCTGGTGCAGCGCCGCGCTGCGTCAAACGTGTGACCGCCGCTGTGAGCGCCTTCGTGCTGACCGCTGGTCTGGTCGCCCACGCGACGGGCGGCCGTCTCGTCGCCGGTGCCGCCGACCGGCCGTTTTCCGGCGTGTCCACCGACACCAGAACATTGCAGGCGGGCGCGCTGTTCCTGGCGCTGCGCGGCGAGCGATTCGACGGCCACGCGTTCATAAGCGATGCGCGCAGGCTCGGCGCGGCGGGGCTGCTGCTCGATCAGGCGCCGAAGGATCTCGAGCCGACGGCTGACCTTGCCGTCATCGTCGTTCCGGACACGCTCGAGGCGCTGCAGGCGCTGGGGCGTGATGTGCGGCGGCGATCCCACGCTCGTGTCGTCGCGATTACCGGCAGCGCAGGCAAGACCACCACGAAGGAAGTGGCGGCAACGCTGCTCGCCACGACGTTCAAGGTGTTTCGGAACCGCGGAAACCTCAACAACCACATCGGTCTGCCGCTCTCGCTCGTGGAGCTGTGCCATGGGCCGGACGTTGCTGTCGTCGAGCTTGGCATGAACCACGCCGGTGAGATTCGGACCCTTGTCCGGATCGCTGAACCGGACATGCGCGTCTGGACGAACGTCGGCGATGCGCACATTGGTCATTTCGGTACGCGCGACGCCGTCGCCGACGCCAAGGCCGAGATCTTCGAAAGCGCCGGCGATCGCACGGTGATGATCGTCAATGCGGACGACCCGCTGGTGATGGCGCGAGCCGCGCGCCTCGAGCGCGGGCGCGTGGTGACTTTTGGTGAAAGCCCCGCCGCAACCGTACGGGCAGTCGAGGTGGTCGATCGTGGCCTCGACGGGACGGACGCGCGCGTCGATACGCCTGCGGGCTCCCGTCCCCTGCACGTGCCGCTGCCCGGCCGGCCGCACCTCAGCAATGTGCTCGCCGCCATGAGCGTGGCGCTCGAATTCGGCGTGCCGCTCGATGCCATCGTCCCGGCCGTGGCCTCGATCCAGGCGGTGGCGCGTCGAGGCGCTGTCACGCGCCGCGGCGACGGCACGCGCATCGTCGATGACTCGTACAACGCGAGTCCCGCAGCAATGCGCGCCATGCTCGCGGCCCTCGCGGCCACGGCGTCTGCGGTCCAGCGCGTCGCGATGCTCGGCGAGATGCTCGAGCTTGGCGATCAGTCGTACGCCCTCCACGAAGCGACCGGCCGCGCGGCGGCCAGCGCACACGTTGACACGCTCGTCGTCGTCGGCGGAAGCGCAGCCGATGGGCTTGTGGACGGTGCTGTGGCGGCCGGGCTCAGACGAGATCGCATCCATCGCTTCGCTGCGAGCGACGCGGCGGCGGCCGAGGCGCGTACGTTCGTCTCGCCCGGCGATGTTGTGCTCGTGAAGGGCTCGCGCGGCACGCGCATGGATCTGGTGGTCGATCGGCTGCTGGAGGAGGGCTGATGCTGTACCACCTCCTCTATCCGTTGCGCACGGAATTCTCGGTGCTGAACGTCGTGCAATACATCACGTTCCGCACGGCGGCCGCGAGCCTGACCGCATTTGCGTTGAGCCTGCTGCTCGGGCCGTGGCTGATTCGGCGGTTGCGCTTGTTTCAGGTCGGACAAGTCGTCCGTCAGGACGGTCCAGCCAGCCACAAGCCGAAGGCTGGCACGCCGACGATGGGCGGGCTGCTGATCCTGGCTGCGGTGTTCATTCCGACCCTGCTCTGGGCCAACCTCACGAACGCGTACATCTGGATTGCGATCGTGACGACGGCCGCCTTCGGCGCGATCGGATTCACCGACGACTACCTGAAGGTCACGCGTCACAGCCACCACGGGCTGTTCGCGCGCTACAAGTTCGCGGCTCAAATTCTCGTCGCCCTCGGTGTCGGGCTCGTGCTCCTGTGGCTGGCCGATCATCGGCCGCCGATCTACAGCACGCGACTCGTGTTCCCGTTCTTCAAGAACTGGATTCCGGATCTCGGCTGGGGATACGCGCTCTTCGGCGTGCTGGTGCTCGTCGGTTCGAGCAACGCGGTGAACCTCACCGATGGACTCGACGGGCTGGCGATCAGCACGTTCGCCGTGGCGGCGGGCGCGTTCACCGCGCTCGCGTACGTCACCGGCCACCGCGTGTTTGCCGACTACCTGCTCCTCGTGCACAACCCGCTCGCCGGCGAACTGACGATTTTCTGCGGCTGCCTCGTCGGCGCGAGCCTCGGCTTTCTGTGGTGGAACGCGCATCCCGCCGACGTCTTCATGGGCGACGTGGGATCGCTGGCGCTCGGCGGCGCGCTCGGGACCGTCGCCATTCTCATCAAACAGGAATTGCTTCTGCCGATCGTCGGCGGCGTGTTCGTGATGGAGGCGTCGTCGGTGATTCTGCAGGTCGGGTCGTTCAAGCTGCGCGGCAAGCGCATCTTCAAGATGGCGCCGATTCATCACCATTTCGAGTTGATTGGCTGGGCGGAGCCGAAGGTGATTTCGCGCTTCCTCATCCTCGCGATCATGTTCGCGTTGTTCAGCCTGACCACGCTGAAGCTGAGGTGATGACGTGACATTCACCGTTGAGCATCAGCACGTGGTCGTGGTCGGCGGCGGGCGCAGCGGGTTGTCCGCCGCCGCGCTGCTGGCGTCGCGCGGCGCGAACGTCACCCTCAGCGATTCGGCGTCCACGCTCGACGGCGCCGATCGGCTGCGGGATCTCGGCGTGCACGTCGAACTCGGTCCGCATCGACCGGAATTGCTCGCGGCTGCAGATCTCATCGTGCTCAGTCCGGGCGTGCCGCCGACGCAGCCAGCGGTCGCGGCCGCGCGGCGAGCCGGCGTGCCGGTGATGGGCGAGATCGAACTGGCCTCGCGCTGGATCAACGGCCGCATCGTCGCCATCACCGGGACCAAGGGCAAATCGACGACGACGACGCTGACGGCGCGGATGCTGCAGGCGGCCGGCATGCCGGCCGTCGCCGGCGGCAACCTCGGCATGGCCTTGAGCGGGCAGGTCGCCGAGTCGCGCGCCGACACCGTCCACGTCGTCGAAGTGAGCAGCTTTCAGCTGGAGACGACAGAGACGTTTCATCCGTGGGTGGCGGTGCTCGTCAACCTCTCAGCCGATCACCTCGATCGTCACGCGTCGTTCGACGAGTACGCTGCGGCCAAGGCGCGCATCTTCGCCAACCAGCGGCCGGAGGACTGGGCCATCGTCAACGCGGACGACGCGGCGTCGGTGGCGCTGGCCGCGGGCACCCGCGCGCGCCGCTTCGATTTCGCGCTCGACGCGCCCATTGCCGACGGCATTGCCATCGACGGCCAGCACATCGTCCGTCGCGACGCCGGCGTCTCGACGCGGCTCATGCCGCTTTCCGCGGTGCACCTGCCCGGCCGTCATTTGCTGGCGGATGTGCTGGCGGCCACGGCCGCAGCGTGTGTCGTGGGCGCGCCGGCCGCCGCCATCGAACGGGCGGTGGAGGAGTTCCGCGGGCTCGAGCACGCGCTCGAACAGGCCGGCGAGGTCGGCGGCGTGCGGTTCATCAACGATTCCAAGGCGACGAACATCGCGTCGGCCCGCCGCGCACTCGAAAGCTTCGAGCGCGGCATCGTCGCGATCATGGGCGGGCGGTACAAGGGCGGCGATTTCGCGGACCTCGGCGACATTGCCGCGGCACGCGTGGACGCCATCGTCACGATTGGCGAAGCCAGCGACCGCATTGCGGCCGCCCTCGGCCAGACCGTACCCGTGCATCACGCCGCATCGATGCGCGAGGCCGTCCAGCGCGCGTTCACGCTGGCCCGACCCGGCGGTGTGGTGCTGCTCGCGCCCGCCTGCTCGAGCTTCGACATGTTTACGGACTATGCCGCGCGCGGCCGCGCCTTCAAAGACGAAGTGCGCGCGCTGGCGCGGGAAGGACGGGGAATGGAATAACGCCCGCCGTCGCGCCCTGGCAGGCGCTTCGGTCGGGCAGGCGGTGAACAGTCATCAGATCGGGATCGGCGGTGAGGAGCCGGCCGCTGGGAACGCAAGCCATCCTGGCTTGTGAGGCTGGTGTCCTGATCCAGCCCGACTGATGACTGTTGACCGCCGACGTCTCTGATGGAAGGACGATGGCACGAACGCTGAAGTCCGATCGCTGGTTGTTCCTGGCCACGATGCTGCTTGTCGGCATCAGCGTGGTGATGGTGTACAGCGCCTCCGCTGTGCAGGCCGCAGAGAACACGCGTGTGCCGATGTACTTCGCGCCGTGGTTCAAGCAACTGGTCGCCGCGATGCTCGGCGTGGGATTGCTCTTTGTCGTCGTCCGCGTCGACTACCACACGTTCAAGCGTCCCGCCGTGATCTGGTCGCTCCTCGCCGTCGTCGCCGCGCTGCTCCTCGTGGTCTTCTTCTTTCCGCCACGCAACGGCACGCAGCGATGGATCGCGGTCGGCGGACTTTCGCTGCAACCCTCCGAGCTGGCCAAGCTGGCGACCATCTTGTTTGCCGCCGCGTTGCTCGAACGGCGCATGCATCGCGTCAACGAACCCGCGTACGCGTTGTTGCCCATCGCCCTCGTCACGCTGGGATTGGCCGGACTCGTCGTGAAGGAACCCGATCTCGGCACGACGGTGATGATCGTGTTCACCGTGACGGCCATGGTCTTTGCTGCCGGGCTCAGCTACCGGTACGTCTTCGGCGTCGGCATGCTGTTTCTCACCGCCATGATGGCGGTGACGCTGATGTTTCCGTATCAGCAAAAGCGCCTGATGACATTCATGGATCCCTGGCGGGATCAGCTGGGCGATGGATTCCAGATCACGCAGTCGCTGATGGCTGTCGGGTCCGGCGGCGTGCTTGGCCGCGGCCTGATGCACGGCGTGCAGAAGCTGTATTACCTGCCGGAAGCGCACAACGACTTCATCTACGCGGTCGTCGCCGAAGAGCTCGGGTTGTGGGGGACGACCGTGATGCTCCTGCTCTTCGGTTTCATTGCGTGGCGCGGGTTGCGCATTGCGCTGGCCGCGCCCGATCGGTTCGGCGCTCTGCTCGCGATCGGCATCACGTGCATGGTGGCCGTGCAGGCGCTCGTCAACATGAGCGTCGTCCTTGCGATGGTGCCGACGAAGGGGATCCCGTTGCCGCTCGTGAGCAACGGCGGGTCCTCGCTGCTCATCAACATCTTCGCCGTCGGCATCCTGCTGAACATTTCGCAGCAGTCGTCGGCGGTGGCGACGTGAGGCGCGCGCGGCGTGGCGACAGGGGAGGAGCGTCCGCTCGCGGTCGTGATTGCCGGCGGCGGCACCGGCGGGCATCTGTATCCGGGCATCGCCGTGGCGCGCGAGGTACTGCGGCGGCGGCCGGACGCGCGCGTGTCGTTCGCGGGCACGGCGCGCGGCTTGGAAGCGCGTGTGATCCCGCGCGAAGGCTTCGCGCTCGATCTGATTCGCAGTGCCGGCCTGAAGGGCAAGTCGCTGACCGCGCGGTTGCGCGGCGCGTGGCTGGTGCCGGTGGGATTGTCCGACGCGTGGCGGTTGCTCTCTCGGCGCCGGCCCGACGTCGTGATTGGCGTCGGCGGGTACAGCTCGGGTCCGGTCGTGTTGATGGCCGCGTTGCGCGGCACGCCGACGATGGTGCTCGAGCAGAACGCCGTACCGGGATTGACGAACCGGCTGCTCGCGCGTTGGGTGCGCGCCGCCGCGGTGACGTATCAGGAGACGTTGGCCTACTTTCGCGGGAGGGGATTTGTCAGCGGCAACCCAGTTCGCGCGGAGTTCTTTGCTGGTCGTGAATCACCGATCGGTCAGTTGGCGGGTACGACGGGCGCGTCACGCCGCCCGCGAGTCGTAGTCCTTGGCGGCTCCCAGGGCGCGCACGCGATCAACGTGGCCGTTATGGCGGCAGCGGCTCAGCTGGTCCGGCAGCGGCCGGGCCTTGAGCTGGTCCACCAGACAGGCGAACGAGATCTGGCGGACGTGCGGGCGCAATACGAACGCGACGGCGTGGAGGCGAGGACCGCACCCTTTCTGGATGCCGTGGCCAGGGAAATGACGGAGGCGGATCTCGTGATTGGACGCGCAGGCGCGACGACGCTGGCCGAGCTGGCCGCGGCGGGTCGTCCGGCCGTGCTCGTGCCGTTTCCGGCGGCCACCGACGATCACCAGCGCAAGAACGCGCGTGTGCTCGCGGAGGCCGGCGCCGCAGTGGTCATCGACGAGCGCGACCTGACGCCCGAGCGGCTGCTGGAGGTGGTGCAGCGGCTCCTCGCCGATCGCGCGCAGATCGAGGCGATGGGTCAGGCCATGCGCGGGTTCGCGCGCCCGAGGGCGGCGGCGGACATCGTGGACCGGCTCGAGGCGCTGGCGGGTGAGAAGCGCCCGTGATCTGGCTTGGCCGGACGCGGCACGTGCACTTTGTCGGCATTGGCGGAATCGGAATGAGCGGCATCGCAGAACTGCTCGTGAACCTCGGCTACGCCGTGAGCGGATCGGACGCCAAACGATCCGACATCACGGACCGTCTCGCCTCGCTCGGCGTGCGCGTCAGTGAAGGACACGACGCGCGGCACCAGGCGGACGCCGACGTGGTCGTGGTGTCGAGTGCCGTCGCCGCGGACAACCCGGAGGTGGTTGCCGCACGCGCGCGTCATGTGCCGGTGATTCCGCGCGCCGAAATGCTGGCCGAGCTGATGCGCCTGCGCTTCGGCATCGCCATCGCCGGCGCGCACGGCAAGACCACGACGACGTCGATGGTGGCGCTGATGCTGGAACGTGCCGGACTCGATCCCACCGCCGTGATCGGCGGACGGCTGAGCGCGTTCGGCAGCAACGCGCGGCTCGGACAGGGACGGTACATGGTGGCGGAAGCCGACGAGAGCGACCGATCGTTTCTCAAGCTCTCGCCGACGGTCGCCGTCATCACGAACATCGATCGAGAACACATGGACACGTACGGATCGTTCGATCGGCTCGTGGACGCGTTCGCGGACTTCGCGGACCGCGTGCCGTTCTACGGCGCCGTCGTGGCCTGCGCGGACGATCCGGCAACGGCGGCGCTGCTGCCGCGCATCACGCGGCGCGTGATCACGTATGGGTTTTCCGAAGATGCCGCCGTGCGCGGCGAGGATCCGGTCACCGACGGCCGATCCGGATCGTGCCGCGTCGCATTCAACTTTGGCGACCAGCACGGCGAGGGCCGACTGCACCTGCACGTGCCCGGACGGCACAACCTGCAGAACGCCCTCGCGGCGGTCGCCGTCGGACTCGAGCTGGGTGTGGCCCTCGATCGCATCGTCGCGGCGCTGGCGGAGTTCCGCGGCGCCGAGCGCCGCTACCAGCAGCGCGGCGTGGCGCGCAACATCACGGTGATCGACGACTACGGCCATCACCCCACCGAGATCGCGGCAGTGCTGCGCGCGGCACGCGACGGACGCCCCTCGCGCATCGTCGCCGTGTTCCAGCCTCATCGGTTCAGCCGCACGCGCGATCTCCTGGACGCGTTCGGCCCGGCGCTCGGTCTCGCCGACGTCGTCGTGCTGACCGATATTTACGCGGCCGGCGAGGCGCCGATCGCCGGCGTCACGCTCGATGTGCTGGCCCGCGTGGTCCGGCCCGCGGTGCGTGAATTGCACGTTGTGCCCGCCATCGGGGACGTACCGCGCGCCGTGGCGGGATTGGTGCGCCCGGGTGACGTCGTCATCACGCTGGGCGCGGGCTCGATCGGCGCCGCCGGTGATCGCATCCTGGCTGCAATTGAGACGGAGGGCGCCGCATGAGCCGCGCGGCATCTGCGGCGCGCGGCCATGCCGTCGGCGTGCCGGCGCCGGCCGATCGGCGCTATCGGCGCTCATCGATTCGGCCGTCGCGTCACGGGCGATGGCAGGTCATCTGGCGGCGCGGCCGCTGGGTGCTGGCGGCGGCGGTCGTCGCGGCGGTGGCGGTCTGGAGCGGTCAGGCCGTGCTCGGCTCCGCGTGGCTCCGCGTCAGCCGCGTGTCGGTGCACGGCAATGTCCGGCTCTCGGCCGGAGAAGTGGAAACGCTCGTTAACGGCATGCGCGGCGAAAACATCCTCCAGGTCGATTTCGATCGGTATCGCCGCCGGCTGCTCGATTCGCCCTGGGTCGCCGACGCGACGCTCTGGCGTCTGCTGCCGTCGACGATCGAAGTTCGTGTCACCGAGCGGCATCCCGTCGCGATCGCACGCCTGGGGTCGCAGCTGTTTCTTGTGGACGGGAGCGGCGTGGTCATCGACACATACGGCGCGCAGTACCGCGACTTCGATCTGCCGATCGTCGACGGACTCGTGTCGTCGCCACCGGACGGTGCGGGCCCGACGGCCGACGCCGATCGGGCGCAGCTGACGGCCAGCGTGCTGACGTCGTTCGATGCGCGGCCGGATCTCCGGCGCCGGCTGTCGCAGGTGGACGTCAGCGACGCTCACGACGCAGTGGTGATGTTCGACAACGATCCGGCGTGGCTGCACCTTGGCGACGCGAAGTTTCTCGAGCGCGTGCAGATGTATCTCGAGCTTGGCCCCGCGCTGCACGAGCGGTTTCAGCACATCGACTCGGTGGATTTGCGTTTCGACGAGCGCATCTACGTACGAGGCGAGCGGGTCAGCGGCACGGTCGCCGCCAGGGTCCAGTGAACGTCAGTCACCAGGGTCGCGCCGCACGGGCGAGCGCAATGGTGGAGTGAGGCAGCGCATGAGTCGGAAGGAACGATATGTGGTCGGGCTCGACGTGGGCACGGCCACCGTGTCGGTGATCGTTGGCGAGCTCATGGACGATGGCGGGCTCGACATCATCGGCATTGGACTCGCCGAGTCGAAGGGCATCCGCCGCGGCGTCGTGAACAACGTGGACTCGGCGGCGGAGGCCATCAAGCGCGCGCTCGACGAGGCCGAACTGACCGCCGGCGTCGAGATCGACAGCGTGCACCTCGCGCTCTCGGGCGCGCACGTGAAGGCCTTCAACAGCCGCGGCGTCGTCGCCGTCGCCGGACGGAATCGCGAGATCACGCGCGAGGACGTGAAACGCTCGATCGATGCGGCGCGCGCGGTCGCGCTTCCCGGCGGACGCGAAATCCTGCACGTGCTGCCGCAGGACTTCGTGGTCGACGACCAGGACGGCATCGCGGTGCCGGTGGGGATGACCGGCAGCCGGCTCGAAGTGAACGTGCACGTCGTCACGGGCAGTTCCTCGTCGATGCAGAACATGGTGGCGTGCGTGAACCGGGCCGGGGTCGAGGTCGTGGAAACCGTGCTCGAGCAGTTGGCGGCCAGCGAATCCGTGCTCACGCCGGATGAGCGCGAGCTCGGCGTCTGCCTGGTGGACATCGGCGGCGGCACCACGGACTTCGCGGTCTTCGAGCGCGGGAGCCTGTGGCACACCGGCGTGCTGGCGGTGGGCGGGGATCACTTCACGAACGACATCGCCGTGGGCCTGCGCATGCCGATTCCGGACGCCGAGAAGCTCAAGCGCCGGTCGGGTTGTGCGCTCTCGTCGCTCGTGCCCGAGGACGAGACGATGGAAGTCGCGAGCATCGCCGGACGTCGCGCGCGCGTGATGCCCCGGCGCGTGCTGTCGGAGATCCTTCAGCCGCGCGCCGAGGAGATCTGTCATCTCCTCTGGGACGAGATTCGCCGCGCCGGGTACGAGAAGACGCTCAATTCGGGCATCGTCTTCACCGGCGGCGCGGCGCTGCTCGAGGGCATGGCGGAAATTGCCGAGCAGATTTTCGATCTGCCCGTGCGCCGCGCGGCGCCCGAGGGCGTCGGCGGACTGGCGGATCACGTCAACAGTCCCGCGTTCGCCACCTCGGTGGGGCTGGTGCTCTACACGCATCGCAACATGCAGGCCGAGCCGGTGCGGGTCGGCGTCGGCACGCTCGGCCGTCTGACAGGCCGGCTGCGCACGCTGTTCAAAGAGTTTTTCTGAGAACCGGGTGCCGGGCGCAACCGCGCGCCCGGCGTTACGAAAGGACACGCAAGACATGGATGTTCGCCAACTCATTCCCGCCGAGAAGCTCCGGATCCTGCTCGACGAAGACGTGGTGCGCAAGGGCGCCCGCATCAAGGTGATCGGCGTCGGCGGCGGCGGAGGCAACGCCGTCAACCGCATGGTCGGCGCCGGGCTCGGCGACGTCGAGTTCATCGTCGCCAACACGGACCAGCAGGCCCTGCAGCAGAACACCGCGCCCGTGAAACTTCAGATCGGCGCGCAGCTCACGAAAGGGCTGGGCGCAGGCGCCGATCCCAATGTCGGACGGGAAGCGGCGCTCGAAGACACCGACAAGATCCTCGAGGTGTTGACCGGTGCCGACATGGTGTTCGTCACCGTCGGCCTGGGCGGCGGCACCGGCACCGGCGCCGCGCCGGTGATCGCCAGTCTCGCCAATCAGCTCGGGGCGCTCACGGTGGCCGTCGTCACCAAACCGTTCCGCTTCGAGGGCCGCAAGCGCCAGACGCAGGCCGAGGACGGCATGAGGGAGCTGGCCGATGCGGTCGACACCATGATCACGATCCCCAACGAGCGCCTGCTCGCCACCGTCGATCGATCCACGAGCATGGCAGCGGCCTTCGAGACGGCCGACGACGTGCTCCGGCAGGCCATCCAGGGGATCTCGGACCTGATTCTGGTGCCGGGGCTGATCAATCTGGACTTCGCGGACGTGAAGACGATCATGTCGCGCATGGGCATGGCGATCATGGGCACCGGCGTCGCGACCGGCGAAGATCGCGCCCGGCTTGCGGCCACCGCAGCCGTCTCGAGCCCGCTGCTCGAGGACGCGAACATGCAGGGCGCGCGCGGCGTGATCATCAACGTGACGGGCGGCCACGACCTGACGCTCGCCGAAGTGAGCGACGCGTCGGAGATCGTGTACGGCGCCGCGCACGAAGACGCGAACATCATCTTCGGCGCCGTAGTGGATCCGCGCATGGAAGGACGGGTGAAGATCACCGTCATCGCCACCGGGTTCGATCACTCGAAGGCCGCGGCGGCCCCCTCGACGCAGTCGTCGCTCACCACGCCGGTCGACTTGTCGGCTTACGCGACGATCAAGACGCAGGCTCAGACGGAAGAGCGCCTGGTGGCCAATGGCGGCCGTGTGACCGTGACACGTCGCCCGGCGATCGATCTCTCAGCGGTGTCGGCGCGTCCCGTACTGCCGGCCGTGCCGTCGCCAACGAATGACGAGGCGCTGGACGAGCCGTCGCCGCTCGACGTGCCCGCGTTCCTGCGGCGTCAGGAGGGCTGACACCCTCGCGTGGTACCTGCCTTGCAGCGTAACCACGCATATGGCCCGGGCGGGCGGACTCCGCATCGCCGCAATTGCGCTCGTCTGCTGTGCGCTGCTGACCTCTGCCTGCAATCGCTCCGCCCCGCCGGAGTCTCCGGCGCCCGCGCGCCCTGATCCGGCCGCGGCCGCGCCAGCCGCTGGGCCGAACGACGCCGCCACAGGCAGCGGACACGACGTCGAGCGCGTGCGCGTCTCTTTCCGACACATCAATCTTCACGTCGACGACGAGACCATCGTCGAGATTCGCCGCCTCGAGGGTCAGCTCGTCAGTCGCACGCCGGGACAGCCGCCAACCTTTGACGACGAACAGTCATTCACTCTCGAGGTTCGCTCGGCCGAAATCGCCCTCGGCGCCGGCGCGCTGACACACCTCGTCAATCGTGCGCTCCTCTCGGCGGGCGCACCGTTGACCGACGTGACGATCTCGATCGCCGGCGACCGCATGCGCCAGAAGGGCACGCTCAAGAAGGGCGTTCACGTGCCATTCGATGTCGAGGCCACACCCGGCGTCACCGACGACGGGCGAATTCGGCTGCATCCGACGCACGTCAAGGCAGCGGGCGTCCCGGCCGGCGGCATCATGAAGGTCTTCGGCATCGAACTCGACGATCTCGTCGCTCTCAAGAACACACACGGTGTCGAGATCGTGGACAACGACGTCATCGTCGATCCGCAACGCGTCCTGCCAAAACCGACGATCAGGGGCCGCCTCACCGCCGTGCGTCTCGAGCAGGACCGGCTCGTCGAAGTCATTGGCGACGCTTCGCTCAAGGACACCATCCCGCCCGCGCCTGGCGCGGTGAACTACATGGCCTACCGCGGCGGCTCCCTCCGCTTCGGCAAACTGACGATGAGCGATGCGGATATGCAGCTCATCGATGCGGACCCGTCCGATCCGTTCGACTTCTATCCCGACCGCTATCTCCGTCAGCTCGTGGCCGGCTACTCGAAGAACACCCCGACCGGCGGCCTGCGCGTCCAGATGCCCGACTACGATCAGACCGCCGGCACGGACCTCAGACCGCCGGGAGCGCCTCGACCCCACCCGCCGGCTCGCCGCCCGACCGCGAACGGCACGGGAAGCGGCGGCTCCTGACGGCCTACCGCGGTCGCAGGTACAATCGCCAGTACCAGGACCCGCGGCCCCGGCGTCGAGTCACCCGGGGCGCCCGCGAGATTTCCGGTTCAACATGCCCAGAAGTTCCCGTTCCCGGCCCGTCGCTCAGGACGCCGGCCGGCGGCGCCCCGACGTCCGCACCCAGGCGCGCGACCTGCTCGCGCGCGAAGTGGGGTACACCCGAAAGCCGCACGGTGGGAGGCTCCGGGTGGCCCTGGCGTTCCCCAACAGCTACTTCGTGGGGATGTCGAACCTGGGGCTGCAGACGGTCTACAAGCTGTTCAACGCAGACGAGCGCGTCGTGTGCGAACGGGTGTTTCTGCCCGCCAAGCAGGACATCGCGACGATGGGCGGGCGCCGCGAGCCTCTGGTCACGATCGAGTCGCAAACACCCGTGAGCGAGTTCGACGTGTTCGCGTTTTCGGTGTCGTTCGAATGGGACTACACGAACGTGATCACGATGCTGAAGCTTGCCGGGCTCGAGCCGCGAGCCAGCCGCCGGCATGCTCGCGATCCGCTCGTGGTGATCGGCGGTGCCGTGACGTTCGTGAACCCGGAACCGCTGGCGCCGTTCGCGGATCTCATTGCAGCCGGCGAGGCGGAGCTGCTGGTGCCGTCGATTGTGAACGCGTTCGAGCGCGTCGGCGAACGCGATCGCGAGGCCTTGCTCGCGGCACTGTCCCTCGAACCTGGCTGCTACGCGCCGAGCCTCTACGAGCCGGTGTACGACGGGCCTGGCCGCGTATCGGCGATCGTGCCCAAACCGGGCACCGGCGCCCCGCCCACGATTCGCAAGGCCGCCGTGAAGGCGGCGGAGCGGATCGACCCGCCGAGCACGGTGATCTACACACCCGACACGGAATTCGGATCGCGGCTGCTGATCGAAGTGGTGCGAGGTTGCGCGAACCTGTGCCGCTTCTGCTGGGCTGGCTACAACTACCTGCCGGTCCGGCCGTTCCCGACCGACCGCATCCTGCAGATCGCCGAAGCCGCGCGCCCGCACGCGACGCGCGTCGGTCTCGTTTCGATCGCGCTCTGCGATCACCCCGACATCGAGCTGATTCTGCGCCGGCTGATCGACATGGGCTATGCGATCAGTCCGGCGTCGCTGCGGTTGGACGACCTGACGCCCACCATCGTGTCGCTCCTCCGTGAAAGCGGCGAGCGTTCGATCACCATCGCGCCGGAAACGGGCTCCGATCGGCTGCGCCGGGTCATCAACAAGACCGTGACGAATGCGGACATCCTCGACCGCAGCGACCTCATCTTCGCGTCGGGCATCGAGAACCTGAAGCTCTACTACATGATCGGGTTGCCGAGCGAAACCGACGAGGATCTCGTCGCGATTCGTGACCTGACCGTCGCCATTCGCGAGCGGATGCTGGGCCACGCCCGCTCCCGCGGCACGCTGGGCCGCGTCGTCGCCTCGGTGAACCCGTTGATCCCGAAGCCCGGGACGACCTATCAGTGGCTGCCGATGACGCGCGCCGACGAGATAGATCGGAAGATCGAACGGCTGCGCGGCCTCGTCGCGGATCTGGACAACGTCTTCTTCAACATCAAGTCTGAGCGCCATTCGTACTACCAGGGCCTGTTGTCGCTGGGCGATCGACGTGTCGCAGACGTCATCGAGATCGCCGAGCGCAACGGCGGAAACTGGCGCGCCGCCACCGCCGAGGCCGGGCTCGACGCCGAGGCGTACCTGTACCGCGACCGGACCGCCGACGCGTTCCTGCCGTGGCAGATCATCGACGGCGGGGTGCGCAGCGCGTTTTTCCGTGACGAGTTGGAAAAGAGCGCGCGCGCCGAGTGGACCCTGCCGGCCAAACGCCGCGTCGAGGCGCCGGCGTGAGCGCCGCCCGTCAGACGGCCTCCGCAAGCGCCGCTTCGTGCTCCTTGTATGCCGCAAGGATCAGATCCCGCAGCCGGTCCTGGCCGACCGAATCCACGATCGGGCGAAGCAGGGCAAAGCTGCGCCGTTCGCCGTTCACCGTGTACGTCCGTGCCGGGAACGTGACGTTGCGGCCGCCGTTCTTCCGCTCCCATACCGCGAACCCAATCAGCTTGAGCCCGTCGAGTGGACCGCCGGAGAAGTGTGCCTCGGCGTCCGCGAGCTTGCCGGCCGGGCTGCCTTTGTCGTTGGGAATGAACTTGATCGTCATCGCGCGTGTGCCTCCACCGGATGTTCCCGGCGCACGAGTCATGAGCAACGGCCGGGCCAGCCATTCCGCGTTCACATGCAGCGCGGCAAGTGGCCGTGAACAGGGAACTTGTCAGAACGCGCTCGTCGCCCGGCTGCTTCCGACCGCAGCGAGTGACCCCTGCGGTTGTCGATCGCGCTCATGACCACCGAAAAAGCGACAACTGCAGGCGTCAGCGGCTTCGACTGGCAGATGACACCGGCCGGAAGAATCCTGGTGTCGCCGGACCTCGCGGCCGTTGCGGATCACGCGTTTACGACGCGCGACCTGTCATTTCGCGGCGAGACCGCCGACGACAACTACGGTCGCCTGGCACACGTGCTCGGCGTGGCTTCGGCGGTCGATCTGGTTCGCGTGTCGCAAGTACACGGACGGTCCGTGTGCCACGTCGCGCCTGGCCAGGCCGTCCGCGAGGACGTCAAAGCCGACGCGCTGGTCTCGATCGATTCGGCCCGTGCGATTGCGGTTCGCGTCGCCGACTGCGTGCCGGTGCTGCTCGCGGATCGCGGCCGCCGCGCCGTCGCGGCCATTCACGCAGGATGGCGGGGCGCGTGCGGGGCCGTCATTCCCGCGACGCTCGATGCGCTGGAGACGCTTGGCATCGCCGGCACCGATCTCGTTGCCGCCATCGGTCCGTCGATTGGTCCGTGCTGCTATCAGGTGGACGATCCCGTTCGAACGGCGTTTCTGGCGACGACGCCCGACGCCGTGTCCTGGTTCGCGGAAGACGGGCCGGGGCACTGGCGGCTGGACTTGTGGCAGGCTGCGGTCGATCAGTTGGTGGCCCGCGGCGTTCCGGCCGAGGCGATCGCCTGCGCGCGGTACTGCACGGTCGATCATCCCGACACGAGCTTTTCCTATCGGCGCGAAGGGGCCGGCACCGGCCGGCTCGTCGCCGCCATCCGGCTGCGGGCGTAGCGCGGATCAGACGCGATCAGAACTTGAAGAGGTCGTCGAACGCCTTGCGCGCGCTGTTGGGTTGCGGCTGAGATCCTGTTTCGCGCTCGACCTTCCGTCGAGGAGCGAAAAGCGTGCAGCTGTTCGCCGTGTCTTTCGGGCTCACGCGCGCGGGAATGTTCTCCGTGCACTCGAAGTGCGCGCCCGAGTCGAACGATACGCAGTGAATGCACGCGTGGAGCGCGGTGCCACACTTGCTGCAGGTCGAGGCCGATCCAATCTCCGTCGATTCCAGCGCGCCGCACCGGGCGCATCTGAACACTTCCCGGAAGCCCGGCATGTTCGGCACGCGCGGGTCGCGCGGCATACGCGGGTCGCGGGGCTCGGCGGGCGGCCGGCTCGGCCCGCCCTCACCCTGCGGCCTTGAGCGGTCTCCCCGGTTATCGTCCTGGTATCCCCGCTGGCGGTATTTGCGTTCGGACATATGCCCTGTAGCACTCTACGCTTTTGCCGCGTTCTCCGCTTCGTCCATGGCGAAATTGGCGAGCCGGTCCGCGTCCTTGTTCAGCTCGCGGCGAACGTGCTCGAACGTCACTCTGCCGATCCTGGACGCCAGCAGGCGGGCCTGACCGTGCAGTGGCTTCAGGCCCTCGTTCTTGACCTTGTAGACGCCCCGCATTTGCTGCACGAGGAGCAGGGAATCGGACTTCACGTGCACAGACGCGGCGCCGTGGTCGAGGCACCAGGTCAGCGCGGCCAGCAGGCCCTGGTATTCGGCGACGTTGTTCGTCGCGTGCGGCAGGGCGCCGTGCAGCTCCACCGGAGCGTCATCGCCAGCATCAGCGCGCCGAATCACCGCGCCCCAGCCCGCCGGGCCGGGGTTGCCCCGCGCGCCGCCGTCGATGTTCGCCTGATACGCGCCCGGCGTCATGCCGTGGCGGCCGGCGCCTGCGCCGGCGGCTCGAAGTACAGGATTCTCTGACAACTGTCGCACTGCACGATCGAATCGTTGCGCCGGACCGCCTGTTCGACATTCGGGCGGAGCCGCACGTGACAGGCCGAGCAGTGCCCGTCAACGAGCCGGGCCACGGCCAGTCCCTTGCGCTGTTTCAACAGCTGATCGTACGTCACGCGAGCGCGCGCTTCGAGACCGGCGCCGGCATGCTCGCGCTCGCCTGTCAGGCGGGCAATCTCTCGCTCGAGTTCCTGTCGTTCCACCCCGAGCGCCGTGCGCGCCGACTGACCGGTTTTCTTCGCGTCGTTCAGCGCGGCCTCGGCCGCCTTCAGATCGGCCGTCAATCCGTCGGCGGCTTCGAGCAGCAGAAGGATCTTCTCCTCGACCGCATCTTTCTCCGCTTTGGCCGTGGCGATCTCGTGCAGCAGCGCGGTGTACTCGTGGTTCGTCTTCACCGCCGCTTTGTGGTCGTCGAACCGCGAGAGCCGCGAGTCGACTACTGCGACGTCTTTCTCGAGGCTTCGACGCGCCTGCTGATTCTCAGCGAGCGCCGTCTTGGCGGCCTCGACGGCCGCCGACGCGGAGTTGATCGTGGTCTCGATCTCCTGTTCGGCCGAGGGCAGTTCACCCAGCCGGCGCCTCAGCGCCTCAGCAGCAGAGTCGAGCCGCTGCAGCGCAATAAGCGACGCGAGGGCAGGAATCACGAGCAACAGTGTATGAAGAACCCCACCAAGTTGGAAGTTCGAAGGCGGGAGCCTAGTCCTGCCGAAGCGTTTGCGTCGGATCGAGCCGGGCGGCGCGGGCCGCCGGAATCAAGGCGGCCGCCATACTGGCTGCGATGATCACGAGCGCACTCATCGCGTAGGCGAGCGGATCGAGCACGTGCACCACCTCGCCAATGGGGGCCGCGCCCGGTGTGGCCAGCAACACCGCGGCGAGGCCGGCGGCTGAACCGCCTCCGATCAGGAGTCCGGCGCTGACGGGCCCGATCGACTGCGAGACGACCAGCCGCATGACATGTGGTCTGGTTGCGCCGAGAGCGATGCGGATGCCGATCTCCCTCCTGCGCTGCTCGACGAGGTACGAGAGCACGCCGAACAGCCCCGAGACCGTCAGCGCGAGCGCCAGCCCGCCGAGCACGACCGTGAACCAGAATCCGAGCTGCAGAAAGTACGTCTGCATCTTGGACACCCAGCGCAGGCTCTCCACTTCGCCCAGGTTGGGATCGATCGCTGTCAGTCGATTGGAAATCGCCTGCCGTGCCAGTTCAGGATCGCCGTGGACGCGCGCAACGAGCGAGGTGCCGGCCATCTGCGAACTCGTCGGCTCGTACACGACGGCGGTCGGGAAGGGTGCCAGACGGAACCCGGGCACGTCGCGTACGACGCCGACGACCGTGAGCGTCCGTGATTCGAGTTGTGGCCCGTTCGCTTTCGTCGTGTCGGGGGTCTGATCTCTGTCGAACCGTACGACTTGGCCGACCGCATCGCCGTTCGGCCACAGCGCGTGCGCGGTGGCCTCGGACACGACCGCCACCGGGAGAGTCGGGGAGCGCTCATCCGCGGCAAACGTCCGCCCGCGCACGAGTCCGATATCGAGCACCTTGAAGTACTCGGGAGACACGAAGCGGCAGGCGACCGCTGCCGTTCGGTCGTTGCTCTTCGCGACGGCCGGCCGGAGTTCACCGGCGATGTTTGGCCACGACGCGGCCACGGCGGCGACCGACGACTCGGCCGCCAGCGACTCCACGATCGCGGCGCGCGCCGGCTCGCTCGTGATTCGGACGATCACGGTGTCAGAGATCCGCATGCCGGGATCGTCCTCGGTCGCGGTGAGCGCACTTCGCAGGAACACCGCGGCCGAGATCAGCAGCAGCGCCGATGCGCACACCTGAAGGCCAATCAGCACATTCCGGGCGCGTCCGGGCCGCGCGTCCCTGACCACCTCGCCGCGGATCGTTCTGAGCGGTTCGATGCGCGTGGCCTGCAGTGCCGGCACGAGTGCGAAGGCGATCGTCGATGCCACCGCGCCGGTGACGAGAAACAGCAGCACGCGCCAGTCCGCGTCAGGCACGAGCAATCGGATGTCTCCGATGTCGGGCGGGAGGCTGGCCGTCAGACCGTTGACGATCGTGCTGAGCACGACGCGCGAGATCGCGAAGCCGGCCGCTGCGGCCGCCAGCGCCAGCAGGAGGTTCTCCGTCAGCAGTTGGCGGACCACGCGCCGGCGCGAGGCGCCGAGTGACAACCGGATGCCAATTTCACGCTGTCGCGCCACGCCCCGCGCCAGGAGGAGGTTGGCGACGTTCGCACAGCCGATCAGCAGGATGAGACCGAAAGCCAAAAACAGCGGTGCGGTGACGGCAACCGCCTCGAGCGGTTGCTCTGCGGTACCACGTTTCGGAACGAGCGTGATGGGGGATGCTGCGCGCGGCGGTGAGCTGACGTTCGGCTGACCGGCGTCCCAGGCCGCCAGCGCTGTCAGGGCCGCCTGCGGCGATACTCCCGGCTTCAGGCGCCCGATGATGTCGAGCCCGACGGATTCCGTCCTGTCAGCGCTCGGCCGTA
>Ga0111538_10001146_pt1 | contig 37251 bp, 34 predicted proteins | sample SoiMethybrSBSTD1_FD_79669 | JGI IMG/M metagenome (GOLD analysis project Ga0111538, IMG submission 79669) | Bulk soil microbial communities from a Populus tree surrounding site in Tennessee, USA - Soil MetaG P. TD hybrid SBSTD1 (version 2)... | ecosystem: Environmental > Terrestrial > Soil >...
CAACCATGCGGAGGCGATCCGCTCCTTCCGTCAGGCGGCGGCGCTCGATGCCGACTGCGCGATGTGCTACTGGGGAGTGGCGTTCGCGCTCGGACCGAACATCAACGCGCCGATCACGCCCGAGGCAGCCAGGGACGCGTTCGCCGCGATCGAGCAAGCGCGCCAGCGCGCTGCCAAGGCATCGGCAAGGGAGCAGGCATATATTGCGGCGCTGGCGAAGCGGTACACGTCGGACCCGAAGGCCGATCGTCCGCCGCTCGACGCCGCCTATGCGGCGGCGATGAAAGACGTGGTCGCGAAGTTCCCCGACGACCTCGACGCGGCCACGTTGTACGCGCAGTCATTGATGGATACGGCACCGTGGAATTACTGGAATGCTGACGGCAGCCCGCGCGCGTTCACCAACGACGTGCTCGCGTCGCTCGAGTCAGTGCTGAAGCGGAAGAGCGATCACCCGGGAGCCATTCACCTCTACATTCACGCGGTCGAAGCGTCCCCCGACCCGAAACGTGCGGAGGCGTACGCCGACAAGCTCCCGGCGCTCGTGCCGGGCGCCGGCCATCTCGTGCACATGCCCGCACACATCTACCTGCGCACCGGCCGCTATAACGACGCGTCCACCGTCAACGAGGACGCGATGAAGGCCGATGCGGCGTACAAGGCGGGCAACGCCGTCGCCGGCAACATGACGTATGACATCGGCTACATCCCCCACAATCCGCACTTCTTCGTCGCCTCTGCGTCGCTCGAGGGACGACGAACCGACGCGCTGCGGGCGGCCGACGAGGTGCGTGGCAAAGTGCACGCCGACATGCTGCGCGATCCGGCGATGGGTGGAATGGTGCAGCACTTCGCGCTCACACCGCTCTTCACGAAAGTCCGTTTTGCGATGTGGGACGAGGTCCTTGCCGAACCGCTGCCTCCGGCCGACATCCCCTACATGCAGGCGATCACACACGCCGCCCGATCGATCGCCTACTCGTCGACCGGTCGCCTCGACGAGGCGGAAAAGGAGCTCGAGGCTGTGATGACCGCAAAGGGCGATGCGTCTCTCAAGACGACGTACATTTCGACCGTCAACCTCGGATCGTCGGTCGCCGACGTTGCGTATGACGTCGCCGCCGGCGAGTTGCGCGCTCGGCAGAAGCGTGCCGGCGAGGCGAGCAGGCACTTCGAGGCGGCGGCGGCGAAGGAGGCCGCCCTGACCTATATGGAACCACCCGACTGGCCAATTCCCGTACGCCAGCTGCAGGGTGCCGCGATGCTCGCGATGGGCCGCGCCGCTGACGCTGAGAAGGCATTCCGGGAAGACCTGAAAAGGTTTCCCAACAACGGCTGGTCGCTCTCCGGGCTGCGCGAAAGCCGGATCAGACAGGGGCGCCAGCGCGACGGTGAGATTGCATCGCTGGACACGGCGCTGGGACAGGCGTGGAGACTGGCCGACGTGAAGATCGAAGCAGGTCGCGTCGTGAGATAGGAATCAGATCGGCTTCCTCCGCTCCGTCAGGACATCCCACCACCCGAAATGCATCGCCAGGAGGTGGTCCAGCTCCCGCGTCTCGTTCGTGGACTCGATCTGCGCGATGACCGGCAGGCAGAACGCGGCGTGCGGCGAGGCGGCAAGCATGTGCAGCACGCCGGGTGAGAAGCCGGTGCCGGCGTAGGCGATGCATCCCGCCATCGGCAGCGCCTGCAGATCATCGAGGGCGTAGGGGATCTTCTCGTCGACGGTCCCCTGGCTGTCCTGATACTTGCATTCGATGGCGAACGCCTTCTGACCGCCGTCGCCGACGCAGAGAATGTCGATGCACCGATTCTTGGCGATGATCGTCTTGCCGACCCTGACTTCGCGATAGACCTTGAGGCCGCGCGATTCGAAACGCCGCGCCACATACCAGGCGACGAGGTTGGCGTAGTCCGCGCCGGTGATCTTTGAACGTTCGAACGAGGGTTCAGACGGTTCACCGGGTGCAGTAAGTTCAAGGTCCGGTTCAGCGGTTCGGGGGTTCAGTAGTTCAGGAGTTCGCCGGTTCGGGCGGTTCATCGGGCACGCTCGAGCAGATCAGCCTGGATCGGTTCGGCGGCAGATGCGTCCGCCGGCGCGGTGCCGGCGATACCGACTTCGCGCAATCGCCGGGCAGCGATCTGCACCGCTTCCGGATTCAAATCGTTGCCGAGAAACCGCCTCCCGAGCTTCGTTGCCGCGACACCGACGCTGCCGGATCCCATGAACGGGTCGGCGACAATGTCACCGGCCTGTGAGCTCTGTCGGATGAGCACGTCGGCCACCTCCACCGGCTTCTCCGCCGGGTAGCCGCCGCGAATCCTCGGTACTGCCATCACGTCGGGAACGCCGAGATCGTTCAGCCGCCGCTTCCCCTTTTCAAAGAAGAGGATGAATTCGTAGCGGGCCCGATAGTGGTAGCCCATGCCGATGGTGCACTTGTCCCAGACGAGCGGCTTCCAGAACTTGAAACCCGCGTTCTCCGCCGCCGGCTTCGCCACGAACATCGTCTCGGCGTCGCACAGCAGGTAGAAGTGCGTGTCGTCCTTGAGGACCCGGAAGACTTCGGCGAAGAGCTCGCCGAAGCGTGCGTTCGGGAAAATGTTGAACCAGTCGTTGCTCGACGACTTGCTGTGCTTCAGCCGCGTGGTCGTCCCGACGGCACGATGCTTTTCGAGCGACTCGTACGCCGGATCGGTGATCATCAGATCGACGGACGCCGAGCGGAGGCCGCGCAGCCAGTCGACGGCATCGCGCGCCGAGAGTTCGAAATTCACCACTGCCGCGTTGGGGGATGGAGAGGAATGCATCATTCTACGCCGAGACATCCTCCCATCAGCGACTGACAGAGCAGGTCACGGCAGGAACTGCCCTCATCACTCTCTGAGTCGGGCTGCTCTCAGAGTTAACGAATCTGACTGGAATCCGGTTCCTCGGAGGGATTGCTCGGGTGGGTGTGCATCGTCGGCAACGGCGGGGCCGCCTCGCCCGGCCGCGACAGCTGCACCACGCTCATGAGTCCGCCTTCGGCGTGGTCGAGGACGTGGCAGTGATACATCCACGAACCCGGTCGATCGTCGAATCGGACGACGATCTTCACGCTCTCCTTGAACGGAACGTTCACCGTGTCCTTCCACTGTAGAGGCCTCTTCGGCTTCCCATCCTTGTCCAGGACCTGGAAGAAGAAGCCATGCAAATGGAGCGGATGCGACCACGACGTCGTGTTGCTCACGGTCCAGATCTGCGTCTCGCCCACTACGGCTTTGATCGGCGTGATCGTGTCGAGCGGCTTGCCGTTGATCGTGTAGAAGAACGACTTGTCTTCCGTCTGTTCGATCCCGAACTCGAGGGCGACCGGCGTCGCGCCGGCCTGGCTGATCGGTTCGATGACGCGAGTGACCCTCGGCAGCGGCCGCGGTGTAACAGCCGGCGTGTCTGCCATGACGACCGTAAACAGGTCCTCGCTTTGTCGTGCTTCGACGCTGCCAAATCCGCGGTTGAAGAGATACGCGTGGAGGCCGTACTCGGTGCCCGGCTTCGCCCTCGGCGTGTAGAAGACGTCCGCGCGCTCACCCGGAGCCAGCACGAGCGTCTCCACGTCCTCCGAATACTCCTGCAGCCCGGCATCGTCTCCGATCTTTGTGAACTTCAGGCCGTTACCCGGATCGAGATTGAAGAAGCGGCTCTTGGCCGCGTTGACGACGCGCCAACGCTGCGTCCGGCCGGAGCGCATGGTGACGCGCGGGCGATTCCGTCCATTGACGAGCAGCGTGTTGCCTTCGCGGCCGAAGGCCATGCCGGTGGACCCTCCGGTCTCGGGATCCTCGAGTGTGTTCTGCGGTGTGAGATCGATGTCGCTGAGCACGAGGATTCGCTCCTCGTCGACCGTGAACGTTTCCGACGGATCGTCCACCAGAAAGGCACCGTACAAACCGAAGCCCACCTGCGCTGCGGACATCACGTGCGGGTGGTACCAGTACAACCCTGCGTCGGGGACAACGAAGTCGTACGTGAATACGCCGCCTGGCTCGACTTGAAGCTGCGACGCGCCGGGAACGCCGTCCATCTGAATCGGCAGCCGGAGCCCGTGCCAGTGCACGGTCGTCGGCGACGACAGCTTGTTGGTGAAGTGGACGATCAGCCGGTCGCCGACGGACAGTCGAATGAGCGGACCCGGAATCGCGCCGTTGTAGGTCCAGGCCTCGACCTTCCGCCCTGGCGACACTTCAACCTGCGCGACCTCGGCAGTCAGGTTGATCTCGAGGATTCGTGGATCTGGATTGAGATCTGGAACGTTCCGCAGGGACAGTTCGGTGGCCGGCTCGTCGCGCTGGGCCGCGGGTGCCTCCTGCGCGGCCTGCAGCCCCGGAAAGTCGAAGATCGTCAAAACGAGCGCGCAGCGGAGCACGCTGTTGCAAACGGATGGACGAGTGACCATTGACCGTACCAGCGTACTCGACGCCGCCAGACGAAGCAGCGCGTGATTTTTCGTGCTCCTCATGGCCTTCGTGCGCTTCGTGGTTTAATTCGGACGTCCGTGAGGAGAGAACGATGCGTCTAGCACTGTTGGCGGCGTCCTTCATCGCCAGTGTCCTGATCGCAAGTGGCCCGGCGTTCGCGCAGGCGCCCGATGGCGCGGCGGTCTACCAGAAGTCCTGCGCCTCCTGTCATCAGCAGCCGCCTGCGGGATCGCGCGCGCCGACGCGCGACGTGCTGGCCACGATCGCGCCCGAGTCGATCCTCACGTCGCTGACGACGGGCAACATGTTCAGGCAGGGATCGGAATTGACAGAAGCGGAGCGGCGGGCGGTTGCGGGCTTCCTCGCTGGACGACCGGTGGGGACAGCAGCGCCCGCGCCGATCGTCGGCCGGTGTTCGGCCGCGGCGCCGGCCTTGAAGGCATCCGATCTCGAGAACGGCTGGAACGGCTGGGGAGCCACCGTTGCCAACACTCGGTTTACGAGCGGCGCGCAGACGACGCTCAAGGCCGCTGACGTTCCCAAGCTGAAATTGAAGTGGGCAATCGGATTCGCCGGTGTGAACTCGGCGCGAGCGCAGCCGGCGATCCTCGGCGATCGTGTGTTCGTCGGCAGCGAGAGCGGCGATGTGCTCGCGCTCAACGCGAAGACGGGCTGCACCTACTGGCGCTATCACGCGCAGGCGGGAATCCGCACGGCGGTCTCCGTCGGTCCATACAAGCGCGCCGGGCAAACTGGCTACGCCGTGTACTTCGCCGACGGCACGCCGTCGGCGTATGCCGTCGATGCGAACACCGGCCAGGAGATCTGGTCGCGCAAGCTCGACGATCATATCTACGCGCGCGCGACCGGCTCGCCCACGCTCTATAACGGGCGGCTGTACGTCCCGCTGGCCGGCGTCGGCGAGGAAGGCCAGGGCGGACAGGCGCGTTACGAGTGCTGCACCTTTCGCGGCAGCGTGAGTGCGCTCGACGCCAACACCGGCGCCGTCGTGTGGAAGTCGTACACGATCCCCGACGCGCCGGCCGCGCGCGGCAAGAACGCGGAAGGCAAGACGATCTGGGGACCGTCAGGCGCCGGGGTGTGGGGAGCGCCGACGATCGATCCGGCCCGCCGCTCCATCTACATCACGACCGGCAACAACTATTCCGGTCCGGCGACGATGACGAGCGATGCGGTCATCGCGTTAGACATCGAAACCGGCCGCCACAAGTGGGTCTTTCAGCCGCTGGCCAACGATGTCTGGGCGGGCGGATGCGGGCGATCGAATCCTCCCGGCGGCCAGTGTCCGGAAACGCTCGGGCCCGATCACGACTTCTCGATGTCGCCGGTGTTGACGAAGATCGCCGGGAAGGACCTGCTGATCGTCCACCAGAAGGCCGGGATGGCCTACGCCGTCGATCCGGATAGGGGAACGAAGGTGTGGGAGTACCGCACCGGCGCCGGCGCCGCGCTTGGCGGACAGTGGGGCGCGGCGGTAGACGGGAGCAAGGCCTATTTCGGCGTCAACGGACCGGGCGGCCTGCGCGCGGTCGATGCGGCGACAGGAAAAGAAGCGTGGACCTCTCCGCCGGCCGAGCGTCTGTGCGGCACGGAACGCGGGTGCAGCGCGGCGCAGGGCGCGGCCGTCACCGCGATGCCAGGAATCGTCTTTGCCAGTTCAATGGACGGCGGCGTCCGCGCATATTCGACGGCCGACGGAAAGATCGTCTGGCAGTTCGACACCAACCGTGAGTTCGAAACGGTGAACGGTGTTCCGGCCAAGGGTGGCGCGATGGACGGACCGGGCCCCGTCGTCGCCGGCGCCATGGTCTACGTGACGTCGGGGTACGTCAGCCTGATCGGTCGACCGGGCAATGTGTTGTTGGCGTTCGGGGTGGAGTAACCACGAAGGCACGAAGACGATCGAAGACCACGAAGAATCCCGATCACTTTTTTTCTTCGTGACCTTCGGTTCTCTTCGTGTCTTCGTGGTTCACACGCGAGCTACAGCTGCGTTCCGCGCTTTCCATCCGCGCCTTCCGAGCATGACGACGACATCGAGGGCGCCGGCGACGAACGGCAGAATCGCGGCCGAGACGCCGAGCTGCACGATGCTGACGACGACGGCGCCGACCATGATGATGGCGAGGCAGCCGGCGGCGAGTGAGGTCAGCTGCGGACGGATGCCGGTCAGCCCGGGGAGAATCAAACCGAGCGCGCCGAGTACCTCGAAGCCACCGATCACCCGCAGAAACATCACCATCGAATCCGATGGAATGGGATCAGTAGGCGTCGCGCGCATCTGATCCGGCGCGGCGACCAGCTTGAAGCCGCCGGCGAAGAGGTAGAGCGCCGCCAGCAGGATCTGCAGAGTCCAGAGAACTTTGTTATTGCGGAGCATCACGAGATCTTACAGCGGCGCCAACTGGACGCGCGCTGTCGCCGTCCAACGAGCATGGCAATCCGACTCGTGCTGGCGTTCGTTCTCCTCCTGGCTGTCTGCAGGCTCCTTTTCGCGCAGTCCACAGACAGCTCCTACGTCATTCGCAACGTCCGTGTATTCGACGGCGAGACGATTACCGAGCGACGGACGGTCGTCATCAGCGAAGGCAGAATCACGGCTGTCGGCGATCGGACGGTCGCCGTGCCCGCAACCGCTCAGGAAGTTCCGGGCGAAGGACGCACGCTGCTGCCGGGCCTCATGGATGCGCATATCCATCTGCCGGTCTTTGGTGCCGCTGACGCGCTGCAGCAGATGCTGGCGTTTGGCGTCACGACAGGAGTAGTCATGGGCGGCGGGGCGATGTCCCGCCTGAAGGAAATCGAGGCGACCGACCAGGCTGACCTGGCCGCGATTCTCACCGCAGGCGCGGTGGCGACGGTGCCGGGCGGCCATCCGACGCAGATGGACGGCGGCGCAGTGGCGCGTGCCACTCCCACGCTGACCGCGCCCGGCGAGGCGGACGCATTCGTTGCCGCCCGCCTGTCTGAGGGATCCGACTTCATCAAGATCATTTACGACGACACGAGCGAAGCGTATGGACGGACGTTGCCGACGCTCGATGAGGCAACCGTGGCGGCAGTCGTCGCGTCCGCCCACAAACGTGGACGGATTGCGGTTGCACATATTGGAAACGAACGTTTCGCCCGAGGCGCGATTGCGGCTGGCGTCGATGGCCTGGCTCACCTCTTCGTCGGACCCACGGTGTCTGCGGACTTCGGACGGTTTGCCGCCAGCCACAACGTCTTCGTCATCCCGACGATGTCAGTCCTCTATTCCGTCTGCGGGAGACCGGACGGCGTGGACTTCATGAAGGACGCGGACACGATGAGATACGTGAAGCCGCAGTTCCAGACTCTCCTGGCAATGCCAGCGGCGTCGGCGAAATTGTCCTGTGACGCAGTGCCGCAGGCCATCCGCCAACTGGTCGCGGCCAAGGTGCCTGTGCTGGCGGGAACTGACACACCCGCACCGGGGTTGACCTACGGAGCCTCTCTGCACCGGGAGTTGGAGCACCTCGTGGACGCGGGCCTGACGCCGACAGCCGCGCTTGCGGCGGCGACGTCGGTGATCGCCCGGACATTCCGGCTGATCGGCCGGGGACGAATCAGACCAGGCTTCCGAGCCGACTTACTTCTCGTTGACGGTGATCCGTCGACGCAGATCCGCGCTACACGCAACATCGTCGCGATCTGGAAGCGGGGTGTGCGCGTTCAGCGTCAACGTTGGCAGACTGGGCAATAGAACGTCGAGCGTCCACCCTGCACGATGCGGCGGATCGTGCCCGAGCAGCCGCGGCGTGGGCAGCGCTGTCCCTGGTGGTCATAGACCAGGAACGGATCATCGGCACCCATCCGGTATTGATTCCTGATCGCTGCCTTCAGCGTCTCTCTGATCGCCTTCACGAGATCGTGCAGCGCCGGACGCGGTTCGCCGGACTTCGTCACCAGCGTCGATGCCCGGCGCTTCGGCGACAGGCCGGCGCGATGCAGCGCCTCTGATACGTAGATGTTGCCGAGTCCGGCAATCACCCGCTGATCCGAAAGCGCGATCTTCAGCGACGTCTTCCGCCGGCGCAACTCCTGCGCGAGCGCCGCGACGTCGAAACGCCGCGCCAGCGGCTCCGGACCAAGGCGCGCCAGCGGCGCGTGTGCGTTCGCTTCATCCGCGTCCAGCAAGGTCATGAACCCGAACCGCCGCGGGTCGTTGAAGATCACGACATTGCCGTTCGACATCTCGAAAACCACGTGATCGTGTGCCTCGTACACATGTGCGTCGTAGGCGCCGCGCGCGAATCGGAACGATCCCGACATGCCGAGGTGCATCAGGAGCACGTCGCCCGCCGCGAATTCGAGCAGCAGATATTTGGCACGCCTGCTGATGCCACGGACGAGCTGGCCCTGTATACGCGCGAAATCGGATGGAAACGGGTAACGGAGATTGGCGCGGTGCGTGACAACCCGTTCGATGCTCGCCCGCGCCATCGCGCGATGCAGCTGTCTGCGCGTGTACTCGACTTCCGGCAGTTCCGGCACACTGCGATCGTACTTACGACGTCGCGGCTTCCGACCTCGGAAGAACGCCGGTCACAGCGTGCACTGCGCCGCTACTTTTGCCTCGTCCCTTTCCAGCGACTTCGTCTTTTACTTCGGCCGTGGGCCTTCGGCCTTAGGCCTCGCAACTCCCCAGCACGCGCATCGAGCGGACGCGAAGCTCGCGGTCGATGAGAATGCCGGCCGTCTCAACGCGCTGACCGACGTGCGACGCGAGCCTGAAGCGCTGGCCCTCGTCGAGGAGCTGGACAGACGAGGCGCGCTTCTTGAGGAAGCCGGACTTCCAGCTGCGGCCCTGCGGCGCTCCGTCCCCTGACGTGTTCTTGAGCATGTAGGTGTCGTCGTCGTAGGCGAGGCACCCGGTGATGGTGGCCCTCGTCGCTTCGGCTTCTTCGTTAGCCGACGCCGATGCGAGGGTCGCCGCCGGCGATTCGCTGGCGGACGCTGCCGATGGTGCTGCCAGTGATGGCGCCGCAACAGGACGTGCCGTCAGGGGCTTCGACGCCGGCTCCGCCGGCTCAATCGGCGCCGCCGGTGCAGGCTTCGGCGCGCGCACCGCAGCAGGCTTCGTCACCGATGCATCTGCCGGAGACGACACATCCGCGAAGGTCCCCTCCGGCTCGATCGGAGCAATCTGACTTTTTGCCTCCAGCTCCGCGATCCGTCTGGCACTCGACATACGCGGAATCGCCATCAGCGCTGTCAGTGCCACGATGCACACACAGCCGAGCACCATGGCTCGTGGATCAACGGGCCACTGGCGGCGCCCGGTGCTCTTGCGCCGTGCCGTGGACCGGACCGCTTTCGATGCCGCGGTTCTTACCGGGACCCGCCTCTTCGTGACCGATCCTGATCGCTTTGCTTTCTTCGCGTGCACACCGTTACCCTCCGGGCTCCTAGCTGAGCAAAGCGACTGCCGGCGTCGCGGACGCCGGCGCCGGCCGACAAACCGCACGGAAGGTGGGAGTTAAAAGAGCGTCGCAGAACTGCGCACAGGGTGACGTCTGGCGTAAGCCGCAGTTTCCGTTATTCGACCCTCAATGCTGGGAGCGCTGAGGTATCAGTTTTTCACTGGACGACGGTTGCCCTCTCCGGCGAACGGCTCTGCCGCATACACGACGCGGCCGCCGACGATCGTGAGCAGCGACTCGATCGTACCGATCTGATCAACCGGCACGGTCATGTAGTCCTTCGAGAGGACTGCCAGGTCGGCGAGCTTCCCTACTTCCAGCGTGCCGCGGCGGTCGTCGGCATGCGCCAGCCACGCGCTCCCACTCGTGTACATACGTAGGGCGTTCTGGCGGCTCGGAATCTCGTCTGGCGCGCGCATGACGACACCATCGACGGTCTTGGCGTCGAGGATCCACTGCAGGCAGGTGAACGGGTTGTACGACGCGACGCGATGCGCGTCGGTGCCGGCGCCGATGACGACGCCGAGTTTGCGTGCCGTCTCGAGCGGCGGCATCCGCCTGGCCGCAGCGCCGCGCTGGCGGATGGCCGCATCACCGTTGAAATACATTGCGTCCTGCATCGCCCAGCCGACGCCCAGCGCCCTCATTCGACTCAACGTTGCCGGCGAGGCGTCATTGAGATGGGCGATCGACCAGCGGAGCGGCGCGATCGGCACCTGCGCGTTGACCTGCTCGAAGACGTCGAGCAACTGAGAGACCGAGGAGTCATTTCCCCAGTGGACCGTCAGCGTCAGGCCACGCCGCGCCGTCCAGAGCGCGATCTTCTCGAACGCCTCTTTGTCCACAGCCGTCGGTTTGTCGTTGTTGTACATGCCGCCGGTGATCCGTTCGCCGACGCCGTTAAAGCGCAGCATGTCGTCGCCAAACCCCATTGGCAACAGCAGGATCGGCTGCGTGATCTCGTCGAATTCGTTGCCGTTGCCCTGCGAGCTCATCGAGAATGCGACCCGCACGGTGAGATCGCCATGACGCCACACATCGAACAACGCCTCGTATTCAGGCGGCGTGATGTTGTTGCCGCCTGGGTCGACGACGCCGGTCAGCGCGAGGCGGTTGAGTTCGCGGAAGAACTTCTTCGTGCCCTCGACCTTCTGTTCGTAGGTTGGCCTGGGAAGCCGGTCAAAGAGGCCGACGATCGCCGGCTGCGGACCATTGACAGCACCGGTCCACGCACCGTTCGCGTCCCGTTCGAGGCGTGCGCCGCCGGACACATCTTCGTCCCGCGCGATCTGCAGCAGCGTCAGCGCCTTCGGCGTCATCAACGCCCACTGGTAACCGAGCTGCACGTACACCGGGTTCTCAGGCGCAGCTGCAACCAGCTCCGCCTGCGTCGGCCGCCGCTTTTCGGCAAATTGCCGTTCTGTCCATCCTCCGGCGACGATCAGCCACGCACCGGCAGGCATCCGTTTCGACGCTTCGCTCACACGTCCGAGCGCGTCCTTCAGTGTCGGCGCGCCGATCCAGTGCACCTCCGTCGCGAAGCTGAGCGCCGCCCGAATCGCGTGCATGTGCGAATCGATCAACCCCGGAATAACCGTTCGACCGCCAAGATCGATGATGCGCGTGCCCAAACTGGCAACCGCACGAATGTCACGGGTGGTCCCCAGCGCGGCAATGCGTCCGCCGCGCACGGCCAACGCTTCGTAAGTGGCAAATCGTGCGTCCGCCGACAGCACTTTGCCGTTGATGAGAATGGTGTCGGGAGACGCGGCCGGTTGCTGCGCCGAAGAGGTCGGAGCGAGCACGGCCAGCAGCACCAGGACCGCCGCATATAATCCCGACTTCTGGAGGATCGACATGTATCGCCGCTTCTTGCCCATCGCCATTCTCGTCGTCTGGGCGGCCGGGCCCTCCAGCGCGCAATGGCTGAAACATCCCGATCCGCGCGTTCCTCGAACCGTTGATGGAAAGCCCAACCTCACCGCTCCTGCGCCTCACCTGCCCGACGGAAAACCGGATTTTAGTGGATTGTGGAACGCCGTCGACGGCCGCTTCCTCACCAACATCAGCCGGCGCGCCGGCGTGGAACCGCCGTTTCAGCCGTGGGCAAAGAAACTATTCGATGAGCGTCAGGCAAACGAGGGGCGCGACAGACCCGCAGGATTCTGCCTCCCGCACAGCATTCCCGACGCGATGCTCGTACCGAACTATCCGTGGAAGGTCGTGCAGACACCGGGCTTAACGATCATCCTGTTCGAGAACTTCACCGACTTCCGTCAGATCTTCACCGACGGCCGCAGCCACCCGGCCGATCGCGGCCCCACGTGGTTCGGCTACTCCATCGGCCGCTTCGAGGGCGACACGTTCGTGGTCGAAACGGTCGGCTTCAACGGCAAGACGTGGCTCGACGATGGCGGGCATCCGTTGAGCGAGGAGATGAAGATCACCGAGCGGTTCCGCAGGAAGGACTTTGGGCACCTCGAGATCGAGTTCACGTTCGACGATCCGAAGACCTATACGAAGCCGTGGAGTGTCACGGTGCCGTTCGATCTGCTGCCCGACACCGAAATCATCGAGAACATCTGCGAGAACGAGCGCGATCAGCAGCGGCTGAAGGGCATCAGGCCCTGAATGAGCCGCTCGGCCGAGCGGAGATCCGAATCGTCACGATTCTGAACTTAGAACGGAACGCAGCCCCCCGAACTCAGAAGCTTGAACCGAACGTGAACACGAACCAGGAATTGAGAACCTGGAAGCACGAACAGTTTAGGATCCAGATATGTGTCGCAACATCAAAACGCTCTTTAACTTCGACCCTCCGGCTACTCAGGAAGAAATCCGTGCCGCTTCCCTGCAGTTCGTGCGCAAGCTCTCCGGCTTCAACAAGCCGTCGAAGGTCAACGAAGAAACCTTCAACCTGGCAGTCGAGGAAGTAGCGGAAGTCGCGGAACGACTGATCGCGTCGCTGGTCACGACTGCCCCGCCCCGCGATCGCGAGGAATGGGTCGCGCGCGCGAAGGCACGCGCCGCCGAGCGCTACGGCGCGGCGCGATAGCCTTGCGTTCTTACTCAGGTCTGATGATCTGAAGCTGATAGTTCTGACCGCTGGTCCCTGAGAAGTAGACGACGCGGACTTCGTACGAACCCGGGGTCAGGGAAACGCTCATGCTCTCAGCGGTTCCTGCGCCGCCAAGCGTCGAGATCACGCGTGTCGTCCCCCGCCAGAGTTCCAGATCGAGGTCGACGCCGCCCGACCAGGACAAGGTCACCTGCAGCGTTCCGTTGGTGGTGGTCGTGAACGCGTACGTGCGGCAGGGCTGCATGTCATGAGCGGCGACGCTCGCGCATGGGACATCGCCGGTGCTCAACGCATCGTTGAACGTCAGCGTGAACGTCTGTGGTGACGGCGAAAGTGTCGGACCGGGCGTCGGTGTGGGACTCGGCAGCGGTGTGGGACTCGGCAGCGGCGTCGGGTTTGGAAACGTTGGAGTCGGCGTCGGCGATGGGCTGGGTGTGGCGCTCGGTGCAAGGGGATTGGCGCCGTTGACCGTCGGGCCGCCACCATTGTCAGAGCACGCCGTCCCCCACACACAGAAGGCCGCGAGAAGACAGAACCAACGCATGACGCACCTCGACTTTTCCCTCGAGGAAAGCGTGCAACCTGGCAGCCATCGGTGGGTTGCTTGAGTTACCTGGCCTGAAAAAGGTGAACCCTGAGGATGGGTCGCCCGCGCGAGGCGCGGGCTGCCCACTGCTACTGCGCGCCCCCATAGTCTGCAACCACGGACCATGACGCGATCTCTCACCCGATGACGATTCGAACAGTTCGAAATGTGTGAATGTTGGTGTTCGGATCGAACTCCTCGATGTAGTGGAAATAGAACGGAGCACTGGTTCCAAGGATGGTGCCGTGCGCGTCGAGTTCCTCGTGTCCTTTATTGTTCGATTGCTTCTCCGCTCCAGGCGCCTGATTCGAATTGTGAATGACCTGGTGAAAGTCAGTGGCCACCCCGACGAGCAGGGACGGTAACCCCTGCAGCTCGCCAATGGTCAGAGTTCCGTCAGCAATTGCGGCCGTAAGCTCCTCCGCACTGACGAAATAGATTGGCACAGCCCCAATTCCTGAATACCGGATCTGAAATGGAAAAGGATCGACCGCAGGATCCCACCACCATCGCTTGCCTTCGACCGCAAGCGTGCAGCTAAAAGCGGCCGGCGCGTCAATCTGGATCAGCAGGTTGAAGCTGTGCGGGACGCAGGACGGAAAGCGGTAGAACGCAATCCCTACGGTGCCATGGTCCGCCGGCATGAACGTCGCCGAGAAGTTGGAATAGAACGGCGGCCCCGGGATTCCTGGTGCAGGAAGCGTTTGGATCACGGGTTGTCCCTGTGCGCCAACGGTCACATGCCCGACGCCGAAGGTCACGTTCAGCACTGCAAATGTCGCAATGAACAGCCGAGGTGCCGTGATACCAGCGATATTCATACAACCTCCTTGATGGTTCGCGCAGGCACGTGAGCGTAGAAACGTGTCTCACTGCGCGCAAGCGACAAGGAGTGACGCCGCGCTCATGACATACTTTGTCTTTCTCTCGCAGCCATGGACCCGGCAGCTTCGTCCGGAATTCCTGACGTCCCCGCCTCATCACCTGCCGATCGGCTGGATTCGTGGAAAGAGATTGCGGCCTACCTGAAGCGTAGCGTCCGCACCGCACATCGCTGGGAGAAACACGAAGGGCTCCCGGTTCATCGCCACGAGCACAAGGAGCTCGGGTCGGTGTTCGCATACAAGAGCGAGCTCGACGCGTGGTTCGATACGCGCTGTCCTCAGCCCGAATCACCCGAAGACCGCGAGCAGCAGCGCGCGATCGCGCGACGACGCCAGACACTGGCGCTGAGTGCAGCGGCCGCCGTCTGCATCGTGGCAGCGTCCTACCTCATGTTCCACGGATCCGAAACTGCCACCCGAGTCGCGAGTCTGGAATTGATTTCCACATTCCCGGGCTCGCACCGCTCGCCCAGCTTTTCACCCGACGGGCGGATGGTTGCATTTGTCAGCGACGCAGGGGGCATCCCGCAGGTGTGGGTGAAGGATCTAGGCGGCGGCGATCCGATCCAGATCACATTTGGAAGCCTGCCAGCCGTGCGGCCCCGTTGGTCAACCCAGGGCGACCGCATCATCTATTCGATCCAGGGCGATGGCATCTGGTCCGTGTCACCGCTCGTCCGTGAGCCCCGCCGAATCGTGGAGCACGGATGGAACGGCGAGTTGTCCCCAGATGGCCGGCGCCTCGTGTTCGAGCGCGCGGGACAAATCCTGATCGCCACGGCCGACGGAAGCGACGTCGTCGCGCTGTCTGGTCTTCCGCGCCGGTTCGCGCCCCACATGGGTGACGCGTGGCCGACCTTTTCACCCGATGGCAAGTCGATCGCGATGTTCCTGGGCGAGCAGGGGCGCTACGGCGACTACTGGGTCATTCCGTCGGAGGGTGGCGAAGCGCGTCAACTCACCAGAGACTTCGAAGAAGGCGGCGCACCGACATGGAGTCCGGACGGAAGGTCCCTCGTGTTCCCATCCGCACGAAGGGGGAGCATGAACCTGTGGCGCGTTCCCATCTCAGGTGGCCCTCCCGAGCCGGTCACAACAGGTCCGGGCGACGATATCGACCCGATCGTCGCACCTGATGGTCGTACGCTGCTCTTCTCGAACGTGAAACGTACATGGGCACTCGTCGTTCATGACGTGATGCGCGGCACGCGTCGGACGCTGCTCGAGAGGCGGACGCCTCTCGTGTTTCCGTCATACTCGCCAGATGGCCGCCGAATCGCGTTTGCCAGCAAGGACTCGCAAGGCGATACGCATCTGTTCATGATTGACGCCGATGGAGCGAATCTGACGTCCGTGACGAACGGGGTGGGCGAAATCAACGTCATGCCGCAATGGAGCGACGATGGCGAGACGCTTTACTTCTACCAGGTGCGGCCCGGGCCGACGTTTCGAAGCGTCTCCGTGTCCCGCGGCGCCCCGCGAGAGATTGCTGCATGGGGCTTTAGAAGCCACCCTGGCGTCACAATCGATCCTCACGGGCGCATGGCCGTCTATTCGGTGGTCGACCAGGGGTCGCTACAACACTCGCGGATGCGTGAGCTCGAAAGCGGCCGTGAAACCACGCTCCCATTTGCGATGTACGAGCAGCGATTCTCGCGCGACGGTCGACAGATTGCCGGCGAATCGCGCGATGGGGAGGTTCTTCTGTGTGATTTTTCGAGCGGCCGCTGCCAGCCGCTCACGCCGAAGAATCCCTTCGGCGTTCGATCGCTGGCATGGTCCGGCGATGGCGCGCGCCTCTACTTTTTACGACACACGAGCGCTGGCATCTTTGCTGAACTGCTGTCGGTTGGCGTCGACGGAGGCGACGTGCACACGCACGGAGCCATCGGGCCATTCCAACATCGTATTCACACATTCATGGGCGTCTCGTCGCGCGATGAGGTCGTCTTCGCGCCTTTCAGCGAAGGCCGGCAAGAGTTGTGGAAGGCGACGCTTCGCTAGATACGCGCCAAGCACAAGGAACGGCGGTCAGGCCGCGCGCTTCCGGTACTGAAGAACCGCTGATGTCAGGACGACGACTGCAAACAGCGCGAGGATCGACAGCGGCTGCAGAATGTCGGCAAGTCCTGCTCCTTTGACCAGAATCGCGCGCGAGATGGCGACGAAATGGCGCACGGGGTTGAGCTGCGTCAGGACCTGCGCCCAGGGCTCCATGCTGTCGATCGGCGTGAACAGCCCGCTCATCAGCAGGTAGATGTTGACGATAAAGAAGACGACGAACATGGCCTGCTGCTGTGTGTCGACGATGGTCGAAATCCAGAGGCCAATGCCAAGCGCAACCAGCAGGTAGAGCGCGGCCACCCCGAACAGCAGCGGCACGCTGCCACGGACCGGAATGCCGAACACCAGCACGCCGAGTGTCAACCCCAGCGCCAGCTCGACGAGCCCCAGCCCCCAGAATGGCACGAGCTTGCCCGCAATGAACTGACCGCGCGTGATCGGCGTGACGTTCAGCTGCTCGAGCGTCCCGAATTCCTTTTCACGGGCGATGTTCTGGGCCGTCAGCAACGTGCCGATGATCGTCACCAGCGCGACGAGAATGCCCGGCACCATGTAGTGCCGGTAATTGAGCGTCGCGTTGTACCGGTTCCGGTGCCGGATGTCGATCCGCGGCGCCGGCGGCGCGGGTCCAGCCAGCTCCGCGGCATAGGTGCCGAGGATCGTGGCCGCATACGACTGCACGATTCCCGCGGCCGCGCCCTTTTCAGCATTCACGACCAGTTCCACTTCCGACCGCCGCGTGCGCACGAGCTGTGCCTCGAAGTTGTCGGGAATGACAAGCGCCAGCGTCGTGTCGCCTCGCAACAGCGAATCGTTGGCCGCTTCCAGCGACGGCGTCGTGCCGACGATGTCGAAGTGACCCGACGCCGCGAAGCGGTTGACCAGGGCACGCGAGGCCGACGTTCGATCGAGGTCGACGATCCACAGGCTCGTCTCGCGAATCTCGAATGTCGCGGCGTTGGCCAGGATCAGAATCTGAATCAGCGGCACCAGCAGCACCTGCATCAGCGTGGCGCGGTCGCGGACGACGTGAAGCAGTTCCGCGTGAGCGAGATACAGTGCGCGACGCATCTCTACTCCAACCGTGGGCGAAACGCCGCCGCACTGGCCGCCAGAAGGACGGCAGCCATGGCGCCGAGGATCAGCGTCTCTTTCCAGAGATACTCGAGACCGATCCCCTTCAGCATGATGCCGCGGGCGAGGGTGACGAACCATTGTCCGGGCACGGCCTTGGCCAGAACCTGCAGCGGCAGCGGCATGCTCTCGATCGGAAAGATGAAACCCGACAGCAGGACGTTCGGCAGCATCGTCCCGGCCATCGCCATCATCATCGCGACGCGCTGCGACGAGGTCCGCGTCGAGACCAGGATGCCGAGCGCCAGCGACGCGAGGATGAACAGGACTGCTTCGGCAGCCAGCAGGACGACGCTGCCGCGCAACGGCACATGGAAGACCAGACGGGCCTCGACGATGATCAACAGCGCGGCGACGGCGCCGATGACGAGGTACGGGAATACCTTGCCGACGATGATCGACCAGGGCCGCAGCGGCGACACCAGCAACGCCTCGATCGTCCCGCTTTCCTTCTCGCGCGTCAGCGAGATGGCCGTCATCAGCGTCGCCAGGATCGTCAGCACGAACGCCATCAGTCCGGGCACGAACAGGTTCGAGCTCTCGCGCGTCGGATTGAAGCGCATCCTCGTCGTCGCAGCGATTTGCACTGGACGCCGGCCGGTGGGCCGCTCGCGTTCGAAGCCGCGAATGACCGCTTCGGCGTAGGCGTGCAGGACGCTGCCGATGTTCGGATCCGTTGCATCCACGACGATCAGAACCGACGCGCCGGCACCGTCATCGAGATCGCCCGCAAATCCGACCGGGAGAACGACGCCGGCCTGCGCTTTGCCCATGCGGAACAACCGGTCGAGATCGGAGGTGCGCGGCGTGACCTCGACGATCCGGAACGCATCGCTCGCCGCAAATCGGTTTCGCAGCACCAGCGTCGCCTCGTCCGGCGCCTGATCGACGATCGCGAGCCGCGCCTGCTTCACGTCCGTGCGGATCGCCGATCCGAACAGGAGAACCTGGACGACCGGCAAGGCGAGCACGACTGCCAGCGTGCGGCGGTCGCGGCGAATGTGATACGCCTCCTTGCGCAGCAGCGCCAGCAGCGGCGTCATGCCGGCCTCGCCAGGCGGACGAACAGGTCGTCGATGGACGACACCCCGTGCTGCCGCTTCAGTTCGGCGGGAGTCCCAATCGCGGAAATCCGCCCTGCCACCATGATCGACAGCCGATCGCAGTACTCGGCCTCGTCCATGTAATGCGTGGTGACGAGCACCGTCGTCCCGGACGCCGCCGCCTCGTAGATCAGCTCCCAGAACTGACGGCGGGTGACCGGATCGACACCGCTGGTCGGCTCGTCGAGGAACACAATCGACGGTCGATGCAGCAGCGCCACCGACAGAGCAAGTTTCTGTCGCCACCCGAGCGGCAGCTCGCGCACCGGCCGCGAGGCGACTGCCTCGAGACCGAGCCGCGCCAGCAGGGTCGACGTGCGCTCGCGGATCTCCGTCGTCGTCAGGTCGTAAATGCCTCCATACAGACGTGCGTTCTCACGCGGCGAGAGGTCCTCGTACAGCGAGAAGCGCTGGCTCATGTAGCCGATGCTGCGCTTGATTGCCTCGCCTTCGGTGTATACGTCATGACCGGCAACGCGAGCCGTGCCACCGCTCGGCGTCAACAGACCGGTCAGCATCCGGATCGCCGTCGTCTTGCCGGCCCCGTTGGCGCCGAGGAAACCAAAAACCTCTCCATGCCGCACCTCGAATGTGATCCGATCGACGGCGGTGAATGCACCGAACCGGCGTGTCAACTCGACGGCCTCGATGGCAGGTGCGGTTGGGCCGCTCTTGGATGGGCCGCTCATGGCCGACCGTGGGAGTTGGCAGTTGGAGGTTGGAAGTGCTGCGATCCCATCCGCTCGATGAAGACGTCCTCCACGGTCGGTGTCACCGGCGTGACCTCCGCGTCGGAGAGGCCCGCGGCGTCCAGGTGGCGACGCAGTTCATCGGCAAGCGTCTGCGCGGTCAGGTCCAGCCTCTCGTCCGTATAGTGGTGAACGTCACCGAACGAAAACGCCGAGTGCACGTGCGGAAACGTTCGCAGTGCCTGCAACGCCGCGTGACGTGCGCCGGCCCGAACCGCAAGCAGCGGGCGACCGAGCGAGGCGGCAATCGCCGCCGGCGCATCGAGCGCGATCACACGGCCGCTCTGAATCAAGGCGACGCGGTCGCAGCGATTCGCCTCGTCCATGTACGGCGTGGAGACGACCACCGCCATGCCCCGCTCGCGCAGCCGGCCAAGCAGATCCCACAGCTCGCGTCTCGACACGGCGTCGATGCCTGTCGTCGGCTCGTCGAGGAACAGGATGTCCGGTCGATGCACCAGCGCGCAGCAGAGCGCCAGCTTCTGCTTCATTCCGCCAGACAGCGCCGCCGCGCGACGGTCCTTGAACGGCACGATCTGGTCGTAGATCGGCGCGATGTGTTCGTACTCGCGCTCCGGCGTGGTGCCGAAGACCGACGCAAAAAACCTGAGATTCTCCTCGACGCTCAGGTCCGGGTAGAGCGAAAACCTCCCCGGCATATAGCCGACGCGCTGCCGCAGCGCCCACATGTCGCGCACGACGTCGAGCCCCAGCACGCGGGCGTCGCCGGCGTCAGGCGTCAGCAGCGTGACGAGGATGCGGAACAGGGTCGTTTTGCCGCCGCCGTCCGGACCGATGAACCCGAACAGGTCGCCCGCGGCGACGTCGAACGACACGTCGTCGAGCGCACGCGTGTCGCCGAACTGCTTGCGCAGTCTATTGGCGCTGACCGAGCTGGACATCGACCGGCATTCCGAGCTTGAGCAAGCCGTTGCGGTTGTCAACGCGGATCTTGATGGCATATACGAGATCCGCACGTTCGTCCCGCGTCTGAATGGGCGTCGGCGTGAATTGCGCCTCGCTGGCGATCCATGTCACCGTGCCGGGCAGCGACTGCCGGCCATTCGGCACGTCAACGGTGACCTGGACCTGCTCCCCGAGGCGAACCGCGGCGAGCTGTTGTTCCGCGATGTAGGCGCGCACGTCTACAGTGGTCAGGTTCGCGATTGCGTACAGCGGCTGTCCCGGCTGAACGAACTCCCCGGCCTCCACATAGGTCGTCAACACCGTGCCAGCGGAAGGATTGGTGACGTTGGTTTTGCGCAAGCGATCCTCGAGCAGCTCGACTTGTGCCGAGACAGAACCGACCTGACTTGCAGCGGTGCGTCGCTGTGCTTCCACGGCGGCAAGCTGCCCGGCATGAACCGCCACCTGCCGTTCGTTGGCGGCAATCTGCGCTGACTGTGCGCGCACCTGATCCTCGAGCACGCGCACATCGCGCTCCGCCTGATCGAGCTGCTGCGCCGTGGCCGCCTGCTGTTTCGCCAGCCGCTGCGTGCGGTCGAGCGTTCGCCGCGCGATCTCGAGCTGGGATGCGAGCGCCGCCTGCTGCGCGCGCGCGGCATCGACCTGCGCCGTTGCGGCAGCCTGCTGTGCCTCGATAATCGGGCGCTGGCGGACGGTCTCGTCCACCCGGGATTCCGAGGCCTCGCGCTGCGCCGCCGCCTGCTGACGCTGAAGCTGCAGTTCGGACGGATCGATCCGCGCGACGGTGGCGCCTGGCTCGAGCATCTGTCCTTCGTGCACGTCGAAGCTCACGAGCCGACCGGCCGTTTCCGCCGACACGGTCACCTGTGTGGTCTCAACGTTGCCGTAAGCGTCAGGCTGTTCCCCGCGCGTGCAGGCGCCGACAGCGAGCGCCATCGCGACGACAACCCGTCTACGCATCACGGCACCTCCACGCCAAGTGTCGTCAGCAGCCGCGCGCGCGCCTGCGCAAGCTCCACCTGATGTGATGCCTGCGCGAACCGGGCCTGGAGCAGCTCGGACTCCCTGGCGACGTAATCCGCCGCGGTCAGCACCCCTTCCTGCAGACGTACCCGCGCCGCACGTTCGACTTCCGCTCGCAGCTCAATGATGCGGCTGTCGGTCGTCAGCGCCCGTTCGAGCCGATCGATCGTGGCGACATCGGTCGCCACCGCCTGGTCCAACCCGCGCACAAAAGCCGCCTCCTCGGCGCTGACAATGTCGGCCTGCAGCGTCACCAGCTGCGCCTCGCGCGTCGGTGTGCCCCACGACCAGGCATTCCACTGCAGGCGAATGCCGCCAAGGCCGTAGGTGTCGAATTCGTCGGCGATGAAGTTGAGCCCCGGACGGGCGTAGCCGACCCGCCCGTAAGCCGTCAGTCGAGGCTGCGTCTGCGTGACCACAGCGTCCCGTTGACGCTGCAGGCGCTCGCGCGTGCGCGCAAACTGCGCGAACTCTGGCCGGGTCTTTGTCGACGTTCCCTGTTCGCGCGCGCGTCGCGCGACGTCGCTCAGATCCGGCAGCACCGGAACGGCAGTCGACTCGATCGGACGGCCAACGACGAGCGACAGCCTGGTTACGGCCGCGCCGCGATTGGTCCTGAGCTCGTCCTCTTCCTGCTGCCGCTGCAGCAGCGAGGCCTCGATGGCGGCAGCCTCGGCGGGGACCGCGGTTCCCTCGCGTACGCGCGCAGCCGTTTCACGCAGGCGCGCGTCGAGCTCGGCGCTGGCGGCCGTCAGCACGCCGACGCGCTGATCGAGTGCGGCGACGGCAAAAAAGGCGTCGTTCACCTGCTGTCTGATGGGATAGACGGCGCTGTGGACGCGCGCCTGATCCTCGGCAAGCTGCGCGCGCTGCAGCGCGGCCTGTGGCGTCAGCGTCGGATCGAAGAGCCGCTGCTCGACCCGCAGATACGAATCGAACGTCGCCTTCGGCGCCTCGAACAGCGGTATACCGGTGGGACTGAGAAACGGCGACACCGGAACGTCGGACTGGTACTGTCCCAGACTCTCGACACCGAGACTCGGTCGGCGCAGCACCGACACGTTCTGGTCGCGAAGCACCCACTGCTGCTGCAGCAGCTCCACCTCCCGGACACGCGGGTCAGCGGCTTCGGCGGCACGGTGCAGCGCACCCAGCTCCAGCGGCGGCCCCGACTGCGACGCTGGCACGCGGGAGGCCGGAACGGATGAAGGCGGCTGCGCGTTGACGTCAGTCACCGCACACACGAAGGACATGGCGAACAAGAGCGATTTCATGGCCGCAACGCGTTGAGAAAGAAGTCGGGCAAGGCCTCTCGCCGTTCGCGGATGAAACGTGCGAACGCGCGGTCGTCGAGTCCCATCAACGCCTCGATCATCGGCCGTGCCGCGAACGGAAAAATACAGAGGGACAGCAGGTTCACGAGAAATTGTTCGGGCGGTATCGGGCGCATGCGCCGGGCCCGCACTTCCACGTCAATCTGCTCGCTGACGCTGCGCAGGAGCTTGCGGCCGAGCGCTTCGGGTCGGCTACCGGTCAGGGCCGAGACCAGCTGCGTGATCCGCTCCGGGTGATGCGCCAGCTCGCTGAGGATGTAGCCAGGCAGGTACGGCGTCCGCGACAGCCGATCGAGCTCGATCTCGACGATCGCTTTCACCTTGTCCGAAAGCGGCCGCTCGGAGACGAGCACCCCGACGACGGCGGGGAGGAGCTGCGCCGCCGCCCGATGGAAGACGGCTTCGGCCAGCCGCTGCTTGCTGCGGAAGTAGTAGTGCAGCAGGGCGCTGTTGACGCCCGCCGTGCGGGCAATCTCCTGCATGCGCGCGCCGGCGGTGCCGGTCCTGACGAACACGGTGTGCGCGGCGTCGAGAATGCGCTGCTCGGTGTCGACGTCGCGGCGCGCTTTACCGTCGTGTTTAACCATTTAGTTAACACAACGGTATGTCAGCCGGTGTCCGCTGGTCAACCAGTTCCATGGTTTGAACTCGTGAAGGCCGACCCAGAACAGAGAACCGCACACGGAACGCCGGAACCCGGCACCTCGAACCGAACCTCGAGCACGAACCGTGAAGCGAGAACCCGGAACCGCGAACGACGTGCTGCCGGTTCGTCACCGTCGCTGCCAGCCGATGCCAACAGACACGACGGCCGAGGGGATGTACCGCTTGTCGACATCCGGCTCGATAAACACACCCGGCGCCGTTCTGCGGAACGTCGTCATCTCCGACCTGGCGTAGAACATCGGCAGCCCGATGTCAGCCTGGACGAAGATGCGCACCGGGCTCGTGCGCGCCAGTTCGTATCCCGCGGTCACTTCGCCCTGCAGTCCCGACCCGTGCCAGCCGGTGAGGTAGCTGGTCGGCGTCGAGTCCCGGGTGACCCCGACGCCGCCCCAACTGACGCCGCCGCCGAGATACGCAGACCGCGCAGCGTCGGGATTGACGAAACGCAGTGCCTGCAGCCGGAGAAGAGATCCGGCAAAGACCTCGCCGGTGTACACCTCTGTGCCGATCATGTAGTTGAAGAACGAGATGTCGAGGGCGAAGGAGTCGAGCTCGCCGCGGTAGCCGAACCCGATCGCCGGCGCGCCGTGCGAGTCGTCCGCAAACACGCCGCCATAGCCGAGACGCGCATACCCGAACGAATGAATGTCCTGGGCCCGAGCTGGTGCCGCGACGGCCAGCAGTGCCAAAACGATCAGTGCTCTCCGCATCGATGCCTCCATGCGTCCATGGTCGGCTTGCACCGCATACGAAGTCCTGACGGCAGTCTGAAAAGTGCTGAAGGACCCAGGGACTAGCGGTACCTGCGCCACACCCACCGGACCGCCAGAACACCGGCTGCGCCTGCGGCTATGAGCGCCAGGTAGGCATTCCCGGCAATGGCGAGCGCCAACGCCCACACGAAACCGATAGCGAACACGACGACGGCGGCCGTACGGCGATGAGAGGGGGCGGTGAGGCTGCAGGCGATGACGATCGTTGCCGCAGCGACTGCCGCCCCGGCACAGAGCACCGCCGTGTCGGCATACGACCACCATGGCGCGACGCACAGACCCGACACCATCTGCGACCCCGGGCACAGACGTATCGCAGCCTCGTGCAACAGCAGGCCGACGAAAAGCGAGACGGCCCAGGCGGCGAAGGCGGCAACAGGCATCAGCAGCCAGCGGAGAATCGTCACGTCGCGATATTGTTTCGGCCTGAATGCGCGCCAGGAGCAGAACCGCCGCGCGGAGCGGCGTTGTCGGCCACGCCAGGCAAACGGCTGCAGCCGTGCGTCGGGCGCTGCGCGCGCAGGCACATCCGGATCGCGTGGCCGGCGTCACGCGCTTCTTCAAGTGCGGGCCCGGCGAATACGGTGAGGGCGACACCTTCATCGGCGTCACCGTTCCGGCGCAGCGCACCATCGCGCGCGGATTCCGGAAACTGCCACTGCCGGAGGTCGACCAGCTGCTGACCTCACGCATTCACGAGGAACGCTCGACCGCGCTGCTGATCCTGGTCGATCAGTTCAATCGCGCGGCTGACGACCGCGTCCGCGGGCGGATCTTCCGCCTGTATATGTCGCGTCTCCGCTTCATCAACAACTGGGATCTCGTCGACACCAGCGCCGGCGCCATCGTCGGCGGCTGGCTCGCGGACAGGCCGCGCGATCTACTCGATCGTCTGGCTCGGTCGAAGGACTTATGGTCCCGGCGCGTAGCGATGATCGCCACGTTCTATTACATCTATCGCCGCGATCATCGCGACGCGGTCCGCATCGCCACGATTCTGGTCAACGACGAGCACGATCTCATTCACAAGGCTGTTGGCTGGATGCTGCGCGAGGTCGGGAAGCGCGCCAGCGCGCAGGCGCTCAATCGATTTCTCGACCGCCACGCCGCGACGATGCCGCGCACCATGCTGCGATATGCCATCGAGCATCGGCCTCCGGCCGAGCGGCGGCGGTGGATGCAGAAGGCGTCTTCGACGAATGCAGAATGCAAGATGCAGCATGCAGAATGAAGAGATCCTGCATTCTGCATTCTGCATTCTGCATTCCCAGAGGTCGCAGAGCGCCAGCGATCTAGGATTTGCGAGTACGATTCACGCCAAAGGAGGGCGAGATGAAGATCCGGACAGATCGGTTGGTACGGGTGTTGTTGGCCTCGGCGGTCATGCTGACGGCTACAGCGACCCTGGCGCAGGAACGCCAGGGCGCGCCGGGAGGAGCTCCTGCAGGTGGCGGGCGGGGCGGACGTGGTCCGCAGACACCGCCGCTCATCATGACATCGAGCGCGTGGGAAGACGGCGGTGTCATTCCGGATAAATACACGCAGGCGGCAGGAGCCACGGCTCCCTCTCCAGAGCTCAAGTGGTCGCAGGTGCCACCGGGGACACAGAGTTTCGTGCTGCTGATGCACGACCCGGAGCCGGTCCTGAACAAGGGGTCGAAGATGGACATCACCCATTGGCTGGTGTGGAACATACCGGGCACATCGACAGGTTTGCCGGAAGGCGTGGCCCAGGGCGAATTACCCGACGGTACGAGGCAGGTCAGCCTCCGTTCGAACGGCTACATGGGACCGGGTGCACCGGCCGGCCCGTACCATCACTACACCTTCGAGCTGTACGCGCTCGATACGAAACTCGATATCGCGCAGCCGCAGCCGCAGCAGGCCGCCGAAACGCGGATGTTGATCGTCAATGCCATGGACGGCCACGTGCTCGGCAAAGCGGTGCTCGTCGCGCGCTTCCATCGATAAACCACCAGTGATGACGAACGACCTGAAGAACCTGATGGTGCCGCTACGCATCGTCTGCGCGCTGGCGATGCTCGCCGGTACCCCGGCGGCCGCGCAGGACGCCGGGAGCGGGCGCCAGGCGTTCGTCAGCCGCTGTGCCTCCTGCCACGGCACGGACGGCAATGGTGGAGAGCTCGGTCCCGCGATTGCCGCACGGGCATCCGTTCGAACGAACGACGAGCTCAGAGCGGTGCTGCGGACTGGCTTTCCCGCCGCCGGCATGCCGGCCTTCGCCGCGCTGACAGACGCCGAGGCGGCCGACCTGATTGCGTTCGTGCGCACGCTGCGTCCGCGCGGCACGATTCCGAGCCGCTCGAGCTTCACGCTGACGGACGGCCGGGTGCTGGCAGGGCGCGTCCTCAATCGCACGCACGCGGACGTGCAGTTGCTTGGCGACGACCAGCGGATCCATCTGCTGCGCGCCCAGGCCGATCGCTATCGCGCCGTGACGTCGCAGGCCGACTGGCCGTCGTACAACGGCGGCTCGAACGGCAGCCGTTACAGCACGCTGGAGCAGATCGACCGTCGCAACGTGGAGCGGCTGGCGCCGACGTGGATGTTCACACTGCCGAACGCCCCGCGGCTGCAGGTCACGCCGGTGGTGGTCGGCGGCGTGATGTATGTGACGAGTGCTAACGAGGCGTGGGCCCTCGACGCCGGCAGCGGGCGGGAGATATGGCACTACCAGCGGCCGCGGACCAAAGGACTGGTCGGCAACGCCGCCGGCGGCGTCAACCGCGGCGTCGGCGTCGCCGGCGAGCGTGTATTCATGGTCACCGACCACGCCCATCTCATCGCCCTCGATCGGCACACCGGCGCGCTGCTGTGGGACACCGAGATGGCGGACTGGCGGCAGAACTACAACGCCACCGGCGCGCCGCTGCCGATCGGCAACCTCGTCGTCACCGGTACGTCTGGAGGCGACGAAGGCGTGCGCGGGTTCGTCGCCGCGTTCGACCAGGCCACCGGCAAGGAAGTCTGGCGCTTCTGGACCGTGCCGCGCGCCGGTGAGCCCGGATCCGAGACGTGGCAGGGGAAGGGGATCGCGCATCCGGGCGGATCGACGTGGATGACCGGCGCCTATGACCCGGAGCTCGGCACGGTGTACTGGACCGTCGGCAATCCCGGCCCCGATCTCATCGGCGACGATCGGCTCGGCGACAACCTCTACACGGATTCCGTGGTCGCGCTCGACACCGCTACGGGCCGATTGAAGTGGCACTTCCAGTTCACGCCTCACGACGTCTGGGACTACGACGCCGAGGAGCCGACAGCTCTCGTTGACATGACGTGGCAGGGACGGCCGCGGAAGCTGCTCGTGCAGGCCAACCGCAACGGGTTTTTCTATGTGCTCGATCGGACGACCGGCCAGTTCCTGTCGGGCGCCCGCTTGGTGAAAAACGTGACGTGGGCCACTGGACTCGACGCGAACGGACGGCCCCTGCGCGTTCCCGGGATGGAGCCATCGCCGGACGGCAAACGTGTGTGCCCCTCACTTGACGGCGCCACGAACTGGTACTCGTCCTCGTTCAATCCGCTGACGAGCCTGTACTACGTGCAGACGAACGACAAGTGCGGCATCTTCACGCGCACGGACCAGGAATGGGCGGCAGGACGCGGATTCATGGGCGGCTCGTTCCGCCAGGCGCCGGACGAGCCCGCACAACGCCTGCTCCGGGCGATCGACATCCGCACGGGGAAGGTCGCCTGGGAAATACCGCAGACCGGCGCGGTGAATTCGTGGGGCGGCGTGTTGAGCACTGCCGGCCGCGTCGTGTTCTTCGGTGACGACAGCGGAGCGCTTGCCGCCGCCGATGCCGAGACGGGAAGGAGGTTGTGGAGTTTTCAGACCAGCCAGCTCTGGAAGGCGTCGCCGATGACGTACCAGTTCGACAACGCGCAGTATGTTGCCGTTGCCGCGGGCTCGACGATCATCGCGTTCGGTATGCGGTGAACGGGTACCGTGCCGTAACGGCTGAATGAACGGCTCAGCGAGCGGGTCGCATTTGGATGGTCACGCTGGTCGAACGATCGGATACGACGTCAACAACCCGTTCGACCGCCAGGTATCCGTCCTTCGTTACTCGAATCCGCTTTGTCCCCGGCGGCAGATGCCGGATGGTAATTGGCGTTGCGCCCCAGCCAATGCCGCCAACAGTGACCCGCGCGTCTGGCGGCTGCGTCGCTATGACGAGCGAGGTGACCGCGGGAGACGGGACGCTCGGGCGGGCGGCCTCCTGAAACGCAGCCTCGCGTGCTGGCGAAGAGTATTCGATGACAGCCGGCGTGGCGGGGAACTCCGCATGCTCCATCGAAGATGCCGGTGCGACGTCGTTCGACGCCCCACTCGATGGCGCTGGCGTGGCGGCGGCCTCGCCAATGGCCGCAATTTGTCCTGTCACATCCTCGCCTGACGGCGATGGCGGGACGTGAGCGTTGGCAGCCGAAGGAGAAGGCCATATCGCGCGCCCGATCGCAGCCGCCACAACGACACAGAAGGCCAGGATGACGACGTTGCGCGGCCGCGCCGACGGTCGCTGGTTCTTCGGCGCTCCCGCGGAAGCCGACTGATTGAGTGTCGCCTCGCGTTCAAGCTCGGCAACAACCACGTCGTCGCCGAGTTTGATCGCCCGGGCATAGGCGCGGATCTGAGCGCGTTCATAGAAACCGCGTTCGCCGCCAGACTGATGATCGTCCCGCTCCAGTTCCGCGAGCCGCTGCATTGGAATCTTCGTCTCGCCTGCGACCTGTTCAAGCGTCAGCCGGCCCTGTTCGCGGGCCTGGCGCAGCAGCGTCCCGACGCCGACGGCCTCTGTCGGAGCGGACAATGAGTGGGGAGTCGGGTCGACCGCGGGCATAGTGCGGTCATCCGTGCGCAATTGCCATTCCAAGCAGGTGCAACGGCCTCCGTCGCAGATCTGGCGGGATCTTGCGCGCGACGGTTGCCTGCTGCCAGCGTGGAATGGTTTGTGTCGCGCCCAGCGCAAGAAAAAGTCTGCCCGTATTCGAACTGCGGGTGCACGGTGGCGGTTCACGGCGTAATGAAGCATGATTGGCAGCCATGACTCCTGCGCGCCTCATTGGACCGCTGTTTCTTGCCTCGGCCGTTGTCATGACGGCGCAGACACCGCTTGGCAACGACGCGTGGCACAAGGTGGTGTACGAAAACCCCGAGCTGCGCATCCTCAGCGTCAACGTCGACCCCGGGGCCACAACGAGCGAGCACCGGCATGAATTCGACATCGTCACGGTGTCGATGAACGACGGCACGGAGACGCGCACGCTGACCGCCGGCAAACAGCCGGAGGCGCGCCCGGCTCGAGCCGTCGGCAATACCTCGATTACCAACTACGCGGGCGCACCGGTCAACCACCGGATCGAGAACGTCGGCAAGCGGCCCTACCAGCTCTTCGCCGTCGAAAACCGAAAGAAAAGCGGCTGGTCGATGACGCCGGCAACCACAGGAATCGGAACGAAGCAGCTGCAGGAGTCGCGCGCGTTCAGGATTTACGACGTGCAGCTGGCGACCAGCGGCTCGCAGGCGACACACACCCACCCACGCCCGACGGTTGTCGTCCTCATCCGCGGCAAGGTGATGTCAGACGGACCCGATGCGCAGGCCAAGGCATACGCGCCGGCGCCGGTTGGACTACGGCAACTGGATCAGCCAGGGCAATGGCTCGTCATCCCCGCGAACGACAAGCATCACCTCGTGCGCCTCGGCACGACCGACGCGCAGGTTGTGGAAATCGAAATCCGATAAGCGCGGGCGCCTGTTCCGCGGACTGACGCCATGTTCCGGACGATGGCATCGTCGTCCGAGACGGGTCCGTCGTGGAGCGATACTATGAGCAGGCACACCGCCATGGAGCCAGGGCTCAAGCACAAGCTCGATTACGACGATCTGGCGCACACGCCGAACGATCAATTGATCTACGAGTTGGCGGAAGGGGAACTGCACGTGGCGCCCTCCCCTAACCCGCGCCATCAGTGGATCAGCAAAAGGCTGCAGCGCCAGCTCGAGGCGTATTTCGAAGGGCGGGACATCGGTCGCGTCTATAACGCGCCCATCGACGTCGTCCTGACGAAACACGACGTCTTCGTGCCCGACCTCGTCGTCGTCGCCGATCGCAGCATTATTACCGAGCGAGCCGTGGAAGGACCGCCGCTCCTGGTGGTGGAAGTACTTTCACCGAGTACGACACAGTACGACCGCACGACGAAATCTCGCCGTTACGCGACGCTCGGCGTCGAGCACTTCTGGATCGTCGACGTCGACAACCAGGTGCTCGAGATTTACCGGCGATCCGGCGAACGGTTCGTGGACATCGCGCGCGTGCGCGGGGGCGCCGCGTTCGATCATCCCGATTTCCCCGAACTCAGCATCGAGACAGCGTCGCTCTGGTCAGAGCCTTGATTAACCGCGAACGCTGGCCGCACCGTTCGCGGTCTTCTTCGCGTTCTTCGCGTCCTTCTCCCTGCTTCGCGTCCTTCGCGGTACCCGGCGCCGGACTTCGTCGAAGAAGTTCAGCAGGAAGGTTGCGTGCAGCGGGCCTTCAGTCTTTGTGTCCACTGGCTTCGGGAACATGACCACACGCTTTCCGTCGGGCGCGACGTCGAAGCTCTGGCGCACGCCGTCGCGCATGACCGGCGTTGGCGACCACGGACGCGGTGCGCCGGCGACGAACGAATCTCCGTTGACCGTATAGGGCGCCACCATGATGCGGTCATCCCCGCCGAGAAAGAACAACTCGTGTGTCTTCGCGGAGAATGCCGGGAACTTGCCGCCGGCCGTCGAGATCTTCCACCGGCCGCCTGGCCCCGGAAATGGCCGAACATACACCTCGTTCGGACCGGTCTCGTTCGAGGCATAGGCGATGAACTTCCCGTCGGGTGAAAACGCCGGATCGACTTCCACGTACGGCTCGGTGAGAAAGGGTTCGGCCTTTCCCGGCTTCGGACGCTCCGGGTCACTGAGATCGAGCGGCAGCGTCCAGACGTCCGGCAATCCCTGCGCGCCGAAGGGCGTGTACACCAGACGCCCGTCCGAACGGAACGAAAACGGGCGCGGATTGGATTGCTTCTCGAGAATTCTCTGCGGGACCCCGGATCCGTCGGCGCGCACCCACCACATCGACTCGCCATCGCCGAAGACCAGGTGCTTCGAATCGGGGGCCCACGCGAGCTCACGCACCCCGGGACCGGTGAAGGTCAGCTGTGTGGGCGTATCGCGTTGAAAGTCGTACACCCATACGTCTGCGCCCTTGCTTCCCATAGCCGTGTAGGCAAGCCGCGAGCCGTCAGGCGAGACGCGCGGTGCACCGTAGGCGCCAGGCTGCGCGACGAGCGTCGGCGTCTGCCCCGCGGCGTTCAGCCACAAAATGGGATACGTGCTGGCGCTGATCTGCCCCTCCAGATAGACGAACGTTCCGTTGCTCGCGAAGGTGAATTGCCCTCCTCCGTCGAGGACGCTTGTGTTGCCAAGATCGGTGACGAGCGCCGTCGGCGTACCTCGCATGGTCAGGCGCTTCGGATCGAACGGCACGGCGAAGAGCGATCCTTGACGGACGAACACCAGATGACCGGTGCGCCCTGACGTCGGCAGGTATCTCGCGTCGAATCCTCCGTTCACCAGCGTCTTCGTCTCGCCGGTCTGGATGTCGAACGCGTCGATGCGCAGATCGTCGAGGCTGCCGAATGAACCGAGGTTGCTCACGGAGTTCAGCAGCACTGCTGCCGCTCCAGGCAGGGCGTGTACGAACCACTTGACGCCGTCTGTCGTCTTCAGCCGTTCCGGAGTGCCGCCAGACGAGGGCACGCGGAAGAGTCCACCTGCCGACGTGATGAAGATGCTGTCGTCGTCGCCCCACGCGGCGCCGAGCGGTGCGGGGGATACATCGGCCACCAGGAAAGTCGACCCACCCCCCACCGGTACTTTCCTGATTCCGTTACCGACGATGTATCCGATCCAGTCACCAGCCGGCGAGAAGAACGGCATCGAGAGGGTCGGCCCGTGCACGGTGCCAGAGATCGGCGTCGCCGACCGTTCATCAAGGCGCCTGGTGAAGAGCTGGCGTGTACCAGGGTCGGAGCCGCGGCCGACAAAGACAATCCGGGTTCCGTCTGGCGACAGCGTGACCGTGTGGCGCGGTGCGCGCAGTGCGTCCGGGCCGAGATCGACGCGCAGACGTGTCAGTTGGTGCCCGACGGGCCCTGTCGCACGCCACCATCCGTAGCCGGCGGCTGTAGCGAGCAGCAGCGCGGCGACGGCCACGCTCCATGCCAGCCGCCTGTTTGCCGTGCGCACCGCGGGCAGCCGGGTTGCGGCCTGATCCGTCGGGACCTGAAACGCCCCCTCGAGCGCCAGACGCACGTCATGAACGTCACCCGGACGCTGACGTGGGTCCTTCCGCAGGCACACACGCAGCACCTGCGTGACGTACGACGGCACGGCGGCCGGAAGCGCAGCGAAGTCGGGCTCGCGCTGCAGCACCATCGAAAGCGTGAGCGAGACGTCTTCCGCCTCGAACGCGCGGACGCCGGTCAGCATCTCAAAGACGACACAGCCGAACGCCCAGACGTCTGCGCGCTTGTCCACCGCTTTGCCGCGCGCCTGCTCGGGCGACATGTAAGCGGCGGTACCGAGAATCAGTCCGGCCTGCGTCATCGCCGGCGACGTGATCGTCGGCGACAGCGACATGCCGGACGACGAAGCGACCGCGGGCTCCATCGCCTTGGCGAGACCGAAGTCGAGCACCTTCACCGTGCCATCGCGACGGATCTTGATGTTGGCCGGCTTCAGGTCGCGGTGAACGATCCCCTGGTCGTGAGCGGCGGTCAGCGCGTCGGCGATTTGCCGCGCGATCGGCAGCGCCTCGTCCAGCGGGATCGCGCCCTGCGCGATCCGGTCCGCCAGCGTCGGGCCATCCACCAGCTCCATGACGAGCGCCTTCGTCCCGGCGGCGTCCTCGAGGCCATGAATGACGGCGATGTTGGGATGGTTCAGTGCAGCAAGCAGCCGCGCCTCGCGGTCGAAGCGGGCCAGCCGTTCGGCGTCCTGCGCCAGCATCGCCGGCAGGACCTTGATGGCGACCTCACGCCCGAGCCGGGTATCGGTCGCGCGATAGACCTCCCCCATTCCGCCGGCGCCAATCTGAGCGGTGACTTCGTACGAGCCGAGCCGGGTACCGGCGCCAAGAGCCATCGTTGGAATGTACGGGCCTGCCTCGCCGAAGCGTAAGCGAAAGCGGGTGACGAATCTTATTACACCAGCTCAGCCGTCCCGATGATTTCCCGTTACTTCCCCGGTCTATTGATCAAAGGTTGTCGATTTCGGCCTGGCTCGATCGACGTGCTAGTGAACGGGCGAAAGGAGGATCCGCGTGCGATTCATGATTCTGGTGAAGGCGAGCAACGAGTCGGAGGCAGGCGTCATGCCGTCGCAGGAACTGTTGCACACAATGGGTGAGTACCACGAGCAGCTCGCCAAGGCTGGCGTCCTGCTCGACGCCAACGGTCTGCAGCCAACGTCGAAGGGTTGGCGCATCCGCTACTCGGGCGGGGCGCGCACGGTCATTGATGGCCCCTTCACGGAGACGAAGGAACTGCTTGCCGGCTACACGATTATCCAGGTCAAGTCGCGCGAAGAAGCGCTCGAATGGGCGCGCCGCTACCCGAATCCTTACCCCGGCGACGGCGAAATCGAAGTGCGGCAGATTTTCGAGCTGGAAGACTTCAACTGATATTTACCAAGGAGACCAACCATGAGATTCCTGTCCATCTACAGTCACAAGGAAACGAACACGCCGCCCAGCCCGGAGGAAATCGGCCGGATGCAGAAGCTCGTCGAAGAGGGCATGAAAGCCGGCTGGCTGCTGTCGACCGAAGGATGCCTGCCAAGCGCCAAGGGCGCCCGCGTCCGGCGCGCGAGCGGGAAGACGACCGTCAGCGACGGCCCGTTCACCGAGTCGAAGGAGCTGGTCGGAGGCTTCGCGATCCTGCAAGCAAACTCGAAGCAGGAGGCGATCGAGCTGACGAAGGCCTTCCTCGCCGTCGCCGGCGACGGCGAATGCGAGATCCGCGAGCTCTATACGCAGCAGGACGCCAGCCGCGGCGACACGGCGGAGCAGTTGGCGGAGCAGTTCACGCGCTAGCCTCGGTGCCTCAGTGCCTCGGTGTGACGGATCCCCCTTGCTGTCGCGATCGGAGGATGGTGTGATCGGTAGTCGTGACGGCTACCGACGCCCATCGCGCGATCGAGGCGGTGTGGCGCATTGAATCACCAAAGCTGATCGCCAGCCTCACGCGCATTGTCCGCGACGTCGGCGTGGCGGAGGATCTGGCGCACGACGCGCTGGTGGCGGCGCTCGAACAGTGGCCGGACCAGGGTATTCCCCGGAAACCGGGCGCATGGCTCATGGCGACGGCGAAGCACCGTGCCATCGACTATTTCAGACGTCAGAAGACAGGCGAGCGCAAGCACGAAGAGCTAGGTCACGAGCTCAGGACCGACCAGGAAGCGATTCCTGACTTCGACGCCGCGCTCGATGACAGTGTGGGCGACGACCTGCTGCGACTGGTCTTCATCGCGTGCCATCCGGTCTTACCAACAGAGGGCCGCGTGGCACTCACGCTGCGGCTGCTCGGCGGGCTGACCACCGACGAGATCGCGCGCGCCTTCCTGGCAACGGAATCGACGATCGCGCAACGGATCGTCCGCGCCAAGCGGACGCTGGCTGACACGCACGTCCCGTTCGAGGTGCCGCGCGGCGAAGCGCTCACTTCGCGACTGTCGTCGGTCCTCGAAGTCGTGTATCTGATCTTCAACGAGGGCTACACGGCAACCGCGGGCGGCGACTGGATGCGGCCGGCATTGTGTGACGAAGCGCTTCGTCTGGGGCGGATTCTGCAGGAGCTGGCAGCCGACCAGCCCGAGGTGCACGGGCTCGTTGCGCTGATGGAAATCCAGGCCTCGCGCGCGAGAGCACGCGTCGATGAGTCGGGAGCGCCGATCCTGCTCTTCGATCAGAACCGCGCCCGATGGGACCAGCTGCTGATTCGGCGCGGCCTGTCTGCGCTCGACCGCGCAGAGAGGCTTGGCGGCGCGCCGGGACCGTACGTCATCCAGGCGGCAATCGCCGCCTGCCATGCGCGCGCGCGAACGCCCGCCGACACCGACTGGGTGCGCATCGTCTCGTTGTACGAGCGTCTGGCGTCGCTGACGCCGTCACCGGTAGTCGAACTGAATCGCGCGGTGGCCGTGTCGATGGCCTACGGGCCGGCTGCCGGTCTGCAGCTCGTCGATGCACTGGCCGACGCGCCGGCGCTCCGCCGCTACCATCTGCTGCCAACCGTGCGCGGCGATCTCTTGCACAAACTCGGCCGGCTTGACGAAGCTCGAGTCGAGTTCGAGCGCGCCGCATCGCTGACGCAGAATGCACGCGAACGCGATCTCCTGCTGCAGCGAGCGAACCGGGAGCGCGGCAGCGCGTAATAAGATCCGCACCTCGTGATACACGTCTCGCACCTGACAAAACGCTACCGTGACCTCACCGCCGTGGACGATTTCTCGTTCGACGTCCAGCCGGGCGAAATCGTCGGCCTGATCGGGCCCAATGGGGCCGGCAAGACCTCCACCCTCCGCTGCATCGTCGGCATCCAGCGTCCGACGGGAGGGACGATCACAATCGGCGGGCACGACATCGTGTCCGACCCGGTGGAGGCGAAACGCCGGCTCGCGTTCATGGCCGACGAGCCGCAGCTCTTCGAGTATCTGACCGTCTCCGAGCATCTGCATCTGACCGCGCGCATCTACGACGTGAAGGACGGCGAGTCGAAGGCGGCGGCGCTGCTCGAGGAACTGGAACTGACGGCGAAGAAGAACGCGCTGCCGGGCGAACTGTCGCGCGGCATGAAGCAGAAGGTGGCCATCGCCTGCGGGCTCCTGCACGACCCGCCGGCGCTGCTGTTCGATGAACCGCTGACCGGGCTCGATCCGCTCGGCATCCGCCGCATGCGCGACACGATCGTCGAGCGCGGCCGCCGCGGTGGCGCGGTGATCGTGTCGTCGCACATGCTCCACCTCGTCCAGGAGATCTGTTCGCGCGTCGTCATCATCGATCGCGGCCGGAAGGTGGCCGACGGCACCATCGCCGAGCTGGCAACGCAGGCGCGAGCAGGCTCGAACCTGGAACAGATCTTCCTGCAGGTGACGGCGCGTGAAGACGCCGCGCCGGCATCCGGTACAGACCCCACGTGACCGGCAGCCCGCTGCTCTACCTGACGCTCTGCTCGCTGCGCAATCGCCTGCGTGTTCGCCTGCGCCGGCTGCGCGAGCCGCGCTATCTCATTGCGTCGGTGGTGGGCGCCGCGTACTTCTGGCTGCTTTTCATTGGCCGCGGAGGACGCGGCCGAGCGCCTGGAGGGTTGAGCCTCATCTCGCAGGCGAGAGGGGGCGCTGAGACCGTCTCCTCGACGGTCCTGTTCATCACCGCAGCCCTCGCCTGGATCTGGCCGGGGTCGAGGCGTCCGGCGCTGGCGTTCTCCCGCGCCGACGTCCAGCATCTCTTCACGGCACCCATTCCTCGTCGTCAGCTCGTTCGCTATCGCGTCCTTCGATCGCAGGTTGGTGTGCTGTTCGGCAGCATCATCACGACCCTCCTGCTTCGCCCGGCGAACGTGGCCGAAGGCGGCAAGGTCTTCCTCGGCCTGGTGCTGCTGATGGCCACGTCCAATTTGCACCTGACCGGCGTGTCGCTCAGCCGCGCCGCCGGTGGCTGGCGGCGCCGCGTGCCCCAGGCGATCGCCGCAGCGGCCGTGGTCGTGTTGGTCGGTACGGTGGCGGCGCACTGGTCGGAACTGACAGCGATCGCCGCCACAGGTGGGAGCGTGGCCGGCGAGCTCCAGCGCCTGAGCACCACGGGTGCAGCGCGGATCGTGCTGTGGCCGTTCCGCGTCCTCGCACGGCTGCCACTGGCGGATTCGACTGGCG
>Ga0111538_10001147_pt1 | contig 37225 bp, 27 predicted proteins | sample SoiMethybrSBSTD1_FD_79669 | JGI IMG/M metagenome (GOLD analysis project Ga0111538, IMG submission 79669) | Bulk soil microbial communities from a Populus tree surrounding site in Tennessee, USA - Soil MetaG P. TD hybrid SBSTD1 (version 2)... | ecosystem: Environmental > Terrestrial > Soil >...
AACGACTTCGAGAGTACAATGCGCAGTACAACTGACTCGGGCGAAACGTGCATCGCACGCAAACCCGCGCGGTTGTTGGTACGCCCGGGAGGAATTGAACCTCCAACCTCCAGATCCGTAGTCTGGCGCTCTATCCAATTGAGCTACGGGCGCAGGGTTTTGGGGGCGGGACCCTAGCCGCGGCCGTGAAGTTGCGCAAGCGCCTTTTCCGTGCAGCGGACGGCCTGGTCTGGACCCTTTTGCACCCGCCTTGTTACCCTCCGCCCCTTCGGCGCTGAACGCGCCACTGCCTTCCGACATGTCCACGACGCTCGATCTCTCCAAGTACGGCATCAAAGTCACCAATGTGCTCCGCAACGCGGAGCCAGCCCTCCTGTACGAGCAGGCGCTCAAACGCGGCGAGGGCGAGATCACGAGCACGGGCGCGCTCGCGGCCCGCTCCGGCGCCAAGACCGGCCGCTCACCGAAGGACAAGCGCATCGTCGACGCCGAGCCGTCGACGAAGGACATCTGGTGGGGCGACGTCAACATGAAGCTCGCGGACAAGACGTTCCTCGTGAACCGCCAGCGCGCGATCGACTTCCTGAACACGCGCGACCAGCTCTACGTCGTCGATGGCTTCGCGGGCTGGGACCAGAAGCACCAGATCAAGGTGCGCGTGGTCTGCCTGTCGGCCTACCACGCGTTGTTCATGTGGAACATGCTGATCCGCCCGACGCCGGCCCAGCTCGCGTCCTTCGGCGAGCCGAGCTACGTGATCTTCAACTCGGGCCTGTTCCCGGCCAACCCGCTCACGGCCGAGATGAGCAGCAGCACCTCGGTCGACCTGAGCTTCGAGCGCGGTGAGTTCGTGATCCTCGGCACGCAATACGCGGGCGAGATGAAGAAGGGCGTGTTCACGATCATGAACTACCTGATGCCCAAGAAGGGCATCCTGTCGATGCACTGCTCGGCCAACGAGGGCAAAGCCGGCGACGTGTCGCTGTTCTTCGGCCTCTCGGGCACCGGCAAGACGACGCTGTCCGCCGACCCGCGCCGCGCGCTGATCGGCGACGACGAGCACTGCTGGAGCGACGACGGCATCTTCAACATCGAGGGCGGCTGTTACGCGAAGTGCATCAACCTGAGCAAGGAGAGCGAGCCCGAGATCTTCGATGCGATTCGCTTCGGCTCGGTGCTCGAGAACGTGATCTACGACAAGCAGACGCGCGTCGTCGACTACACGAGCCAGGCGATCACCGAGAACACGCGCTGCAGCTACCCGGTCGAGTACATCCCGAACGCGAAGATCCCCTGCGTCGGCAAGCACCCGAAGAACGTGATCTTCCTGACCTGCGACGCGTTCGGCGTGCTGCCGCCCGTCAGCAAGCTCACGCCCGAGCAGGCGATGTTCCACTTCATCTCGGGTTACACGGCGAAGGTCGCCGGCACCGAGATGGGCGTCAAGGATCCCGAGGCGACGTTCTCGGCGTGCTTCGGCGCGGCATTCATGGTCTGGCACCCGACCAAATACGCGGAGCTGCTCGCCGACAAGATCGCCAAGAACGGCTCGCAGGCCTGGCTCGTGAACACGGGTTGGAGCGGCGGCGGCCACGGCGTCGGCAAGCGCATGAGCCTCAAATACACGCGCGCCATCCTCGACGCGATCCACGACGGCTCGCTCGCGAAGTCCGCGACGGTCGTCGATCCGGTGTTCGGGCTCGTCGTGCCGACGAGCTGCGCGAACGTTCCGAGCGAGATCCTGATCGCGAAGAACACCTGGGCCGACAAGGCTGCGTACGACCAGAAGGCCGCGCACCTGGCCTCGCTGTTCGTGAAGAACTTCGGCAAGTACGCGGACCGCGCCAGCGAGAAGATCCGCGCCGCCGCGCCGCGCGTCTGAGCCCCGCTGCGCTCGCACCCGGCGCGCGGTATCGTGCGGGAGCTTGAACCAGAACGCACTGAGGCAGCACGTTCTCGCCCTGCTCGACGGTGGCCGCGCGCACGCACGCGCCAAGGACGTGCTGGCCGGCTTCCCGAAGAGGCTCTGTGGCAAACGGCCCCGCGGCGCGCCGCACAGCGGCTGGCAGCTGCTCGAGCACCTGCGGATCGCGCAGCGCGACATCCTCGACTACTGCCGCATCAGAGACCACCAGTCGCCGGAGTGGCCGGCCGGCTTCTGGCCGCGATCGCCGCAGCCGTCGGCTACGGCCGCCTGGGACCGCAGCGCGCGCGCGTTTCTCGCCGACTTGCGCAGCTGCCTGCGCGTCGCGCGCGACCGGCGCGTCGACCTGCTCGCCGAGATCCCCCACGCCGGGGTCAGCTGGCTGCACGAGCTGCTGTTGATCGCCGACCACAACGCGTGGCACCTCGGGCAAATGCTGCAGCTGCAGCGCCAGCTCGAGGCGTGAGCGCGATCGAGGCCGACCGCGGGCTCCAGCGCGGCGGCGCGTAGCATGCGCGCATGCGCCCTTTCGCCTTCTCGCTCTCCGTCCTGCTGGCCGCGCCGCTGCTGTTCGCACAGGGTGTCGACATGCGCGCGCGCATCGAAACGTTCTCGGCCGACATGCGCGATCTCGGTCGCCGCTACGACGTGCCGATGTCGGCCGAGCGCCGCTCGCGCCTCACCACGCGGCTCGGCGACGAGGCGAAGCAGCTCGCGGCGATCGACTTCGACAGCCTGTCGCACGACGCGCGCATCGACTGGCTGCTGCTCGACAACCACGTTCGCCGTGAGCTCGAACAGCTCGCGGAAGAAGGCCGCGACGACGGCGAGGTCGAAGAGCTCGTGCCGTTTGCGGCGACGATCGCCGGTCTCTGCGAAGCGAGGCGACGCATGGAAGAGGTCGATCCAACGGCCGCGGCCGAGACGATGGCGACCCTCGCGCAAGCGATCGATCGAGTCAGGACGGGGCTGCGCGAGAAGGAGTTCGAGCACCTCGACCTGCCCGTCGCCGCGCGCGCGGTCGATCGCATCGGCGACCTGCGCTCCGCGCTGCGCTCCTGGTTCGAGTATCGGGACGGCTACGACCCGCTGTTCTCGTGGTGGGTGCGCGCCCCGTACAAGACCGCCGACGCTGCGCTCGGTTCGCTGCACGACGAGCTCGAAGCGCGCAACGGCAAGCTCGCGGGCGACAGCACGCTCGTCGGGGACCCGATCGGTGAAGCGGCGCTGCTGCGCGAGCTCGCGTTCGAGTGGATCCCGTACTCCCCAACCGAGCTCGTCGCGATCGCCGAGCGCGAGTTCGCGTGGTGCGACGCCGAGATGGAGAAGGCAGCGAAGGAACTGAAGTGCGCCGACTGGCGCGCCGCGTTGGAGCTCGTGAAGCGCCGCTACAAGCCACCGGGCGCTCAGCCCCAGTTGATCAAGCAACTCGCCGAAGAGGCGATCGACTTCCTCGAGCAGCGCGACCTGATCACGATCCCCGACCTGGCCAAGGAGTGCTGGCGCATGCGCATGATGTCGCCGCAGGCACAGCGCGTGAATCCGTTCTTCCTCGGCGGCGAGACGATCCAGGTCTCGTTCCCCACGGACGCGATGGCGCACATCGACAAGCTGCAGAGTTTGCGCAGCAACAACGAGCACTTCTGCCGCGCGACCGTGTTTCACGAGTTGATCCCCGGGCATTGGCTGCAGCAGTACTCGCAGGCGCGCCATCGCCAGTATCGCGCGCCGTTCGGCACGCCGTTCTGGATCGAGGGCTGGGCGCTCTACTGGGAGATGCGCATGTACGATCTCGGCCTCGCCAAGAGTCCCGAGGACAAGGTCGGCACGCTCTACTGGCGCAAGCACCGCTGCGCGCGCATCGTGTTCTCGCTGAACTTCCACCTCGGCCAGTGGACCGGACCGCAGTGTGTCGACTACCTGATCGAGCGGGTCGGGCACGAACGGGCCGCCGCCGAAGGTGAAGTGCGGCGCTCCGTGGGCGGCGCCTACGGGCCGCTGTACCAGGCTGCTTACATGCTTGGAGGCCTGCAGTTGCGCGCGCTGCACGGTGAGCTCGTAGCGACCGGGAAGCAAACCGAACGGGCCTTCCACGACGAGATCCTGCGGCAGAATTCCATTCCCATCGCCGTGCTGCGCGCGGCCCTCGCGCAGACACCGGTGCCGCGACCGTTGCCACCGTGGCGCTTCGCCCAGTAGGTCAATTGCCCCAAAGTCGTTGCAGACGATGTTTTCGGCGTGCAGGGGTTTGACCTGGCGACTGCCGGCCGTCGATACTCGGCCACGTTGGGAAACCCAGATGGCGCCATCTCGGGTATTCCCACATTCACTCACCAGGAGACAGAAGATGCGAATCAAGGCAAGCGCGCTTCTCGTTGCGGCCGCCTTCGCCCTGCCTGCTTTGGCTCAGACCGAAGCACAGCCGGCGCCAAAGGCCGATGCCAATACGCAGAAGCTGTGGAAGATCGAAACCTCCGGAATCGGCGGTTGAGGCGCAGCCTCCCAGGCTGCCAGGGTCCGTGAGATCCTGGAAAAGGACAAGAACCTCAAGAACCTCATCTTCGACACGACGGGCATCGGCTACTTCGAAGCCGCCAAGACCGTGCCGGAGATGGCCGACCTCAACGCAAGGCTGACCAAGGGACGCTCGCAGGGTGTGACCATCACGCGACTCACCGAGGTCGACATGCCGAAGGCAGAGGTGGTCTTCGAGGTCACCGTCTCGGGGCTTGGTTGAATGAATTCAGCAGTCGAGACGCGTGACGTCTTGAGCAAGCTCGACGGTGTGATCCGTGTTCACCCGAACGGCCTGAACGGCAAAGCGCTGGTCTTCGTGAAGGACAAGAAAGCCTTCACGCCGGACTCCGCGAAGACGGCGTTGGCGACGACGAAGGAACTGCGCATGCGCAAGTGCGAGCCAGTAAAGATCTGATCGTTCGCGATACTTGCTGTTGATCCGCTACGAGCCGTTCACACCGCAGCGTGTGGGCGGCTCGCTGTATTTCCTGGCGCCACCTCCAGGGCCGCGTAGGCCGACACCACGAAGCCGCGCGCTGCGAGCAGCTCGCGAGTCGCCGGAGCCGTGAGCGCCGCGAGCTCCGCGGCAGCCGCAGCTTCTTGCCGCGCGCTGGGCGGATCGAGCCGCGCGAACTCGGCATCGGCGACGCGCGGATGCACCATCCACTCGCAGTCCTGCAGCGGCAAAACCGCCACGACCGACGCGAACCGCGACGCGAAGTCGACCCTGTACTCGGTACTCGAACCGACGAACGGCAGCACTCGGAGTCCCGCCTGCGTCACGTGCCGCTGCGCGCCGCGGGACAGCGCCGCGAGCACGAGGCGCCTCGGCAACAACCGGCCGCCGACAACGGCCATCTCCGCCGGCAGCCGCGTCCACCGGATGCCTGCCGCCGCCGCCGCGGCAAAGCAGACTTCACGGACAACTGGCCAGCAGTGCACGTGGTGATGACCGTTGAAGTGCGTCGGGCGCACGCCGAGCTCGCGCAGCCGCTGCAGCTGCGCTTCGACCTCGCGTGCGACAGCAGCTCGGTCGACCCGCCGCAGCATGGACGCGCGCAATGCCGGTCCCAGACCCCGGAACCTGCCTTGCGCGTCGGTGAACCCGGCGATAGGTCCCGACAGCGCGCGCCCGAGCGTGAGGCTGAAGTGCAGCCCGATGCCGAGACCGGCCACCTCGGCCAGGTTCACGCCATGTTCTGCCGATGCGCCGGTCACACACAGCGAGGTCTCGCGCACGAGCCCGTTCTGCGCCGCCGCGGCAATGCCCTCGTCGACGCCCGGAGAGATCCCGAGGTCGTCGGCCACGAACACGACGCGCGGCATCAGCCGCTCCGGCGCGCCGGGCCTGCAGCCGCCTTGGTCACCGTCGGCGAGGGCTCCGCGCCCCCTCGCGATCCGCCGTCGCGCAACTCCTGCAGCACCGACGCGGACGGCTCCCGGTCGTAGACGCCGCGCCACATCCGCCAGCGCACCTTGATCATGTCGCGCATCATCGCCAGCGAGTCGCGCACGAACCGCACGGTCGTCGGCTCCTTGCGGTAGACGAACATCACCGGGCAGTCGGCGACGCGCAGGCCGAGGCGACGGGCCACCGCGAACAACTCGACGTCGAACGAGAAACGCGACAGCTGGACGCGCCCCGCGAGGCGCTCGGCTGCAGCCTTGCGGAATCCCTTCAGACCCGCCTGGGTGTCGTGGACGCCGCGCACGACGAGCACGCGGACCAGCAGGTTGAACGCCCGGCCCAACAGGTGGCGCGAGAACAGCTTGCCGAAGAAGGTGGGCGCCACGATGTAGCGACTGCCGGCGTGCATGCGGCTGCCGTAGGCGATGTCGGCGCCGGACTCGAGTGCCTGCACCAATACACCGATGTTGTCGACCGGGTAGGTCAGGTCGGCGTCGGAGAACACGACGTAGTCGCCGCCGGCGTGCAGGAAGGCGCGGCGGATCGAGAAGCCCTTGCCGCGATTCTCGGCGTTGCGCAGCGCCGTGAAGACGCGCCCCGGCGTCGAAGCGTGATGGACGGCGAACTCGGCAAGGATCCGAGCCGAAGCATCGCTGCTGCCGTCGTCGACGACGAGCAGTTCCGTGGCGCGCGGCTGGTTCGCGAGCCAGCCCCAGGCCTGCTGCAGCGAGTCGGCCAGGAAGGAACCACCCTGGTAGACGGGGATCACCAGGGTCAGGGACGGTCGGTCGGCGATGCGCATGGTCATCCCAGGACTAGGGCCTCCTTGCGGGGGGTGCCGGTGCGCAGCACCAGGTCGAGGCTCACGAGACAGGCGGCGAACGGCTGCAGACAGCGCAGCAGCGGTACTTCGCGCGGCAGCCCGAGCGGCAGGTTGTCGACGACGACGAGCAGCAGCGCGCTCCCGGCGAGGCAGAGCCGCAGCCCGGAGCCATCGCGGGCCGCCGTGATCAGCGCCCAGGACAGCGGCGGCGCGATCCACAGGTAGGTCGCCTTCTCGGTGGCCGGACCGAGCAGCAAGAACCAGAGCAGCGTCGCCGCTGCCGCGAAGGTCGACACGTCGGTCGCAGTCGCGCCGCAGCGCCGCCGCCACCACGCGACCCAGACGATCGCGAAGCCGCCGAAGGCCTGCAGGGCGAAGTAAGGGCGCGCAGGCAGCGGCACGTGCAGCGTCGCCGCGACCAGGTGCAGGTCGCGGTAGGACTCGCCGAGGTTCGCCGTGCGATCCTCCGCGACCAGCAGCTCGTAGAGATGCCGATACTGCGCGGTCACGTAGTCGGGGTGCTGCAGCGCGTAGGGCAAGGTCACGAGCAGCAGCAGGCCGAGACCGAGGCCGAGCCACAGCCTCGGCCGCAGCGTGGCCAGCACCATGCCGTATGCGAATGGATAGATCTTGCACGCGGTCGCGAGGCCCATGCTCCCCGCGGCGGACACCGTGCGCGCCTCCAGCGTGGCCGCCGTCGCGAGCAGCATCAAGCCGAGCACGAGCGGGTTGCCCTGGCCGTTGTTGACGCTGGCGATCGAGCACACGGTCAACACGCCGAGCCCGAGCGCCCGTTCGCGGCTGCTCAGCACGAACGGCAATCCGGCGCGCAGCGTGGCGCGCACCCCGATCAGCAGCACCAACACGTTCACCAACCGCCAGAGGATGCTGCCGAGCACCGGCCCGCAGACTGCGAACGGCACGAACAGCGCCGCGCAAAGCGGCGGATAGCGGAAGCCGCCGTTCGTGCCCGGCGCCAGATACAGGTCGCGACCCGCCAGGAAGTCCAGTGCCGCCGGCGCGAACACTTTCAGGTAGACGTTGTTGCGATACGGATCGTATTCGACCTCGAGCAGGCGCTGGGCGCCGAGCAACCGGACGACGACTACGAGCACGAGCGTCGCGAACGCGGCGATCGCCGTCCATTCCCAGCGCGATCGTTTCATCGCGCCTCACGTGCCGCGCAGCCTGCGGCGCAGGAACGACGCGTGCAGAACCGCCGGCAAACCGAAGGTAGGGCGATCACGAGACGGGTGCACGTTCTACCCGATTGTGCCTCGGTCCTCCACGTGGTGCCGTGCGGCACGCAGGAGCTCAGAAGTTCCAGATGAAACCCACCCAGATTCGGCATTCGTTCTGGCTCGGGTTGCGCGGGGTGTCGCGCCCCAGCGCATTCGAAATGTGGTGATAGTGCGCGCCGATCAGCATGCTCACGCCGCTCTCCAGCGGCACGTCCACGCCACCGCCGAATCCGAACGAGAAGTTCCAGTAGGTGCCGCCGGGCGGGATGTGGTCGCTCGCATACTGGAAGCCGGTGTTCCCGTCGATGAAGAACGGCGACGTGTCGCCGAACGGATAGCCGCGGACCACGGCCTCGACCTCGCCACTGTAGACGTTGTGGCCGGGAGTGAACCACGTGGCGTAGACCGTGCCGAGTCCGAACGCCAGGTTGTCGGCGACATAGTGCGACAGGTGCACCCCGATTCCCGCGTCGTCGATTTCCGCGTTCCCGTCCCAGAAGAAGGACTTCTGCAGGATCGGGATCCCGTAGTAGGCGTTCGCCTCGATCGTGTTGGAGCCGGCCTCGCGGCTCACGCCGTTTGCAGCGTTTGCAGGTTTTGCAGGGATTGCAGGGTTCGCAACATTTGCATCGTTGGCAAAGGGATGCGCCGCGACGACGTCACCGCTGACGCAACTCGGTACGGCGAGCAACCAGCCGAGCAGCCTGCCTCGCAGCATCGCGGCTACCTGCCTCCCCGCGAGCAGGCCGCGGCAACCGCGGCCTGCATCGATGTCGATGTCGACCGGACTGGGCTCGATCGAAATGGTCCCGAGCATCTCGACCTGGTCGCAGAGCGTGGTGCTCTCTGGATCATCGCGGTGCGAGGGGCATCGGCGGAGCGAGACTATGGCATGCTCGCGGACGTGAGATCGAGCAGAATCCCGCAATCGAACGGCGCGCACTCTCCGTGCTGCTGTGCGACCGCAGGCGCTGCCCCTACGGAGCCCGGCGCGCGCTTGACCGGGCTGCCAGGGTCGCTAACGTTCTCGTCCCCCATCGGCCGATGGCGGTCCCCCGTGCTTGCACGCGACCTGTCGGTGCGAAGGCGCGATCCTCGATAGCTCAGTTGGTAGAGCAGGTGACTGTTAATCACCGGGTCGTAGGTTCAAGTCCTACTCGAGGAGCCATTCCTCCGCGGTAGCGGAGCGAGCCAGCCCCGCGGTAAACGCCGCGGGGCTGGGTCGTGTACGGGGAACGGGCGGAAGTCGCGCGGGTGGACGCGGATGCGAGGTCGGCGGGCGAAGCGGCTGGCTCTCGTTGCGTGGGACGCGAAAGCGTTTGTGGTGCATGCGCCGCGGTCGCGTCCCACGGCAGACGGGGTTCGCTCTCGTGCTCTCCGCAGGCAAGAAGAGAGCATGGACCTGGAACCGAGTGCCAGGCCCGCGAGCCGAGGATTCTGCGAGAGGCAGCAAAGGGCGTCGACTTTCTCCGCTGCCCGGACCACAACGACCCGTTCGCTTGACCGCGAGCCGATGGTCTCCGACGATCGCCGCCGGTCTTCGACTTGAGTGTGGCATGCAGGGCGGATCGAGCATGAACGAACGGTGGTCCTCCGTGGACGAAGTGGCCGCGCACCTCGGTGACGTACGGGACACCGTGTACCGCTGGAGCGAGAACGGCCGCCTGCCGGCGCAGAGATCGGCCGGCTCTGGAAGCTCAAGCTCTCGGAGGTCGACGCCGGGGTCTATGCCGGCAGCACGGACGAGCCCCTCCACCGGAAGGACGACGGGGGGCCGTCTACTCGCTCCTCAAAGCGAGGCCCATTCTACCGAGTCTCATCGTGATGAGTCTGGTGACGATCCCGCGCCACATCCTCGGGGCGCGCTCGCTGTCCGGAGGCGCTGCAGTCGATCATGAACAACGGCGCCAAGCGGTGCTCCTCCGGACCGAGAACAAGCGCCAATTCCTCGACGTCTCAGGCGGGGTCGGCGACAAGGTCGGCGCGAACCTCTACTTCCGACCCACTGACCACCGCGATCAAGGCGCTGGGGCTGAGCTGATGAGGTCGAGAACGACAAGCAAGGATCCCAGGAACTTGCCGGAGGTCGTGAGTGGGTAAGCCGTACGCCACCGAGCTCGAACAACTGCACACGACCTACGCGTGGGCGGCGACGACCAACATCGATGATCTGGCCGCGGCGGTCTCCGCGACGGCGACTCTTCCGCTGCTCGCAGTTGGCTCAGGAGGTTCGCTCTCAGCTGCGCACCATGCGGGCAGCCTTCACCAGGAATGCACCGGACTTCTCTCCAAGGCGGTCACGCCGTTGGAGCTTGTTCGTTCGTCGCTCTATCTCGGCGCCCACGGCGTAGTGCTCTTGAGTGCCGGCGGGACGAACGCTGACATCATCGGCAGCCTGCGGAACATCGTCGAAAGAGAGCCTCGCCGGTGCACCGTTCTCTGCTTCCGACGGGGCAGCGCACTGTCGGAACTTGCCGTTCAGTACCAGTTCGTACGCCTAGTCGAGATGTCGCCCCCGACGCCCAAGGACGGGTTCCTGTCGACCAACTCGTTGCTCGCATTCACCGTGCTGCTGGAGCGCGTCTACGCGCGAATCTTCGGCACCGGTGAGGTGCTCTCCGAGACGCTCGATGACCTTCTTCTCTCCGATCCTCCTCTTGAGCGCCTCATCGCCAAGTACCGTGGAGAATGCGGAGCTCTCTGGAAGCGCGACACCGTCCTCGTGCTCCATGGGCCGGGCGTTCATGCTGCGGCCGTCGACTTGGAGTCGAAGTTCTCAGAGGCCGCACTAGGCCACGTGCAGGTGACAGATCTCCGAAACTTCGCGCACGGCCGGCACAACTGGCTCGCGAGGCGGGAGGACACCACCGGGGTGCTCGCGCTCTATTCGGATCCCGACCGCGACCTCGCCAAGGCGACGCTCAAACTACTGCCGGGCAACGTGCCCATCGCTCGCATCGACATCCCGGCGGTGGGGGCGTCATCGCGTGTAGCCGCGCAGGTCGCCGTGCTCCACGTCGTTGGGGACGCCGGCGAAGCACGCGAGATCGACCCCGGTCGCCCGCAGGTGCCGCAATTTGGTCGGCAGATCTATCACCTCCAAGCATTCTCCAAGTCGCGCTCGGTGAGGCTTTCGCCGGAGGCGATCGCGGTCTCGCGGAAGGTGGTAGTGGACCCCCACCATCTCGGGTCCAGGCCGGAGTTCGAGGGGTGGTGCAGGGCGTACCACGAGTTCCTGGCGGGCCTGGAAAACGTCACGTTCGGGTCCGTGCTCTTCGACTACGACGGAACGCTCTGCGATGGCAGGGACCGGTTCACTGGCATGCGCGACGAGATTGCTTCCGCATTGAACCGCATCCTCTCGGCTCAGGTTCCCGTCGGCATCGCGACGGGGCGCGGGAAATCCGTGCGGGAGGACCTGCGAAGGGCCCTCCCACAAAGCCTGTGGGACCGTGTCTTCGTCGGCTACTACAACTGCACGGACATCGCTCTACTCACGGACGACTCACATCCCAGTACCTCGGGCGCTCCAGTCGGTTCCTTGGGCGCGGCCGCAGACGTGCTCTCTCGGCATCCCTTCGTCGCGTCTCTCGGGACCACCGAGATCCGCCCGACGCAGGTATCTCTCCAGGCCAAGTCCGCCGCCTCCGCTGAGCTCGTTTGGCGCGCCGCCCTCGATCTCGTTCAGATGTACGGCGATCTGAAGATCGTCCGCTCGAGCCACTCTATCGACATCCTCACGCAAGCTGCTTCCAAGAAGGCCCTACTGAGGGCCCTCAGCGAAGTAGTCGCGCCGAAGCCGGTTCTGTGCGTCGGGGACATGGGCAGATGGCCCGGGAACGACCACGAGATTCTAGCCAGCCACCACTCCCTCAGCGTTGACGAGGTGTCTACCGCCACCGGCAGCTGCTGGAACCTGGCTCCAGCCGGCATCCGGGGCGTGCAGGCGACCGTCCACTATCTCGGTGCTCTCAACCCGGCCCGCGGCTCATTCACGCTCGACATCAGCAAGCTCGCGCCGACGAGGACGACGAGAACGACGAAGGAGCGCTCATGAAGCGGGAACTCGCTCTCCAGCTACTGCAGACGATCATCCCGGGGCTCGCCGACGAGAGTCATGCGGCGCGCCTGTTCCGCGATCTGCAGCTCCTCGCAGACTACAAGTACAACAAGTACGAGATGTTTCATCCGGGGCGGCTCTTTCTGGAGAACCTGTACCTCTGGCTGCAGCAGTTCGCCGAGAGCGAGCGCGCGGACGCCCTCGACTTCATTCAGAAGCAGCTCATCTTCATTTCCCGCGAGGAGTTCCAGCAGCTCGCTCAGGTTCTCTACAACGACCAGATCCGGAGACGGCAGCTCGAGATTGCAGCCAGCCGCGCTGGCGTACCGCGGCACCACATACGGGCGATTCGGGAATCTGAGGCGTTCGCTCGAACGACGCGTGCCTCTCTCTACGTCGGAATGAGCGATGGCGCGCGCCTCGACTTTATTCGGCGGCACAACCTCCAATTGAACAACGAGCAGGTTCTTCCCTACTACGCGGTCCCCAAGGAGAAGGTGGACGAGTGCCTTGAGGCTCTACGCGCTGAGGCTGGAGATCCGAGGGCGCTGTTCCGCTGCCTCTTCCTCGTGGACGACTTTGCAGGGTCCGGCAACACGTTGCTCCGCGAAGTCGTGACGGTCGCGCTGCCGGAAGCGTGGAAGCCTCCCGCCATCCCAGCGCGCTGGCAAGCGCGTCTCCGCTTCAAGGGCCAACCGCCGACGATGGAGTTCGTTTGGTGCGGGGAGATCGCGACGGCGGACCTTCATGACCTGCGCAGCCTTGACGGCAACGACGCCTATCGGGCCGCCCTCGAGCAGGTCGCTGGCAAGTGCCGGACGCGCGACACTACTCTCAAGGGGTCGTTGAATAAGGTCGCGAACGGCCCGTTCGGCCCCGCGCTGGAACCCGACGCGGAGGTATTCTTCTGTCCGCTGCTCACGACCGAGCATGCCCTTGGTCGCCTCACACCCCTTCTCCCAAGACTCCCTGGGCCGTTCGGGAGGATCCAGATACTGGCTGGAGCAATCATCGATCGGCGCGTCCCGGTCACCGATGCGACGTCGCCCATCGGTGCGATGTGCGAGAAGTACTACGACGTAGCCCTGGAGGACGAACACACCGGAAACATCAAGTTCGGCTACGACGGGTGTGGCCTTCCTCTGGTGCTGCACCACAACACGCCCAACAACTCGCTTTATCTGCTCTGGGCGCGGCGGAGCAGGAACGTGGCGCCGTTGTTCGTGCGCTACGAGCGCCATGGACGCGAGGGACCTTAGCGATGGCACGGGTACGCAACGCGTTCAAGATCCGGGCGGCAGACACTCCGATCATCGAAACATCGCAGTTTCTCCAGCTCTACTGCCCGCTGCTGCTGGACCAGCTTCAACGAGACGATCTTTTCGTTCCGAAGCTGATCGTCGTGCGCGGAAGCCCCGGGTCGGGTAAGTCAAGCCTTCTTCGACTCTTCGAAGCCGACACGCTCCTAGCTGTGCACGCGCGAAGGCAGCCGAGTGATCACGCCCTGGTCGAGCGGCTGACCGAGCTCGGGATCCTCTCGGATTCAGGCCCGAAAGCCCTGGGGATCTACATTCAGTGCGACAGCAGCTTGCGTGACATCGCGAAGCTGCTGCCCAACCAGCCCCTCCTTCGCCTCTTCAACACCCTGCTCGACACGCGCATCCTGGTCCTCTTCCTACGCGCAGTCCGACAACTACAGGCCGCTGGGTGCCTCACGCTGCCGGACGAGTGCGTGCTTCAGCCCCTTCCCTCCGGCGACGCACCGCCCCTGCTATTCGCTGAGGCGCGCTCGCTCCAGCAACTCGAGGAGTTATGCACACGAATCGAGCATGATTTCGGCTCGCTGTTGAACAGCTTCCCTGACGACCCGCTGCCGACGTCGATCCAACCGCATGCTCGGGTGTACTCGCTCGCGTTTCTTGCCCAGCAGGTCCAGCAAAACGAGGCCCTGGCCGATCTCCTCCCGGTCATCATGCTCGACGATGTGCAGGAGCTATACCCGGACCAGCGCCAGCACCTTCGGGCAGAGTTCATGCGTCGCGCCTCCATCCCGCGCTGGCTCGCGGTGCGCACCCACGTTTTCGGGTTGGAGGAGTTGATCTCGGTCGAAGGCGCCGAGCAGGGACGCGAGTATCGCGAGATCCCGCTCGACGAGATCTTCCAAGAGAAGCCATCGGTATTCGGAAAGTTCGCGGCGAACGTCGTGGACCGACGGCTGCAGTGCACGGATTCGCTGCAGCAGGTGCCGATCGGCGACTTCAAGGATCTGCTGAGAGAACCGCCGGAGTCACTCGGGGCGGACGCAGCGCGCAAGGTTGTCGACAGTATGAGCAAGAGGGCTGGCGACATCCGGCAGGGAGCGGCCTTCCAAGAACGGCTCAATTCACTCCGCGATGCAATTGATGCGTCCCTGCCATTCGCACGGCTCGTCGAGCTCGAGCAGGAGATGATCGGTTTCGAGCGGCATGCGAACAGGGGACAGCTGAGCCTCTTTCCAGAACTCGTGGCTTCCCAGGTCTCGAACGGCAAGACAGCGGAGGCAGCGAAGCTGTTTGCCTCAAAACGGGCCAAGTACCCGTACTACTGGGGCTTCGACACCCTCACCCGTGTCGCAAGTGGCAACGTCGAGCAGCTCCTTTCGACGAGCGCAGTGCTTGTTGATCGCATGATCTACCGCGCGGAACTCGATCGAGACAAAGCGATCTCGGCCAAGGAGCAGGAGGAGATCTTCAAGCGCTGCGCAGAAGACTACTACGGCGCGCTCCAGGAGAAGCACAAACGGGGCTCGGCAATCCGTCAGTTCGTCGACAACCTCGGACTGTTCTTCGCAGAAGTGACCTACCGACCCAACGCGCCCATTGCTCCGGGAGTCAACGGCTTCGGGCTTACGCGTCACGAAATCGAACACGCTGCTGGCTCGAGCGTGGAGACGCGCGAGGCACAGGTGTTCCGCGAAGTGCTTACGAATGCCGTCGCCGGCAACGTCATCTCCGTCCGAGTCACGAAGCAGGGCCAGGCTGGCGCCGAGAAGATCGTCTTCTACCTCAATCGGATTCTCTGTCTCCGATTCCATCTCCCGCTCCACTATGGTGGCTGGCAGCACCTCCCCACGGACCTTCTCGTCCGAATGATGAAGGAACCTGTGCCCCTCAAGGAAATGACGCGCCGAGGGGCGTCTGGCACGCCGCTCCTCTTTGACGACGGGAGCGAGTCATGACCACTCGTTGGAGCGACTACTTCCTCGATGAGGAGTTTGGGCGATTTTGGTCTGAGCGTGCCCATGATCCGCACGTCCGTGTGTTGCTCATCGTCGGACTCGGCTTCGATCCACGCTGCCTGATAGCGCTCAAGACTCTCACCGGAGCCGGTCTCGGCGATAGGCTCGGCTATGTCACGCTGCGCATCCTGGCGCGGCCAGCACTGGGCGACGCAGGACTCGCGACCGAGCAACTGTCGAAGGCGAACGCCGACGAGCTCGATCGGGTTACCGGGTGCCGCCGGGAGGCCGTGTACGACGTCGCGACGCACGACGGCGAGGGCCACAACGTTGCCGGGCGCACGACGCTGTCGGAGATGTCGAAGGCTACGGACATCCTCGGTTCGTACACGGACGTGGTCGTGGACATCAGTGGGATGCCCCGGGGAGTCTTCTTCCCCCTCCTTGCATACTTGCTGCGGCTGGTGGGAAAGGGCACGTTCAAGAATCTGCACGTCACTGTGGTCGAGGATCCAGTTCTGGACTCCAAGATCTCCGGCCGCGAGTACGGGCAGGCGGACTTCCTTCACACTTTTCGCCTCCAGGGTGACAACAAGCTCGTGTGGCTACCGGTCGTCGGGGCGAACGAAGGAGGCCGCCTGGAGAAGGTGCACAACAAATTGAAGGGCATGTGCATCGAAATCTGTCCGATCGTGCCTTTTCCAGCGCGATCGTTGCGACGCGTTGATGACATCGTGCTTAGGCACTCGGAACTGCTGTTCGAGGGCTTTCTCGTGGCCCACGAGAACCTTCTACTGTGCGACGAGCGCACGCCATTCGACGTCTATCGAAAGATCCTCGAGGTCGAGGACTACTACCGCAGTCGACTCAGCGCCATCCAGGGCATGGGACCAGTGACGACCGTCGTGTCACCACTGTCGAGCAAAACGATGTCGCTCGGGATGTTGTTAGCAGCAGTTGAACGATCACTGCCGGTGTGCCACGTCGAGCCGGGTACGTACCAGGTCGATACAGACGATGAAGGACACCTGGTTGGAGATACCACGCGCGGCCCGATCGAGATCTGGCTGGCCGGAGAGCCGTACGCGTTATGAAACCTCGAACGGGGACAAGGCAGCGAGGAAAGCCCTCGCGATCGAACGGCTCGATTCCCGGGGACGGGCTCCGGAGGCACCCAAGCACGACGACCGCCGTCGGAACCGGCTTTCTCGCACTCGACATCGTCATCGCGGAAGGCCGAGAGCAGCATCCCCGAACGTGGGCCGGCGGCACGTGCGGCAACGTTCTGGCCATTCTCGCGTACCTCGGGTGGCGGGCCTATCCCGTGGCGAGCCTCGGCATGGATGCTGGTGCCGAGCGGGTCATCGCTGATCTCACCGAGCTCGGCGTCGACGTGCGCTTCATTCGGAAGGATCCGGCACGACGTACTCCTATCGTCATCGAGAGAATCCGAACGCTCGCGAGCGGGCTCCCACGTTCGCGTTTCGTTTGGACTTGTCCGTGGTGCGGAGCGTGGTTGCCCGGCTACCAGGCCGTCCTCGTCAAGGACATGGAAGCCGTGGTCGCCAGCATGCCGGACCCCGCGGTCTTCTTCTTCGACCGCGTTTCGCGCGGGGCTTTGGATCTCGCCACCGCGTCGGCAGCCCGGGGCGCTCTCGTCGTCTTCGAACCGTCGAGCGTGGGTGACGAGCGCCTGTTTCGAAAGGCTCTGGGCCTGAGCCACGTGTTGAAGTACTCGCACGAGCGGCTCTCCGGCATTGGCGAGAGGTTGGGAGAAGGCGCCCCTCTTCTGGAGGTCGAGACGCTCGGCGCCGAGGGTCTCCGCTATCGGCTGCGGGGACCGTTAGGCAGGCGCGACTGGCGGCTCCTCGACGCATACGGCGTCACCGACGTGAAAGACACGGTCGGCGCAGGCGACTGGTGCACGGCCGGCCTGATCCACGTGCTGGGCGCCGAAGGCGCGGCCCGTCTCATGAGAGCCGACACTGCCGCAGTGGAGGCGGCCCTACGCCTCGGCCAAGCTCTCGCGGCGCTGACGTGCGCCTACGAAGGTGCGCGGGGTGGGATGTACGCGATGGACAAGCGGCAATTCCGGGCCGCCATCAAGACGATCCTGGCCGGCGGCTCCCCGAGCGCACGTGCTGAACTGCCCGACACAGGCCTCAAGAAGCTCTGGAAGGCGGTGTGCCCGGCCTGTGGCCCGAAACGAGGTACGGAGCGGCCTCCTACAGAAGGCAAGAACGCCCAAGGGAAGATCGCTCCGTGACGCGTGGGATGCCGCACCTCGTCTCGGCTCGGATCGAACTTCGGGGTATGCCTGACAGGAGGAGATCTGCTCTCCTACCACTATGGAGCAGCGTGCGGTTCGGTTCCCCGCCCTGATCAGGAGCAGGTAGCGCGGCTCAAGTCACCGATCAACAGATCGACGACTGCTCCTCATGCACCGCGAGCCGACGGCGTTCCATTTCTTCTCGGAGGTTCGTGTCCCAACTCACGTGCGACACACTACCCCGGAGTGGATAGAACCGAGTGGAACGCGCGAGCGCTTACATCGCCTCGAGCCTCGAGCGACGGCTTCGCTTCGCCCTGGCGCAACTCATGTCGAGCCGAGAAGTCGAGCCCCCTGATCCTTGGCGTCGCGCTCGATCTCGTACACCCGACGCAGGACGGCGATTGCATTGTCGGCGTGTTCCTTCTCGCTGTCAAGTGCCATCGAAGCAGCGCAAGCAGCGCCGCCGCGCGTGTGCCCAGCAACCGACCTCCGTGACGGCCCGGTTTGGAACCCGCTACAACATGCTTCCGGCCAGCTCCATCACGAAGCGCACGCTGACCTCTTGCCCATATGACGGTACACTCATGGGATGCGGCATTTCCTTGTCGCTGCATCCCCATATTATGCTGCCGACGATCAACCTGTTACTCTGGTTCACGCATTCGTACGCGAATGCATGGGCGTGTCCGCCCTTGCTATGCCATCGTTCATACTCTGTGCATTTCCACCCCAGCTCCTTTAGTCCGGCCAGCACGCGCCACAACACAACCTGACCGTTCACCAACACCAAACTTGAGCAGGGCAACGCGTTCGTTGTGGCAACAACATCCGCTCCGGTTGCCTCGCCGGTCGCAATCACAAACGCCGCATCTCGCTCCGCTGGCCTGCCCCTCAGTTCCACCGGCGCCCCAGTCCTGACAAGCGCAAAAGTCAAGCCATCAAAGCACTCCGCGGGATCTAAGCGATGACCGCCGATTGAGTCCGGCACGTACGCCGGCCCGCCCACTGCCCGAACTCGCCATACTGATACTCCCTTCGGCAATGCACCGCTTCGCAAGCTGCAGCTCATAGCGAGCTCATTCGTTCCGAACCCCCAGCATCCGACAACCACCGCTATTCCAAAGACTCGGCGTATGACTCTATGCCACTTCCATGCGAGGATACAGGCGATCAAGGCTGCTGCGGTCCATACCCTCATCGCTCGGCTATGCGACTGAAGTGTGCTCATTCTCGACAGCCAAGCGGGCTCGCTGCAGGCGATTAGGTACTCCAGCAGCCGCCTTCGCTCGGCCTTGTGAATCGCGAAACTGCTCAGCATGGTGGAATCGCCGACGATCACGACGGCGCCCGCGCCCCATGGTGCACCCATCGCTACCGCTGCGTCCCCGTGGCGAACGGTTGTTGCCGTTGCATCCTCAGCAAAATGACTCCGGCCGGCAGGATCCCATTCAGTTACGATTGCATCCCTCACCGTTAGCAGCACAACACCTCGCCCGCGAACAGAACATCCTGACATCAGACCGTCTACGTACCGCTCCCGGCCGGGCTGCTCCCAGAGCGCGTGCGCCGTAGTTACTCCGCCGTGTCCATCACTGGTGACATGATCATAACCGCATCTAAGCCCAGAGAATTCCAGCAAGTCGTTCACTATTGTTGTCGCATGCAGTAGATTCGTATGGTCGCCAAGCACAAGCAACCGGCCACCCTGCTCCACCCAGTGGCGCACCACATTTACCTCTCGTTGTTCGTATTCTTGCTCGGGCATCTTTATCACTAGTAGGTCCAGGTTCCGCAGCGCATCGTCCGTCAAGTTGCCGCGAATCACCGTGCACTCGGCAGATGTCCTCTTCAGCCAGTCCCTAAGCGCGTGAAATCCGTAGGCATAGAAGTCGCCAAACTCGCCGCGCCACTCACCCGTAGCTGGCGCCCACCACGCTACCTTGGTGTCATCTATTCCGACTCTCAGGCCCTCCCGCTGTCGCAAGGCCTGGTGGCTGTTCTTGCCACACGACGTGACCGACGCAAGCGCTGCCAGCGACAGCGAGATAACCAATCCAAACGTTCGTTCCATGACAAACACTCTCCCTAAGTCCTGCGGCTACCACACGACTTTCGTCGTACAGGAGCGTCTCTATCAGTGGGAAGGTCAGTCCGATCATCATCGCAAACACGCCTGCAGCGCAGCTCAACAAGTACACCCGCCGCGTTCGTCCTGCCAAGCCCACGACACCAGTGCCAACAGCCCATGACGTCACAAGATCTAGACTCACGAAGGACTCGTAGCGCACTTCCGCGTACGGAAACAACGCTGGCCCGCCGCAACGATCCACTACGCGCTCCAGGCCCGCTGCGACCCAGATAAGACCAACGGTCAGTGGGTGATACAGTTCGAGTATAAGAGCCAGGGCCATTAATGCGCTCGGCAGCACCGCGCTGCCGGCCAGCCGCGTAGCATATTGTGATCGCGACAGTGCCACGTATCCAATTACACTTCCCAGTAGCCACCAGGTGCCGCCAACGACTTGGCTCGACGCCGGACCACCATGCCAATAAACGGCCCACATCAGGAACATGCCCGCCACGTCGCGCCATACGATCATCGCTGTCCCTCTGACATGATTGCCTTGAGGACGCACAATCGCCCGTTTATGCCTCGGGGGTGGCTGCGCCATTCCGCGCTTGAAAAGAACAGCGGATCGCCGACAACCACCAACGTTCCGGCACCAAGCTCGCGAGCCGCAATAACTGGCCCCGCGTCCGCGGTCGCTATGCAGTGCCAGGCAGCATCACACTCTAATACATGCGCGTCCAGCATGCCTTCTATCGTGCTTGCGTCATCCATCGGAATACGATGGACGCGTTGGAGCCCTAGCTCGTGCAATTCGCCGCTTACCGCAATCCACCCTTCTTCGGACACCAGCAGAATACCAAGGCTCCCATCTCTAGCAAGGCGTAGGCATGTATCGAGCAGCTGTGCCTCGCCACTGCGGCCCCGCAGAGATAGAAAAGCGATGGCAGTGGACCCGCCGCTCGCTCTCTTGCTGACACTAAGGCCACATGCCTGAAAGCAAGCGGGTGCAGCGCCGCATTCGACCCCATCCTCGCCGGGGAGAGGCAGGCCTTCGTTCAAGAGTGTCACGTCGGCAGTCGTAGGTGTCCGAGAACCGCAACACGCAGCTAGCGCCAAACCGGCTATGATGGATGCCGCCAGCGGGGCCCCCTTCCGTCGCGAGAGGCTCGCAATCGCCGCGATGATTGTCACGACGGCCATCCCAATACAACTGCGATCAGATCCTTCGCCTGCCAGCCTGTCCACGGCAAAGCCTGCATCGTTACCTAGCGGTCCGTTCTGCCACACGCCGGTGTCGCCATGCACCACGATGCGGCCCTTCCCATACCAACGCGTGGCACTCACTACGCACGGCCCCACGGCCTCGGTACTGTCCCAGATATAGCCCCCCAGATGACCGCCCATGACATTTCCAGGCATCCAATGGTCTTGAAGAATCGTTAGGCCTCGCGCAACAGGTCGCCACTCTGACGATACCGCAATCGAACAGCCGATGCCAGGTGATACGCTGCCCCTGCAACTACCTAGGGGCATGTCGGACCACTGGAACGCTGCGTACCAGTGCTGCCCCAACGGAACGGCTGAGTCATACAGAAACTCACAGCCAGCCTCGGCAAGGACTCGGTTCCAGCAGGCGGCCGAGCCAAACACATTAGTGTGGTCGACACAGACCACCAAGGCGCCGCCGCGCCGAACGAAGCCAAGCAGGCGCCCGCCGTCTTGGTCCATCAACGAGCTCACGTTTATTGCTATGACTGCGTCTGCTGTTTCCAGCTCCGCAATCGCGATCTCTGGGGAAACCGCACATACATTTGCACCACGGCTTCTCATGGTATCGACAAGCACGCCGAACATAGCACCCTGCAGATCAGTCAATTCTCGTAGGTCGGGGCGATTCGTATTGGCGCCGCCGTCCGTCACAACGAGTACTCGCTTTCCAAGGAGTTGCCAACTGAAAGAGAATGGATCCTGAGCACCCAGCAGCCACGCCAGTGCAGACAAGGTGAGGCCTGCCAGTATGCTCAGGTGGTGGCGCGCTGACCCTGCGTTGAAGACACAATACTGCCAGTAAGAGGTCCATAGGACAACCCGCACTAGCAGAGGTCCGACATGCGAGGCCATTCCGTTTGCGCCAGCCCATGAGGTTCCAACCACCTCCCTCGCGCCCAGCGCAACGGCCACCATACACAAACCCAGTAAGACCTGACGCGCGCCACCCCGAGCACTCCATACGAATAGAGCGAGACCGCATGACACAAGGATCAGCCCGGATCCGCCTAGCCACAACCCTAGCCCCACTCTCCCGGGGCATAGAAGAGGCCACGCGCGGTCAGGACTGCTGCCTGCGGTCAGAAACCCAGCCGGCCCTGTCGTCAGATACGTAGTGGTTAGGAGCGCTACGAACCAGAACTGCAGGCAGGCTGGCCGGACGCGAATGGCGATCGCACCGGTGACTACGGCGAGCCCAAGTAGGATCTCCGCACGCTGAACGAGGAGCGCACCCCAGGCGGCGCACAACAAAACAATCCCCTGTATCACACTTCGGGGCCGCCTGGAACCGGCGGCGCCCCATACCAGGACTGCCGCCACCCACAATACGCCTCCCCTGCCAGACAACTCTAGAGGCGCACTAGCATCACACGCCGTGAACAGAAGGCCGAGAGCGACCGCGTCCACTGCATCGCTGCCTCTGGAATATCGCAGGCACTCCATGGTTAGAGGGCTGGTTAGGGGGCTCGGGGTCCACTTTCACCCCGAGCTAGGCTAAGTTAGGGGGTCGGGGGTCGGGGCTCGACACACCAAGGCCGGACTACACTTGGTCCGCACGGCAAACGGGCGGATTCCCCGTCGGCGGGGTGACAGTGGGAGGCTCCGTTGAGCCGTCGATGACGCTGCAGAGGTCGACTCCAGCTACGTCTTGCGTCGAGCACCTTGTTTCGTTGACGGGACCATTGTTGTCGAACACCGTGCATTGGTGGTCCTTGGCCGCGTTCTTGTACACGCTGCAGAATCGCCGGTTACCGGGGCCCCCAAAGACTGAGCACCTGGTGCCGACGCGATCAGTGGCCGTGTCGCCCTTTACGCTGCAGGTAGTCCTTTCATTCCCCGTAGTGTTGGCTGCGCCCGAGCTGACAGAGCAGGTGTTGTCGTCGCCCTTGCTTTTCACGGAGCACTCGTTCGTCGGATTGATGTTGTGCGCCTCAACGGAGCAGAAGCTATGCTGCCCAGAGTCCACCGAACAGAACGCGTTGGACACATCGGAGCTCCCTCCGGCCAGAACGCTGCACGTGCCGTCAGCACTCTGCGTACCATTTTCGATGATCGAACACTGTCCATCACCGCCGCCGTGCGCGGTGCTACAGTCATTGGGGTGCCCCGTACCAACGCTGCAGACAGCCGGGTTAGGACTGCTGCCCTGAACGCTGCTGAAGGTTCCCGTCGTCAGCGGACCTTGCGGGCGCGCCGTTTGGACGCGAACCATCTTCGGAGGGGTTCGTGACAGGGCTCCGTCGATGGCAGCAACCGCCAACGTTGCGGCCCTCTCGGCGGTCGGCGCTCCGCGGTGCCGAAGGGACCCGTCGCTGCCGCCGTTCGGCGACCACATCGTGGCGCCGCATGCGAAAAACAGAACTAGAGTTTTCATGAGTCCTCGCTTGGAATAAATAGCTGTGTCTTACACGGCTAGTTGTGGTCGACCACGGCCCGCCCAAGCTCCGGCCCGGGTCCAGGCTCGTAGTCGTTCTGGAAGAACTGCACCGTCCCGGTCCACGACGCGGGACATACGACCTTTACTCGCTTGTCACCTCCTTCGTCGGCATAATAACCGACTTTTGCCGTCTCAGAGTCAGACCATCGATAGCAGAGTCGCGATGGATGATTCGGCCGCCGCGTCCAATTGCAGGGTAGGTCCTTCTCTACCCATGCATTCGGAACGCCAATATCGAGCAGCGCGCACGCACCCCAGTGCGGGCTAGGTTCCTCGCCTCCAGCTGGCGGGTGACACTTCGCATGCACCACTTGCGGGACGCAAACTGCAAGCAAGTCCCTTGGAACGACACGTACACTCAGAGCCTCGGGCAGATTCCGCAGCAGGACAAACGCTTCCCTGGCCATTTCCCCCGAGTATGCCCGGGGACTTGCGGTGCCGGTGCTGACCTCTAGGTCCCAATTGTATTCCCCGCGAAACGCCAATGCGGGTTCCGCTTCAACTGCGGACTGTACGGTAAGACGCACCAATCCGACTTGGCCGAACTCCTCTCCAAAAGGCCGCCGTACACGTGTACCGGATTCTTCCTCGCTGAGCACGACATGGGTGAGGTCCAGAAGATCGGATCTTGCCGAACCACCGGGCGCAGCGACAATCGCCCATACGGTTGCAGCCCCTATTGTTATGGCCAGCACCGACGTTCCGTAAGCTCGATCGTAGGGTAGCCTGCCATAACGGTCGGTGACCCCGCTTTGTCTCCGCGACGTCAGTATGCTCCGCAAATAGTACGGGTGATGAGGCGCACCGGTGGCAATGCACTCCATTAGGCGTTCAGTCGCAGGCAGAGCCTCCGGCCTGAGACACCAGGAGCGTTGCAGGACTGCCGCAACCAGAGTTAGCTCCAGGGCACCGAGATGCGGTCCTGATCGCAGCGCCCGTTGCACCGAACGAACATCGTACGGATGCAGCGTGCGGCTCACCAGCGTCCCCGTTTCCCCCTGCCAGACAACGTAAAGCCCAGGCTCCGCCATCGCCAATGACTCGGCATCGCCTAGCTGCCACCGCACCATCGCGTCAAGTCTGCAATACAGCAGTCGACCGTCCGTCCCCGAGGCCCAGGATCCTCCGTCCCGCGCAACCGGCTTTGAGACGCCTGGTTGGCCGCAGCCGCAGAGGAGGCACGCCGCGATGACCCACAGACTGCCCGCCAAGATAATCATCGCTCCACCTTGCTCATGAGGCACTGTGCCGATTCTCCTGCATTGCTGTCACGCATGACATCGCCGCGTACGGCAATCTCGGTTCCGTCGGCGTATCCAATCGCACCGCGAACTACCTCTAGACCGTGAGGAATCCAAAGCTCCGCCACCCCGGCAAGAACCGGGACCCACTCTTGTTGATCCTGGTTGGAGGTGTCCCGCCGCAAACGGACAGCCGGCCCCCTCCCCTCGTCGAAAGCGGTCTCGGCGGGGATAGCCACCTTGCACAACTCACCCGATACCTCATACAAGTAGTCGCCACCTCGAACCTGCAGCCTCGCACGCGTCTTGGCTAACCCTAACACAAATACCAGATCCTCCTCAAGCAGCGCAGCCATCTCGGAATCCGTGACCGGCGACACGCGAACTGAGCCACCCTGCTGCGCCTGAAGCACGATTGTTCGCGACCTCGGGTGCCCTTCAGGAACGCCCACTGATTGCCGATGCACGCTGCAAGAAGCGCCTGGTGGCAGCGCAACCCCGCTTGCATTCACGGTGTGCGACCCATACATCGCATCGCCTGATGGCAAGACTTCAACCTTGGAAGGCCATAGCGCAAGCGCGCTAAACTGCATGCGGCCGCCGCCGGCTAGCATTATCGTGAGTCCGCTCTGGCCACTGATCGTCGGCTCGATCAGGCGCAGCAGGTCATATCGCACCAATGCCGAGTCAGTTAGGCCGCTTTGTCGAGCTTCCTCGATCGCCGGACCTTGCCACCGCAGGATGCGCTCTTGAGGTACTGTCCTGCTGAAACTGAGATCAACATCCGCGTACATTGCTCCGCGCGGAAACAAGCACTCAACGGAGATATTGCGCGCGCCGTTCACGTTTCGGCCGACCAGGCAAACGCGATACCGAACACCTGTGACTAACGGTATTCGTGCGGAGCCATCTTCATCGAGCGGGGCCAGCCCCACGTCCACGGCGTTCGCGCTTGCGTCAACGATCTCGCCGGACGTTCGGTCCAGAGCGCGCTCGATGATGACGTAGTCTCCCGGAACGCCACCACGCAGCCGCATTAACCCGAGGGCGCCGGAGTCGATGCAGGCATCCTGCGATTCCAGTCGCGGTAAACTACAAACACGTATGAAATCACCGTGTTGCTTGAGATACAACGCGTGTACCGGCGTTCGCGCACACCACTCTATCGTAACCTCGGCGGGCCGCGACTCGATCGTGGAAGCTGAGACCTCGAAGACGGTTGTGGCCAGAATCGGCCAGATCGCAGGTGCTCCATCCGCCCGGACTTCTGTTGGATCTCCCTCAAGTGCCACACAGAACGACTGCTCGGGACTGGGGTGTCGAATGGTCAACGACCGTCGTGCCGCCCCCGTTTCTGCGTCGAGGACCACTTGAAGACTTGCACCTTCAGCATACTGAGCTACGGCGCCACAGCCGACCGAGGCTCCCCCGCCAACGTCGGGAGACAGGCGAGCACTGATCGGATCCAGGAGCACCATCGGTCCGCTCGGCATCCTCCGAACCGTGCTGGGTGACACGGGGACCGATGGTCCCAAGCGCCATCGCCCTTCGCTGGGGACGGTTGAGCACAGTGAGGCCAGGACACTCAAGCGGTTTCGGACAGTGGTCGGCTCCTTTGGAAACGCCATTGATTCGCCGGCAATTCCCTGTGGAACGTTGGCGATGATGGATGCAAGTTTGTTATCGGTTGTGTGCAGCAATAGGAAATAGGTGCCTGGTGTCGAGATCTCTACACACTTCGACGTCAGGCGTAGCTGCGCGGGATCCATGGGATCCCAATGCTCCTGTCCAGGCTGGCTTGACTCACCACTCAAGGCCAATCGCCATGCAAGCACAGACGACAGGGCCGCGGCATGTTGCGGCACCATTACCCGATGGTACGTCGTGTTCGACGCGAGCATCCGCATTCTGATCGTGAGTTCCCGCGTTCCTCCATCGACTAATTGAGTCCTGTCTTCGTAGCCGCCACAGCTGGCCTCGACACTGAACACACCGTGACGCGTTGTGCCGGCTATGCAGCATCCGTCTGTATTGGTAAAGACCTCCAGGCGCTCCCCAGCAAACAGATGCAGCCAAGGGTTTACACGGATTCTGACGTTCGCGATTGGCTGTGAGTCCTGCTCACGCACAACGCAGATGGACAACGGACAGGTGCCAACGGCTAAGCGACGCACAGAGTTGTCCTCCAAGCGACGCACAGGCTTGTCCTCATTCTTGACCGCTCCCGACGCCGCAGGACGACCTTGCGACGGTCTATGTGTAGTACTCCCCAGGACAGTAGGCGGCGATTGGGGAACTAACAGAAAGACGATGAATGCGATTGCCAGGACTGCGATCACGCCGGCAATGTAGCGATGGGTCATGGCTGTTCGCGTCGTAGAGTGACGACTCTAGGGTTCTTGAAGGTTCAAAGTTGTGCTGGATGAGTCAAGTTTGGCGAGCCACGTACAGAACCACCCCCTCCCCATCGAAAGGGGAAGCCGCTCGGACTCGACGCAACGGTGCACTGGGCGAAGGAGGCGGGAAGAGATCCAGCGGCGAGGCGACCATGAGGGCAACGAGCAACTGGGACGTTAGGGGCGTAGGGTGCATGCTGGTCTGAGAGCTGGATCGAAGAGACGTGAGATCCTCCCTACGCGAAGCTCCGCGATCGCAGCCAGAGAAACACCTGATGAAGGCACCGCGTCGGCGCGCTTCATCGTAACTCGTTGACGGCAACGTCGTCGGACCGCGATCGGGTCCTTACCCGACACGGTAATCCTCCAGGCGATTCCGTCGCGCGGCTCGGGAATCGCTGCCGCCCCATCGATGAGCTGCGAGCCCGAGCCGGAGAACGGTTCGAACACGACGTCACCGACGCGCGTGTGCTTCTTGGGGAGGGAACGAAACCGCTTCGCGGGCGCCTCCCCCCGGCAACCGTCTTCCCGTTTGAAAAACGGTGAGAAACGGTCGCGCAGTCGCCGTCGATTCGCGCCAAGCTCCCGCGCCTGACGCTCTTGCGGAGCCAGCACAACGCGCAGTGGGTCGACAGCGAAACGGCGCGGCCCTACACTCCCGCTCGAGCCCAAAGTCCACGCGCACGTCCGAGCAGCGGCTCCCTTCACCATGAGGTGCTTGCTTGGATACCCCTGCCTCTCCCCGCGACGATCAGCTCGGCTACGAGATGTTCGCCGGCAATCGCACTGATGTGGTCACGGTCGAAGAGATCGTCGAGGAAATGGAGGAGCGCTACGGCAAGGCCAAGCGCGTCTGGGTCATGGATCGCGGGATGACCAGCGAGGAGAACCTCGATTGGCTCCGTGAAGGAGGTCGCAAGTATCTGATCGGCACGCCGCGCAGCGAGTTGCGCAAGTGGGAGCAGTCACTGCTGGAGCAGAAGGGCTGGCAGGAAATCAGGGATGGTCTCGAGGTGAAGCTGTGCCCGGGCCCGGATGGCACCGAGACATTCATCCTCTGCCGGTCGGCTGACCGACAGGTCAAGGAGAAGGCGATGCATGATCGGTTCGCCAAGCGCATCGAGGCGGGACTGCAGAGTCTTGCGCGACGCCTTGAGCGCGCCCGACGAGCTGTCGACCGCGACCAGGTGCAACGTCAGATCGGTCGGTTGGGGAACGGAACTCGCGCGCGGGTCGCAAACACACGATCGAGGTCGTGGTGGACCACTCACGCCCCTCCGGCCTGCGGCTCGAATGGCATGAGAACCCCGGCTACAGCGAATGGGCCGAGCTCAGCGAAGGCACCTACATCCTGCGTTCGAACGTGACCGAGTGGACGGCCGAGGAACTCTGGCGCACCTACGTCCAGCTGAACGAGGCCGAGGCGGCATTCCGGATCCAGAAGAGCGACCTTCAGATCCGACCGATCTGGCATCATGTCGAGGACCGCGTCAAGGCCCAAATCCTGGTCTGCTTCCTCGCCTACGTGATGTGGAAAACTCTGCAGGGCTGGCAAGAACGGGCCGGGCTCGGCTCGAGCCCGCGGACAGTCATCGAGGAGATGCACCGGATCCAAAGCGTGGATGTCGTGCTCCCCCTCGTGCGTGGCCCCGAGTTGCGGCTGCGCTGCGTTGTCCGTCCCGACAAGGCGCAGGCTCCCCTGCTCGACCGGTTGGGTTTGGAGCTGCCGCGCCGCCTGCGAGTGCCCACTCGTTTGCAAAATGTAGTGACTAACTGACCTCGCAGATGGCCTCAATTCGGCAAGGCGAGGCCATCCTCGTGCGCAACCTTTCAAGTTGGGCTAGGCTCGTGCCTGCGGCGCCATGAACAAGGTTGAGTCGTATGCTCAAGGCAATGTGACGCGGCCGACACTCCCATCGCGGGCCCCCCATCAAGCACGCGAACGTGTCTCGTGAATTGCGGGCCTTGACCACCTTGATCCCCGTCTTTGGTATTGGAGGAGGTCAAGGCTCTCTGCCAAGGTCCTCGGCCAGCTTGTCGAACACGGCTTCCTCGTGCACGGCGCGGCGTTCCTTCCGCATCACTCCGGCCAGCGCGAGGCTCCACGGCGTGGCACCCACTTTGCCCGTGAACCTCACTCCCTTCGGCGCCTCAAGATAGTCCGCCTCATCGAAGCGCCACGGCATGGCACCGCATTCGTCAAACACGCGCCGCGCAATTGCCAACCCCGGCGGGTCGAAGTCGCCGTGGTAGCGCAACCGCGCTCCCGCATCGCGTAGTTGCCGAAGCAGTACGAGCGCCGGGGTGGCGATTTGGCCGTTGATGCACACAAGCGGCGCGCAGCCGCAGCCGAGCCTCGCCGCGGCAAGGGCAACGATCGTTGGGTTCTCGCATACGAACACCTCGCGGGCGCGCAACCCGGAATCCGCCCTAAGTGGATGGCGCAGCAACAGCCGCAGGGATACATGCACGGGCTCGCCGTCGCCGCCCGCGGAGCGCAGCAGGCGCCCGAGCGTGCTATCGGCCGCAGCCGGCAGGTTCAGCACCAACGCCGGCGTGCTTAGCTCGTCGCACATCACTCCAGCGCTCGCCCACGCGACGCGGCGCCCCTCGGCGTTGTCTTCGAACGCCATGCCGCCCAGGCATGCAGCCGCACGCACTGCGAGCGTCGCGAGGGGCGATCCAGGATCCAGCGCGTGCGCATCGCCAAGAAGGCAGGCCGCAAACAAGGGCAGCGGTTCCGCCGCGGCGGGGAGCGCGGCCGCGATGTGCGCCACCTCGCGGAGCAAGACCATGGCGTCATCGGGCTCGTCTCCGGTGAGGCGTTTCACCACGCCGGTCCGCGCAAGTTCATCGAGCCAGGGCAACAGCACTGGCCGCGCGGCAAAGGAGCGCTGCGCCTCGCTCCAAACGGCCGCCCACCCGGCCTCGAGCTCCAAGTTCGCAGCACGACGGTTCGGGATCGGGCCGTGAAGCGCAGCCATGCCCCTCTCAAGATCCTCGCAAATCCCGGCGGCGCGCAGCGCGTCAGCCACCGCATCGAGATCGACGGTCAGCGTAGCTCCGCTGGTGGGGCGGCGGCCTAGTAGCTCGTCGACCGCGGCGCGCTCGGCAGCAGTCGCGGTCGTGAGCGTGGCCACCCCGGTGAGTGGCGCGCCCTGCTCCATCCGGTGATGCAACAGTGCGACCAAGCGCGCGAGACGCGCGTCGCCAAGCGTGGCGCGGAGGCGCGGAAGATCGGGTGCAAGGTTCATTGTAGTGCTTCGCGCAGCTCACGGCCGTTCCACACCCAGCGCGTAACGAGCACGGCGCCAATGCCGGCCCTCGCCGTGAGCTGGCAGATGGACAACCCCGGCAGCGTCGGATAGCAGCCCCACTCGCGCTCACTCGTCATCACGAAGTCGAGATCGAACGTCGCGAGCAGCCCGACGCATTTCGCTCGCATGTCGCTGTCGATCCCAACAAACACTTCGTCGAGCAGGATCAGGCGCGGCGCGTATGGCGACGCGCTCCGGTAGTGCGCCGCCGCGGCAGCGAATTGCGGCACGGTTAGCGCGAGGGCCTTCTCGCCGCCCGAGCCGGTGCCGTAGGTGCGCCGCGTGAGCCGCACCCATTGGTCGTCTTGGTGCCGCAGCACCGAGAAGCGGTGCCAGCGGCGGTAGTCCAGCGCGGCCGTCAGCTGATCGCGCCACGTGCGGTCAGGCGCGGCGGTGCGCTCGGCCTCAATGCGCTGCTGGAGGAACGTCGCGAGACCGGCCCGATCCTCGGGCGTCCAGAGCGCGTTCTTCCGACGCAGACAACGCCGCGCCGACTCGAGGCCCGGCGGCCCCTCGGGATCGGGCTCCCAGGCAAACTTCAACTGCATGCCCGTGCTCGTGGGCCGCGCGAGCAGCTCGGCGTTCGTCTCGTCGACCCATTCCTCCGCTCGCCGCAGCAGCGCCTGCAATTCCACCGCCACATCACCTAGCAGGTGATTCTCGATCACTTCGCGCTCGCGCTGGTTGAGCAGCCGCTCGCGGTGAGCCAGGTCGTCGGCCAACGACTGCGCGTATTCGCCGGGCCTGCACATTCGACCTTGAAATGGGCAATGTACGACGACAAGTCCGTCGTCGATCGCGCTCATGTCGGGCCGCACGCCGTGCGGCACCAGGGCGTCGTCGAGCGCGTTCACCCGGTGATAGATCTGCGACTGCACATCATTCCATGTCGAGTCGTCGCGGGGAGCGTCCTGCAGCTGCTCTTCAAGGTTGCGCGCGAGTTCGACAAGCCGAGTTGCCGACCATTCGGGAGAATCAGCAGCCAGCGCCGGCTCCGCCTCGGCAACGAGGCCGGATTCGACGAGGTGGCGCAGCCGCAAGAACGTCTCCTGCCGCGCCGCGTCGCGCTCGATGCGTTCTTGCGTGAAACGCTCCGCCTCGGTCTGCCCACGCACGATCGCGGTGTCCAGTTGGCGTTGTTCATTGTCGAGCGCTCTTGCCTTTTCGTTCAGTCGCTCGACTTCGGCGCGCTGCTGCGTTTCGCGTTCGATTAGTTCATGCTCGTCGGCGCCCACCGTTGCGAGCAGACCGGCTAACCGCCCGCTCGCATGCTCGTGCGCCTCGCGCGCTGCGGCCACGCGCAGCTGCAGCTCGTCGCGGCTGCGCCTCGCCTGCACCGCACGCTCCCGGCTCCGCGCGGCCTCCGCCACTAACCGCGCCGAGCCTTCGAGCGCAGGCCAGAGCTTTGCGAGCGCAAGCTCGTAGGCGTGGGTCGTATCGGCTAGCGCATCGAGCCGATCCACCCACGCCAGCAACCCGAGGTCGCCCGCGTCGGCATCGCGACACTGCCGTGCCGCATCGTGCGCGCGCCGCGCCTCCTGCTCCGGCGCACGTGCCCGCTCCGTTTCCTCGGCCGCATGCGCCAATGCCGAGAGGCGCTGGCCCAATTCCGCGCCTGCCGTGCGCACCGGCTCGTGATCGGGGAACGCACGCGCCTCTGCGTCCGCAGCCTCGCGATGCGCTGCCAGCTCCGACGCGGCGTGTTCGAGTGCTGCGCGTGCGGCGTCGAGCTCCGCGTGCCGCCTCCCCAACTCCTTAAGCCGACGCTGGCGCGCCGCTTCGCGCGCGGCCTCGCCGATGTGCTCCGCTCGCTCCTTGTGCGTGCGACCAGAGAGCGGCCCCAGCCGCCACGCGCCATCGGTATTCACCCAATGCTCGCCCGTATCAGGTCCGGCGCCGATCGCGGCGAGCACACCCGCAACCATTTCGGGCGCTGGCGGCAGGGGATTCGCCGGCTGCGCTCGCACGTCGGGCACAAGCCAGCAGGCCAGTGTCGAGCCGGAATCCGGCTCGCCCTCGCGCGGCTCAAGAAACGCGTCCTCGGTGGCAGGATCGAGCAGCGTGCCGTCGGGCAAGATCCACGCATCCAGCAGACCCGAGGCTTCCAACGCCGCTTCGAGGCCCGCGCGCAGGTCATCCGGCAACCCCTTTCGGAAATCGCATACGCGCCAGAGCGGCGCGCCGGCGCGGCCTGTCCGATCCGCCGTGCGCAGCGGCGGGGGCAATGGCGGCACCTGCGTGCCGCTCTCCAGTCGCGCCTTCTCCTCCTCGACGGCACGCACTTCCGTTTCGAGCTCGTTGCGGCGCGTGCCGATCCCCGCGTGCGCCGCGGCGAACACATTGGCCGCGCTCGTACGCGCCGCCTGGAGCGCGTGCTCGAGCGGGCTCGCGCCTTCGCGGCGCTCAATCCACGCGGCGAAATCCTCACCCACATCCGCTGCGGCGGCTGGGGCAAGCTCGCGGCATGCGACCGTCCAGGCACGGTAACGCTCGAGCAACTCATCTCCGACACGGGTCAGCATCGTGCGAGCGTCGTTCTCCGCGTTCTCTGCGGCGCGCAGTTCCGCCTCGCGATCGTGCAAGCGTTGCAGCGTCTGCCGGTGGTCCTGCGCGGCTTCGTTCACGGCCTTCTGCAACGCCTTCAGGTGCGCGAGCGTTTCGCGCCGCTTCCGCAGCAACGCCTCAGCGGCCTCACGCGCGGACGCCATCGCTTCCCGCTCCAGGCTCGCAAGCGCCAGATCGACGACGGCTGCGCGATGCGCCTCCCCGAGCGCGGCCTCCTGTGCGGCGCGGCTTGTCGTCTCGGAAGCGGCTCGCGCGGCCTTGGCGGCTACTTCGGCTTCGGCGCTCGCGCGCTGCTCCTGTTCCCCGGCTTCGCCGGCGGCTCGCTCTGCGCTCGCCAGATCGTCCTCGGCTTCGCGTTGGCGCTCAGCTTTGTCCTTCGTCTCCTCGCGGCTGCTTTGCAGCGCCTGCAAGCCGCGCATCTCCGGGCTCTCCTGAAACGCACGCAACGCGCCCTCGGCCGCCGCGCGCTCGCCTCGCGCACCGACAAGCTGTTCCTGCACCTCTGCCCGGCGCATCGTGCTCTCGTCGCGCGTGCGCTCGGCGGCTCGCAGGGCCCTCTGCGCCTCCTCGTAGGCGGCATGCGCCGACCGCACCGTCGCGGCGCGACGCCGCACAGCGATGCGAAGGTAACGGCGGTAATCGGCGAGAAACACATCCACGGCGCTCGCGATCTCCTGCAACGCGACCATGTCGGCGCGGTCGGCGTCGAGCCCACGGAAGCTCTCGGCGATCGTATCGAGAAGCTCACTTCGCAGCGGCGTGAGCGCCTCGCCGAGCGCGGCAGAAAGCAGCTTCTCGTCGAGCTTGCGCGCGAGCTGCGGCCGGCGCAGGCGCAGCAGCAGCTCAATCAGGGCCTCGTAGCGCTCGCCGAGCCCGAAGAGCGCGCGATCCACCGCTTGCCGGTAGCGCGACGCCTCGCGAAACAGCTCGCCGTGGCCGGCTAGCGACTCGCTGAGCCGCTCGAACGTCAGCGGCTGGCGCTGTTCGGTTTGCAGCGAGAAGTCCCGCCGCACACGCAGCGGCGTGATGAAGAACCACCGGTCCACGCCGGTCCGGCCATCGAGCGCGCGGAGTCCACAGCCAAGCGTGAGATAGTGCTCGGTGCCGTCCGCGTCGCGCCGGCCGAACTCGATCCAGGTGTAGCCGAGCCGATCGGGGTACTTGCCGAGCAGCAGATTCCACTCGATGCGCTTGGCCACGTCGCCGTCGGGCTCCACACGATGCGGTGCCGTCTCGCCGTCGAGGAGAAACGGTAGTTGCAGCGCCAATACGCGCGACTTGCCCGTGCCGTTGTTGCCGCGAAGCAGCAGCCGGCCCTGCTCGAAGACGAACTCCTCGTCGTCGTAACGATAGAGGTTGAAGAGTCCGCTGCGCAGCGGATGCCATCGCTCCTTTGTCGGCACTGGCAGGGGCAACGCCGCAGCGGTCGTGGGCGCGGACACGGCGTCGTGGCCGTTGAGCGGCCATGCGGAGCGGTCGGAGGTTTCGCCGATGTCAGACATTTCCGTTTAGGATCACCGCCGCCCCCATCGCGTAGCGGCCGATCGCGGGAAGCGGTTGCAAGCGGCCGTCGTCGCCCAGCCGTACCAGTCCGAGCCCCGCGAGCCGCCGGAGCACGCGGGCTGTCAGCGCGCGATCGGCGCCCGGCTGTGTGACCTCCTTGCGCCAATGCGCCTGGTGCTCGCCAATCAGCCCGCGCGTGCGCCGAACCAAATCGCCGGTTGTCGTCGTGAAGGTCGCATCGGCGCGCAGTCGTTCGCCAAGAAACGTAGCGAGCAACAGCGTGAGGTGCCCCTCGGTGCCTTCCTCCGGCAGCCCGATGTCGGTCACGTCGCCCTCGGTGTCCGCCAGTAAGAGGCCCTCGGCACGCACCTCGGGCTCGAACCCGGTGGCACGCTGCAGATCAGGCAAGAGATGGCCGCGTTGGCGCTCGAGATACGCGCGCTCGTCCTCCGCGAGCTGCGCGAGATAGACCACCGGATCATCGAGCAGCCGTCGACCGAGGTGAACCTTGATCTGGCGGTTGCGCGCTTCGGGCGTAGCCGCAGGCGATTCCGATGCCAGCGCGGCCAGACGCGCGGGGACCTCGGTTCCCGCAAACAACGACGGGCTCCGGCGTGCGGCGAGGAGCTGCGCGAGCACGGGCCGGATGATGCTGTAGAGCACGTCTGTTCGATCGCGGAGAAAGCGCTCCTCGTCACCCTGCACGCGGCGCAGAGCGCCAATGCGCAGCAACCAGCGGAGCACGTGCACGAGCGCGCGGCGATCCTCGGCCGCCTCGAGCGTGAACGACACGTCGGCCGCCGTTAGCGCCGAATCGCCCGCCGCGAGTCCCGCGATTTGCTCCGCCAGCCGGCCGAGCGCGACCTGACGCTCGCTCCGCTCGAGCGCCGCGAGCGCCAGGCAGAGCAGCACGTAGCGGCGGCGGTCGAAAGGCTGCTGCGAAAGCGGATCCGTAGCCGGCCGCGTGCCGTCTTCGAGGTCCGCGGGCGTCTTGTGCAGCCGCACAAGATCCGGGCGCACCGTGAGGCTCCAGCCCGCGTGATGCGCGAACCACTCCTCCAGATACGCCGCATGCCGCCGCGCAAGCGCGAAGAGCGGCGCGTCGGGGCCGTCGGGCGTCACGAATGGCGTGACCAACAGACCGCGAATCGCCCGCCGACGTTCGTGGTGGATCGCGTCTGCGACTTCGAGTCGGAGGATCGCGCCGGGGCGGCGGGTGGTGGCGCGGGACGTGGAGGAAGAGGGCACGGTCATGGGGCAGCCGCAGAAACGAGGGGGAGCGCAGTTGTCATCTGATTGCCGGGCAGAGGCTCGCGTTCCTGGACCGCCATGTGCGCATGCGAAATCGTCACGAAGTGGTCCGGTCCGGAAAACGTGCCATGCGCCGTGGTGAGCGTCGCTGGCGGCGCGCCGGGGATCGGCTTCAGCACGATGCGAAGTTGTCCGTCGGACGAGAACGCCTCGACGGTATCGGTCGCGCGCTCCTTGCGCGCCAGCGCCTCGCCGAGCAAGTCGAGGAAGAGATCGAATGCCGCGCGCTCGAGCCCACTAAGCGCAGCGAGTCGCAGAGGTTCCGCGCGGGCCAGCCAGTCGCGGGCGCGCGCGATCTGCGCTGCTTCCTCGCGTGTGAGCGCCGCAAGCTGCGCTTTTCCTTTGCCATAATCGATTGCCGTGCGCGGTCCGCCGCGGGGGGCGAAAAACCCCGTCCGCCGCAGGCGCGGCGCGATGCGCAGCGGTATCGCCGCGAGCCAGCTCGTGCGCGGCGACTCGCCCGCCGATTCGCGGGCGACGAGCGTTGCTTCGTCGACACGCAGATGCCGCGCCGGTGTGAGCGCAAACGCAGCGCGCCACAGCCGGTGGGCATCAGCATCCGAGGGCGCCTCCGCGAACCAACGGGCGAGCGTCAGGAAGTCCGCCGCGCGATCGGCACGCTGGTGACGCCGCTCGTTCAGCTGCGCGATCGCGGTGAGCAGCGCAGGTATCGCCGCGCGGGCGCGCGAGCGCAGGAGATCGGCTTGCGAGACTCCGTCGGGCCGGTCGAACCAGCGGCACAGGCCCTCCCAGCGTGAGCGCCACATTGAGGCAGCCGCCACGGAATCGTCCGCGGTGGGTTGCACGGCGTCGGCGAGATCGCGTTCGGCGAGCAGGCGGAAGGCACGGTCGAGATCGAGCTTCGCGAGATCTTCGAGCGCCGCGGCGATCCGACCGGTGGACAGGACGAGCTCCCCAAGGAAACGTTCGAGGTGATCGATGAGCGCGTCCTTGTAGGCGAGAAACGCATCGAGCTCGATGTCGTGCAGCTCGACTGTGCTCTGCAGGCTGCGCATGAACGTCTGCGCGCGCGAAGTCAGCTCCTCGAAGCGGCCGACGAGCGCCTGAAACGCGAGGTGCAGGCGGTCGCGATCCGGCGCCGTCGTCGCGAGCTCGGCCGCGAGTTGATCGAGAAGCACCAGCAGTTCGCGCAGCGTGGTAACCTGAAGCTCGCCCGGGCGGCGCAGGTGCCGAAGAAACGCGCCGATCGCATGCTCGGCCGCTTCGCCGTCCGCGCTGAACTGATACAGGTAGCGTGAACGGTAGAACTCCTCGACCGTGGCCACATCGGCCGTGTCGCGGGTCGCAAAGAGGTTCTTCCACACGACGAGTTGCTGAAGCGCGGCGGCGAGTTCGTCGTCGGAAGGCAACGGCGATGCGGCGTAGGCCGCATGACGCGCGGCAAGGCTGGCGGCGATCTCCGGCGGCCGCAGCGCGATGGTGAAACGTGCTCGCTCGGCAGAGAACACTTCCAGGATCGCGCGGTAGAGCGACGCCTTCTCGGCGTTCAAGTGCGCGAAGACGGAATACTCGACGGAGGTCGCGGGCACGGTTCCCAGAGCGTGGCGGATGCGTGCGGCCCGTCAATGCCTGCGCCGGCTTGCGTGAAAAAAATGCGCTCCAGACGTTTCTGTGGGCGGCCCATGAGGTGCG